>Ga0100403_1004044_pt1 | contig 10576 bp, 7 predicted proteins | sample CryGeymet201501t_FD_83663 | JGI IMG/M metagenome (GOLD analysis project Ga0100403, IMG submission 83663) | Groundwater microbial communities from Crystal Geyser aquifers in Utah, USA - Crystal Geyser metaG 2015-01t | ecosystem: Environmental > Aquatic > Deep subsurface > Groundwater | place: USA...
CGGAGCGACGCGCCGACGACGTCGCGCACGCGCGGGCTGTCCTCGACGAGAAGGATGCGCACGGCGCGCGGAGCATAGCGCGTTCGCGGCGCAAGCGGTCGCGGGGTGCGGTCGTGGCGCGCGGTCGCGGGGCGCGTTCGGCTGCCGTTCAGGTGGCGCGCGTAGGCTCGCGGCGTGAAACGGGTCGCGTCTGTCCTCACGCTCGCGCTCGCGGTCTCGGCGTGCGCGACGTCGACGTACGATCGCGCGTGGGTTGGCGATCGGATCGGCGCGGTCGCGGGGCACGCGGTGAGGCAAGCCCCGAGCGACGGGTTCGCGCCGTCGCTCCCCGCGAGCGTCGCCGACGCCGCGCATCTCGGCGAGGACGACGCGGTCGCGATCGCGCTCTGGAACAGCGCGCAGTTCCAAGCCGACCTCGCGGCGCTCGGCACGACCCGCGCCGATTTGGAGGACGCGGGGGCGCTCCCGAACCCGACGCTGTCGTTCCTCTTCCCGATCAGCACGCGGCAGTTCGAGCTGTCGGCGCTCTACTCCGTCAGCGCGCTCGTGCAGCGACCGTGGCGCGTGGCGGCGGAGAAGCTCGACGTCGAGCGCGCCGCGCGATCCCTCGTGCAGAGCGGGATCGACTTCGCGCGCGACGTGCGCGTCGCGTACGCGGAGCTCGTCGTCGCCGAGCGGCGAAAGAAGGCGCGCGAGCGCCTCGACGATCTCGTCCAGAAGAGTGCGGCGCTCGCCGCGGCGCGCTTCGGCGGCGGCGACGTGAGCGCGCTCGAAGCGAACATCGTCAAAGGAGAGGCGCTCGCGAGCGCGGAGCAGCGCGAGCGATCGAAGCACGAGATCGCCGCGTCGGGCGCGCGCCTCCGCATGCTCCTCGGCCTCGCGGAGAGCCCGCTCGGCGCAAACATCGGCGTCAAGGACGACGCCGCGCGCACGCACGAGCCGCCGTCGCTCGAACGCGCCGAGAAGGCGGCGCTCGCCGCGCGTCCGGACGTGCGCGCCGCGGAGATCGCGATCGAGGCCGCGGGCGAGCGGCTCGGCCTCGAACGCGCGCGCGTCGTGCAGCTGATGGCGCGCCTCGACGCGAAGCCGATCGGGACGCGCGGCGGAGACCCCGTGCTCTGGATCCCCGGCGCCACCGCCGAGCTCCCGATCTTCAGTCAGAACGACGGCGGACGCTCGCGCGCGACGGCGGAGATCGAGCGCGCGTCGTGGACGTACCTCGCCGTCCGGCAGCGCGTGCTCACCGACGTGCGCGTCGCGCGCGAAGAGCTCGCGATGGCGCTCGGCTCGCTCGAACCGTGGACGACGAAGGTGCTGCCGCTCCTGCAGAAGAACGTCGCGACCGCGATCAAGTCGTACGAAGGCGGCGCGGACGCGTACATCGTCGTCCTCGAGGCGACGCGAAGGCTCGTCGAGGCGGAGCTTCGCGCGCTCGACCTCGAGCTCGACGTGCGCCGCGCGCGGGCGCAGCTCGATCGCGCGATCGGATGGAGGATCGATGCGAAGTGAGATCGCGATCGTGCTCCTCTTCTGCGCGTGCGGGCAGAGCGCGCCGAAGACGGAGAAGGCGGCGCCGCCGGCGTCGGTGTCGAAGAAGGTCGGCGAAGGCGATCTCGCGCGCGTCACGCTGACGCCCGAGGCGGAGGCGCGGATCGCGATCGCGACGGCGATCGCGGAAGAACGAACGGTGCCGCGCGTCCGCACGCTCGGCGGCGACGTCGTGCCGTCGACGGGGAGATCGCTCGTCGTCGTCGCGCCGGTCTCGGGGACGGTTCTGCCCGCGGGCGGCGCGCTCGTGCGCGCGGGGCAGACGCTGAAGCGCGGCGAAGCGGTGCTGCGCCTCGTTCCGGTCGCGACGATCGATCGCGATCTGCGCGCGCAGGCGCAGCGCGCGGTCGCGTCGGCGGAGGCGAGGCTCGCGGCGGCAGAGGCGCGCGTCGCGCGGACGGAGAAGCTCCTCGCCGAAGGGGCCGCCGCGGCGCGCACGCTCGAAGAAGCGCGCGCGGACCGCGACGTCGCGAAGGCGGATCTCGACGCGGCGCGCGCACGCCTCGCGATGGTCGAGAAGTCGCCGCTCGAAGCCGACGTCGCGGTGACGTTGCGCGCGCCGGAGGAGGGGACCGTTCGCGCGGTGACCGCTGCCGCCGGCGCGATGGTCGCGGCAGGCGCGCCGCTCTTCGAGGTCGTCGGCACGAGCGGGCTGTGGATCAAGGTCACGATCTTCGTCGGCGATCTGCGGCTTCTTCGCGCCGACGCCCCGGCGCGCGTACGATCGCTCACGGCGCCGCCCGCGCCGACCGATCCCGAAGCGCTCCCCGTTCACGGCCCGCTCACGAGCGACGCGCAGACGGCGACGTTCGATCTGTACTACGCGCTTCCGAAGAGCGCGCCGATGCGCCCGGGCGAGCGCGTCGCGGTGACGCTCGCGTACGCGGGCGACGCTTCGTCGATTGCGGTCCCGTGGGCGTCGGTCGTTCGCGACGTGCGCGGTGACGCTTGGGTGTACGAGGTGGTCGGCGATCACACGTACGAGCGCCGCCGCGTCGAGATCGATCGCGTCGAAGGCGACGTCGCGCTCGTCACGCGCGGGCTGCGATCGGGCGCGAAGATCGTCGTCGCGGGCGCGGCCGAGCTCTTCGGCACCGAGTTCGGCGCGGGGAAGTGATGCGCACGCTCGTCGCGTGGTGCCTGTCGCAGCGCTTCCTCGTCGTCATCGGCGCGCTCGTCTTCATCGTCGTCGGGTACCGCGTGGCGCGCAGCGCGCGCGTCGACGTCTTCCCCGAGTTCGCCCCGCCGCGCGTCGAAATCCAAACGGAGGCGCCGGGCCTGTCGACGCTGGAGGTCGAGTCGCTCGTCACGACGCCGATCGAGAACGCGGTGAACGGCGTCGCGTTCTTGAAGGCGCTGCGATCGAAGTCGGTGCTCGGGCTCTCGTCGGTGCTCCTCGTGTTCGACGACGGCACCGATCTCATGAGCGCGCGGCAGCTCGTTCAAGAGCGCCTCACGCGCCTCGCCGGCCAGCTCCCCGCGGTGTCGAAGTCGCCCGTCATGCTCTCGCCGCTCTCGTCGACGAGCCGCGTGATGAAGATCGGCGTGTCGTCGCAGAAGCTCTCGCAGATGGAGATGACGGATCTGGTCCGATGGACCGTGCGGCCGCGCTTGATGGCGGTGCCGGGCGTCGCGAACGTCGCGATTTGGGGCGAGCGCGATCGGCAGCTGCAGATCAAGGTCGATCCGGACGCGCTCCGCGCGCGCGGCGTTCTCCTCGACGACGTGCTCCGCGCGACGCGTGACGCGACCGCGCCTGCGGCCGGCGGCTTCATCGACACGCCGGCGCAGAGGCTCCCCGTGACGCACGTGCCGCTCGCGTCCGACGCTGCCGCGCTCGCGAACGTCCCCGTCGTCGTGCGCGGCGGCGCGGCGATTCGGCTCGGAGACGTCGCGTCGATCGAGGACGGCTTCCCCGCGCCGATCGGCGACGCGGTCATCGACGACGGTCCCGGGCTCCTCCTCATCGTCGAGAAGCAGCCTTGGGGCAACACGCTCGACGTGACGCGCGGCGTGGAGTCCGCGCTCGCCTCGCTCGCGCCCGCGCTCGAGGGCGCGAAGGTCGACTCGACGATCTTCCGCCCGGCGACGTTCATCGAGCGCGCGCTCGGCAACCTCGAGAAGTCGCTCGCGGTCGGGTGCGTCCTCGTCGTCGTGATCCTCGTCCTCTTCCTCTACGACTGGCGCACGGCGGTCGTGAGCGTCGTCGCGATTCCGCTCTCGCTCGTCGCGGCGGCGGCCGTGCTCGCGTGGCGCGGCGAGACGCTGAACACGATGATCGTCGCCGGGCTCGTGATCGCGCTCGGCGAAGTGGTCGACGACGCGATCATCGACGTCGAGAACATCCTCCGGCGCCTCGCGATCAACGAAGCGGAGGGGAAGCCGCGCTCGACGTTCGCGGTCGTCCTCGACGCGTCGCTCGAGGTTCGGAGCGCGGTCGTCTACGCGACGTTGATCGTCGTCCTCGTCTTCGTTCCGGTGTTCTTCATGGAGGGCTTGTCCGGCGCGTTCTTCCGTCCGCTCGCGCTCGCGTACGCGCTCGCGGTGGGCGCGTCGCTCGTCGTCGCGCTCACCGTGACGCCGGCGCTGTCGATGATCTTCCTCCCGCGCGCGGCCGCGCGGCATCGGGTCGGTCCCCTCGCGCGTGTTCTGCGCGCGCGCTACGAGCCGATCGTCGCGCGCTTGATCGAGTACCCGCGCACCGCGCTCGTCGCCGTCGTCGTCGCGCTCGGCCTCGCCGGCGCGGCGCTCCCGCTCCTCGGCGAAGCGTTCCTCCCCGACTTCCACGAGACCGACTTCCTCATGCACTGGGTCGGCAAGCCCGGCACCGGCATCGACGAGATGCGCCGCGTGACCGCGCTCGCGAGCAAAGAGCTCCGCGCGATCCCGGGCGTGCGCAATTTCGGATCGCACATCGGCCGCGCCGAAGTCGCCGACGAGGTCGTCGGCCCGAACTTCACCGAGCTGTGGATCAGCCTCGACGAGAAAGCCGACTACACGCAATCGGTCGCGCGCATTCAGAAGACCGTCGACGGCTACCCGGGCCTCTACCGCGACGTGCAGACGTACCTGCAAGAGCGCATGAAAGAGGTCCTCACCGGCGCGAGCGGCTCGATCGTCGTGCGCGTCTTCGGATCGGATCTGGCGACGCTTCGTGGCAAGGCCGACGAGGTCGCGCAGTCGCTGAAGGACGTGCCTGGGATCGCGAACCTCAAAGTGGAGCCGCAGGTGCTGGTTCCGCAGATCCAGATCGCCGTGCGGCTCGACGCCGCGGCGCGGCTCGGGCTTCCTCCGGGCGACGTGCGCCGCGCGGTGTCGACGCTGCTTCAGGGGACGCGCGTCGGCGAGGTGTACCGCGACGATCGCGTCGTCGAGGTCGTCGTGTGGGGCACGGAGGGGACGCGCGCCGACGTCGCCGCGCTTCGCGATCTCCGCCTGACGACGCCGTCGGGCGCCGACGTTCGCCTCGCGGACGTCGCCGACGTCGATCTCACGCCCGCGCCGAACGTCGTGCAGCGCGAGGCCGCGTCGCGGCGCATCGACGTCACGTGCGACGCGCGCGGGCGCGATCTCGGCGCCGTCGCGCGCGACGTCGAAGCGCGTGTGCGCGGCGTGTCGTTTCCGCCAGGTCACCACGCGGAGGTGCTCGGCGAGTACGCCGCGCGCTCGGCCGCGCGCACGCGCCTCCTCGCGCTCGCCGCGCTCTCGTTCGTCGGCATCGGTCTCGTCTTGTACGGCGACTTCCGCTCGGCGCGGCTCGCGCTCTTCGTGCTGGCGACGCTGCCGTTCGCGCTCGTCGGCGGCGTCGCGAGCGTGCTCGTGTCCGGGAGGATCGTCTCGCTGGGATCGCTCGTCGGCTTCGTCACCGTCCTCGGCATCGCGGCGCGCAACGGGATCATGCTCGTGAGCCACTACCGCCACCTCGAGACCGAAGAGAAGATGCCGCTCGGCAAAGATCTCGTCGTGCGCGGCGCCGTCGAGCGCGTCGTGCCCATCATGATGACGGCGCTCGCCACGGCGCTCGCGCTCGTGCCGCTCGTCCTCGCAGGCAATCGTCCGGGCAACGAGATCGAGCACCCGATGGCGCTCGTCATCTTCGGCGGTCTCGTGACGTCGACCGCGCTCAACTTGCTCGTCGTGCCGGCGCTTTACCTTCGCGTCTCCAAGACGGCTCGGCCATGAAGCGCGCCGCATCGCTCCCATCCGCGAAGTGACGGCGGACGGACACGCGCGCCGGGCGCCGTTATACTTGCCTCGTCGATGACGGAGGCGAACGAGAGCCATCGGCGGGTGGGGCGGTACGCGCTCTTCGGTCCCATCGCGGCCGGAGGGATGGCCGTCGTGCACTTCGGTCGGCAGACGGGGATCGTCGGGTTCTCGCGGGTGGTCGCGATCAAGCGGATGCACGCGCAGTACGCGGGCTCGTCCGAGTTCGTCGCGGCGTTTCTCGACGAGGCGCGCCTCGCGTCGCGCGTGCAGCACCCGAACGTCCTTCCGGTGCTCGACGTGGTGCGCGACGGCGACGAGCTCTTCATCGTGATGGAGTACGTGAACGGCGAGGCGTTGTCGGAGCTCTTGCGCGCGTCGCGCGACTCCGGCGAGCGTGTGCCGGCGCGCGTCGCGACCGCGATCCTGATCGACGTTCTCCACGGTCTGCACGCGGCGCACGAAGCGAAGAGCGAGAAAGGCGCGCCGCTCGGGATCGTGCACCGCGACGTGTCGCCGCACAACGTGATGGTCGGCGTCGACGGCGCCGCGCGCGTGCTCGACTTCGGTGTCGCCCGTGCGGCGGGGCGCCTCCAGACGACGCGCGCCGGGCAGGTCAAAGGCAAGGTCGCGTACATGTCGCCGGAGCAGGTGCTCGCCAACGAGGTGACGCGGCAGTCGGACGTGTACTCCGCGGGCGTCGTTCTGTGGGAGACGTTGTCCGGGCGTCGGCTCTTCCACAAAGAGAGCGCTGGCGGTGTCCTCTACGACATCCTCGAGGGCCCGATCGATCCGCCGAGCAAGCATCGCGCGGACGTGCCGCCGGCGCTCGACGCGATCGCGATGCGGGCGCTCGAGCGAAACGTGCGCGTGCGCTGGTCGACGGCGCGCGACTTCGCGCTGGCGCTCGAGCGCGAGACCGAGCACGCGACGTCGAGCGAGGTGGGCGCGTGGGTCGAGAAGGTGGCGCACGCTGCGCTCGAGAAGCGGCGGGCGGAGGTGGAGGAGATCGAGCGCATTTCTCTCGTCGATCCGATCCCGGTGCGCAGCATCGCGGGCGACGTGACCGAGACCGACGCCGGCGTGGTCGCGGCGCCGCAGGGCGTTCGAGCGACGTCCGCGGTCGCGGGCGCGCGGTCGGAGGCCGCTGGCCGCGGGCCCGCGCGCGCGATCGCGATCGCCGCCGGAGCGATCGCGCTCGCCGCGATCGGCGTCTACGCCTTCCTCGCGCGCGCGTCGAAAGAAGCTCCCTCCTCTACATCGCCCCCTCCGCCGGCCGTCACCTCTTCGTCGCCGGCCGCCGCGGCTCCGTCGGCGATCGTCGCCGCGGCGCCGGTCTCCGCGTCCACCGCACCGCCCCTGCCTCCGACTCCGCCGATCGTGACCGCCGCGCGCGTGCCGCCGCGCGCGAGCGCCTCCACGTCGGTCAAGCCTCCGAGCTGCGATCCGCCGTGGATCGAAGGCGCCGACGGCATACGGCGCCCGAAGCAAGGGTGCTACTGATACGGAATGCGGAGCGTCGCCTGCGCCGTCCTCGTCGTCGCCGCGATCGCGACGCCGGCGCTCGCAGAAGAGCCGAGCAAAGAGCAGTGCGTCGACGCTTACGTCAAAGGACAGGAGGCGCGCCGCGCGGGCAAGCTGCTCGACGCGCGCGCGAGCTTCGTCGTGTGCGGGCGCGCGTCGTGTCCGATGCCGTTCGCGGGCGACTGCCGTCGTTGGCGCGACGAGGTGGAGGCGGCGATCCCGACGATCGTCTTCGACGTCGTCGATCGCCTCGGCCGCCGCCCGACCGACGTCCGTGTGAGCGCCGACGGCGCGCCGTTCGCCGGGAAGATCGACGGTCGCGCGCTCCCGATCGATCCGGGCGCGCACGTCTTCGTGTTCGAGCTCTCCGGCGTGCCGCCGCAACGGGTCGAGGCGACGATCCTCGAAGGCATCAAGTCGCAGAAGGTGACGCTCGCGCTCGCGCCAGCCGTCGATCACAGAGACACTCTGCCGATCATGGAGACGACGCGGCCGATCCCGGCGGGTGCGTGGCTCGCGGGCGGCGCGGCGATCGTCGGCGTCGCGAGCTTCGCGTTCTTCGGGTTGCTCGCGAACTCGCAAGAGAGCGATCTGCGCGCGCTCTGCGCGTCGGCGATGGGGTGCACGGACGCCGACGTCCAGAGCGGGCGCGACGCGATCCACACCAAGCAAATCGCGGCGGACATCTCGCTCGGCGTCGGCGTCGTGTCGCTCGGGATAGCGGAGTGGCTGTTCGCGACGCGACCGACGGTGACCGCGGCGCCGGCGCGCGTCGGCGTGCGCCCCGCGTCGGGCGGCTGGACGGCGGAGGCGGTATGGCGCTTCTGAAGCGGGCGCGCGTCGCGATCGCGATGGCCGCGCCGCTCGGCGCGATCGTCGCCGCCTGCACGCTCACGCATCCGCTCGACGACATCCACGCGACGTTCGACGCGAGCGCCCGCGACGCTGGGGTCGACGCCGACGCCGCCGTCGACGTGATGGACGCGTGCGCCGACGGCCCGATCCCTTGGTACTGCATGGATGGACGCCAGGACAACGACGAGACCGACGTCGACTGCGGCGGCTCGTGTTACCCGTGCGCGATCGGCCGGACGTGCACCAAGGACGCGGACTGTTCGACGTATCATTGCGACGCGCAAGCGTCGGACGCGGGCGACGCCGCGACGATCGGACACTGCCGCTGCCCGAGCGACATGGTGCAAGGCGATCGTCCGGCCGGTGGCCTGCACGGCGAAGGCTTCTTCTGCATCGACAAGCTCGAGACCGTCGTCGGCGACTACCTCGCGTTCACCATGCAGTGCGACAAGAGCTGCCGCGCGACGGCGTTTCAGAGCCTTCGCCAGAACCGCTGCGATCCGAACGCTTCGCCCGGCCCCGACAAGACGACCGGTTCGTGCGCCGGCTACACCACGAGCAACGCGATGCTCCCGGTCGCGTGCGTCAACTGGTGCTCGGCGTACGCGTATTGCGCGTGGCGCGGAAAGCGCCTGTGCAACGACTTCGGCGACGCGCCGACGCCGATCTCGCTCTGGGCCAACGCCGCGCGCGACGAGTGGTTCAACGCCTGCTCGTTCAACGGAACGATCGACGTCCCCTACGGCGGCGTCTACGACAAGAACGCGTGCAATGGCGAGCGCGACGGCGGCGTCGTCGCGGCGAACACCGCGTTCCCGAATTGCATCTCGGCCTACTCGAGCGCGCTCTTCGATTTGAGCGGCAACGTGTACGAGTGGGAAGACTCGTGCAACGACAACCCGAACGACGACACCTGCCACGCGCGCGGCGGCGCCTTCTACAGCCCCGAGCCCGAGCTCCATTGCTCCGGCTTCGGCGCGTTCCCCCGGACGACGGTGGACGTGGGCATCGGGTTTCGCTGCTGCCTGGGGTACTGAAGCGCGACGGCGCCCGTCGTCACCGCGCGATGCGGTACTTCGCGAGCTTGTAGACGAGCGCGCGCCGCGAGATCCCGAGCCGCACGGCGGCGCGCGTCTGATTGCCGTTCTCGGCGGCGAGGGCGGCCTCGATGTTCTTCTTCTCGACGCTCGCGATCTCTTCGCGCAATGCGCCCGCCGGCGACGCGCCGGCGACGCCGCGCACGCTCGGCGGCAGGTGCTCGGGGCGGATGACGCCTTGCTCGGCGAGGACGACCGCGTGCTCGATCGCGTTGCGCAGCTCGCGCACGTTGCCGGGCCACCTGTGCGCAGCGAGCACGCGCATCGCGTCGGGCGCGACGATCGGCGGCGTCACCTCCATCTTCTCCGCGACCTCGCGCGCGAACAGATCCGTGAGCAGCGGGATGTCGGCCGGTCGATCGCGGAGCGGCGGCACGGTCAGCGTGAACGTGCTGATGCGATAGAAGAGGTCCTCGCGGAAGCGCCCCGCCTTCACCTCCGCGTCGAGATCGCGGTGCGTCGCGCTGAGGATCCGCACGTCGACCGGAATCTCCTGCGTCCCTCCGAGCCGCGTCACCGCGCGCGACGCGAGCACGCGCAGGAGCTTCACCTGCGTGCCGGGCGTCATCTCGCCGATCTCGTCGAGCAAGAGCGTGCCGCCGTTCGCCGACTCGACGTATCCCGTCTTGCGCTTGTCCGCGCCGGTGAACGCGCCGCGCTCGTACCCGAAGAGCTCGCTCTCGAGCAGGTTCTCCGGCAACGACGCGCACGAGAGGCGCACGAACGGCGCCGACGCGCGCGCGCTCGACCGATGAATCTGCTCCGCGACGACCTCTTTGCCGACGCCGGTCTCGCCGAGAATCAGCACGGTGGTCTGCGTGCGACCGAGCTTTCGCGCCACGCCGAACACGCGGCGCATCTCCGGATCGGCGACGACGACGCCTTCCACGTCCGGCGGCAAGAGCGCGTCGGCCGAAGCCTCCACGCGCTGGCGAACCGCGGCGATCACGATCTCCGCCGGACCGACGCGCACGACGTCGCCGCCCTTGGCGCGGTGCGACTCGCCTCGCAGCGTCCCTCCGTTCAGCTTCGTGCCGTTGCGACTGCCGAGGTCGCGGACGTCGAGGTCCGCGCCGGTTCTCGCGATCGTCGCGTGGCGCCGCGAGACGCGCGAGTCGTCGAGCGCGATCGTGTTCTCCGACGTTCGTCCGACCGACACCGTCGCGCCGTCCGGCACGTCGATCACCTTCGCCGGCTCGTCGCCGACCGTCACCACGAGATAGACGCGCCCCTTCGGATCGCCCGCGACGACGTCCTCTTCGACCGCGTCGAAATCGGTGACGGCCTCTTCGTGTGCCTTGCGTTCGGTCATCCCGACGAAGGCACTGTATCAGCGCCGCGCCGCA
>Ga0100403_1004047_pt1 | contig 10573 bp, 20 predicted proteins | sample CryGeymet201501t_FD_83663 | JGI IMG/M metagenome (GOLD analysis project Ga0100403, IMG submission 83663) | Groundwater microbial communities from Crystal Geyser aquifers in Utah, USA - Crystal Geyser metaG 2015-01t | ecosystem: Environmental > Aquatic > Deep subsurface > Groundwater | place...
AGCGCTACAAAGCGCCCGAGTTGGATAGCTTCCAGAACCTCCGGTTCGTGGACCGGTCGGCCGCGCCAAACACCATCGTTTTTCAGGTCGGAGCCGGTGATATTTCAGATGATCGGCTCATTCTGAATGCCGGGTCGGCGATTGATATCGCGCCGGGCGCGGAAGTCGCGATCACTCAAAATACCGAGCTTTTCGGCAATGCGACCGTGTCGCTTTACGCCCTGGCGTCGAATGCGATTTTCTTCAACGGCCACGCGGCGGATCGTCTGACCATCGTTCAAGCGTCGCCCTATAACGCGGGGCCGTTCTGGCTAAAGCATAATGTCGGCGGCTCGGGCTATGGCCTGCCGATCTACCCCGGCGACCGTGTGGAATTGCCGGGAACCTTCACCCTCCGGGCGGACAATCCAAACGCTGTCGCCGTGGACATTCATATTTTGACGGTGCGGACATGAACAATCTGACAGGTGCGAGCCACGGAAGCATTGGCACGGCAACAGGTTGGCTACTGTCGCCGGGAACGAATGTGAACGGTGTCGTTATTCTCGGATTGGGGCTATCGACCGGCGGCCGCGCGGTGATCCATGTAACGTCCGGCGTTCCCGGCGCTTATGACGACGCGTCCAATCCTTGGCTTGCGTCCGGGGGCACGACGGGGGCGGCCGCGCTGGCGCTTCCGATCATCCTCCCGCCGGGCCAAGGTCTTTACTTCTATGCGACCTCGGCAACGTCCGAGGCGTGGGCCGTCTACAAGGTTTTGTGAGCCATGATGTTGCCGTCTGAAAAGCTACGCCTATGCTACGCGCTCCGCGCCGCCGGTGACGCGCGCCCGCTGGCCGATCTTGCCGCCCAGGTCGAAGCGGATTTGTCTGCGTTGGAACCGCCCGCGCCGACTGGAAAGGCCGTTGTCGGCGTCCAGTTGGTCAAACGGCCGGACGGCAGCGAAACCAAAATCGAAGTCATGGCGGACGGCACGGAAAAAGAGACCGTGATGAAGGCAGCGCCGGTTCGCGAGGGGGCGGGCTGATGGAAGCCTTCGGCGTCATCCTGTTTTTCGGCACCCTGGCCGGCGCGGCGTGGCTGTATATGCACGACGGCGGGCAGGTCGAAACCGTCAATGCGTCGCGCGACGACGGGGCCGATTTCTTCATGCCCATGCGGGCGCTCGGGAGCCTGCTAGGCGTCGCGAAGCTGCCGGGCGGTGCGATGGATGCCGAACCGGGCGGAACCTTGTCAGGCGAGGCGCTGGACGGCGAGCCGGACGGTTCGTCCACGGGCGGGGGCGGGGTCGCCCCGCGGTTGAACGCGACCGATGGCACGGGCTGGGACCCGTCCCGCTTCAAGGTGCCGGGCTTGCGGAACAACAATCCGGGCAATATCCGCTATGTCGCGTCGCTCAATTGGGTTGGGCAGGTCGGCGAGGGGCAACAGGGCTTCGCGGAATTTGAGACGCCGCAAGACGGTATCCGGGCCATGGTCAAGAACCTGCTCTATTATCAGGATCGCCTTGGCTTGAAGACGCCCCGCGAGATTTTTAGCCGCTGGGCACCGGTCGGCGACGGCGACAATAACCCGAACCATTACGCGGCGGCGGTCGCCAATTCGGTTGGCATCGGTATTGACGATCCAATCGACCTTCGGAACGCGGGCGACGGCCTTATCAAGTTCGTCAACGCGGTCATCAAGGTTGAGAACGCGCAAAATCCTTACCCGCTGTCCTTCATTCGGGACGGCATCAAACGAGCCTTGGAGGGCTGACACATGGCACGACGTCGAGGACTTCGGAAGCGGCGCACCCCGACCCGGGATAGCAAGGGCCGGTTCAAGCGCAAGAGCAAATAGGAGGGCGGGTACATGCCGTTTTTGATCGGTGGAATTGCCGGAATTATCGGCTGGAATTGGCTTTTCGGCAGTTCGGGCGAAAGCCGGGCACCCTCGGCGCTGAATAGCGTCGTGACGCTCGCGGCGCTCGGCGGCGCGGCCTATCTCGGCGTCAAGGTCATCAAGAAACTCTGATGCAAGCGCCGGTCCTGTCCCGCATTGTCGAGATGGCTATTGCGCTCGCCATCGCAGCCGTTCCGGCCGTCTGGACGTTCGGCGCGATGGATGCGCGCCTGTCGTCGGTCGAGGAAGCGACGCGCGAGCGGAAGGCGAGCGAAGCGGCGATCAACACGCGGCTGCGCATTGTGGAGCAACAGAATTCGCGCGTTCTGGCGATCCTAGAGCGGATCGACCGGCGCATAGGGGGCGGCAAATGATCCTATCGAGCATCATTGGCGGCAAGGCCATTGGCGAGGTTGCCAAGGGCATTGTCGAGCCGGTGACGACAATGGTCGATAAGCTGTTTACGAGCGACGATGAGCGGCTTTCCCGTCAAGAGGCAATGGAACGGTTGCAGACGCGCCTTCCCGAGCTTCAGACGAGCGTGGCGGTGCTCAACGCGCAACACCGGTCGATTTGGGTTGCCGGCGCGCGTCCGGCGCTCCTGTGGATCGGAAGCGGTGTCCTGGCCTATCATTGGATCGTTCGCGATCTGCTCGCGTGGGGCCTTCGGATCTACGATCCGGCCTTGCAACCGCCCCCGCCGGTCAACGGCGTAGGCGAGGTTATCACCCTGATGCTAGGGGTTCTCGGATTGGCCGGGCTCCGAACCATCGAAAAACGCTCTGGCGTGGCGTAGGAGGCGAAAAATGTTCCCTGATATTGGACTTGGTGCGGGCGGTTACATGAACCCGCTCGGCGGTGGCGGCGGCTCCGTCTGGACGAGCTTTGAAGAGCCGATCGGCGGCGGCACGGTCCCGGCGGGCTTCAAGCTGCCGGGGCTGGAAAGCTGGCAGGAAAACGCCGTTGGCGCCCTCGCGTCGGCGCTTGTCCCAAAGGTCAAATATGCCGGGGGCGGGGCCTTGGCCGCGCCGTCCGCGTCATCGCTCGCGGCCGGCAATGGGGCCAAGGCGTTTCTGAACATCCCGAGCGCGTCCGGCTTCAAGTCGCTCATGCCCATGCTGCTTTTGGGCGCGGGCGCGATTGGCCTGGTGCTCATGCTGTCGAAGAAGCGGAAGTAAGCCCGGCGCGCACGATCTGCGCTACGCGGGATTTGGACAGGCTGTAGCGCCGTCCTATCTCCCGCGTGGAGTGTCCGCCGCGCCATAGACGGATAATGGCCGCGTCCCTTCGGGCGCGGCCTTTTCGTGCGTCATCTCGCATTTGAAGGGTGATATGCCGGCGGATCGTTTCTTCCGGAACATCGAGCGCGAACGCGGCTGAGCGGATCGGATCGTTCGATCCGGCGGCGGCGCGGGCGGCGGCGAGGGCGGGCGCGGCGCGTATCTGGCGGGCGCGTTCGGCCACTTCGGCCTGTCGCGACGCGTCGTCTTCTAATAATTTTGCGCGGGCTTCGAGCGCGGCCGCGTGAGCTTTCAGCCACCGAGCGACGGCGCGACAAGCGGTCGCGTCGATGTTCCATTGTCCACCAATCATGGGTTGAGCGTAGTCCAGTGCAAGGCGAGGTGGCATATCCTACGACCCGGAATCCTTGCGAATTTGTAAACCGCCGGCGATGCGTCTTCGGCGCATAATATATATATTGGTCACTTCCGACTGGACAGCTTGGGCGGGTTTGCTGAATTGCATTGGCAAAACCACGGCCCCGATCGACGCGGCATATCCCATTTTTTTCAATAGGTTACGATAGGTTCGCTTGGCGGGGCCGTTGACCGCGCGCCAGTAATTGAGGCGGATCAGGCATTCCCCCCTGTCCAGTCCCGCTACGTCCGCGATGGACGCCATCGAGTCATCCCCCGGAAGCACTTTCCCCCGGCGGATTTGGCTAATCGTGGTTGGCGTTAATTGCAGCTTTAGGGCGAGTTGTCTATCGGACGGCAAGTCGTGCCGCGCCTTGGCATTGTCAAGCGTCGCGTTGATCCATTCCAGATACCGCATAGTGCTGATCTCCCTTCGGTCCCCCAACATCTAGACTATACGCTGTTTGGTCACAGTTGACAGACGGCATATCTTGCGTTTAAGGGAGTACATCATACCAGATGGCCGGTTCTCCTCTCGGTCGGTACGCCCCCCGGTCCCGGTTCCCCGACTAGGGCCGGGGGGCACCCCCAGGGGGAGGGGGCCACGGTAGCGGGTTTTGCCCAGGCGGGAGGTAATGGCCCCGGTTGGGTTTTTGGGAGGGACGGGGGCGGCTTCGGCCGCTCCCCCCGATCTTCAACCCCCTCCTAAAACAAAATGCCATTCGGCCCCGCAGGGGCCGTGAGCGGCCCCGGCAGGGGCCTGACAGGGGTTCAACCGAACATGCGGAGACTGACCAATGAAGGTAGGCGAATTGTCCCTCAAGGAACATGCCAATGAGGATACGGGAGAAATTCGGGCCATCTTTGAAGGCCGGATTGACACGATGGATTTCAACGCACGGTGCCGCCTTGTCCCGGCGGCTGAAAAGCGGTCCGACCAGTCCCCCGATTTTGCGTTACAGGCATATCAACGGCGTTCGGATCGTTGGGTCGCCGTGGGCAGCGCATGGCGCAAGGAAGCGCTGGCGACGGGGCAAAATTACCTGAGCATTGCCGTCACGGTTCCGGGCTTGGCCCCGTTCAATGTCGCGGCGTTCCTCGCGGACAACCAACCGGACGCGAACGAACCGACCAATTACAACGTCGTCTATTCTCCGGGCAAGTCGTCGCCGACCGATCTAGGCGGCCCGTGGTCGTGACAAAGGAAGCGCCAATTACGGGTTTCGGCCCGGTGGCGGACGGTGTGGAGACGCGGGCGCGGGATATTCCCGCGTCCGCCAACCCCTACGGCGGGCGGAAGACGCGCAACGCATTCATGTGGGGATGGAGCGCTTGCGACAGACTACTGGCCGGCACGCTCGATCCCGTGGCCTTCATGGATGAAGTCAACCAATTAGAGGTTGATTATGAACGCTGGGAAGAAGACGCGATCATGCGCGATCGCGAAAGGGCCGCGCACCGGGCAACCGTTCAAAGACGGGCGCGCCGCGCGGCGGATGGGCCTGAGACCGACGGCAAATCCCTATTCTCTCAAAGCGTGGCGTGAGCAATGGAAGCGGGGCTATTTCTGGTAGCGGACGGCCAGCACCGCTTTGTCCCGCGCGCCCGTGAAATCTGCCTGTTCATCTTTGACTTTCAAAAGCGCCGTGGCTATGCGCCGTCGTTCGGCGACGTGGCTTGCCACCTAGGGTGGAAGTCAACCGGGCGCGTTCAACACTATCTTGCAATCATGCGTCGCGCCGGGCTGGTCGAATGGTCCGGCCCGCGCACGCTCCGCGTGACCAACTGGCCGGCGCACAACGCGCCGTCCTTGCCTGTGTCCCGCGCCAACTGCGCGGCTTAACCCCAACGGGAGTAATGTTCATGGATCGTTTCTATATCGCTTCGGTATCCGGTGCCGGCGCTGTCGGCTTCCTGATTGGCCTTGTCGTGCGAGGCTGGTTCTAAGGCAGACGTGGCAAGCGGGGGGGCTTGTAGCACCCCCCTCCAGTAATACGAGGGAACCGGGCAACGATGGACTATAGATTGATCTACAGCGGATTTGATGGGTTAGACGTGACCTTTCAGGGCCGCATTCCCCGCCAAATGCAAGAGCGGCTAGAGGCGGCGAAGGAACAAGCGGCGGAGCAACGCGCGGGCGTCCGTCTCGATTTTTGCGGGGTTGCCTTGACGGTCGCCCCAACGGGGGCACCGGGCTACCGTTGGCGGGCCGATACCGGGCCGGATGGGGAAATCTGGTTTTTCCAGCGGACGGACGATCCCCAGCAATGGGCAATCCGGGTTAGCGTCCGCGCGCAAGGGCTGGCGCTCTATGGGTATGCCTATTGCCGCGACCGGCTATACGAACGTCTTGACGCGTGGCGCGCGACTGTTCTGAGGGAAGCGGTATCGAGGGCCGATTTTGCGGTTGACGTGCTGGCCCCCGGCTTCGCGCCGCGCGCGGATCGGATCGTCGCACACTACAATTCGAGCATCGGCGCGCACGCGGAAGGCGAGGAAGGCGAGGCCGAAATCTATTGGTGCGCGGGCCGCGTCCAGTCCGTCCGCATTGGCAAGCTGCCCGGCCGTCAAGTCGCGATCTACAATAAGCGGCGCGAAACTCTGAAATCCCGCATTGCCAAGGGCTTTTGGTGGGAAATTTGGGACTTGGACCCGGATGATCCCGATGCTGTCGTTTGGCGGGTCGAGGTCCGCGCGGGCAAGGATTATCTGCGCGAGTTCAACATCAAGACATTCCGCGATCTGGAAACCCGGTTGGCGGACGTGTATGCGCACGCGCTGCGGAAAATCCGGCTATGCGCGGACGATCAAACGGACAGCAACCGTTCGCGCTGGGCTGCTCACGAATTGTGGGACTTGGCGGCGGGGGAAACCGCGTCCGCGCTGGATGGATGGGCGGATGGGGCCGTGCCTGGACGCATTGTCGAGGGCACGCGGGCCGCGATCCAATCGACCTTGGATGGCTTGGTGACGGGCTTGCTCGCGCCCGTGGCGGTCGCCCATGGCCACGACGGCCCGGCGGCGGTCGAGGCGCATGTTGCCCAGCTTGTGAAGGCGTATTTGCGCCATCCACCGCCCCAATATGAGCGGGCGCTAAAGCGATCCCGTGAACGCTATCACTTCATCGAGCGACCGACGGGAGAAAGCGCCCATGCCTGACATTATCCGCCGCGTGTCCTGCCCGACCTGTAGCCGGGCGGTGAACGTCGTCAGCCGGTCGCGGAATTTCTATGCGATCTGCCGGCAAGGTGACGGTGGGTGCGGTCGGACAACGCAATTCACCAAAGCCGAAGGCCGGGCTTGGCTGATGGAATACCGAGCGGCCAATGAGGAAGCTGGCAATGTTCCTGCCCCTACTGAGGAAAATTCTCCCCATGAAGACGATCCCCGACGAGACGACGAAACCGCGCCCGCTGGGCCTGTATCCGCCGAAACCGGAGACGACGAGCCCGGACTATTCGACGGGCTCCGAAAGTGGCTCACCGGATGATCTGGACGCGGCATTTTCGCGGGTAAATCCGGACGCGGATGAGCCGGGGCCGGAAGTTGGCGCGGGCGCGTCCTGCGATACCGGGCCGGGCGAAGTCATGGGCCGCGATGAGTTTGTGGCGCTGTTCATCGGCAGTTTCCAGATGGGCGCGGCGTTCACCGGGCTGCAATCGCTCAAGATCGAAGGCGAGGAAACGGGCAGGGCGCGCGAGGCTGCGAGCGCGATCTATGACACGGCGCTTGAAGTCCCGGCGCTGCGCTGGATTATCCAGCCGGGCAATATCTGGATGCAACGCGCGCTCGTGGTCCTGGCATTCACCTTGCCCAAGGGCGCGGCGATCAAGGCCGAATTGGCGACGCGGAAGCGACCGAAGAAGCCGACCGCGGCCGCTGCGCCGACCGAGCCGACCGGGGGCAATGTGATGGATTTCCCGACCATCGCGGACGAAAAGCGGCCGTCGTGAGTGAGGGCGCGCGTATCGGCATTTATGGCCGGTCTGGATCGGGCAAGTCCACGATGGGCAAGCGCCTGATCCGGGCCGCGTCAACCGTCGTCGTGTTCGATCCGCAGGGCGAGTATGGGCGCGTCTTGGACCGTGCGCCCGTTTCGACGGTCGAGGCGGTGGTTGACCGGCTGCGCCGCGAGTGGCCGAAGCGGCAAGGCCGGGTTGTCTTCATCCCGCGCGCTGGCGTGGAAGCCGAAGAATTGTCGCGGCTGTCGAAAGCCCTAAAGCAAATTCAAGATTTGACCGGTCGAAAGCGGGTTGTTACTCTACTTGTCGAAGAACTTAACTTGTCGTTTCCGGTAACGGCGCTCAAGGCCGAAATAAACGGCTTTGCTGAATTATGTAGCCGGGGCCGTCATTACAAAATAGACCTGATCGGCATTTCCCAGCGTCCGGCGGAAGTATCGACCCGGTTTCGTGGCAATGAAAGCGAACGCTATATTTTCCCCCTGGCCGATCCGCGCGACCTCGCGACCGCGTCGGCCATGCTGGGCGGACAGCACAAAGAGGCGCTTAGGACGTTGAAAGTTCACCAATATTTGCGCTGGCGTGACGGCGCAATTTCGACCGGAAAAAACCGCTTGTCATAAGTAGTTATGCCCCCAGCGTGTCGGATGGCTGCCCTTGAAGGGCGGAATTGTTCAATCCGAAACGCGGGGGCAGCAATGCCGAAACTCAATATGTCCACGATCAGCACGGGAGTGATTACCGGGCTGATTACGCTCTTCGTCTGGAATGCGTTTTTCAACAAAACGCCGACCGGCTGATGCGCTCCGATCTCCGACAAATCGCCGTGGTCGCCATTGGCGTCATGGTCGCGGGTTACGTCATGGCGATCTTCGCCGACGCGCCCATCGTCAAGGATGCCCGTCAGGGCTTCATCGGATAGGAGGGCCGCCACATGCGCCGTATCCACGAAAAACCCGACTTCACGCCCGTTGCCGCTGGCGCGACCGCGATTGCCCAGCTTCCCCTTGGGCTGCCGCTGCACGCGGCCTTCCTCTACTACACCCCGAGCGGCTCCGCCGCGAACGATGGGACCATTGCGGCGGATATCGACCGTATCCGCGTCAAGGTCAACGGCCAGACCAAATGGGAAGCGACCGGCGCGCAGGCGCTTGATCTTTCCGATTTCTACGGCCTGTCCCGCGAAGCCGGCATCATTCCGATCTATTTTTCCAAGCCGACCATGCGGACGGCCATTGGCGAGGACGCGCTTGCGTGGGGTACGCTCGGTATCCAGCAGCTGACCGTCGAAGTCGATATCGACGGCGCCGCGACCGCCCCGCAACTCGACTGGTACGTCTGGGAAGGCGCGCCGGCCGATAACCGGGTCTTCGGCGCGCATTACGAGCTTCGCCAGTTCACGTTCAATGTCGGCGCGACCGGCGAAATCCGGTTGCAGGATTTGCCGCCGCGTGGCGAGCGCCGCATCCTCGCGCTCCATCTCGGAACGGCCAGTTGCACGGAAGCGCAATTGAACGTCAATGATCGCGTCGTGTTCAACGCGACCGCCGCGATTGCGAAGCAAATGGGCCATGCGGCCGGCCGCGCGTGGCAGACGGGCTATTTTCATATCGACATGATCCCGACCGATCGCATTGTCGATAGCCTGTTCTGGAACGCGGAAGCGACCGAACTCATCTTGCAGATGGGCGGAACCGGCAACGTGACCATGCTGGCCGAAGTCTTCGAGGGCAAAATCCCCGTATAGGAGGCCGGCCCGTGGATGACTTCAATTTCGGTTCGTTTCTGAACAGCGTCGCCAATACCGGGCTCGCGCTGGGCACCAAATATGCCCAGCTTGAGCTTATCGGCCCGCAGGAACTAGAGCTTGAGCGGCGCAAGCTGGAACTCAAGCGAACCTATCTCCCGCAATCGTCGGTCAACATCAATTCGCTGTTGCCGTGGCTGATGATCGGCGGGGCCGTGGTCGTCGTTATCGCCCTGGTGAAGTAGATGCCGGGGGCTGATCCGCTATCCGCTCTCGCGCTCAATGCGGGCAGCACGTTCATGTCGGGATTTCTTGGCCGGCCGGATCAGTTGTCCAGCCGTGCCGAGACCTTCGGCGTCATGTCCGCGCCGTTCCTGGTCGGCGGCGAGGCGATCAAGAATGCCGATCCGATCAGCCGGACGGCAAACAATCTTATGCCGGTTCTCCTGATCGGGGTTGCCCTATGGGTCGTGCTCGGAAGCTCGAAATAGTCCCCCGCGAGTGGGACGCGGACGCGGAACGGCTTCTAGCCGATCTGTGGGACGATCCGCGCGACGGCGCGCCGCATTACGATGTGTTGCAGCTTCGCGCGGACGTGACGGCCGGGCATTGCCAACTGTACGGCGTGAGCGAAGCGGATCGCTTGGTCGCGGTCTTCGTGCTGCGCATTGACCAAATCGGCGCGGAGCTTGAATTTTGCGTTGTCGCGGCGGCCGGCGGTTGCCCAGGCATTGACCTTACGGCAAATGTCGTGCCGGTCATTCAGGCATGGGCGCGGGACAATGGGGCGCACTACGTGCGCGTTCATACCGACCGGCCGGGGATGCTGCGCAAGCTCGGCAAGCTCGGTTTCGCCATGTCGGAATATGTCGTCCGGTGGAGGGCCGCCGCGTGAGTAAGTCGTCAAAATCCTCGTCGTCGTCCACGACGCAGCAATATGATGAGCGGGTCGGCGCGAGCGATAGCGCGATTGCCGTGGGCGGCCGCGCCAACGTCAACGTCGAAATCACGTCGCCGGAGGAAGTCGGGCAGTTGCTCGCGGGCGCGTCCGCCGTGGTTGAACAATCCTTCGATCTGGCGCGCGAGGCGCAGGCGGTCCAGACGCGGACCTTGGGCGATGCATTGTCCTTCATCGGCGACAATAACCGGTCGGAGGAAAGCGATTTAGCCCGCAAGGCAATTCTGATCGGCGGCGCGGTCCTGATCGTCACGTCGATCTTTGGAGGCAAAGGCAAATGAGCATGACGCACTTCGTCCATACGGTGACGGTGACGGTCGAGGCGAACGGCGATCACTTCTTGCCGTTCAACGCGCAATTCGTCCGCATCCTGTCGGCGACGGGA
>Ga0100403_1004048_pt1 | contig 10570 bp, 16 predicted proteins | sample CryGeymet201501t_FD_83663 | JGI IMG/M metagenome (GOLD analysis project Ga0100403, IMG submission 83663) | Groundwater microbial communities from Crystal Geyser aquifers in Utah, USA - Crystal Geyser metaG 2015-01t | ecosystem: Environmental > Aquatic > Deep subsurface > Groundwater | place...
AAAGTCAATCCAAGTACTGTTTACTGACCCATTTCGCATCACGATCGAAAATGCGCGACGACCCCGGATCGGTGTTTTTGTTGTAGTTTCGCACGAGCGTTAGTTTTGCAATGACGCTTTGCGCAGTGTACGCATCGACGGCCTTGCGCAGCGCCTCGTGACGAGCTTTGACGGTCATATTCTTGACGCCCGAGTAACCAAACGCTTTCAGGGTGCCCCGATTCGGTTTGGGAAGAGTTTTCGCGCCGCGACCGGGCATTCCCGTGTCCACAATACACGTGGCTTTAACATGAATACGCTTTCCCGCGGCGTTGGTGTACGTGTACGCCTTGCGCATAAGATGACCTTCCGAGCACTGCATTTTGTTTTTTATTCGACGCTAACAAAAAACAATGGCTTGCTCTATTCAAGGCAATTTTTATGCGAAAACGTCGACGGGCGGTGCGCCGAGTTTCTGGTACGCGAGCGGCATGCAGCACGGCCTTTTCATCATTATGCAAGGCTCTGTCGTGTGGACAACGCTAACGGTGAAACTTGGCACGAAACTCAACAGTTGGGAGGCGGCGGACACGATGCTGTCGGTTGACGCCACCTCGTTTCCGCCAAAGTTGAGCGAAAATGACTCGACGTGCATTCCGGCCGATTCGCATCTTGTACTGAAAAATCTGCGCGGCAACTCGTACCACCAGTGGATGTCGCAGACGTGCTGTCATCAGGGCGTTACGGACGACACGATGAACGGCGACGGCGCGCAATTGATGAGCGTGAAAATGTCAAACGCCGCCGGGCCGCTGCTCGTCGACACGGATTACAACGCGCTTGCGGTCGACACGAAAAACACTGACTACAACGGATGGGGCTTTTCGCTGACAAAGGTGACGGCTCGCTCGCCGTACTTGGGTCTCATGCAGCCCGGCGTATTTGATTTAGAACGAACGCCAGTTACACTGCGCTTCGTCGCCAATGAGCGCGGCGAAAAGCAAGTCAAGTACAATCGCGACTATATCATGTACGCGACCGTGAAGGCGACGGGGTCACAGCACGCACTGCGAACGAACAACGCGAACAGCAGTATTGGCATTGACGTCGAAAAGGACGGGCTCAAGGTGCGCATCACAAACTACTCGCGGGGCACGCCGTGCGGAGAACCTACGGAATTAGTCATTGAGAGCACGAAGAATTATCCAAACTTCCCCGCCGCGGGATTAGATAAGCAGTTTGGCGCGCTCATTTGCTGCCAAGCGACGGCTGCGGAATTTTGGGCGCGGCAGCAGATGAATGCGGCGACGTTTGCCATTGATTCAGGCGACTTCTTCTCGAATTACAGTTACTTGACCATTGCGCTCTTTATTCTCATTGTGGTGGCCGTCGCATACTATTGGCGCCGCAGAAAATAAAAACCGCTGTGCACTAAAAAACATGGTACGCGCCGTCACTAAATTTTGGATCATCGTTTCGGTGGTGTTTGTTATTGCTACGCTCATCGCGTCGCTCATTGCGCTGTACTACAAGACTGCGTGCGACAACAAGGCGAAAAAGGATACTGCACTCATGGCGACACCACCTTCGCCACGGGCGCGACCGAATTCCGAGTACTGTAAGGCCGTGCAGCACCACTTGCACAATGGCGCTAAAGAGTTTGGCGCGCCCGGGCTGATTGCCGAAATCGATTCGCAGCGGCGCACCATTTCCGTCGCGCTGCCTAATGCGTCGTACGTTGCGCGCGGCACTCTGCCCGATCAGGTGCCGCCGGAGAGCGGGTCGTTTTACTTGACGCACATTGACTGCGATTTGTCGGTGATTAGAATCCACCCCGTGTGGCAGTTGAACATGTCAAAAGAAATTAAAGTCTCGTGGAATAAATAATAACCGCGACGGAGATGTTCTCATTTCTTTTATTGCAGTGCACGACCTTCATAATGGGCATTGCGAGCGGATGCGCCATTGAACAGTGTGTGCAAATCTACGACGAGTACGAGCGGCAGTGCGCAGAAGTGACCGAGCCGCCGCCCCCGTACGCCGAAGCGGCGCAAGGGCTCGACGCCGAAGCGGCGCAAGTGGCACCGAAACCCACATACCCACCGTCTCCTATTATCGTCAGTCGACTGGAAAAGATTGCTGATTCACCGCTTCCGCTTCACCCCGCCAATAAAGTCACTTTTCTGTATCCCCCGACGCGTTGAATCGCTTGCCGCCGCGCAAAAACACCGTCCACGTCGTATTCACACAGAAGAGTATGTGCATTGACGCGCCGACGAGAAGCCAGAAAACGAGCGCTGTCCACATGTCCCACCGCTTATCGACCAATGTCGTGGCGTACGCGAGCGCGACGGTGAGCGCAACGTCAACCACGGCCGTGTTCAGGAAACGCACACTGTGCGCCCCCTCGCCAGGTTTTCCGAACACATTCTGGTATTTACACAATGACATACTTGGTGGTTTTTACTTACATTGAATAGTAATCTTCGGTCAGTCTCGCTTTGCCTGCAATCAGCGAACTGTGATCGTCGCCCTTCGCATCGAAATATTGGTCGACCTTGTCGCAGCGCAGCGGCATTTGGCGATTCGTGCAGCGCATCGAGACATCTCCCACGGCCGCTTGCTGCTTGATGCCGACGGCCGTCTCGCGCACCGGCGGCCGCGTGTACTCTGCCACCGAGAAGCGCTCGGCCCACTTGCCCTTGTGACGGTACTGCTCGGCCGGCTTCACGGGCCCGCCAATCGTTGAGCCATTGTTCGCAATCGGGCGCAACGAGTACTGGACGAGACCCTTCTTTAGATCGCCCGGGTACACGATGCGCGTGCCGTCGCCAAAGCCGGCGCCGCCGCTCGCGCTGCCCACTACGGCGCCGTGCCGCTGCGTCCAGTACCGACCGCGCGCCGTGCCTTGCGGCATAACGCGACCCGCAATGCCGCGCGCCTCGCTGCCCTCGAAATCAAACGGCGTGTAGTCGTCCATGGCACCGCGCGCCGCATGCGCCTTATTCGCCTTGGTGTTGGCCGCATCGTCGCGCGCCCACTGCATGCCGCGCAATTGCACTTCGCCCCACTGTTTGTTGGCGTCGCCCTCCGGCGCGTACATTTGCTCTTGCGTGACTTCGCGCTTTGGCGGTTTCAGGGTGTGCGCCGAATTCCACTCGGGGCGGAAGCCGCCATTTCGCCCGCCGCCTTGTGGGACAATGCCCCAACTCAGCATATCGTCGCCCGGCATGGTGAACAAATCCATGCGGTGCTCTTGCGGTTTGTACACAGTCGTGGTCAAGCCGGCCAAATTATCGGGTCGCCCTTGCGCCGAATTGTCGTGCAAGAAGTTTTGCAAGCAATCGCGCTGCTCGCGTGACGGCGCGCTGAGGCCGCCATTGTCCAATTCGTGCGCTTGAGCAGACTGTTGCAGCGGCGGCTTTGTCGATTGCGCATTCATGGCCATTTGTCGCGTCACGTAATCCACGTCGTACGGCTCATTGGCTGCGGCAGCCGTCGGCGAAGCGGCGGTGGTGGCGGCGGAGCTGAAGCGGCCGAGCAAGTACGGGCTCGCAAACGCTGCGCCTCCCGCACCCAAAACTCCAAATGCAAGTGCTTCCATTTTACGTATTTTTGAATTCAGGCAAATAAAATGTTTATTCAGAAGTCGAAGTGTAACTGTATGAATAAGTGTATTCGTCGTCGTCACCGGAGGCCATTTCCTCATCCTCGTCAACGAAATCCTCGTCCTCGTCTTCCTCTTTATCGTAAAACTCGTCATCCTCCTCTTCGTACGATTCCTCCTCCTCGTCATAATCATCCTCCTCTTCGTCGTACTCGCTCTCGCTCAATTCCGCTTCGGCCTCTTCGGTGATTTCTTCCTCTTCGACAACCGTCACTGACTCGTCGTCGTCGGCAATGAAAGCCTCATCCTCCGAATCCATGATTTCCTCCGCCTCGGCCTCTTCCGAGTCTGTTTCCATGTTAATGTCGTCCTCGTCGGTTTTGTCGTCCTCCCACTCTTGCTCGGCATATCGCACGACTGGCTTCACGGTGCGACCACTTCGCGTGCGCAAGCCCTCGTCCGGCTTCCAGTAATCTCCGTACATTCTACGAATCACATCAATCGGGTTTTGCGGCGCAGCCTCGGCGGGTCTCGTCTCTTCGGCAGTATTTTCGTGATTGGTGCTCATTTTTCGTTTTATTTTAGCGCCCGATTTTTTCTGACGCGCACAAAACGCTGCGAATCGAGGTTTCTCGCGCGCCGCGTCCGTTTTCTGCGCACGGCGCGACCGTACGAGCACTTAATACCGAGTTTCAGTCGACTTTTTGATAATTCATTTTTTACTGAAAATATTGTATACATGGCGTCGATTGTGATTAATCGTGCGTCGGACGCGATGCGTTTCATGAAAAATTTTTGCGTTTCGACGGCGGCCGAAGCGACGCACCAATGCTTGGCGGGCCTTTCAGGCGGCAAGTTTCGGCTCACTCAGCAGCAGGAACTTGACTTGTGGTCAATCATCCGCGCGGAAATGTACCCCGAGCAATTGAACCCTGAAGATGAGCGCGCGCCGCTTTACATGAATTACTTGATCGAGAAGCCGCCCGCCGACCCGCTCGTGCCGCGGCCGCCGTACTTTGATTTCGATTTTCATTTGTTGGAAGATTTGCCCGTCGACCAATTCTTACATGAAATCTTGCGCCCGATTATGAGCGAAGTGGTGGGCAAGTTGTTTCCCGACTTGGACTCTTGGACGCTGCGCGCCGTGGTTTCGACGGCATCTTCCAAGAAGCGCGAGAAGGAAGTCAACGTCGAGGGCGAAGCGGAGCGCTGCAAGGTTGAATTGATCAAGCGCGGTTATCACATTCTCTTCCCCGAAATGCTGTTGACCAAGAATGACGCAGCGGCTATACGTCTGTGCGTGGTGCGCGTGCTAAAAGAGAAGCACGGCGAGCGCTACTGCCGCATAAGCCAGCCCGACGGCCGTGTACTGCTCATCGACACGTGGGAAAACATTGTCGACCCCACTGTATTCAGTGCCAATGGTCTGCGCATGCTTGGATCGCACAAGGTCGAAAAGTGCAAGAATCATCAAAAGGGCGGCTGCAAAACGTGCAACGGCTTCGGTCGAGTCGACGAGGGGCGGCCGTACTCGATTTGCGCCATTGTCGGCGGCCGCGGCGAATTGGTCGACGAAAAGGCGCCCGAAGGAAGTGTGGAACGAAAATTGGCCGAGCGTTGGGCCACGGTGAACAACAACTTTGCCGCGGCATTGCAAGAGAATACCATTCACCGCGAAGGCGAAGCGCTGAAGCCGAAATTCGAGGAAGGCGGATTCAAATTTGGCGGCGACGAGCGCAAATCGATTACGAGCGTGCTTGTGAAAACGGGCGGCGATTCGGCGCAGAAAATTTACGACCACACGTCGCACTTGCCTGGCATCTATTTCGCGAGCCTCAAGAGCAAGGACGCGAAGCCGTTTATTGTGGTGCGCAAGCGGACGGAAGCGCTGGATAAGATGGAATTGTTTCTGCGCGACTCGTTTGGCGGCGCCGGCAATTGGCGCTTCAAGCGAGACGGCGTTTCGACTGGTAAATCGCTGTGGGACGAGATGGGCGGCAAGTTGGCGCAACTCGACATTTATGTGCCCGGCGTGTACAACCGCGACGAGCGACAAAAGCGAGCGGTTCGCTATTCCAACACGTTTCCGGAATTCCGCGCGGTGCCGGTTGTCAATTTTTGTCCAAATGTGGGCCGCTCGCACAGCTCGAATCGCGTCTACTTTTACGGCTACTACAATAAGAAGTCGGGGATGTACGAAGTGACGCCCAACTGCTTTTCAATTAATCCGGTGCCGAATCGCGAGCCGTGCCGCAATTCCAAAATGTTTTTTCGGACTCTGCAGTCGACGATGCCGGTTGCGGTTGCGAAGTGGTTGCTAATCGCGGCCGAAATTCCCAACTTGGACACTTCAGGCGCCACCATGATGAGTTTGCGCGCACCGGAGGCGTCGGAAGGCGCGCCGCCGCCCGAGTTGGCGAAACTAATGTCGTCGCCGTCAAGTGGCGCCGCGCCGCTCGAGACGCCGCTTGATTCCGACACGTACTCGCGCTCGAAACGCAAGGCGCTTGAGGAATTGCACGTCAAAATCGAAAAGCCGTGCATTAATCTCTGCTACGGTTGCCATTTACCGCTTACCGTCCGCGACAAGGCGTTGCGCGAGTGCAAGTGCGAGACGCCGCAATTGGTGCCGTATTACTTTGTGTGCGGCGCGTGCAACTTGCCCCATCACCGGAAGAAATCCGAGCGCAACAAGTGCACGTGCGAGGTGGCCGTGTACAATAAATAGTGTTTTTCTTCTTTAGTGAATGAACAAGTTTCCAAGGGCTGAGTACATTGAGGTGGTGTGTGAAAACGTCTTCGGCGTCAAGGTGGGGCCCGATTCGCCAATCGGCGAAGTGCAAAAAGTGAGCGACGTATACGATCATTCCATGAAGGATAACATTGAGCAGTATTGGCAGATTATGCGGCGGACGGACTCGCGGCTGTGGCGTTTCGAGCCCGAAACGATGAAGCCAATCAATTTCGCCGCGGTGCTCCGGCGATTAATACAGATTATCAACGAAGAAAACCTCTTCGACGGCGTGAAGTTATCGCTTCAATCTCAATCGATATACTTTGAAAAGGGTCAACCCAAACGATCCAAGTACTTTGTTACGAGAATACAATAAAGGCAATGTTTATTTTAGGCGCGCTTTTTTGAATTGCTTCGGACGAGCCGCTCTAAATTTGTCATGTAATAACGCGCTGTACTGACAACATAATCAACGCCATACTCTTCAACGTCTAAGAATGCGTGATCGGTGTGGAATGCGAAATACATATAGTCGCTGCGAGGTGCGGCGGCGGAAGCGGCGGCGGAAGCGGCGGCGCGGCTAAATCGCCCCACGTCGTCCATGTGCGGTAAATTCGCGTCAAACCGCCACGCCCGCTTCCACGCCTCGCGCAGTGACTCGTACACGTGCGCGGTGAAGGGCATGACAACCGCAGCGGCCCAATGCGAGCGGCTGAGCGAGAAGGCGAGCAAATCAATTTGGCGCGCAAATCGAATCGCGTAAAACGGCTTGATCGCGCGATAATTCCGCCATTTCGTCGCACTTTCCTCGGCTTCTAACCAACTAATGTAGGTGCGTTCAATACTATTTTTGAGCACCACATTAAAAATAATGTCTGCCGATGCGTTGCGCGCCGCTGCTGCACCGCCGCCCGTCGCTGCCACCGCCGCGGCCGCAACCGCCGCTGCGGTTGTCGTTGTCGCCGAGCCGCACAATGCGTCGACGTCGCTCATTGCCGGCGTCGTCAAGTACACAAAAGATTTGTATTTTATAAGAGAATTGAGGTGGGTGCATTGGGCCGCGTTCGTGTACCCTCTCGAACAGTTTTTCTTCGCGGGCGTATGGCGCGGCCTCCCGCTCAAGGACATTTGCGCCGCGCTCAGCAACACCGGATCGGACTTTTGGGCCCAACATGAGGACGAGTGCTTCGACATGGTGCTGCGAGAATTCAATTCGTGGTTAGCCTATTTCTATTTTACGCTGTACGTGTTAGTTTGGCTGACCGCGATTTGGTTATTCGTGCGTTGCTTCAGGTGAGCGGAGGCGGCGCGAGCGGCTTCAGCGGCGGATGCTCAAGCGGCTTCAGCGACGGATGCTCAAGCGGCGGCGGCTCTTGCACGCAGCACTCATTTAACAGCGCTTCGTACTCTTCCGGATAAGATATCCTAAACTTATTCACACCCTGAACAAAGTAGTACTTGCGCAAGCCGTCCTCTTGCGTAATGTATCCGCACGCCCACACAATCTGCCCCGACAAGCGACTGATGCCGCACTTGATTCGCAGGGGCGGCAAAATGTGCATGATTTGTTGAATGCATTCCGGAATCCACGGTTCAAGTCGCAGCCACCAATTCACCTCAAAGTACGACCCGGGCTCAAAGTTGACTATATCATACATTCACTATGCCTTTTTTCTTAACATGTTTGTAAAACAATGAATCTCACTCGTCTCGATTACATTAACCTTTTCCACATTTTGGCCGTCGGCCCTGCGCTGGCGTACATTGGCTATGAAAAAATGCAAGGTCGCCAACTGTCGCGCGCCGTGTGGAAAACGCTGTACGCCGTCGGCTTGATTGTCATCACCTTCCACGCCTACAAAATGTACAAGCGCCACTACGCATAATTTTCGGATCGATGGTGTAAAACTGCACAATGTCGCTATCATTCGACGACATTTCTTTTGCGCAGCAGATTGCCGCGTACGTGCGAACGGATTGGAAGCCGAACATGCCCATCGACACGCGCTACTATCAAGACCCGCGCAAGCAGCAGACGTTTTGCCCAGACGACGGCGGCTGCTGCGTCCGCAAGGAACCCGTCGCAGCCAACGTGTTTGGCGGAGTGGGCACCCAAACCCCGCCGCTCTTCGCCAATGTGAACAATTTTCACGCCGCCAGCTGCAGTAGTTCACCGAGCCCGTGGCAAGCAGTGGGCGACCCGCGGCGGCGCCCGCTGCCGGAGGGGCTGCAACGCGACTGCGCCGAAGATTGGCCGTTGTCGGCGCCGGGAACCATTGTCGGTCTGCTGACGCACGTGCCGGGCAGAAAACAGTAGTTTGCGTGCGAGCGTGCGTTCAACTTCACTCCGTTTTGCTTGCGCCGTCCCAGTAAAAATGAATTGGACGTATTTCTTTATTTTGTTCCTATCGGTGGTGATGGGCACCGTTTACCGCGCCCTGAAATCGCTTCAGCACAAGTCCATGTGGCGCGGGCCGCAATTAGACCCTCACGCTGAGCCGCCGGCGCTGCCCGAAAATTGCAAACACGTGCGCATTGAAACCGTGATTGGCACGTCGCACATTTCGGCGTACATGCCCGCGAACCCCGATCGCCTCAAAAAGTGGGTGGTGTTCACGCACGGGATCATGCACCACTGCGAGCAGATGTTGCATCTGTTCGACGTGATGCGCGAGACGTGCAATTTAGTCATGTGGGACTACCGCGGCTTCGGGCGCTCGACGGGCGAATCGGATCGCGCCATTGCCATTTACGACTTGTACGCGCTTCTGCATCACATTCGCTTGGAGCACGAATTAGACGAGGTGGTGCTCATGGGCTCGTCGCTTGGCACCAATGTCGTGCTGCATTTTCTGCAAACCTTCAAGGATCGGTGCACGTACGTGCGCGAGATTATACTGTGCCACCCGTTTTACTCGCTTGAGCAGGTTTTCGAGCACATGGGCGCGCCGGGGACGATGGCGTACATTTTAGGGCGCATGGATGTGCGCGACGTACTGCCCGCGTGGCTGCGCAGGGACACGAATCGGCGCGCGCTCGTCCTCGGCTCGTCGGAGGACACGATTACGCCGTGGGAAACGATTGAGGACTTTAATGAACAAATCACGTGCACCGACGTGGGCGGGACGCACTTTGAGTTTAATAGCATACTGTTTGGCGAGATTCACATGTGGCTTGCGGGCGCGGAAACGTCCAGTCCTCACCAACAACTCGCAAGTCAACTGTATTGAACACCCGCTCTCACCTCGATCAATCTTGAAATCAAAGATTACTCTCACCAGTTCATAAGCGCGAAGAAAATCGCCGCCTTCGCGACGCCTTGAGCAATATCTTTCTGTACCCATTCTATCTCACGTTTAGTAAAAGCCAACTGTATAGACCGATTCACCCCCGCCGTAGTAATACGAGTATGGGTCATGCGCTTCGTTTTCAGGGACTTGTAAAAGCATCACGTTTTCAGCAAACAAATAGTACCGATTGCCCGTGTCTACGGCGTACGGGTACGGCACGTCGTTGTTGCCGATTGGCGACGCGAATTTTTTGATTTTCGAGAGCGGCTTGAATTTCACAATTGTGTTAGAGATGTGCACATAGTCGGTTTTGTTCAACTGCACCAACACTGTATTGCCGCGCTCCCAATCGTAACTTCCATCGCCCGCACTTCCCACCATTACGCGCACAATGTTTGAAAACGTGTGCGCGGCGCGTTTCTCAAAATCGTCGCCGTCTGCCGCTGCCGCGTACACTTTCACTGCGCGCTTCGCTTTTGAGTATTCTACCTTGTACGGCCTTCCACCGTTAAAATGAATAATGTACGTGACCATTTTTATGGGGTTGTTTGTTTTTTTTACTTATGGACCAGCCCAGTAGCGCGATAGACCGACCATCGTGTTCTCGCCAATCGTGCCCACCAGAATCGTTTGCTGCGGGTGCGGGCCCGGGCACGGCGCCGCGCGCAAACTGTAGCCGTACGAGCCCTTGGTCGACGACAGCGAAATCGGGTTCAAGTTGTCCGACATGTACAGCGAGTTGAGCATCGAGTGCGCCGAAATGTCCTCAAACGCCTCGTCAATCGATCGTGTCGACAGCGCGCACGGATTCTGGCCGCACATGGCAGCCGGGCCCATTTGCCCGCCGCACGAGCTCGTTTTGCCGTACTTGAGCGCCTTGTTCGCGTCGACGCCGAAACTGCACGACGAGCACGCGTACTTGTTGGCCGCGTCGGGCGCCCAAAACGGCGACTGCTGGTA
>Ga0100403_1004052_pt1 | contig 10568 bp, 6 predicted proteins | sample CryGeymet201501t_FD_83663 | JGI IMG/M metagenome (GOLD analysis project Ga0100403, IMG submission 83663) | Groundwater microbial communities from Crystal Geyser aquifers in Utah, USA - Crystal Geyser metaG 2015-01t | ecosystem: Environmental > Aquatic > Deep subsurface > Groundwater | place: USA...
AAGCTGACCGACAGCCTTGCCGACGTGAGTTACGTCCTGATAGAACGACGAGCCAGTCGGGTAGACGTTCGGTCCATACCTGAAGTCGATGGAGTCAAACTTCCTGGCTTCCGGCAGCGTCATAGGAATGATGGACGTCGGATCGAGGAAGACGACAGGCGATCCGGCAGGAACAGCGTCCTCCATGATTGGCCAAGTGCCGAGCTGACCACGGAACAGGCGGCTCAGGTTATACCGACGACCGGACTGCAGAGCAGCGTTCACGAACTTGATGACTTCCCAATCGCCAGCCGAGGTCCGGACAGCGATAGCGTTCGCTCCATTGCGAACGTTGGTTTCAGTGTCGCTGAGCACCTGGAAGTTCGGGTCGTTCATGTCGATCTGGATGATGTTCCCTTCGTCGATGATATTCCACGGACCGGCATTCAGCGGCGTCACGAGGACACCCATCTGCGTGGGAACGAACAGCTGATCGTTCAGGATCAGGTCAGAGCCAGTATCTTCATAGATGTTGACAGCCGGAGGGAACGGACCCTGATATGCAGCGAGGCGAGGAGCCCAAGGACGAGGCTCCTGACCCGAAACGATCGGCAGATCCATGATCCTCAGGATCGTCTTGCCGACGACAGTCACACCAGAGTTGTTGTTCGCACCTGCACCAGAAACCAGAGCATCGTAGATCGTGGTGTCAATGGCTTCCGAGTTCACCTGAAGAATGGAGCTCTTCTGGACGCCGGTGATGCGAAACGCGAGATTACGACCACCGATGGTCACGATGACACCGTCACCAGGATCGAAGGCGATCTCGCTGGGAGGAAGGGAGAACTCCAGGAGCTCACGAGCAGCCCACGACTCTTGGATGACGATCGCTGCCAGCGTGTTGACAACGCTCTCAGGCAGAACCAGTGGGAACCTCAGTTCAATGACAACCGAGCTCGTCGTGGTCTGGCGCTGATCACCGACCGTCCCAACCTGATAGTCCTTCTCCTCGTCGTAGAACGACAAGATCGATTTTGCCGGAAGCTCCGTCTCCTGGGCTCTGTTCAGCTGATAGCCAGAAGGGTTCTCGGTCGAAGTGATGAAGTTCTGGATGTCAACCGGCGAGAAGGGAGTGTTCGCTCGCAGGAGAAACTTGATCTTGCCTTGGCTTTCGAATCCGTCAAACAGATAGGCGCTGAACAGCGGAGTGAGAGCCTCACGCGGTGACATGAGGTTGTCGATCGGGTAGCCGCGAACGATGGTGTTCGTGCCGACCAGACCAGTCACGTCAATGTCTTCATCCGTGAAGCCGACCCATCCGCAGATGATCTTCACCAGTTCACCGAGCGGAACGACGCCGACGCGTCCATTCAGCCAGTGACCGAGTTGCCAGTTCTCACCGTCGCTCCAGAAGTCAGTCCGGAACGGGAAGGCCGGATACGGGCGAGCGTCCCATGTCCAAGCATACATATCAGACGGATCGAGCATCTTGACGCCGCTCACCGTGGGAGCATTGTCTCTCCAGTAGGTGATCGTTGATTCATAGTATGCCCGCTGAATGGTGTCGTCCCTCTGCCCAGAGGAGAAGTAGGGGAGAAAGCTCTCAGAGGACTTGGGATCATAGAACACGTTCGGCTGATTGGTTCCCTTGTCGACGGCAGGGCTCCCATACTCAGAGAACACGAGTTTCTTCTCGGCAGCGTTCCACGCAGTCGGAGATCCACTTTCCACCCCACCGGGGCGATTGTAGTGCTCATTATTCCACCAGGACCTGAAGTCCTTCTGACGGAAGACCCAATGCTTTCCTTCAGCACCATCGATGATTGCCGTGCGAACTTGGTTCGTCCGATCAGCGTCACTGGCGTAGAAGTAATCGTAGCCTTCGCCACCCTCGATCTGGCCCTTGAGGTAGGTCATGGAGTAGATGGAGGTCGCCTTGGGATTGCCGTAGACGTCGTTCCCAGAACCATAGTCGGCATGGCTCACACCATCGCGCCAATCAGAGATCGGAACATAGTTGTCGATTGCGACGTAGGCACAGTTCGAGTTGGACCAGATCGGGTCCATATTGAAGAAGACATCGTTGCTACCATCGCTGGGACGATGCGAGTGATACTCGCTCCAGTCAGCGGCATAGCTCACACGAACGTTGGGAAGACCGGCTGCATTGAACAGCGCCTTCACATCGTCAATGAGATCGTTGAACTGCGTCACACCCGGATAGACACCGGTCCCGTTCCGGCGAGTCTGAGTGATACCGCGCATTTCAGTCCCGACATAGAACCCATACGCCCTGTTCTCATTGCTGAGCGTATTCGCGGCAGCAGCGAACAGATGAGCATAGTGCAGGATCATCCTCCGGAAGCCCTTGTCAGAGGCCGAGCCGGTATAGGTGACAGTCGTTCCGGACACGCTGAAATCACTGGCAGTGACGCTGCCGAAGAAGTCGTCGATCTCACCCTGAGCCGCAGCGGTCTTGTCGATCGTTGCAGGATCACTCGTCGTGATACGTCCGCGCCACGGGAAGGGAGCCTGTTCAGCTTCACCATAAGGGTCAGGAAGGCCATTGCCAGACGGAATGTCCATCAGCAGGAAGGGGTAGAACAGGACGTTGATTTCCTGATCATCGCACAGATACTGAATGGCCTCAACCACAGAATGATCGGACGGAGTTCCACCGAAAGCAGGGCGCATTTCACCGCCACCGATATCGATCTTGCTGACCTCGTTCGCATCAGCACGGACCATGCCGCTGACTTCCCAGTCAATCGGCTCCAGAACCTTGTTCAGCTTCTCTTCTACTCGCGGCTCGATCTCACAGCTTCCCATACGAAGATCAGTGCCGAACCAGGAGATCACGAGGTTCATGCGCTTCACATTCGGCATCTGAGCGACGAGGTCTTCAACCGACAGCTCAATGTCAGTCTCGTCAGCCTTGAGGTGAATGTTCTCAGCGATAGCATTGCCGAAACCATCATCCTTGATCGAAGGGGTCGTTGAGTATGCGACTTCACCAGTCGCAGGGATCATGTTGACGCCTTCGATCAGGTTTTCCATGATCTCAGCGTCAGGGTCGTTGATCGGGACAATGATCTCTGCAGTGATCTGGGGGATGCGATTGCCGAACTGCGTCAGCTCCAAGTCTTCAAAGACGATGTAGGCGATGCCGCGATAGGCCGAAGTGTCCTTCGCACCTTCCACGGCCACGATCTTGGGATCTTTGCCCTGCGTCTGGCTTCCAGGATAGAAACGGTAGACGACACCGTTCGTGTCCATGAGCTTGTTGTCGATCCAGATACGACCAATCCGGCAACGCGAGTTCCCTTCCGTGAACGCAAAGGCGCACGAGATGAAATAGGTGTAGGTCGTGGTCGTGACAGTAGATCCTCCACCGCCACCCTTGCCTCCGGTCTTCTGGGTGTCAGTGGTCTTCACTTCCTTGAAGTTGGTGGTCCAGATCAGGTTGCCACCGATGCGAGCACGTCCATAAAGACGCTTGATCGGCTGTCCTTCCGAACTCGTCGAAACCTGCATTTCAGTGAGGCGAGGACCTTCGTTCTGGGTGTTGGTCTGAACACCGAAGAGCCGATTGTCGATGAACGTGCCGATTGCAGTCGCAGCCAGAGTCGCGGCGAACAGGCCGAAGCCCGAGAGCCCAAGGGAGCCGACAGCAGCAGTCAAAAGGAGAGTAGCCATCAGCGCACTCCCTTGAACTTGAAGACGCCAGTCAGCTTCTTCTCCCACCACTCGGTGATGTCGTCCTCACGGACTTTGTGTTCCGAGTAAGCATGGATCATCTTGCCGGGTCCGGACACGATAGAGCAATGCTTCACAGCGACGCCGCGACGCATCCGGAACAGGAGGAGGTCACCCTCCTTGGGCTCCTTCACCTCGATGAAGTATTTCCTTGCGATCGCCATGAGAGGATCATCAACACGATGGTCTCCCCAGGACGGCGAGTAGTTCGGCATCTGCTCAGGGTTCTCCGAACCGTAGAACTCGCGCCACACTCCACGAAGAAGGCCGAGGCAGTCGCATCCCTCACCCTTCAGGCTTTCCTGATGGTGATACGGAGTCCCGATCCAAGAGCGGGCGATAGCGACGATTTCCTGCCTCTTAGTCATTGAAGATGCTCTCCCCGTTCTGGGTGCCGTCACGGTTCGCATAACGAGCAATGTAGTCGGAACCAGGAATGAGATTGAATCCCTGGAAGTTCACCGTGTTGTCAAACTTGGAATGGCAGGTGTCAATCCTCTTGTCACAGCCAGCGACCACTCTGACAGAGTTGCCAACGCCGATCTGGAAGGGAGGGCGCTCCCACAGAACCACAACGTTCGACGACTGAGCCTTTACCTCGAACTTCAGGCCAGCATTGTCACCGGTCAGGAATTCCAGAGTTCCGAGGCTGTAGAAGCCGTTCGTTCCGGAGTTCGCCAAACCAGATAGGACCATGCGGCGATTGTCTTCAACCGAAGACACAGTCGCATCATCAGTGAAGCTGCTCAGGTTCTTGGAGCAACGACCATCACCCAGGACGGCGTCACAAGTCCGTTGAAAGCTGCGACCGGTCCGCTGCTGAAGCCTGTTCGTCTGAGAGCGGAGTTCAGCACTGAAGGCGAACTCGCCGCGCTTCACCTGACCGATGTTGCCCTTGCTGAGCAGGACACGCTGAGCAACGTCATTGAAGTTGACCCAATACAGTTCAACGAGAGCATCATCATAGCGACCGGCTGCGAGATCATCCTCATTGATCGTATCATCGCTGAGAGCGCCCTCAGCGTTCAAGTTGTCAACGGACAGGCCGATAGACGATTCAATCTGCGTCGCAGTGAACCCGCTCGCAGCCGTGTAGGTCGTTCCACCGAAAGTCAGGTTCTCATCGTGCTCAGTGAAGCCCTGAACCACGTCATCAGTGCGAGTGACTTTCCAGCAGTGAACCATCGTGGTTTCACCAGCGTCAAGGAAAGACTGAAGTCCAGCAGGGAGAGCCTTCATACGCGGATCTCCAGAATATCGATGTCCGGAACCGAGCCAGCGTTGAACTGCTCGACGTTCACCATGATCTGATCCTGATCGAAGCGAACCGGCACATCAAACTCGAAGCCAGCTGATACGACATCGCCGATACCGGGAGCGGAAGTGAAGGTGATGATCCCAGTCGTGGTATCGACAGACCAGCCAGAGGTCTGGTTGACACCGTCGATCGCGACCTTAACAGTTCCAGCGACAGGCTTCTTGATAGTCCGAGTGTAGGAGCCAGCACCGTCAGAGTAGGTCTTCACAAGCTGGAACTCATCGGTGGTCCCATCGCCGACACCGATCGTGATGTCGACGTTCGTCGTCGCGCTGATGGGATCAGTGGACTTGTAGTCCGCCCAGTCCTTCCAACGGAAACCATGCAGCTTTCCACGGCGAGCTTCAAAGAACTCGAGCGCTGCGTAGACGTCCTCCAGCTTCTGCAGACCGAGACCAGCGTTATAGCTCCGACGAGAATGCTGCCAGATGCTGTTCCGCTGCTCGAAGCCTGAACGGAGGGTCACGACGTCCGTCATCCGGCGGGGACCACCGCTGGAGCCCTTGGAGATGCCTGTCGGGAATTGGACTTCGTGGAAAGCCATCACATGTTCCTCTGTCCACGGCTGATCATACGAGCGGCCTTAGCAGCAAGCTGAGACTCGCTGGCACGGAAGCCTGCCACATCAGGAGTGGTGATGTTGAAGTTCACGATCGTCTGGTTCGTTGCTCCATTGTTGGGATTCTGACCGCGAGGAGTCACGGTCACTTGCTCTCCATCTTGGGCTCGGAAGGCGACCAAGCGATTATCATTCCCACCGTTCGGCAGAGGAGCAATGCCAGTCTGAGCACCGACCTCGAATGAGCCACCAGTCTGGAGACCGAACAGGCCCTTGAGCCCAGAGAAGAGGGAGCCGAAGATGTTCCCTCCGGCCGCGCCACCAGCGACACCGGTCGAGCCGAAGAGTTGCTGGAACGCCTGAGAGAGGACCAGCTGAACGATCATCTTGTTGATGCTGCGGATCAGGGAGCCGAAGTCAGCCTCACCGTCGACCACGAGGTCAGCGATCGCAGACGACATTCCATCGAACGCCGTCGTGATGATGTTTTCCATCTGCGTGGCGTAGTCGCCGGTCTTCTGCTGGATCTTGAGGAACCCGCGTTCCATACCGGACGCCATGTCAGTCTGCGAGTTCAGGAACTCGATACGGGCCTTGATCACTTCGTTCGTGAACTCAGCCTGATTGATCCTGCCAGCCTTCAGCAGTTCGTTGAGAGCGCGGAGAGTGAGCTCATACTGATATGCAGGACCGCGAACCGTTTCGTAGATCTCAGCAGCCTTCTTCAGGAGCTCGTTCTCGTTGAGGATCTCCATGATGAGAGCCCGCTCGGTCTCGGTCAGCTTCCGCTTGATCTGCTCTTCAACCTGGATGATCGCCTGGAGCTTCTCACGCTCAGCAGCGTTCACACGAAGCAGTTCGTTCTGCACCGTCATTTCCCTGACGATGTCAGCGAAGGTCTTTCCCTTGCTTCCGTCACTGGAACCCGCACCAGCATTGGGATTAGGAGTCCCGGGCTGATTGAGATCAGCAGTCGTGCGAGCCAGACGTTCAGCAGCAACCTGACGGGCACGATCAAGAATCGCACTCCAGGCATTGCCGATATAGTCCGTGTTCAGTGAACGACCGAATTCCTCACTGAAGATCTGCCCGACTTCAGCAACAGCTCCAGAGAGCTCCATCTTGTATTGGCTGAGGTTGACATTGCCGATCAGATTGGCGAACGGGTTCTCCTGACCGACAGCGATCGCTGCCTGACCGATGAAGTCGAGCAGACCCTGGATCGCAGCCAGAATTCCATTGATGCCAGTTTCAACGACACCGATCAATCCATTGATCGCCATTTTGCCGACATCCATCAGCGCAGCCGGGAGAATGTTCCAAGCCTTGATGATGCTGTTGACAAGACCGACCCACAGACCGATCTGGAAGTTGACGTAGGTCTTGATCGCGTTGAGGATGAACTGAAGTCCTTCAACAATACGATCCCAGAGCCACCGGAACTTCTCGCTGACCCATTCAATCGCCGGAGCGAAGGTGTCCATCAGGAACTGCCCAACGGGAGCGATGGCTTCCATGATCAACTGGAACGTGGCAATGCCGACATCCCTGAGAGTGACGAGCCCGTTGTCAGCGACACCGATCTTATCGGAGAAGAACACCAGAGCAGCGACAGCGGCCAGGATGAGAGCGATGATCGCCCCGACAGGGTTGGCGACGATGACCGCCCACAGAGCGCCGAACGCAGAAGCCACTCCACGGACGATCGCAGCCAGACCGGGGAACATCGTGCTCAGCCGGGCCACAATGCCAGTCGCCGCCGCATTAGCAGCCGTGGCGCGAGTCTGAGCCGCCGTCAGAGCGGTCGTGGCCGTGGTCTGGGCAGCGGTGGCAGCGGTGAGCTGACCCTTGGTGGCGAGCAGAGCAGTCTCGGTGCGCTGGAGCGCGATGTTCGTCCTGATGTTCTGAGCGACCGCCGCATTGTATGCGATGAAGCGACCGGTCAGTGCATCACGAGCGATACGACGCTGATTGTCAATCGCGATCGAGGCTTGCTGCTGGAGCAGAAGACTGCGCTGAACCTGGAGCTGAGCCAGATCAGCCTGCATAGAGCGAACCGTCGCAGCAGCATTTGCAGATTCAGCAGCAGCCGCCTGAAGAGCAGTCGCAGCTTTGGCTTGCTCGATACCAGTCGCAGTGAGCAGGGTGGCGTTCCCGGCAGCGACAGCCGCTGCGACCTGACGTTGCATCGAGAGCCACGAAGCCAGCGAAGCGACGAGCGCACCGATCTTCCAACCGGCGAAGGCTGCGATGGCAGCGATGATCGCTCCGACGAGAACATTCAGGGAGTTCGCAAGAGCCAGAATCGCACGAGCGACAGTGGCGCTGGCTCCGGTTGCGTCGTCGAACGCATCCAGAACACGAAGAGCTTCAGTTCGCAGAACGCTGAAAGCCTGACCGACAGTCGGCACGGTCTGGGCGAACTTTCCGGCGATCTCTTCACGAGCATTGCGGAAGGCTTCAATGATCGTGTTCGTGGTGATCTTGCCATCAGCGCCGAGCTTGCGGAGTTCACCGCGAGTGACGCCGAGTTGCTTGGCGATGATGTCAGCGACGAACGGAAGCTGTTCTAGAACAGAACGAAGTTCGTCACCGTTCAGTCGGCCAGCAGCCAAGCCTTGCGACAGCTGGATGAGAGCGGCGCTGGCTTCACGAGTGCTGGCACCCGAAAGGATGGTTGCCTGATTCAGCGTTTCAGTGAAGTTCAGCGTATCCCTTTGGGACAGACCGAGTTCACGAACAGCGAGGGCGACACGAGTGTAGATTTCAGCAGTGGACTCGAAGTTCGAACGAGTCCTGTTGCTGATGTTGAACAGTTCTTCCTGAACAGCATTCAGTTCCTGAGTGCTCTTGGTCACCAGGACGAGTCGGTTCTCGAAGTTGGTGAGTGTGTCAAGCATCTTGACAAGGCCCTGCAACAGACCAGCACCACCGAGGACGAACAGGGCATTCTGCAGGAGACGGAGGCCGCGAACCGAACGCTCAGCGACAGCACCAATCTCCTCGAGGTTGCGCTTGACAACCCGAGCCCCGTTCTCCCTTACGATGATGTCAATGGTTTCTGTCGCCATTATTCAGCACTCACCGTTCGATCCAGCAACCGAGTATTGGCGATCTCCGCTTGGGCTTCCATCAGCGCCACCTGAACCCAATCGTTCGGCTGCTGCGACGAATAGCCGTCGCGGAGACGGCCGAGATACGGGATTGCGTTTGTGATGAAGAGCGCGGAACCAGCCTGACCGGTCCCGCGCTTCGCCCCCACGCGAAGTTGATTGATGACGGCAAAACCGGACTGGATCGCAGCCCGAGCATTCTGCCGTTCACCGATGCCGAGCTTCTTCCCCGGAGAAAATGCAGGGATGACGGACCTCGTCGGATTGCCCAAGGAGACACGCCAGTTGGAACGGGCGTCGCCTTCGTCAACAGGAGTCCCTTCAACCAGAGCGGTCAATGCCCGCTTCGCAACACGCTTTGTCAGCGCGACGGAATTGTTCTCGATCCTGGAACCGAGCTTCCGAATGTTGCGAGAGAACTGGAGGAGGGTTGCCACTATTTCTTTCTCCTGTTATACTCCAGATAGGCTGAGTCCATCTCCCTTATGTGGTGATGCATCTCCTCCGTTTGATCCGCGTCGAGTTCGTATGCCATGCAGTAATCATGAATCACTTTCCACGGTATAGGACCCAACGCCATCCCTATTTGCCGACTGTCGGAGAGCTCGAGGAACGCCAAGTAGTAGAGTTCCAACCCTGTGATGAGCTCTGGAGCATTTGCAATGCGATCGGGAAATGGTAGACCTTCCCGAAGGCATTGCTGAATGATCTTTTGCTCGACAGCCCCCTGCTCCAGGAAATAGAGCAGGACTTCTACGAGTTTTTTGCGTCCGCCTCCATTTCCTCCTTGCGGAACAGGCCGATGCCTTCAGCCGCTTGCTGGAGGTCCATGAAGACCGCCGGAAGCAGCTTGAACGTGAGCATGATGTTCTCGGGGGTCACCTCGAGGATGCCGCCACCCTTCTTGTGGATGCCGTTCTTCCACTTGGTGTTCCCGTCCTTGTCCTCGCCGTCGGCGACCTGCCAGTTGAAGATAACAGTCTTGGCGTAGATGTCGTAAAGCAGCGCACGGGAGCGCTCCTCGGGCATCGTCCCGGCCTGGATGGCGCGACGGAAAGGCTTCGTCTTCGCCTCGGCGTAGGACAGATACTTCTTGTTCGCGCCACCGGCACGACCGATCTGGACACGGAAGTCGCCGTAATCGATCCAGATGCCCTCGGACTCGAGGACTGGATCGGTTTCGAACTGTTCGAACATGCTCATATGAGTTCTCCTTTTCTGAGAGACGCTGCCGAGGGTTACTCGGCAGCAGTCGGAAGATAACCGAAGAAGGTGAGGAGCATGGTGTGATCCATGCCGGTCGCGATGTCTTCGGCGGTCGCCGCGTCCATGCTGAGCGGGAGCGTGATCGGCTGATCCTGCTCGACGTTCAGACGCCCATCGCCCAAGGAGACGAGGGGGATGTCGATGACGATGCCTTGGTTGTCCTTGACGATCGCCATGTCCAGGGTGATGTCAGCGTTGTTGCGAACGGCCTGGACAGCCGTCACGTTGCTGAAGTAGGCGGTGATGTTGCCGCTGACCTGGAAGGTGCCAGCAGTCACATCGAACGCACCCATCACACCCACCGCCTTGTTCGGCGAGAGGTTGTTGTTCAGGGTGATGGTCGCCTCGGTGATGAAGGCGAACAGAGCAGTCGGCGCTTCGTTGGTGTCCGAGACAGTGGACATCTTGATGCGTGAGAAGTCGCTGGACGTGTTGTAGATATCCGCCCGCTGCGGAGTCACGACCGACGACTGGAGAGGACCTTCAGAGGCGAGCCGCTGGAGGTGATCGATGGCGACGAAGCTCAGATCGACGTTGACCAGATTGGCGGTCGGGACGTTGATGGTGAACTCGTTGG
>Ga0100403_1004056_pt1 | contig 10556 bp, 3 predicted proteins | sample CryGeymet201501t_FD_83663 | JGI IMG/M metagenome (GOLD analysis project Ga0100403, IMG submission 83663) | Groundwater microbial communities from Crystal Geyser aquifers in Utah, USA - Crystal Geyser metaG 2015-01t | ecosystem: Environmental > Aquatic > Deep subsurface > Groundwater | place: USA...
CGCTCAAATTACGTAAAGCAGCTCCGCCTGGTGTTTGAAAAAATCCAGGCACTTGATTGTATTGATCAATAATCGCTGTGTCTTGAGGAGACAGTCCAGCAGAAGAAAAAAACGGCATATTTGATAACATAATTGTGTGATCAGCATACTCAACAAAAAATTCCATATTAGGATCATTATCGCTAATTGGAGGGATAAATACCCCGCTTATTGTAGTATTATCGGCCTGAACAATTGTATAAACGCTTGTGTCTGGATAAGTCCCTGGAGTCACTGTAATCATTAAATGCCCGTCTATTAAGGCATCTGTGAGTCCATTGCCAGTAATCAGGATTTGTGAAGCAGAGGTTGGACTAATTTCAATATTTGTTGTCGAAGTCGCACTTAAACTTAACGTTTTCACTGTGAGCGTTCCCGGAGAATTTCCGGGAGAAATAGTTCCCCCTTCAACATTAACGGATCCTAAGATCGTTCCATTTCCTTTTAAGGTAGCTCCTGAGTAGACAGTGACAGTACTCGACTCAGCAATAGATCCTGGCGATACAACTGATAAGGTTCCTCCCAACAAACTGGTAGGACCTGTATAACTATTAACTTTGCTTAAGGTTAAAGTTCCTGCCCCAATTTTTATTAAACCTCCTGGCCCGGATATTGATCCTGTAAAGCTTGAATCAGAGCTGCTCCCTACTGTTAAGCTTGAAGAGACAATAGTAACATCTCCAGCCCCATTTAATTGGGCTACAGACTGAGGACTTCCTGCAAAAACTACACCGCCACCGTCTACAGTGAGAAGTCCTAAACTGTTAGCTGCAGTAAGGACCAAATCGCCAGTCCCTGCTTTAGTCAAGCTCCCGGAGCCGCTAATCAATCCAGCAGTAGTAAATCCACTCCCAGCTGTATCAATTGTACCAGTAAAACCAGCTGCTATAGAGATGGGTCGATCGGACGCGCCAATAGTAGTTGATAATTTCAGTGTTGCATCTCCTGAAATTGCCAAAGGATTGAGATTTCCCGATCCATTTCCCCCTAAAGAGTCATCACTACTTATAACTAAGGTGCCCTGATTTAAGGTCGTAGTCCCTGTATAGGTATTTACCCCTGTTAAGGTTAATGCCCCCGTTCCTACCTTAGTGATGGGGCTTGTCCCTTCAATCACTCCACTAAAAGTAGAACTGTTAGAGCTCCCCAAGGTTAAGCTTGTTGCAGTAAGAGTTAAAGTTCCACTACCACTTAAATCAGTGATAACCGGGTTGTTTGCATTCAAAACAACACTTCCATCAGTTATGGCTAGGGGACCAAAGTTATTTGTCCCTGCTAAAGTAAGGGTCCCTCCAAATATCTTCGTAAGACCGCCAGGCCCCGTCACATCCCCAGTAGTTGTATAGCTGTTTCCAGATGTATCAATTGTCCCGATAACCCCACTGTCAATAACTATCGCACGAGAATTACTATTTGTAGAAGTGGCAGAAATCAATGTAGAGGTTCCTGTAAAGTGAATACCGCTACCAACAGTACCGAGGGCAGCATCCCCATTGATACTAATTGTCCCCCCATTGATTGTTGTCCCTCCAGCATACCCATTTGTTGCAGACAAGGTTAGGGTCCCTTCTCCAGTTTTTTCAAGAGCCCCAGCTCCAGTGATCACACCTGAAATAGTAGATTCATTTCCACTTGTATCCACCGTGGCAGTCACTCCCGTCGCAATAGTCATTGGGCGAGCAAATGTGATAAATGTTGTAGATGCTTTTAATGTGGCATTTCCTGTAAAGGCAAGAGTATTTGTTCCTGTATTGCCGAGTGCATCATCTGAATTAACACTTAACGTTCCTCCACTTAATGTCGTTGTTCCTAAATAAGTGTTCACTCCACCTAAAAATAGAGTCCCTGCCCCATTTTTTGTAATTGCTAACCCAGATGAGCCGCCCGGAGTTTGGCTTTGTCCCATTTGATTACCCGGTATAGAATTTGTGTTATCATCCGCAATTACACTAGATATGGTTGTCGTAGAGGAAGCTGCAGGATTAAAAATTAAAGTCGTTGTTGTGGCTCTACCGAAAATTCCGCTCCCTGCACCTGTCCCTATATTTTGCCCAGCTCCACCTGTAGCAGCGCCTCCACTAATCGTCACTCCACCATTAATTGTAAGGCTTCCTGTGTTAACAAAGATCGCCCCACCTAATCCAGCACCGCCGCCGCCAAGTAGATCCGTTCCTCCACTACCAGACAACCCAGCACCGATTCCTGAAGCTCCTCCAACGTGTCCTTGGCCGCCGCCGCCGCCGCCACCAAATCCTCCAGCGCCACCTGTATTTGTAACAGAAGTAGTTGCCGTACCAGATCCGCCACCGCCACCAAATCCCCCAGCACCAGCTGTATTAGAAGTAGCGCTATTACCTATTCCAAGGCCGCCGCCGCCGCCGCCAAAACCGCCAGCTCCCCCCTTAAGCCCTGTATCAAGCCACGGTCCCGCACCGCCGCCGCCGCCGTAGCCTCCATTTGATCCATTAACAGTACTTGGGTTGCCACCACCGCCGCCGCCACCTATTCCGCCGTCTGCGTTAAAGTTTTTATTACCACTAGCTCCACCTCCGCCGCCACCACTACCTCCTATTCCGGGTGCACTTGTGGTAGAAGTCGCCCCTTGGGTAGGACCACCACCGCCGCCGCCGCCTGGGGAATCTATAGACTGCGCCCCTAAGCCTCCATTTCCACCCCCATCTCCTCCATCAGTTGTAGTGGCTCCGCTACCACCACCACCACCACCAATGTGTATCCCTCCAATCAGTCCCCCATCACCCCCATCACCGCCAGGACCTACTCCAGCACCAAATCCACCGAATCCCCCATAGGAGCCAACTCCAACGCCACCGCCACCACCACTACCTAAGTTAGTACTACCAGAGCCGCTCCCGCCATCACCACCTTTCCCAAGGATGCCGCCGCCACCGCCGCCACCGCCAAAACCACCCCCTGTTGAAGCCCCCCCGTTACCACCAGCGCTGCCTATACCACCACCACCACCACCACCAACGACCTGGGGAGGGATCTGTGCAACTCCAGCACCACCTGTGCCGTTAAACATCCCTCCACCTCCACCGCAACCACCTCCAAGAACAGCCCCAGTTGAGGTTCCTCCAACGGCAGAACAGTTAGAAAAAGTAACATTTGTTAAAGAGACAGCTGCATCATCAATAAACAAACCACCCCCAGCACCTAAAGCTCCTCCCGCACCAGACCCCCCATTGCCCCCCTTAGAAGTGCAATTTAAAAGGGAAATATCAGAAATATCAACGGTTCCCTGGCGCGCAAAAAACCCACTAAACGTACTTGTCCCATCAATGGAAATTGCCTTAGAACTTGTTGTATTAATGGAGACTGTATTTGACCCAAAAAGATTTAAAACAGGGAGCATATTGCCAATAGTGATTGTCCCAGCTGAATCAAATTGAATATCATAAGTAAAGGCGCCCGGTGCTTGATTATTTATATAGTTTAAACATCCCCTTAAATCTCCAGCACCCGCACCAGCACCAGATTCCACAAAGGTTCCCCCTCCAGCTACAGCTGAGTCTGTATTCACATTTACCGTAAGAACCCCTGCCAAAAGATGAACATGAGCAGAAAGAGTAAGTACTGCAAGAGACCATTTAGAGACTGTAAACATGAGAACCTTCCTAAATTATGTTGGGACTATAAGTAAAAACCCGTTAAATCACCTACATATAAACTAAACATTTTTTTGTGCATATAAAGATTTATAGAACCTACTTACAAAAAAAAAGCTACCAAATCGCTTTGGTAGCTTTTTTAAGATATTTAAAAACAAAGAGGAGGGGTTACATCATGCCGCCCATTCCACCAAAGTCCATGCCGCCCATACCTCCCATTCCGCCCATGCCTGGGCCAGGTCCTGCAGAAGCAGATTTAGGTTCTGGCTTATCTGTAATCACAGCAGCAATTGTAATGAGCATGCCTGCGATAGATGCAGCGTGCACAAGTGCACTTTTGGTTACAAGAACAGGATCGATGACCCCATCTTTTACAAGATCAGAAAACTCATCTGTCCGGCCGTTATAACCAATAGCTCCCTCTTTTTCAGCGATTTTTTCCGCAATAATAGCACCTATTTTTCCGCAGTTGCTTGCAATTGCAGCAGCAGGGGCAAAACAAGCCTTACGGATGATCTCAACACCAATTGCTTCATCACCACTTAAATGTAATTGATCAAGAGCTTTTGAAGCCCGAATGAGTGCTACACCACCACCAGGAACAATCCCTTGAGCAATCGCTGCTCTAGTTGCATGAAGAGCATCCTCAATTCGATCTTTTTTCTCATTCGCCTCTGTTTCAGTAACAGCGCCAACATTTACAACAGCAACTCCACCTACAAATTTCGCAAGACGCTCTTCTAATTTTTGACGATCGTAATCAGAAACTTTAGGTTGATTTAGCTCAGACTTAATCAGTAAAGCTCGCTGCTCAATAGCGGTTGCTTTGCCGGCACCATCGACTAACGTAGTATCTTCTTTTGAGATTTTTACTTTTTTAGCGCTTCCCAAAACTTCAAGTCCTACTTCTTCAATATTGTAACCGAGCTCATCTGAAATTACAGTTGCGCCGGTTAATATGGCAATGTCCTCAAGCATACTTTTGCGTCGATCGCCAAAAGCTGGAGCCTTTACTGCGCAAACAGAAAGTCCCCCTTTCACTTTGTTAACAACTAAAGTAGCTAATGCCTCGCCATCAATCTCATCAGCGATAATTAATAAGGGACGTGAGCCACTTTGAGTGACTTTTTCTAAAATTGGGACTAGCTCTTTGGCGTTAGAGAGTTTTTTATCTGTGATTAAAATCGCTGGGTTTTCAAACTCAACGGTCATTTTTTCAGCATTTGTAATGAAGTAAGGAGAAACATAGCCCTTATCGAACTGCATCCCTTCAACAACATCTAAAGTTGTTTCAATCCCTTTAGCTTCACCGATAGTTACGATCCCATCATTGCCAACTTTTTGCATAGCCTCGCCAATGATCGCGCCGATCACATCATCATTATTGGCAGAAATAGAGGCAATTTGCCGAATTTCTTCCGGTGTCTTAATTGGTTTTGCAAGCTTGCTAAGCTCTGCTTCTACAACAGCTACAGCCTTTTCAATGCCCCGCTTAACATCCATTGGGTTTGCGCCAGCGCATACATTTTTAACACCTTCGCTAAAAATAATCTCAGCTAATACAATGGCAGTTGTTGTTCCATCACCTGCAACATCAGAAGCCTTAGATGCAGCTTCTTTAACAAGCTGAGCTCCCATATTTTGGTACTTATCTTTTAAGGCGATCTCTTTTGCAACTGTTACGCCATCTTTTGTCGAAGAAGGAGATCCAAATCCCTTGCTAATCACAACATTTCGCCCTTTAGGGCCAAGAGTTACAATTACAGCTTTCGCCAATGTTTTTACCCCTTTTAAAATAGACTTTAGGGCCTCGTCGTGAAATTGAAGCATCTTTGCCATATTATCCTCCTAATACTGCTAATACATCTTCTTCAGACAAGATAAGATAATCTGTGTCTTCTGCTTTATATTCTGTTCCTGAGTAAGAAGAAAAAAGGATAGACTCGCCTACTTTAACTTCGACATGATGGGTCTTCCCCTTCTCATCTACTTTACCAGGACCCACTGCAACAACAGTCCCTTGGCGCGGCTTTTCTTGAGCTGTTTCCGGGAGCAAAATCCCCCCTTTAGTCTTCTTCGCTTCTTCTCTTTTTACAACGATTCGATTACCAAGTGGTTTTATATTCATATGCATACCATGTCTCCATGTGTTAAATTTTTGCACCCAATGTTAGTTGCCCAAGTTGATTTTGTCAATATTTAGCAGATTTAAAAATAGAGTGCTAATACAGCAGGTGTTTTTTTCTTTTGATAAGGAAAGCTTCTCTCTCCTCTTTGTGTAGATCAATCAGCTTCCAAGCGGGGTATTTTTCATTAAGGAGGGTGTCGTAAACAAAGGCAGTTCCGTTAGCTTTACAAAAAAGATCTTTACTAGACCCTTTTTTCATCCGCTTTAAGAACTCATCCGGATATAAGCTTTTGACCATTCCTAAAATTAAATACTGAACAGCAAGGGGCTTATATATCTTAGGATCTGAAATTTGAATGAGAACCCCTTCACAATTGGTCCCTTTATACTGACCAATAAATGGGCGAAAATGAAAAGGGTGGAAATGGACTCCGGGGAGCTTTTGGCTGTTGAGTTTTTCCGCAAAATCATTTGCGTTGACCCAAGGAGCTCCAACGATTTTGAAAGGAAGAGTAAAGCCAATGCCAATATTTAAAATCCCAAGCTCCCCCAAAATTCCGGTGGTGGATGAAAAAAGAGGGGTGTCCGGTTCCGGAATATTTGGGCTCGGCGGTATCCAAGCAAGACCTGTGTCCCTATAACTCATTGAACGATTCCAGCCTTCCATAGGAACTACTTTCAATTTGCAGCCCACTTTGTATTCATGGTTAAAAAATTGGGCAAGCTCTCCAATGGTCATTCCGTGGCAGTAGGGGACATTGATATATCCAATGAAAGATCTCCATCGATCCTCGAGCATAGGACCATCAACAGTTAACCCATTAATCGGATTTGGCCTATCTAAAACAACAACCTCTATACCTAGCTTTGCAGCCTCTTCCATGACATAAAATAAAGTAGTTGGGTAGGTGTAGGCGCGCACTCCAGTGCACTGAATATCGTAAACGATAACATCAATCCCTTCGAGCATCACCGCAGTGGGTCTACGAGTCTCGCCATGCAAACTATGGATGGGGATCCCATTATTTTCGCTATGTTTGACTGATTCAAAAGCATAGTGCTGACCATTGATTCCATGTTCCGGGGAAAACAAAGCAACAAGATTTACCCCCTCTTTAAAAAGTTCAAAGGTAGAGCGCCTCTTACTGCTGACACCTGTGTGATTGGTTAAAAGAGCGACTCTCTTTCCGACCATTTTTTTTGCATGACCCTGCTCAAAAAAGACATCTACACCCAATGAAACTGGATGGGCTCCGTATAAAGAACTAAAAAAAATAAAAAAAAGGATCGCGCGCATCATTGCAATTGATTATAACATGGTATAAAACGTTTTATGCAACTTTTTATCCGCGACAGGCATGCCTTATGAACTACATAGATGAAGCTACTGAAATTCTTGAAAGTGTTAAAGGAAAGCCTTTAACTTTATCTGAAAGAAAAAAGCTGACTATTGAACTTGCAGATGTGATGCTTCATGAGGCAACTGCCACGATGACTTCTCATGAAAAAAAAAACCAAGCTCAACTTTCTCGGCTCATGCACGATCCTGTAGGAAAAGCATTTACAACATCGATGACAGACCAGTGTTTCCGAAGTTCATCGAATAAAAGAGTAGCAGATCAAATGATCTATCTCCTCAATCAACTTGGGATCCCCCAATACCTTGATTGGTTTAAGAAAGGAGAATTATTTGCTTTCAAGTCTCTCGGAACTGGCATGGCTCAATTTCTCGTCCCACTTGCCACTCAAACTCTAAGAAAAGAAACAGAGGCGGTGATCTTACCAGGAGAAGCTGCTGCACTAACAAAACACCTTCAAACTCGCAGCGATCAAGGGATTCGGATGAATCTCAACCACATAGGAGAAGCTGTCCTGAGTGAAGCTGAAGCAAAAAAAAGGCTCCACGGTTACCTTGAAGATCTAAAAAATCCAGACATTGATTATATGTCTGTAAAAATCTCAACAATATTCAGTCAGATCAATTTACTCTCATTCGATCACACAGTTGACTGTATTGCTGAAAGACTAAGACAGCTTTACAAAACAGCCATGACTGAGTCGAAAGAAGGAAAATATAAATTTGTAAATCTTGACATGGAAGAATACCGAGATCTAGATCTTACTGTTTCAGCTTTTTGCAAAGTACTCGATGAGCCACCATTTCAATCCTATTCAGCAGGAATTGTCCTTCAAGCTTATTTACCAGACTCACACAGGTATCAAAAAGTACTAACCGATTGGGCAAAGGAAAGGATCAAGTCCGGGGGAGCTCCCATTAAAATTCGAATCGTCAAGGGAGCTAATCTAGCAATGGAGCAGTTTGAAGCTTCTCTTAAAGGATGGCAGCAAGCCCCATACATGACAAAGGTGGAAGTTGATGCGAACTTTAAACGGATGGTCACCTACGGCTGTATTCCTGAAAATGCAAGAGCGGTAAGACTTGGCATTGCGAGCCACAACCTTTTTGACATCGCCTTTGCAATGCTTCTTCGGTTAGAAAACCAAGTTGAACCATATACCGGATTTGAAATGTTAGAGGGGATGGCCGACCATACTCGACGCGTTGTCCAAAAATTAACAGGCGACATGCTCCTTTACTGCCCAGTTGCTACAAAAGAAGAGTTTCAACACGCAATTGCTTATCTTATTCGGAGACTCGATGAAAATACAGGGCATGAGAATTTCTTAAGACATAGCTTTGGACTTAAACCTGGCACTGAAGCTTGGGATAGCCAAACCGCTCTTTTTTCTCAAAGTTGTGACGAGATGGAAAAAGCTTCTCAAAAACCGAGAAGAATCCAAAATCGTCAACTCAAACCAGAAACACCCGATCCAAATCACACGTTTGAAAACGAACCAGATACAGATTTCGCCCTCCCCCAAAACAGAAAGTGGGCAGAGGATATCGTCCATCACTGGAGAAATTTTAAATACCCACCAATTCCTCTTGTAATTGATGGGTACGAAGAGTTTGCCAATGAAGATGGTGATGGATACAGCCCATCAGACCCAGATGTAAAGCCGCTTTACAAATATGCAAAAGCGACCAAAGATCACATTAACAAGGCTCTCCAAACGGCAAAAAATGAAGAAGCCAATTGGGCCTCTAAAACAACGGCTCAAAGAAGTGAAATCTTGGCAAGGGTTGCTCAAAAACTTCGAGAAAAAAGGGGTGAGCTGATCGGTGTTATGATGATGGATGCGGGGAAAACGATCCTTGAAGCAGACCCTGAGGTCTCTGAGGCCATTGACTTTGCTGAGTACTACCGCCGTCATATTGAGAAAATGGCCCTCATCAAAGATATTACCTGGAGTCCAAAAGGGACAGTCCTTGTAGCCTCCCCTTGGAATTTCCCTTGTGCGATTCCTGCTGGAGGAGTTTGCGCAGCTCTTATCACAGGAAACTGTGTCCTCTTTAAGCCTGCATCTGATGCTGTTTTAACAGGGTGGCATTTAGTGAATGCATTTTGGGATGCAGGTGTTCCTAAAAAAGTCCTCCAATTCATACCATGTTCAGGAGAAGAAGCTGGAAGTGATTTAATTTGTGATGAAAGGGTAAACAGTGTCATTTTAACAGGTGGAACTGCAACGGCAAAGCACCTCTTACAGCTCCGTCCTAACCTAGATCTAGCGGCTGAAGCGGGCGGGAAAAACTCGATGATCATTACAGCCCTTGCTGATCGAGATCTCGCAATAAAAGACCTGATCCAGTCAGCCTTTGGTCATGGGGGGCAAAAATGTTCTGCTACCTCTTTAGCTATTTTAGAAGCTGAAGTTTACGACGACCCTCACTTCATGAGAAATTTAAGGGAAGCTGCAGCAAGTCTTAAAGTGGGCCCTGCTTGGGATTTATCTACAAAACTAGCTCCACTTATTCATCCCCCAATGGGAGACCTTAAAAGAGGAATCACTACTCTAGAAGAGGGTGAGGAGTGGCTGCTTGAGCCTAAGCAAAACCCAAATAACCCATCTCTATGGAGTCCAGGTATAAAAAAAGGGGTTCGTCCAGGAAACTTTACCCACATGACAGAACTTTTTGGTCCTGTTTTAGGAGTGATCCGTGCCGATAGTCTCTCTCATGCAATTGAAATAGCCAATGCAGTCCCCTATGGCCTCACATCTGGCGTTCACAGTCTCGATGAAAGAGAACAGACCATCTGGGCAAAAGAAATAGAGGCGGGCAATCTATACATTAACCGAACAACCACTGGCGCTATTGTGCGGCGTCAACCTTTTGGGGGCTGCAAAGCATCGAGCGTAGGGGGAGCGTCAAAAGCTGGAGGGCCTAACTATTTGCGCGAATTTATGCATGCTGAGCAAACAGGCATTCCAAAAGAAAAGCATCCAGTGAATGAAAAAGTAAATAACCTCACAATCTTTTTAGACCGGGCTGATCTCTGCGTTGAGGAGTTGGGCCTTTGGACAGCAAGTTGCGCAAGCTATGCCTACTGGTGGAAAAGACTAAGACAGGAAAGGGATCCGACAAAAGTTGTAGGGCAAGACAACTACTTTGGCTACGTCCCTAGAAAAAATATGGTTTTAAGAATTACCCCAAAAAGCTTTGATAAGGGAGCTCTCCGAGTTTGTGCAGCCGTTCTATCCTGCGGGGCGCAGATGGAAATTAGTTACGATCCATCTCAAGAAACTGATTTTAAATGGACCGATATGATTCCTGCTTTCAGAGTGATTGAGGAAAGCGATGAGCGCTTTTGCGAGCGTATCAGAACAGGAAAAATCGATAGGATCCGAATAGTTGAGGC
>Ga0100403_1004062_pt1 | contig 10543 bp, 8 predicted proteins | sample CryGeymet201501t_FD_83663 | JGI IMG/M metagenome (GOLD analysis project Ga0100403, IMG submission 83663) | Groundwater microbial communities from Crystal Geyser aquifers in Utah, USA - Crystal Geyser metaG 2015-01t | ecosystem: Environmental > Aquatic > Deep subsurface > Groundwater | place: USA...
AACTCTGAGCTTGTCTAGGCTAAACTCAGGTGTTCCATTTTCTTCGAGGGTGGCGTGGATGCTGACCGTGCCAAAAATCTTTTGGGCAGAGATCACACCTTCTCCCCCATTCCAGGTACAGAAGGGGCCGTCTTTTCGGTAGTACATAGCTCTAAGCGAAGAGTCTTTCAGGGTGATGTTGATCGTCGTGATATCAGGATTAGCCGGGTCGAATTGAACGTCAACATCATCAAGTTTCGCGTCCCATTTGAGACTCCAGAAATATCGCCGGTCATTGCAGTACCATTTTGATTCTAGGGGAACAATTTTTCCTTTGAAGCCAGAGTAAAACTCAGGTCTGAGGAATCCCTCGAGGATCACATCCTCAGGGACGTTATTCATCGCTTGGGTTTGAAAAGGTGTTAGGGCTATTAGAAATAGCGATAAGGCCAATTTTTTCATACAAGTCTCTCTCCCGTTAAGCGGCAATCTAGGCGGAGCAGCTTTAGAGTCAACCTTAAAGATCTTACTTGAGCTGACCCCAGTTCTGGCCCCAGGAGGCCTCCGCTTTCATAGGGACCTGAAGAGAGTGGCCTGTGAAAGACTTAATAATATCAATGTTTTCCATGGAATCTTTCAGGGCGTTTTCTAGCTCCATATTGGCACTGTCTCCATCGACTTCAAAAAGCAATTCATCGTGAATTTGTAGGACCATCTTTGCAGAGGTGAATTGGGGCATGATGTTGTTTTGAATGTCGATCATGGCGGCTTTAATGAGGTCGGCAGCGGTTCCCTGGATCGGTGAGTTGATGGCCGTGCGTTCCGCGAAGTTACGCTGGATGGCGTTCTTGGCGTTGATATCGGGCAGGTAGCGGACTCGCCCGCAGAGGCTTTTTACGAATTGGTTGGCCTTGGCGTATTCCAATGTTTCGTCCATGTATTTTTTGATTCCAGGATAAGTGGCAAAGTAATCGTCGATGAACTGCTTGGCTGTTTTGCGGTCAATACCCAGGCTTTGACTGAGTCCAAAAGGAGTCTGGCCGTAGACAATCCCGAAGTTGATGGCCTTGGCCATGCGCCGATTGTCAGAATTGACTTTGTCTTCTTCAACTCCGAGAACTAAGGCTGCAGTTCTTTTGTGAATGTCGGCTCCTTCGCGGAAGGCTTTACACAGTTCTTTGTCTTGGGAAATTTCTGCAAGGATTCTGAGTTCGACCTGCGAATAGTCGATCCCCAAAAGAATTTTACCTTCGGGGGCACAAAAAGCCTCTCTGATTTTTTTGCCGCGTTCTGTGCGAATGGGAATGTTCTGCAAATTTGGATTGGAAGAGGACAATCGTCCTGTAACGGCGATGGTTTGAGAAAAATCAGTGTGTAACCTGTGGGTTGATGGGTTAACGAGTTTGGGGAAGACATCAACGTAGGTTGATGTGAGTTTTTTGATCTCTCGAATCTCTAAAAGGCAATGAGGAAATGGGTGCTTTTCAGAAAGGGCCTCTAATACTGATACATCTGTTGAGGGGCCGGTCTTTCCTTTTTTTATGATGGGAAGTTTGAGGTCTTCAAATAAAACTTTGGCGATTTGCTTGGGCGATCCCAGGTTGAAGTCAGCAGGGACATCGAGACCTTCGGCTTCTAAAATGGCTAAGGCTTCTTTTTCTCTGACTTCTGTTTCTCTGTGGAACTTTTTGGAAAGAGCTTGGAGATTGTCGAGGTCTAAACAGACCCCGTTGCATTCTAGGTCGAACAAGATGGAGATCAATGGTTTATCGATTTCATGGTACAGAGATTCTAGTGAAGCATTTTTACTAAGTGCTGTTTTGAGTTCTTCAAAAAGGGCTAAGGTCACGACCGCGTCTTCTGCGGCATAGTTGGTTGCTGCCTCGCAATCCACAAAACTAAAGTTTTGAAGCTTTCCTAGAGCTTCAGAGAACGAGACACAATCATAGCCGAGCCATCTTTGTGAAAGTGCATCCATACCGTGCCTGTCTGCAGGATTGTGGACAAACGACATCACCATCGTGTCTTCAATGCGATCATGCGGAATTGCAAGACCATCTTGTCTTAGGATGTGAAGGTCAAACTTTGCATTCTGAAAAACGATTTTAGAATTAGGATTTTCTTCAAGAATGAATTGGTTGAGAGTTTGGCAGACTTCTTTGGCGTCTAGGTTCTCTTGGACGGGAGATCCTTCTGAGTCTACATGACGAAGAGGAACGTAGTAACCGGTCTTTCCGTCGAAGGCTAGGCTGAGTCCCACCATGTCCCCTTTCCCACTGCTATCTTTGGGGCCAAGAGTTTCTGTGTCCAGGGCGAAGTAGCTGGAGTTTTTGTATTTGGAAAGGATTTTCGAAAGCTCGGAAATGGACTTTATTTGGACGAAATCAAAGATTTTTTTCTGAGAAACAGATGCGGCTTCTGCTTTCGAATCCGATTGGCCTTTGGTGCCAGCCGCTTTGGTGCGTTCGGCGGCTGCGTGGCTTAAAACTTTTGTGAGGCCAAGTTTTTCAGCAAAAGTCTTAAGGCGTTCTTGGTCTACAGGTTTTAATGAGAAGGTTGCACTGTCGTTGGAGAACGGTGCTTCATGGCTGAGTTTGACGAGTTTAAGAGATAGTTCGACTTGTTCGATGTTTTCGGCAATATTTTCGATCTTTTTGCCTTTGAGTGGATCGTCTTTTTCTTTGATCTTTGCGCCGCTATCATAGCGTTCTTTGGCTAGGTCTAAAATCGTTTGTAGGTCGCCATACTTTTGCATCAGCTGCGCAGCAGTTTTGGGGCCGATGCCAGGCGCTCCGGGAATGTTGTCCACAGAATCTCCGCATAGGGCTTGGACTTCCGGCACTTTCTCTGGTGACACTCCAAATTTTTCAAAGGTTGCTTCGACGTTTGACCATTTTTGCTTCATGGTATCGAGGCACCAGACACGGTCACTTACCAATTGCAAAAGGTCTTTGTCGCCCGTAACCACAACGAATTTTTTCTCAGGAAATTTTGTGATGGCTGTTGCAATCAAATCATCGGCCTCAAATCCAGGCTCTCCGTATTGAGGCAAACCGAGACACTCCACACCGATCTTTGAATTCTCAAGTTGCAGACTTAAGTCTTCCGGGGGTGCTCCACGGTTAGCCTTGTATTCGGGAAAGATCTCATGACGGAAACCTTTGGACTTTTGATCCCACAGAAGGGCACACTCTTTAACATTTTGAGTTGTGAGAAGTGCGTTAATCATTTGAAGAAAGCCGTATGTCGCGTGAGTTGGAGTTCCGTCGGGCGCTGTCAGGCTGGAGTTAATTCCGTAGTAGGCTCTGAAAATGTAGCTTGAGGCGTCGATGAGATAAACTGCGTCCTTGAGAAACTCTTGAGAAGGTTGTGCCATAGGGCCCTTTCTTAACCTGATGCGCTCCTTACGGAAACCCATCATTAAAATATTCATCACAAAAAAGTCATGCTAGGCTTAAGGTGTGGATTTTACCTATGGAGACACCCGTTTTACGACACTAGATACCGGCGAATTTCGTTTGGATGGTGGAGCGATGTTTGGGCATGTGCCAAAGACGCTTTGGGATACAAAAATCAAAGCAGATGCTGACAACTGCATTCCACTGGGACTTCGAACTCTCCTCGTACAGGGTCCGAACTATAAGCTTTTGGTGGATACGGGGATGGGAGAAAAATGGGACCCAGCTCTTTCCATGAGATTTGGACTCAAAGTTCAATCGTGGGATTCTTTGTTAGGTCCTTTGGGACTTGTGACGTCTGATATCACTCATGTACTGATTACTCATCTCCACTTTGATCACGCTGGTGGGTTGACTTGTTTTGATCAAGATAAAAAATTGAAGTCAGTTTTTGAGAATGCGGAAGTGCTTGTGAGCCAAGAAAACTTTCGTCTGGCAAAATCTCCAGTTTTGAGAGAGAAAGCTTCTTATCGTTCTGAAAATTGGGAATGTTTGGAGAAGACAGGTCAACTCAGAATGGTTTCACTGGGAAATTCCATGGGACCAAAGGAGTGTGTGAAGGGCTGTTGGGTTATTCGGAGTGATGGCCATACCTTAGGCCAACAGCTACCTTTTTTTGAAACTTCACACGGAATTGTGGCCTTCTGTGGCGACCTGATTCCGACGTTTCATCATTCACCACTAACATGGGGTATGGGTTATGATTCGAATCCATCGCTGCTTGCTGATGAGAAGCAAGAGTTTTTACAGTTAGCTGAGGCTGAAAAACGTATTTTGATTTTGGAGCATGACTCAAACACAGAAGCTGTGGTGGTGGAAAAGGAAAAAGATTCAGCTGGGCGTGAGAGACTTGTGTTTCGCCCAGAGAGCTTTTAGTTCTATCGTTCGAGCTAAATTGCTGAATGGTCCCCCTGACCAGAAATCAAAGCCTTGCCTGAAGGAGTGAAGTACCGGAAAAGGTGTGTCGTAAATGAGGTTTTCATCCAAAACACAAGAGCTCCATTGGATGTTTGATTCCCTAAGTAGCGGTGCAAATGTCCAAAGGCAGCTATCCGGACGTGGCCCCCTGAAGGGATCTGAGCTCATCTCGAGTATATCGATTTGAAGAGTTGTAGGTGTAGGCTTTAGGACTCTCAAGATACAGCCTGTACAGATGTCTCCGGTCTTTAAAAAATGATTAGCGGCATTACTTTCAGGAATCCATAGAGAGGCTTCGGGTAAAGCATTGATGAGATGCTCTGGGACGGTGGTTGTGAAACTGCGCCAAAGTGCGTGCGAGGAATGAACTCTCTCTTTGAGCTTGAGGGACGAGCCTCTTTCTACTTTTGGGTCGATTTGCTGGGAAGTCCAAAGTATCGCATCAAAGGCCTTCCACGCGTTTGGTGCTTTGAAAATAACCTTAAGTTTATCTTTGGTATCGCCCTGGTCTAAACTCAGGCTATGTAAAAAAAGGTTGAATTGCGAAGATTTGGCGGAATGCTTGAGGAGTTCTGTTCGATTGATGAGATAAAACTTTTTTTCTTTTCTGTTGGTAAATGAATCTGGATCTTGAGAGGTCCAATGAAAGTTAATTTCGCCATTATGTCCAACGGGAAGTGGAGTGACATCGTTCCAAAGACAAATGCTTTCGATTTTCTGCCTTAGTGCTGTGGGTAGAGATTTAGAAAAACTCGTCTGCGGTTGCCTCAGAAACTCGCTCAGTCTTTCGTGTCTGTGTGAGTTGTGAAAAATAACAGGCTCAATCAACTTTCGAGATTCCGAGTGTTCGGGCAGGTGCGCAACCGCCTGTTCGGGTAAAAGAATGCTAATGCCTTTTCCGGGATCAAAGGACTCCTTAGGGGCCAAAGCCCAAGTTAAATGAAAATTATTAAATTTATTGAGCGTTGCCAGTGCCATTAGCGCCGAAAGATTGCAGCCAATAACGGCAATCTCTTGTGTTGATTTTTCTACTGTATCTTCTACAGCATTTTCTTTAGAGAGCTTTTGTTCGGCGGAGATCTCCATGCTAGTCAGTTTAGCAGATCTATGGGAAACCTTCTGTTAGTCCTCATTTTTGCTTTTTTTTCTTTTCTTGCGGTTCGACTCTCTGCAAAGTTGTCTGAATGGAGTGTTTCGGCTCTCAGAAAGAAAGGTCGGCTCCTGCAATTTAAAGGGGCTTGGACTCTAAGTTTAAGCATTGTGACGACAATCATATTGATGGCATTTTTGTGTTTTGGACTGTCCTTGTCTTGGTTGTTGACAGTCTTATTCCAGGACCCAGCAGATGTTTCGTCTGGTCTCATTGCGTTTTGTATTTTGGGTTCTTTGTGTGTGTCGTGGCTGTGGGCTTTGGCTGCGGTCAGGAATGAATTGGCCGAGATCTATAGCGAAGAAATAAGCAAAGAAATATAGCGAAGAAATATTGGCCGGAGAATTATGATTTCGAGCACCAAGCCCCTTTTAAGTGAATCATGAGCAGTCACTCTGCTGGTGCTCGAAATCTTATGAGCGCATTATCTCTCTAAAACAGATTTTAGGCAAGGCGTGTTGACGCAAAGCAATATAAACGTTACCAAGCTGTAACACTCTGAATTGTTGGGTAATATTGGACTCATGACGTATGGCTTTGGCGTCGATAAGTATCCAATGCTCGCGAGAATACTATTTCTGCTTCTGACACTTTCCGCAGGTCCAGCGCGGGCTGTTGGGGTGCTAGATGTCATTGGGCGTTGCTCTCTTCTAATTTCTAAATCTGGAATAGCAGAAGGTGTTCCTATTGAAGTGTTTCACGCAGACTATGCGAAAGCGGGATTCTCTCCACAGAGCGGCGGTCAGGGCGAGGCAGGTCTGTATCAGTCGAAATATGACCCGAGCAAATCGGTCTTTATGAAGAGTTTTACCGGAGAGAATCCTTACAAAGACCTGAAGAAAGAGATTCAATTTCTGCAAGCCAATCAAGATTTGGAAGGTATTCCGAAGTTATATGGATGGATAAAAGAGCCTCCTTCAATCATTCTGGAGGACGTCGGTGGAGTAGATGTTGGAGAGTTGATTAACGCTTCAACTGACAAAACGAGCTTGCGGAGCATGCTTTATCCATTGAGTGAGGGCGCGAAAATCTTGGAGAGTTTGCATGCACGAGGTTATGTGCATGGAGATGTAAAGCCTAACAATATTGTCATGGGCACTTCTGGCGATGTATTCGTCGTTGATTTTTCAGGGCATCTAAAAGTCGGCGACCGAATCCCTTTAGATTTTCTAAGTACTGAAAGATACCGGGCCCCGGAACAAATGTATCTAAAGAAGGTCACTGTTCAAACGGATGTCTATGCTATGGGGAAGTCACTTTACGATATTGTTCTATCGGACCTCGAGCTTTTCCGTCAGGGAAAAGAAACGGCATTCACAGATCAGCAAAGAAACGCACTTTCTGATCTTGTCGTGAATGCCACGCGTGCAGATCCCAATTTGCGTCCCTCTATGAAAGAATTTAGAGAAAGTCTCAGTCGTTTTATGGAAAATCTTGATTGATCATTTAATTGAAAATGGCGCACCCAGCAGGAGTCGAACCTACAACCCCCAGATTCGAAGTCTGGTGCTCTATCCAATTGAGCTATGGATGCAATGCGCCTATTGGGTTTCTAGCAGCACATTGTTGAGGGTACAATCCCGACACTAAATTTTTGCCTCAAATGCGACTTTTGGAATATTCTCGGCTACTTTAGAGCCCCTATGACAACAGCTTGGACGGATCAGCAACTGCTTGCTGAGTATAAAAATATATCTGTTTTGGAATCGATTTCTTCCCTCCTCTCCTGGGACTACGAGGCTATGATGCCTGCGGGGTCGGAGGGATTGCGCCAGGTCCAAAGTGCCACTCTTGAAAAGCTTAGTTTTGAGAGGTTTACATCTCCTCATTACGCTGAGGCTGTCTTGGAATCGACCTCTAACGATCCTCAGATCCTGAGGCTAAAGAAGATGATGGCAGAAGCTTTGGCTTTTGATTCTGACTTTGTCTCCAATAAAGTTGAGGTGACGATGAAGTGTCAATCGGCTTGGAAAGGGGCTCGCGAAAGTGGGAATTTCTCAGAGGTAGAGTCTCAACTTTCTGAAGTGGTGAAAATGGCCCGCGAAGGTGTGAGTCGCTTACGGGCTAGCAAACATTTGAAAGACACCTTTTCTGGAAAATCCGATTATGAAATTCTATTGGATCAATATGATCCAGGGCTTCCGGCTGAAAAACTTCGATCCATGCTAGGAACGCTTTCAGACAAGTTGAAGGAAAAAATTCCACTCATTCTAGAAAAGCAAAAAGCAAAACAATCTGAACGAGAACGGGTTCTGCCGCTTTTGAAAATGTCGATCTCCAAACAGAAAGAAATTGTTGAGCAAGTTGTTGGCGATTTGGGCTTTAACTTTAAAAAGGGAAGACTCGATACATCGACCCACCCCTTTTGTGGAGGTTCCCCAGATGACGTCCGTATGACGACACGTTTCAGGGGAAATGATTTTACGGATTCACTCAGTGGAGGGATACACGAAACGGGTCACGCCCTTTATAACTTTGGATTGCCAGAGTCTTTGAGGTTTACTCCTTGTGGGGGAACTGATTCATTCGGAATTCACGAATCTCAAAGCCGTCTGTACGAGAACAATTTAGGTCGATCGATTCCGTTTCTCCGTTATCTTTCAAAGCGCCTCGATCTTCCTGCCGAAGATTTGAACCTTCTTATGAATTGGGTTCAGCCAAGTTATATCCGAGTGGATGCTGATGAGGTGACTTATAATTTGCACATCGCCATGCGGATGGGAATCGAACAAGACCTCATCGAAGGAAAAATTGAAGTTCGAGACTTGCCTGAATTGTGGAGATCAAAGTTTAAGGAATTGTTTGGTCTTGAAATCGAAAGCGATTCACAAGGCTGCTTGCAAGACATCCATTGGTATTTTGGTGCCTTTGGTTACTTCCCCAGTTATTCTGTGGGAAATATTCTTGCAGCCCAATTGTTTGAAAACTTCTCGAATGAGCATAGCTCGTGGGGAAGTGAAGCGGAATGCGGCGATTTTGCTAACTTACTTACTCATTTACGAGATAAGGTGCATTCTCTAGCCTCAATAGACGACACCCCTACCCGCATTCATAAAATGCTCGGCGGACAAGAATTCAAAATTGATAGTTTCGTCAATTATATTGATTTGAAATATCTTGGATAGATAATCGCCTGTTTAGTTTGGCACTTCGGCACGTGAGCAGTTAGGTGAGTAACGGAGTCTCGTGACTCAACTTAAGTAGGTCCGAGTTTTCGAGAACCTTTGTCCCTTTTTTGTGTTGCTGAGAGGATTTCGCGAGCGCCAGTGCTAATTCGTAATCTCGAATGGGGGCCTGTGAGGGGCAATACTTCTGCAAAGGTGCAAGTATTGGGGACAAGGCTCTAATCGAAAGTCCTTCGAGAAAACGTGATTCTGCACGCTCGCCCATAAGAAGTGAGGGTCTTGCGATGATGAGGCTTGTAAAATTTTTACTTCTAGCCAGTCTTTCAATGTCTCCCTTAACTTTTAGATAAGGAAAGAGAGACCTGGCGTCGGCACCTTTGGAACTCAGAAGAACAAGTTGCGGAATCTGGTGGTTGAAGCATTCTTCGATGACTTGATTGGCTAGCTGCCATTCAATCTCACGAAATTTTGCGGAAGAACCGGCGCGTTTCTGGGTTGTGCCAAGACAATAAAAAACCGTGGAGGCCCCTCTGAAGATCTCAGGATGGTGTTTGAGCTCGGGGTATTCGCACTGAATGATCTCGATTTTTTCGTTGTTGCTGAGGTGTTCACGTCTGACGGGGGCCGTAACTTTATCGTAAAATTTGGTCAGTTGCGGGGCTAGTGAAGATCCAATCAATCCAGTAATTCCGCAGAGTACAGCTTTTGACATAAGAGCTTTATAGGGCCCTCGCCTCTCGATGTCTAGAGACGAGGTTTCTGCTTAACTTTTGGCTATTCGGCGACAATATCAAAGATGCTGTTTTGGGATTCGCCACCGATGCTGCGAACGTGAAGGAGGTAGCGACCTGCTTCAGGAGTTTTCACTCGGATCAAGCGATAGAATGAGCGACTGGCTGGCATGCAATACTCTTCAGATCGAAAAGTGTGTAGCATCACAACATAGACGTCGTTTACTTTTTCAACTTGGTAGTCGTCTGAAAGTTCGGCACATGAAGAAGTCAATTGTCCTGTGATTCTGAACTCAACATACTCTTGAGATGCTGGGATATTTTTCCCCGCAAATACGTTAGTGGCTTGAACGTAGCTCATGTTGTCGATTTGGTTGGATGGGGCCAGCTCGATTCCAAAGGATTTTGATTCAGTTCCGCTAGCTCCTTTATATAGAAGTTGATGTTGGCCTTCGTTGAGCATCCCAAGGTCGATGACCTTCCAGAAATAGCGTTGAGCCGCAAGGTCCGGAGGAAGCATAGCTTCATTTTCACAGATTCCTGCCACCGAGCGAATGGCTGACTGTTTGATTTTTACGGTTTTTGCTTCTTCGGAAATAAGGGTGTCGGTTTGCGCGAGGGTGTAGCAAGAGTTCGGAAGGAAGCCTTCAACAACAGCTTGAACGTTGTCGTTGTCATCAAAACCATATTCAGGAATGAAGACTGTGGAATACGCGAGGTCCACGATGACGCTTGTGTCTGAATTCGCGTCTTCGGAAGAAAGTGCGGTTGTTGAAAAGCCAGCCACTAAGAATGAGGCTGCGAGAGTCAAGATGGTGAAGTTGTTGTTGAGCATGATTTTTTTCATGCTCTTGTTCTACTCCTTACTGGCGAGCTTAATATGATCACCATCATGTTCTGAAGAAATATCATCAAGAAAATCCCAGTTTTTTGAATATAGGAGTTGATGAATGGCTGAGAACTTAGGATCGTTCTTACGTTTGTCGTATCGTGTGATCATGAGCGGAGAGGTCCAGCCGGCCATTTGTTGAATTCCGCGATGAGAGGCTCCCTGGTCTAGGGCGTGTGTGATGGCTGTGGCCCTAAGCATGTGGGGAGAAAGCCTTTTGGGAAGTTGGGCAAAGAATCCTGCTTTGCGGACGATGTGGCCGATTTCTCCGGGGCTAATCGGGGTGTCGAAGT
>Ga0100403_1004066_pt1 | contig 10541 bp, 10 predicted proteins | sample CryGeymet201501t_FD_83663 | JGI IMG/M metagenome (GOLD analysis project Ga0100403, IMG submission 83663) | Groundwater microbial communities from Crystal Geyser aquifers in Utah, USA - Crystal Geyser metaG 2015-01t | ecosystem: Environmental > Aquatic > Deep subsurface > Groundwater | place...
CAATTGGAGGAATTGCTTGATGAGGATATGATACCTAACGACTTATTCGACAGACTCGTCGAAGAAATCAATAGAACTTCGCCGGTGGGATGGGATTATGCACGATGGGATATCGGTAGATGGTTCCTCGAAACTGAAGTTCGAGGATGGCCGGTCCTGAAATCTGTCTGGGACATTTTATATATGAAGTCCTCTTTAGGAAGTAAAATATGACGGGCTTTAGCGAACATACAAAAGGTCTGAGTCAGCTTTGTGCCAAGCTAGTTAGAATGAAAGGGCAGAGTTTAGTCGAATTTGCTATCATCTTGCCTCTCTTGATTCTAATAATTATGGGTATTGTAGACTTCGGGTGGCTACTTCACCAACAGATACAAATAGATGCCGCGGCCAGGGCCGGAGGCAGGCGCGGAGCGGTAGGAGCGAGTAATGAGGAAATTATGGGAATAATAAAATCCGAATGTCCTTTTGTCTCGGATGAGGACATAAAAATAAGCATAGTACAGCCCGATGGAACGGAGACAGATAATGCGGACAGGACGGCGGACAACTTTATCATAGTAAATATTTCAAAAGAGGTTAGGTTTATAACGCCCGTAATAGTTCCTTTCGGTCCTATTGAGATTCGTTCGAATTCCAAGTTTCTAATTGAGTGAAGATAAAATGAAAAACATTTACCTGATTTTGTTAATGCTTTTGAGTATCGGGTGCGGCAACGTGATCGCGCCAACGAGAGCTTGCGATACGATTCCTGTCTTTTGGGAAGGTGAGCCGATTTTAATTCTCGATGAGAATGGGGAACCGTCGATTAATGAGCCGTGCATAATTCCGGTATATATTCCAGATGATCCCATGTTTCCTTGGAAATGGGACCTGTTTTGTATAGACGCCCCGACTGCATGGGATTCCATTTATCTTAATGAGCTACAGCCTGTAACGGTAGCGGTTATAGATACGGGGGTTCAGCAGGACCACCCCGATATGTTGGGTTCCGTATTGCCGGGGATTACCATTATGACATGGGGATATGGGGAAACCGGTGATGGTAGTCAGCCCTACGGTAATGGTTTGGACGACGACGAAGACGGCATGATTGATGAGAACGTGGGGCATGGGACGCATGTTGCCGGAGTGATAGCGGAAACCGCGAATAATCAAATCGGAGCCTGCGGCATTGGCGGCAATGTTAGTATTCTGCCTATTCGGGTTTATCCGTCAGATGGAGACCATGATGCATCTATTAAAGATGTGGCCTCTGCGATAGAGTATGCTGCGGATTATCCGGGAGTACGAATCATAAATTTATCTTTGGGTACTCATTATAATAGCTACTATCTATCGGATGCCATTGAATATGCGTTATCAAAGAATGTCATTGTGGTAGCGGCTGCGGGGAATAACGGATCGAGCGTTCCATTCTATCCGGCGGCTTATGATGGCGTTATCGCGGTAGCGGCTTGGATGTCTTTAGATGGAGAGCAGCAGCCTTGGCCAAAAAGCAATTTTGGAGGCTGGGTGGATTGTATTGCTCCGGGATGCGGAATATGGTCGCCAAAGTTCCCGTCAGGGTATCAGGCGCCAAGTGGCACCAGTTTGGCGTCGCCCTGCGTTGTTGGGATATTGGCGATATTGATGTCCTATGACGAGGAATGGACGAATGAGCATTGTACACAAGCTCTATTCTTAGGGTGTACTCCTTATCCTCCTCTGGTTCCTTCGCCCGGCCCCGAGCCTACTCCTTATGAAATAAGGACATATGGGGCCGGATTGGTTAATCTACTGGATTCTTTTGAGTACGCATTATGAAAGAGAAAGGCACAAGTCTGGTTTGGTTGGCACTAACAATTTTTATTGTTATGGGCATATTGGCTATTGTTATAGATATAGGTATTTTACAAAACTATCGAGTACAAATGCAAACGGCGGCGGATGCGGCGGCTTTGGCCGGCGCCCGAAAGCTGCCATATGAAAATAATGCTTACCAAGCTGCAATCGATATGATGGCTTTTTATGATATAAAGAATGGTGAGGGCGGAGTTGAGGTCGAGTGCGTCCGGAATCCTGATGGGGTCCACTCCAGTTGGTATAAAGTACAAATAACAAAAACGTCTGAATTGTATTTCGCGCCAGCCGCTTTTGATACGAAGATTGCCAAAGTACAGGTATCCGCAACGGCATCCTATATCAGCTCTCTCCCCCTATATATCTCAAGCTCTCTTAGTCAATACGGTACGAATGGGATTCAAAATTTAAGCTGTTTCGGTCCCTACAGTCGATACACATATGGGGACGCATATTCCACGCTTTATCTCGACGATGGAACGGACAATTCCCGATACAATCCACTAGGCTACAATTTCCTTGTTAATGTAAAACCGGACTATTTCACCAAGAACGGGACCAACGACATTGTTTTTCAAGTGTTCGATCCTGATTGCTGGAATATTGGTAATGCACAGGATGCCGGGCCGGGGAAAGTCGATGAAATTAGGGATTCGCCGCCCGCCGTCCATAATCCCTCAAGCAAATATACAAGTACCAGATACCAGCTATTCGCCCCCGACTCGACTCCGGTTAATTACGATGACGACAGCCTCATCGCCGAAGCCATATGGACTCCGGGAATGATAGCCAGCGATATGGAATGGACAACTCCCACCGGCTGGTCCTTAAATTTAGGGGTTTATGGTTATGGCTCCTATAGAATAAACGTAAAGACCATCGGGGGGTCCAGCGAAAATGGCTTTAACCTCCGCGCCGGCTCCCCCGAAGCCTGCTATGGGACTTGGTTCCCGAATAATGGAACCGAGATAATGGCCATTGGTGTTTTGCCTATTAATTTCAATCAAAGTGGAGTCATTGCCATAGACTTGGGATACATTCCGCCTGAGGCTGGCGGATCGACGGTTTTTGTTACAAAATTCGACACGGATGTGGGAGCCAAGTCCATATTATATTCCGATACTCTTGGTCATACCTGGTCAGGTACTTTAGCGGGGAATGGAACTTTTAAAACAGATGAGCTAACCATCCCCTCCGGATATGCCGGATCGAAGTTGAAGGCGGAATTCACTTCAGGTGCTCAAGATACATCATCGTGGTCACTGGCATTCGACGGCCAACTATCGTGGTTGCCCGGAGAATTGAGATTGATCGATTAATCGATGCAATAACAGACAACTTGTATTGTAACAAACATAGTTACAATACAAAGGAGGTAATTACCTATGTTCAAGCTTTTCAGAAACGAGAAAGGGCAAGGATTAACCGAATACGCGCTTATTATCTTTTTAGTCGCTGTTGCAGCGGTTGCCGTTCTTGTCGCCCTCAGTGGCGGCATTAACAATGTATTTGGTAGTATCACCGATACCCTTGACGGTTAAGGTAAGTTTCATAAGGATAGGGGCGGCCTCAGCCGCCCCAGCATTAAAATAAACGAGAGAGGCCAAAGTTTGTCTGAGTATGTTTTGATTCTTTTTTTCATCGCAATATTCTGCGTGACCGCTTTGATTCTATTCTCGACCATGCTCGACACGATTTATGAAAATGTCATGTCGATTTTTCCTTGAATATAAATGTTTAATGAATCATTGAAAAATAGAATCCATTCGGAAATCGTAAGAGAGCTTGATCCGGCTTTGTTGCACGGCTTTGGGAAAATAAGCGAGGCGGCCAGAGTGGAAATTAAGCGAATGATTATCGAGAAGCTGGAACCGGAGCCTCTAAGAGATGCCGAGAAACAAGAATTAATACAGGATCTACTGGATGATGTTATAGGCTATGGCCCGATTACTCCATTACTGAATGATGGTACTATAACGGAAGTTATGGTGAATGGGGCAAAACAAATATTTTACGAAACGAAGGGAAAATTACGGAAATACAAAAAACAATTTACGGATGATACTCATATTATGAGAATAATCGAACGTATTGTTGCGCCTGTAGGCAGAAGGATAGATGAGTCGACTCCGATGGTCGATGCAAGGCTTCCCGACGGTAGCCGCGTAAATGCCATAATTCCCCCGTTGAGCCTTGTGGGGCCGGTCTTAACAATCAGAAAGTTCGCCACAAACCCCTATACTATAGACGATCTTGTTAGCTTTGGCACCCTGACTCCTCAGATGGCTGAGCTGCTTAATACCTGCATTAAAGCAAGGCTTAACATCCTTATCTCCGGAGGTACTGGATCAGGGAAGACCACTACTCTTAATGTATTATCGGGCTTTATCCCGGACGATGAAAGAATCGTGACTATCGAGGATGCCGCTGAGCTCCAGCTCAGACAAGAGCATGTTGTAACTCTGGAAAGCCGACCGCCGAATATCGAAGGCCGCGGCGAAGTGACGATAAGAGATCTTGTTAGAAACTCTCTTCGTATGCGGCCCGACAGGATTATAATCGGAGAGGTTCGTTCGGGAGAAGCTCTTGATATGCTGCAAGCTATGAATACGGGACACGATGGTTCGTTAGTCACATGCCATGCGAACTCTCCAAGAGACGCTTTAGCCCGGCTGGAAACGATGACACTGATGGCAGGTATGGATTTGCCATCAAGGGCCATCCGAGAACAGATGGCCTCCGCTATACATCTTATTATCCATCAAGCTAGGTTAAGAGATGGATCGAGGAGGATCACCCACATTACCGAAGTTGTAGGGATGGAAGGGCAACGTATAACGTTACAAGATATATTCATATTTGAGCAAACCGGAATCAAAGAGGGAGGAATCGTCATTGGCCATCATGTCCCAACGGGAATTATTCCAAGCTTTCTTGAGACGATAAAGGCTGAAGGATTGGATATCTCAAGAAGTGTCTTTTTCCCGGAGGCCGGGATCGAGTCGATATTATGAAATTCGAATATGTTCGGCTTCCAGGCAAAAGAGTGAGGTGTCGGGTAGCCTCAAATTTCTTCACTCGATTATTGGGAATGTTTTGGAACGAAAGTGGATTAATTTTAAGACCGTGCAATCAAATTCACACATTTTATGGACCAAAGATCGATGTATACTTCATGAATGAGTGTGGTGACATTTTGGCAAGCTATATGTCGGTCGGCTACGGCGAAATTGTATGCCACGCGGACGCCTTTCAGGTCGTTGAAATAAGATGTTGATTTTCTTAACATACTCCTCCGTATTTCTAGTAGTAGCCTCTTGCTCTTACCTGGTCATGTCGACTATCCCCGACAAAGACCGGTTGAAAGAAGAAAAGTTGAACATTTGGGTAAAGCTGGATAGACTGGTGAAGCAGAAGGGGATCGTGAAGAGAGTGAATTTAGAGATACAGCAGGCGAACTTGAAAATCAGGTTTAGCGAGTACGTAGGGATTCACATCTTCAGCCTTCTCGTAGGCGCTATTCTCAGCTTTGGAATTTGGCACTCTTGGATTGTCGGGTTGGGGTTTGCCTTGGTGATAGGCTGCACTCCCTGGCTTTGGCTCAAATATCTGCAAAAACGACGTATGGCGAAGATGAATGCCCAGTTGCCGGATGTTTTAATCCTTATGTCCAATGCCTTAAAAGCCGGCTACAGCTTTATGCAGGGGGTGGATGAGGTCGCAAAGGACGCTCTGCCCCCCATATCTGAAGAGTTTGCTCGAGTGGCCAAGGAAATAAATCTGGGATATCCCGTAAAGCGTTCACTGGACGATCTTTGCGAAAGAGTGGCTTCGGATGACTTGGACCTGGCTATTACGGTTATTAAAATACAAAGACAAACCGGGGGGAAATTATCTGAGATACTCGATAAAATCGTCTACACTATCGGAGAGCGCATCAAGATCAAGGGAGAGATATCAACAATGACGGCTCAAGGCAAGTTTCAGGGTTGGCTGCTTGTCTCATTGCCGCCATGTCTGGTTTGGACGCTAAACTCCGTAAATCCCGGCTTTATATCTCCGATGATCGGACAACCGATGGGACAGCTTTTGATTGCCGCAGCGATTATTTTTCAAATAATAGGCGCTTTACTGATTTTGAAAATAGTGAATATAAAAATATGATACTATTCCTCTTAGCCGCCATTTCCGTCTGTGTTTCTTCTCTATTCATAGGGATTGCGGTAGATGCTCGCCTTAGCGGGAAGACCAGGGAACAAGCTATCCAAAATATAATAGACGGGGAGCAGGTTCAGTATCTTCATTTTCTCGAACTAACGAAGCCGTTTTCGGAACGAGTGGTGGATCCGTTTCTTCGTAGAATCGGAGATTCCGTCCGAAAAATAACTCCGGATGAAATTATTAATTCAATACAGGATAAGATATATAAGTCGGGAGTGCCGACCCGTCCAATAGTGGTTGTTGCTTGGCAAATAGGGCTTGCGGTTTTTGTTCCGGCGATTACGGCGGGTTTCGGATTTTTAAAAATTGCCGGACTCTTTCCCGGCGTCCTTTTCCTTTTGGCTTTTGGCATAATCGGCTATTCTATTCCGTATCTTATATTGATGTCCAAGATATACAGGAGAGCTGCCGAAATAGGTCGTGCTCTTCCCGATGCTCTGGATATCCTGACCGTTTCGGTGGAGGCGGGACTCGGCTTCGATGCGGCGATAGCCAAAACCGTGGAAAAAACCAAGGGGCCTTTATCCGACGAATTCGCTCTGGCTCTTTATGAGATAAGATTGGGGAAAAGCCGGCACGATGCGTTTACGAATATGGCCAAAAGAACGGAAGCCCGAGAAGTGATACAATTCATCTCGGCGCTTAACCAAGCAGATAAATTGGGGGTTGGAATAACAACGCTTTTAAAAGTACAGTCGGACCAATTGAGGCATAGTAGAAGGCAAAAAGCCGAAGAGCTGGCATACAAGGCCCCCGTAAAAATAAGTATTGTCCTTGTGCTTTTCATTTTCCCCGCGTTGATGATCGTTCTGTTAGGCCCCGCTCTTATGAAGATTTTGGAGGTGTTTGGTCATGGCTGAACCTAAGAATAAGTATACTTATTCTTTCGGTGACGAATCGCCAAACATCTGCATTAGGCTGCTCGATTTTCTGGTGCAAGAGAGCATGCTTGCAGATGTTGTGATTCAGTTACTTACGGATGAAAAAAATTGTATGAAGATCCGTCGATTCATATTTAATGATGATGAGCTTCTTCATATATGGCTCGAATGGATAAGGACGGAGAAAGGCTGGCCGGTTACGGCCTCCGAAACGGAAAATGATATAAATTTTTGGAAGCTGCGATTTGGTAAATTCTTTACAATGTCTCAACAGTCGGAAATTTTAAGAGAGATGTTTTCTTCAAAGATAATCAATCTTTTATCCGGAGATGCAGATGATTAAGGTTTCTGAAATTAAAGGCATTCACTTGGCCTATGATAGGCTAAAGCCTGGAGATTATGGAACGGCTCAGCCTCCCTATTCTTTTAAAATGGAGTCTGACTTGAAAATCGCACTTGAGCATTGCGTCGATAGGCTGGTAGTAATGGGTTGGGCTAACGATATCGATACAATTCTTTCGGCCGGTGCTTATGTGAATAAAGCAGGGGCACACTCGAGGGGTATCGCAATCGATCTCGATGGAGTGGTTTTAAAAAACGGAACCGTGTTAACGGCAAAGTCGGCGCCGGAGGCTCCGTACTGGAGATTTGCCGCTATGCTGGCGTTGGAATTCGGTGTGGTTCTTCATCGCATGTATAACCCTCAACATGCGGATCACTTTCATGTGGATCTCTCAAGAATAGTGGAGTGGGGAGGAGCCAAGTCGCAGGTTCAATTGATTCAAGCTATACTAAACTCACACTTCGGATATTCTTTAGCGGTCAATGGTTCTCTCGGCTTCGCAACGCTTGGATTTTGGAGCACCGTTATAGGCGAACAAATAACGGATGCGTCTTCCGCGTTCTTAAAAATTTTGAATATGGTAGTCGAGCATGGATGACATCAAAAACATCAAACCGGGCGTAGGCGATGGTGCCGATCTTTTCACGGAATCTCCATCACATGTACCGGACAATCAAACAGGGCAAGTCTATATATCTAGAGAGGGACTTCGATGTGTGTCGGCAACCGAGGGGTATGCTCCTACTCACGTTAAATATACTCCTAAATGCTATGGAGAAGTAAACCTTCCTTTAAATTTCCGTGTGGCCGTAGAAACCGAGATAGGCCCGGTTATCGGCCATTATCCTCAGACTATCCTTGAAACCATATTCGGCAATCTTGGGTATAAAACTACCGAGAACTTTGTTGTCGAGCAGGGCAAGCAGGACTCGAAACCGGAGAACAAGTTTAATGACGCATTCTGGGAATTCGATGCCGGCTTTTTGACGACAGAGGATAGGGCGGAGATTATTTCGGATGGCGACGGAGAAGGGGATGTTTGTCCGAATCCAATATGTAAGAATATGGGTTATAGTAGCTATAGATTCAAGGATGGGCAGAAAATACCCCACATTCGAGCTATTTGCGTTCAGCCAACCGAGGACTACGCGATCGCTTCATGGGATATATCGTCCGATATCAGCGCTCCATTTCCCTATATCAATGAGCCAAGCAAAGCATTCCGAATAACTGCGTCGATGTTGGCTCGTTGGGAAAACATGAGAGACGGAGAGGGTGCGGTTTTTAGACTTAAAGGCAGATGGGCCGATAGCAGCGGCCATCATTACTGCTCGCTTTATGACAGAACAACCGGAAAGCCATTCTTGGCATTCGGACAAAGAATCGGTAATTGTAATTATACGATAGATGAGGAAACGGGATTGGGTGAATGGGTTGGCGGGAACAGACCCGATAGCTATTGGCAGCCCTTTATTTTCACGATCGATATTCAGAATTTGATACTGCTCAAATATGACCCAAAAGTAGATGAGAATGGGAAAGTAACAAATCTATCGACTCCTTATCCTACGGAAGACCTTGAAGAGTTTATAACCTTATGGAAGGTTCGACAAAATGAAAGTCCTACGATCCGCCTACATATCACATCGATCAACTATATTGCTGCCGAGGATTGGTTTGCCGGGATAAGCCCCGACTACATTGCCGAGTTGTTCGAGGTTCACGGGAAAATATGGTTAGCCGAGTTCAATGCATTCGTAACCACTAATGATCCCATCAATAGAATGTGGAGACTGCCGTACGCAATTATAGGAGAGACATCCGGAATGTGCGATCTGGATGTCGATAGGACGCTATATCACTGGGAAGACCAGGAGAGCGGGTTTAATTTTCTGGGCTTTAAGCCGCTATGGAATGCCGACGAATCCGGAAATTGGAATCCTGTAAATATTGATAACGAGATAGACAGAATTAAGTCCAAGGTAAAACGAGCATATGATTGGATGCATTTTGGGCATGCGCCGAAGACTCAGTCGATAAATATGGGGCATGCATACGTAGAATCCACCACAAACTGTACCTTGCATTTTACCGACAATGGATTAAAGCTCAACGTCATCGATAGCGGGCCGTTCTCCGTATCGTTCTGGATAAGAAATTTAGACCCGGGAAAGGTCGCCTTCGATGCCGGAGCCGCTTGCCATATCGGCAGATATTCATTCGCCATCAAAGGGCTAAAATCGAGAAAATTAAGCTCTTGGGAACTACCGATAGTCGAGCTATGTGATGTAGGGACGGGCGTCAATATCGGCGCGACCGACGAAATGCGCCATATGCCGAGCGTCATGGGGCGAATAATGTCACATACAATAGGAGTGAACCCGGAGCCGAATCAAACATTTATATCCGCAACATCCCACCCCGGCTCAGGCTCTCGCTACGTAAATGTAAGAGTTACGTTCTCGGGTAAAGCAAAAAAGGCAGATGCATGGGTGTCTTTGGATTGGATATTGCTGGTAGAGCACTCTCTCAATAACGACCCAACTCAAAAGGAAGAGTCCCTAATACCATATATCGATCAATTACTACCAGGCAAGAAAGATTTCTGGGTACGGTTCTACCCTTATGGAATGTCAAAACTTACGGATATTAGAGGTATAGATAATGAATATCATCCAATTTGTATTGGAGCATATGTCAGAGATGGAAGTGTGTACGCTGATATTTCTAACACTTATCCTGAGGGAGATCAGCCGTTCCGTACGCTCGTTAACCTGGATACGAATGAGTCCTACTCAATTAGAGCTTTTAGTCGGGTCGGCTATGGTAGCCATAAATATATAATATCTCCTAGGAAGAATCCGGGAACCGGGCTTCCCGACTATGCAAACCCCTTGCCCATAACCCTAACAAGCAAATCCTTTGCCGACAGATTGGTATTTGGGTCTGAGGACTATCATATCGCCGTATGTAACGGCCCGAATTGCTCGACAATGGGATCATACGTCCCATATCGAACTCACATCAAGCATCTTGCGAGGATACCGGATGAGATATATGCCGCCATCGCCTCCGGTTCGTTTCAGGTATATCCGGAAATATGGAACTATGATGACTATCCGCTATATATTCATTCCGGCGATAATAGATTCTCATCCTTTTATGGGTGGACGGAGGACGGGATAGATGCGACCAATCCTCCAAAGTGGTTTGGAACTTACAACCCGCATAACTGGTCCCTAAGTAAAGGGTATAAA
>Ga0100403_1004068_pt1 | contig 10540 bp, 15 predicted proteins | sample CryGeymet201501t_FD_83663 | JGI IMG/M metagenome (GOLD analysis project Ga0100403, IMG submission 83663) | Groundwater microbial communities from Crystal Geyser aquifers in Utah, USA - Crystal Geyser metaG 2015-01t | ecosystem: Environmental > Aquatic > Deep subsurface > Groundwater | place...
AAGTTGTTGAAACTGATGAAGAAGATAAAGAAGAAACTGAAGAAAAAGGTGGACAAATTGAAGAAAATGAGCCTGAAACTGTTGAAGAAGAAACAGAAAAAGAATCAGAAACAGATGAAGAAACTATTGAAACTGTTGAAGAAAAGAAAGTGGTTGTGTTAGATGTGAAAGATTTGAAAGCTATTATAAGAGAAGAATTAAAATCAATCATAAAAGATACTAATACAGTTGAAGAAAAAATTATTGAAAAGGTAGAAGAAAAATCAGAAGAAACAAATAACGAGTTACAAGAAGCATTACTATCAATTAGGCGAATGGTTGTAAAATCAGATAGTCATATTGGTAATGCTCTTAAATCATTGAAATTAATAATTAACATTAATCAGAAAGGTGGTGAAAAAATATAATGGACGAAAACAAATTAAAAGAACTCCTCGCTGATGTTCAAAAAGGCGTAACGGCAGAAGTTTACGAAAAACTTCTGAAGGAGTTTCCAAACCGCAAAGATATCTTTGGTAAAGCCGATGAGGCAACACAGACCAGAGAGATGAAAGAGAAAACTGCAGAATATATCAAAGCTAAATACTTTGGTGATCGCGCACAATCAAAAGCACTTTCAGGCGGAGAAGCAACGGCAGGTGCAGAATTGGTACCTGAGTACTTTGCATCCGAAGTAATTCGGATCGCAGGTAAGTATGGTCATGTTCGTCGTGATGCTCGCCTTTATCCAATGGCAAGTGACACGCTGAATGTACCTACAGCAGGAACTGTAACAGCATATAGAGTAGCTGAAAAAGCTGCTATTACTGCTTCACAGCCAACCACTGGTTCAGTACAGCTTGTTGCACAGGAACTCGCAGTTCTAATTCCTGTTTCAAATCAACTATTAGCTGATGCTAATGTTGGTGTAGTTGATCTTTTGACTACTCTTTCTGGAGAAGCTCTTGCTTCAAAAGAAGATGAATGGGGTATTGAAGGACTAAGTTCAGGCGAAGGAATTTTTCAAGATAGTAATGTAAATGTCGTTACCATGGATAGTGGTGATGATGCTTTTACAGATGTTAACGCAGACTATCTGCTTGACTTGCTCAATCAGATAGATGAAAATGCTTTGGATGGTGGAAAATGGTATATGACTTTTTCAGTGTTTAATCTTCTTCGCAAGGTTAAAGATACAACTGGTCAATATATCGTTCAACAGCCAGCCAACGGTATGCCTGCAACTATCTGGAATTTCCCAGTAGCTCTTGTTAGCACAATGCCAAAATCTACTGATGATGCTGCGGCAACTAAATTTTTAGCATTCGGTAATCTAAAATATATGTTGTTCGGAGATCGTCAACAGATGAGTATTGATATATCTAATCAGGCAACAGTTGTAGATAGTGATAATACTACACTCAACTTGTTCCAGAGAAATATGTCAGCAGTACGTGTCATTGAAAGAATTGACATTGAACTGGCAGAGGCTGATAAGGCTTTCGCAGTCTTGAAGACAGCGGCTTCTTAACGAAAATAACCTGTTGGCTCGCGGGTGAGTGGCAATGGTAGGTGAAACAAATAAACCTAATAAATACCACAGAGCCAATCTTTTAGTAATCAATTAATTGATTATTAAAAGTTTATAAGTTAGAAAAAGTTTATGATAATTAAATCACTTGAAAATGTTACCTATCAAGGTAAAAAATACGCTGTTGGTGGAGAATTTGATGTTGAGCCACAAGTTGCTTATGCTTTAGGTGGAAGTGTTGAAATTTTAGAAAATGAACCTGTAATAGCAGTGAAGCAAGAAGTAAAAAAAGAAATCAAGAAAAGAAAGACTACTTCAATGAAAAAAGGACAGGTTAAAACAAAATAACATGATATGGCAGATACTAAATCAAGACCTTATTTATCAGGATGGAGCGGTTTAACCTATACGGACATTGCTAATCTAGTGGGTAAAACACTTACTGCTACTGAACAAAATGTTATTACTGATTTAATTACTTCAATTGAATTATTTATTTGTAATCAAACAAATAGACAATTCAAATATAGTGGAATGACTTACTATGAAACAGTAGATGCAGGTAGATTTGAATATTTAACTGCTAATTTTCCAATTAATGCGATTAGCAAAATTACTGTTGATGGTAACATAAAGTATCAAGTAGATGGAGTAAATAATGTATTGACATTAGGTACTGATTTGTTTGTTTATGAAGATCATATTCGCATTACACAATTGATACCTTCAGCAATAGATAACAGTCAAGCTATGAAGATTTATTATTCAATAAGTCAATTTTGGGGAGCTGATGTTACTCTTGCCATTAAACGATTAGTAGCTGATTTATTCCTATCAAAAGAATATGGAACAAAAGGAGTAACTTCAATAGGTATCAGTGGAGGATTAAACCTTTCATTTGATAACATATCTATTGCAAATTACCTGAAAGCTATTATCAATCAATACAGGGCGTTTAATGTATGATCAATCAAAATTGCATAGTTACTATCAATCAATTAACTGGTAATGCCACATCCAAAACTTTTACCGCCACAACAACTGGTATTAGAGCTACTATTATTCCTGCTTCGCAAGAAACATTAGCTTTTTATCCTGAACTTCCTGTAGGTCAAGCATACACAGTTATTATTAATGGTCAAATTACAAGTCTTTCACCAGAAGCTGAACTTGTGGTTACTGATGTTGAGGATAGTCCATTAACATTGAATGATAAATTTCAAATAAAAGGTATTGCAAGAAAAGATAAAGTAATGGGAAATATTTTATTTAGTGCAGTAGCAGTAAAAGTAGCATAAGAAAAATGTATAATGATTATATATGGCAGGATATAATCTAAAAATAGAATTTGTAAATGCAAAAGAAATAGCAAATAAAATAAATGGTACTGCTATTCGCAAAGCAGGTCGTACAATGATTGATTATGCTACTCTTTTAGCAATGGCAACAGCAAAAGAAGAAGCACCTGTTGATAAAAATACATTGAGGGGCTCTATAACAAGAAATATATTGTCTGATTTTGAAGGAAAAATAGGAACAGATGTAAAGTATGCAAAGTATCAAGAATATGGTACAGGAATTTATGGACCATATAAACGACCTATTAAACCAACAAGAGGAAGATTTTTAGTATTTAAAAATAAAGCAGGTAAAACAATATTTGCAAAAGAAGTAAGAGGTACACAACCAAAACAATTTATGAAAAAAGGATTACAAAAAGTACAAGACAGAATGGATGATATTAAAGATAAAGGTTTTCAAGTTATCAAACAGTTAACAGGATTATAAAATGGATACAATAATTTCAGCATTAAAAACAATAGCAGAAAACGTTTCAGGCGTTCAGATTGTTTATAATACAGAACCAAAAGAAATAACTAAATATCCCGCTGTAACTATTACTCCTATTGGTCATGAAGATCAATATTTGAACTTACGAGATACTATCCGTAGATACAAAGTAATGATCAGAGTGTGGGGAGAATTAACAGACTCACATGATACAACACAAGTTAAAATCAGACAGATAGCTCAAACAATAACTGAAAAGATAAGCAATCAAACAAATATTACTTTATTAGGAGTGGTTGATTTTTCTCTTTTAACTAAAGGAGACGCTAAATTTATAAAGGGTAAATCAGATTATTTTGTGTACGAAATAGAATATATAGCAAGCACAAGACAAAATAGATATTTATAAAAATATCAGAAATATTAGTATAATGATTATATGAGATATAAATATATAGGAAATCAAATTGTATTCGTTCCTAATATAGGTGAAGTTAAACCTGATGAAATAGTAATTACAGAAATTGAATTAAATCATCCATTATTTGTAGTTGAAAAAAAGAAGGTTGAAGAAAAGAAGAAATCAACGAAAAAATATTACTAATTACAGTATAATAATTATATGGAAGGCTTTGCAAATCAAATATCAATCGGAAAAGAAACAGCATGGGGTACAGCAGTTACACCTACATTATCTGTACCTGTATCTCCTTCAGACGGACTTCAAATTGAAACTAATTTAACTGGTGTAGAAGCCATCAAAACCACAGCACCTAAAAACAAGGCTTTTTATCTTGGTCAAAGAATGTTTACTGGCGGATATGAATTTGCCATGTATCCAAAATTTATTACATACTTTTTGAAATCATTCTTCGGTAGTGATACAGTCACAGAACCTGAGGCAGGAGTGGTTTATAAACATACATTTGCAGAAAGTACTTCACAACTTGCACTTACTGTTGAGCAAAAAATTGGTTCAATCATTCGTAGATATGCAGGCTATGTAGTCAAAAATTTCAAAATCAGTGGTAAAGTTGGAGATTTGATTAATATGACGGTTGATGGTCTTGCAAAAACACAAGCAACAGCTTCAGCTATTACAGCTTCATATGATACAACACGACCTTTCACATGGGCTGATATAACTGAATTTTCCATTGCAGGAACAGATATCAAATCAAAAGTTGAAGAATTTGAACTGGAAGTTGATAATGGACTTGAAGTATTTCATGGGCTTGGTGCATTAGAAGCATCGGCTAAATATCTAAAGCAATCAGAAGTAAAAGGATCATTTACTTGTTATGTAGACAGTTACACAGCGGCTTATCTTACAGACCTTATTAATGCAACAGAAGCAGAACTTATTATTGAGATAACAGGAGCCAGTATTGGAGCAAGTTCAAATGATATATTGAAGCTTACAATGAGTAAATGTGCATTCTCAAAAGTAGAAACAAAACTTGATTTTGATTATAATGCGTTATCAATAGAATTTGAAGCGAGAGAAGATGCTACCAATGGTCTTATAAAGACAGAGCTTACGAATACGCAAGCTACTATCTAAAGTTGTTAAAAAGTTAGAAAACGTTTTATGGTTATTACCACACCTTCAGGGTATGAAGTATATCTAAAAGAATATTTTACTTTTGGTCAAAAAAGACAATTAATGAAAATCATATACGCTAAAATGCGTATAAAACCTTCAGGTACAGGAAAAGCAGAGGTACAAGATTTTTCTGTTGACTTCATGCAAGAACTACAAGATCAAGCCTTCAAAATGATTATTGAAAAGATAGTCATTGACAAAAAAGAATATATAGATGGTCTATATGAGATGGTTATGTCATGGAAAGAAGAAGATGGACAGGTGGTATATGAGAAAATTGATAGCATGACTGAACTTTTTGCTTCAAAAGTGAAAACTGGGAAAAAAAAATAACCTTCAAATCTTCAAATTCTTTCAAGGCGTAGCTTCTTTACCTAATGAATATGAGATACCTTATATATGTTATGTGTTAAATTTAACTTATACACAGGTTGTTGCACAGCCTCATGATTGGGTTGATATGATGATGGAATTACATTTTCAAAAATCAAAAGCTGAAGAATTTGAGAATAAAAAACAAGAAGCAAAAATGAAAGCACAAAAGAAAGGAATGAGAACAAAATAATTAGTTTATATAAGTATAATTAATATATGGATAGCAATGTATTACAACTAATAATTAGACTTCGTGATGAAGCTTCAAATCAATTAGATAAATTTAGTGGCAAACTTGATAAAGTTGGCTCTAATCTTCAAGACGTAGGTGGCAAAATGGTGGCTTTTGGTGCAGCTCCAACAGCGGCTCTTGTTATGGCAGGAAAAGCGGCTGTTGATTTTGAATCTTCATTTGCAGGTATCAGAAAGACAGTTGACGCTTCAGAATCTGATTTTACAAAATTAAGTGATAATATACGACAAATAGCTAAAATTTCTCCAATATCTGCAAATGAAATGAACAAAATCGGGGAAATGGCAGGACAATTGGGAGTTCGTGGTGTAGATAATTTAACAAAATTTATTGATACTGTTGCAAAAGTTGGTGTTACTACTAATCTTTCAGGTGAAGAAGCGGCTACTTCATTTGCTCGTATTGCAAACATAATGCAAGAACCTATTATCAATGTTGATCGCATGGCTTCTGTTGTGGTTGATTTGGGAAATAACTTTGCAACTACTGAAGCAGAAATTGTAGGATTTGCAAACAGAATAGCAGGAGCAGGTAAAATCGCAGGACTGGCAACAAACGAAATCTTTTCCATTGGTGCGGCTATGTCATCTGTAGGAGTGGAAGCAGAATCAGGAGGTACAGCAGTACAGAAAGTGCTTATTGCAATGAATACAGCAGTCACTCAAGGTAATGGTGATCTTGCTGTATTTGCTAAAACAGCAGGATTAACTATAGAACAATTCAAAGATTTATCAGCAGTTGAAAGGTTTCAAAACTTTGTAATGGGATTAGGTGATGCAGGTGATGGGGCAATTACTGTTCTTGAAGAATTGGGAATGCAAGATCAAAGGTTGATACGAGCATTTTTATCACTTGCTAATGCAGGCGATCTTGTTATAAATGCAACTAAAAGAGGTACTACAGCATGGAAAGAAAATAATGCAGCTACAATTGAAGCAGAAAAACGTTTCAAAACTACAGAAAGTCAATTAGCTATTATGCGTAATAATCTCTATGATTTAGGAATAACTCTTGGAACTGTTATATTACCTGCTTTAAATAAGTTTTTAATAGCTCTTACTCCACTTATAAATAAATTTGCAGAATTTGCTGAAAAACATCCTAACTTGATCGTTGGTGTACTTGCACTAGGGGCAGGAATTGGGGCACTAGGGGTTGTATTGTTTGGTTTGGGGATAGTCATACAAGGAGTAAGTGCCGCATTGTCAGTAATGGGCGTTTTCTTGGCTGTCATATCTTCACCTATATTTTTAATAATAGCGGCTATCGTTGCTGTAATAGCGATTATATGGGTATTCAGAAATCAAATATTTTCAATCTTTCAAGCTGTATATGATTTTATACTAAATATCTTTACATCACTTTATAATGCTGTCATTGTTCCTATCTGGACTGCTATTCAAAATTACATAGTGCCAGTGCTTCAAGCAATATGGACTGTTGTTTCATATATTCTCAATGCTATACAAGTATTATTTCAATTTGTATTCATGGCAATTCAATTTGTTGTTCAGTTTGTTATGGCTTATTTACAAGCTACAATAATTGGTATTTTGCTTCAAATATGGGGAGTTATGGGACCACAGTTGACTCAATGGGCTACTTCATTTGTAACGACATTTAATAACATTAAAAATACAGTTACAAAAGTATTTAATGATGTAAAAACATGGTTTATTAATCAATTAAATAGCTTGACAACGAGTATCACAAGCATTACTGAACGAATAACAGGACTTTTTAGGACAATGGCTTCAGGAATAATGTCAGCATTAAAAAGTATTAAATTTCCTCACTTGTCAATTGGTGAAGGATCAGTAAATGTAGCGGGTAAAGAAATAAAATATCCTAAAATGAATGTTGATTGGTATGAAAAAGGTGGATGGGTTAAAAATACAGGTCTTGCTGTTGTTCATGAGGGTGAATATGTATTGAGTAAAGGGATGTTACAAGGTTCTCAAAGATCAGAAGTAAGTAATTTTAATCAGCCTATTACAGTTAACAATATAATTAATTCACAAGTTGACATGGATAGCATTGGTTATCAATTAGCGTGGTCGCTACGCAATTCAAGATGATAGATACAATTACATTAGGTACTGAACAATTAAACAGCTCAAAAAGGTTTTTACAATCAATAAGTAATCTTACTTTTCCTTCTTTGTCTTCATCTGTATCAAAAAAAGGTGGATTTTCAGGAGTTAAATTAAAAATAAGTAAATTTCAATCATATAAATTTGCTACTGAATGGATGGTTATTGGTGATGATCCTTCAGATTTGGCTTCAGAACGTGAAAATCTGGTTCAAATAATAGGTACTATTTTGCGTGATGGTTCAGCTACTTTGAAAATCAATAAAGCAAATAGTACAGATATTCAAATAAATGTTAAATCAGCTAGAGTTGCAGGTGATTTATCAGCAGAAAATTATCACCATAGCAGAATTTTAATTGAATTTGAAGCTGAATATCCATTGCTTCAAGACCAAACATTAAAAAGTACAGATGTATATATTTTTGATGGTGGTGGTATGGCTATTCCTATGAGTATTCCAATGGATATGTCAGCAGGAGCAGTTAATGAAGAAACATTAACCAATGATGGAAATTATAATGCTTATCCAATATTTACTTTTTATGGACCACTTGATGATTTTAGTTTGGCAAATCTTACAACAGGAGAAACATTAAGTATTAATTATGAACTCGCTACAAGTAATGACTATATTATTGTTGATACTTTTGATAGGTCAGCTATTTTATATCCTTCTATCACAAGTGTTCGGCAATATGTGAGTGGTGTTTTTTTCACATTACAAGCAGGAGAAAATATTATTCATTTAGCAAACAGTTCATATAACGGACAAGGATTTTGTACTGTTGAATTTAGAGATCATTATTTAGGTATCTAATCATGTATAACTTATATCTCAAATATCAAAATGGAACTATATTTGAATTACCTTTTGAAACTATTTCATTTACGGATGAATTAAACAAAGGTAAAAATGCTTCATTTACATTTGATTATTTATCATTGAAAGATATAGCTGATAAATTAAATGTAACGGTAAATTTTCTTATTACAGGAGGATACAGAGAAATATATCTAGAAAAAGATGAAACAAAAGTATATAACGGAGTTATAACGGATTATAGTTTGAGTCGTAATTCAGACAATGGACATAGCATTCAAGTTTCAAGTGTTGATTATTTTGTATTGCTTGGAAAAAGATTTACTGATAATTTACGAGAATTTACCAGTACTGAAGCCTCAACTATAGCATGGACTTTAATTGAAGAAAGTCAAGCAAGTGATACTTATGCAGATTTAGGAATTACACAAGGGGCAACAATCACAAGCAAAAATAGAAATAGAACTTTTAGATTTGATAATGTAAAAGATGAAATTACTAAAATGACAAATAGTAATTTAGAAGATGGCTTTGATTGTGATATTGATAATGATAAGGCATTCAATTGTTATTATCCACAAAAAGGACAAAACAGAACTGAAATATATTTGGATGATAAAAACATAATGGAATGGAGATATAGGAAGCCTTTGTTAATGTCACTTGTCAATAAAGTATATGTAGTTGGAGCAGGATTTAATGATGATATTTTGTATGTTACACGAGAAAGCAATGATACATATAAAGAATCTTTTACATTACTTGGAAATGTATTATCAGAAAGACAAGTTGAAACAACAGATACATTGAATGATAAAGGTGATAAATATTTATCCAATAATCAATCTCCTATTGCTGAATTAACTTTGGTAGTACGAGATGATGATCCTGATATTTTGAATTATGACATTGGAGATAGTGTAAAAATTACCATTGATGAATTACAGTTGAATGAGGATTATAAAAGAATAATTAAACGACAAATAAATATTGATAGTAATGGAATGGGTTTAGTTACATTAACCGTACAATAATATGGATGAACTTATAACTATTATAAAAGGATTACAAAGCAGAATTGATACATTGGAAAAATTGTTTCAAATTAAAACATTAAAATTTCCTGTTGATGGAGTATTAGTTATACCTTCATATACCGTAGATCCTGTATCTCCTGCTGATGGTGAATTTTGGTATAACTCAACAAGTCATAAATATAAAGGTTGTGAAAATGGTACAATTAAAACATTTACTACTAGCTAATATGAAATATAAAATAATATTACCACCTGAGATTGAAGATGTTATAAAAGGACTTGGTTATGATGTAAAAAGCTATTTTAATGCTCGTTTTATTTTACCATTGACTGATGAATTAACTAAAAGAATACAAAAAACAATTCTTTTAGAAGAAAAAAAGAACATTGATACATTAGTAAATCAAGTAAGCAAAAACATTAATATAGAAAAAGTTAATAGTTAAATCAGTATAATTATAATATGGGAGTATATACATTAAGAACAGGAGCAACATCACATCCAGAAGATAGTGTTTTACAATTTATAACAGATCTTATTGATACAAGTGGAATATTGGATATTAGTGGAAATCAACTTCAAGTAGAACAACAATCAGTAGCTGATATGACGATAAAGGTTAATGATGGACGAGCATACATTAAAGGAGCTATAGGAAATGCTTATCCAGTTAGAATTGATGTTGATACTAATGTTTCTATAAGTGCAAATGCGAGTGGAAATCCAAGAATTGATGCTTTAGTTTTATATATAGATAAATCAGCTTCAGCTAATCCTACAGCCTCAAATGTAGCAACATTAGAAGTTGTGACAGGTACACCTGCAGGATCACCCTCTGCTCCTGATGATACAGCTATTCAAGCTATTATTGGGGCTTCAAATCCATATATACGTTTAGCAGATATTGAAGTGGCTAATGGAGCAACGAGCATAGTAACCGCAAATATAACCGATCAAAGAGTGGCTGTTACTTATATTCCTAATGTAGCTGGCTATCAATCAGGCTCGCAGATTTACGCCGCGGACTCAGAAGCTAATGATGATTACATCATA
>Ga0100403_1004070_pt1 | contig 10539 bp, 9 predicted proteins | sample CryGeymet201501t_FD_83663 | JGI IMG/M metagenome (GOLD analysis project Ga0100403, IMG submission 83663) | Groundwater microbial communities from Crystal Geyser aquifers in Utah, USA - Crystal Geyser metaG 2015-01t | ecosystem: Environmental > Aquatic > Deep subsurface > Groundwater | place: USA...
TAATCCATTTGACTTCTTTTCTAATCTAAATAACTAACTGGCTAACTTTAATCTGCATAAAGGCTACAGCTATCAATATCAAATCGATTTAAGTACCAACATTGCTAATGTAGTGTAAGTACTTTATGTTAAATCAAGTCTTAAATTCCTAAGAGGACTAGTTAAACAAAAATTGATAGTTTGATAGTCAACAATTGGATTTTTCAAATCTTATAACAAAGCAGGTATTGGAACATTCAGGATCGACAAAAATGGTCGCATTATGATCTTCCAAAATTCCTTTTACTATTGAGAGACCCAACCCCGTACCTTTACCTATTTCCTTTGTGGTGTAAAAGGCGTCAAAGAGATGATTTACGACTTGACTGGGGATTCCGTTACCAGAATCTATGATTCGTAATTCGATTACTGAGTCAAATTCTTTGGCATGAATCTTTATCCACTTTCGATCCAAATTTTGAATAGCGTCGATCGCATTGTTCAACAAGTTGATAATGACTTGCTCAATTTGAATCTCATTGCAAAAGAGATTGTGCTCAGAGTCTAATTCAATACTAATATCGACGTTGAGTGATTTGGGATTGATTTTAACTAAGTTAACGGCTTCATATATAATTTGTCCAAGAGGTTCTAATTTGAATTCATTGATATTACTTACTCGAGAGTATTTCTTGAGACTTTTGACGATTTTTGCAATTCGCTCAGTTGATTTTTTTATTATATCAATTTTGTATTGTAACTTCTCGGGGTTATATTCCATTTTTTCAATTAGGGCTATGTATCCAGAGATGACGGAGAGTGGATTATTGATCTCATGAGCAATTCCAGCGGACATTTCTCCAAGCGAGGCTAGTTTCGAATTTTGCAGGCTTTTTAATCGTTCTTTTTCATAATTCATCTCGATTAGTTTACGTTGATGAATATCTTGAATAGTTCCCGAGAGAGATACGATTACGCCATCTTTATAATTAGCTTTGCCATTTGTATAAACCCATAAAATATTTCCCTTTGCAGTAAGAGCTTCAACCTCGAGCGAGTAGGGTTCGCCAAATTCAATTGCTCTCTGAACTGCCTTTTCCATAATAGGCTTAAACTTCTCGGTAAAAAGGTTAAGGCCTTCTGGTAAAATTGGCTTTTGACCTTCCTTTTTTTCGACTTCCAAAATCTTAAACGTCTGATCTGTCCAATTCAATTCTCCCGTCGCGATGATAAGCTCCCATCCACCGACCTTGGCAATAGCATTGGTTTCATTCAGAGTATCAAGCATTTTATTAAACTTGATCATTGACTCAAAGTGTTCAGTGACATCTGTACGAATTGAAATATAATTTTCAATTTTGTTTTGACTATCGAAGATAGGGGTAATGATTGTTTGTACAAAATAATGTTGTCCATTTTTGGTTTTGTTTTCAATGATACCGGACCATGTTTTGCCAGAAGTAATAGTCTTCCACATCTTTTCAAAATATGCTTTTGGATGATTTCCTGAGTTGATGATGCGGTGATTTTGACCAATAAGTTCTGCTTCAGAGTAACCACTTATATCACAAAACTTTTTATTAACTTCAGTAATTATTCCGGCTGCATCCGTTATCGCAATGATGAAATGCTCATTGAGAGATGAAAGGATGTGACTCAACTTATTTTCAACTCGTTTAGTCTCTGTCATTTCTCGACCAACACAATAGATAAGTTGATCTTCAGCTTGTGTAAATGACCAAGAAATAACTCGATAAGTTCCGTTTTTGTGGATGTAGCGATTTTCATAACTAAAAATGGGTTCACCGTTTTGTAGTGATTCAACGACTTGCTTAGTTGATTCTATATCTTCAGGATGAATAAATTCCATAAAGGGAGTTGCTAAAAGTTCTTTTTCGGTGTGTTCAAGAATTCTGCTAAAGGCAGGATTGACTTCAATGAAATACCCATCCAAATTTGCAACAGCAAATATGTCGTGTGAGATTTCATATATTTTTTTAAAACGATCTATGTTTTAGCCTTCAGTAGTCGTTATCAAACTAATTTCATGGATTCGTATCGGTATTTTTTTTGAAAATAAAAATTTTAACCAATTCATCTATAGCAAAAAGATCAGCTTCTTTTTGTCGTTTAAGCCTAGTGCAATGGTGATAAAAAGCAAGAGATTCTGAATGAATTTGGTCGGCCATGAGGTGGAGTCTATAAGTAAAATTGAGATTACTTATTGATTTAATCTATCCCGAGCCCCTGATTTTGAAATTCTTTTTTGAGATAAATATTTTTCAGCGCACGGCCGGACGTGCTCTCGGGAAGCTATTGGAGAATTCGAACACAGCGCAAATAACTTCTTTGAATGTTCCAAAGGCAAAACTTAATAAGTTCCAACACCTTTTTCCTTATGCTATGTTTAAGTAAAAAGGTGTTGGAACCCATGAGGGAACCCAATATAGACCCAATTATGGAATGGATCGCAACATGCCCACATGAAACAATTGGAACTTTGGCCACAGAGCTGGAGAAGCTTGGAATTGATACCTCAAAACGTCTTTATCGCGGGATTATGTTTGAATGCGATTTAGAAACAGCCTATCGTGCGCATTTAGTACTCCACACCGCTAGCCGTATTCAGTTGGTAGTCTCGGTCTTTGATGTTACTGATTTAAATTCACTCAAATTAGGTTTGAAAAATATCGATTGGACTCATAGCTTGCGCTCTCATTATCCCTACGCCGTTTTCCCGGCGAACTATGATGAAAATTTGAAGAGTTTGGATAATGAAACGATTATGAAGTCTGTAGTTGAATCGATCAATGCCGGATCTTTTGAAAAAAATCCTCCTGCTTATAAGCCTGATGCAAAAAATCCTATTGGGCTTGTGCTTTTTTTTCGCGATGGTAAATGCGTGCTCGGAATTGATACAGCAGGAAGAGCGCTTCATAAGCGCGGTTGGCGCACGAACGGTCATCCCGCTGTGCTTAAGGAAACTCTCGCTTCATCAATCCTGATGCTCTCGGGTTATGATGGAAAGCAAGTCTTATTCGATCCTATGTGTGGTTCAGGAACTATCGTTATCGAAGCCGCTTACATGGCACTTAACAAAGCGCCTCTTATTCATCGAGGTAAGGATGACTTTACGATCGAGCACATCATTGGATTCGATCGTCCCCTTTGGCGCAAAATCTCAGACCAGCTTCGCGCCAAGAAAAAGGCTGAATTAGAATTTCCGATTTATGCCAGTGACATCAACCAAAAATTTGTCGATGTGGCCCGTGAATCTTCACTCAAAGCTCGAGTTGAAAAATATATCACTTTTAATTCATCAGCTTTTCAGAATGTGACTCCGCCAAGCGAGGGCGGAATCTTGATCATGAATTTGCCTTATGGAGAACGAATCGGTGAGGGAACGCTTCATACATTATACAAAGAAGTAGGGATCGCTATAAAAGAGAAATTTTCGAATTGGACTGTGAGTTTGCTGGTTCCAACGAGTGCGCCGATTCATTTATTAGATTTCAAAGCGACTGAAACATACAAGCTGAAAAATGGTGCACTTGATGTTCTTTTATTAGTGAAGAAGGTGATAAATGGCCAGAATGAAAAAAATCTTAATTGAGAAATTGGAAAAAATTCCTGGATTAGAAGATCGACCTTCTACAGTGGCCGGAGGTTCCGCCATATTTTATAAGAACAAAGAAATTGCTCATTTTCACAATAACAATGAAATCGATATTCGATTAACAAAAAAAATAATTAAATTAGAAAAGCTATCTCAACCCAATGATTCAAATTTTCATCATCACCGTGGCCCAAGCAGTGAATGGATAGAGCTACGCTTTAAAAACGAAACCCAAGTCGAAGAAGTTGTGCGCCTTTTTAAGCTGGCCTTAAAGCAATATTAAATTAAGGAATAACGATGGCATTCGGACAGGTTCATCATATTGAGTATTACGTCAACGATTTGAAGCAATCCAATCTATTTTGGGATTGGTTCATGCCTTATTTGCAATACAAAAAAATGGCGGAGTGGGATGGGGGAGTTTCTTGGGAACACAAGAACGGAACCTATTTAGTATTTGTGCAAGTCCTAGATCATTACTTAAATCTTAATAACAATCGTCAAGGCAATGGACTCAATCATATCGCTTTCAAGGGAGGAACGCGGGTGCAACTTGATGAGCTTCAATCCCTTCTTGAATCTAAGCAAGTTAAAGTCTTAAAGCGTGATAGAAGCTATTTGTGTTTTGAAGACCCAAATCAATTTGCTGTCGAAGTTTATTCCGACTAAAGAGATAGAAATTTTTGACGGGCCCGATGAAGCTTTTTATAGCTTTCAATTAAACGTTGGTGCTTCTCAATTCCATCGAGTCGCATATTCGTTGGAGTGAGTCCAATGAATCTCGTCTCTCCTGAAAGACTTGTAACAGCTTGGTTAAGCAGATCTTCACCATACATGCGAGTGAGATTTGGAATATAGTGATCAAGTTCGAGTTCTTCACTCAAAGAAATATCAAGGACGTTATTTAAGACTTGGTAGAATTTTCTACGTTCAGGCAAAATGTCATTAAAAGTAATCAACATTTCAGTGTAGGTCTTCGCTTCTTCAAAGTTCTGAAGAGCGAGGTTGATGAGGATTTTTAATTCACCAATTGAACACTTCTCCCATACAGAGTTGTCATCAAAAGCCACTCCAATTAATTCACCTACAGGCATATTATCATCAAGTTCACTTTCTTCTAGCTTTTCTAATAGTCCTACAAGCTCTTCATCGTTGAGCTGATGCAAGTTTAGAATCTCAGATCTAAAATCCAAGGCCTTGTTATGATTATCCCATATAAGGTCATCTGCTTCGTATATTTCTGAATAGCCTGGAACTATGATGCGACATGAACTCACTCCGAGCTCTTCATAGTCAGCAATATAAACTTCTTTTTCGATGTTCTTAAAGATGTCCATCAGGTAGTCGAATTCTTCTTTTGTCGAGCCTTCAAAATTCCAGTGATGAAAGTCGTAATCGGCTTTGTCACTAAAAAACTTCCAAGAGATTATGCCTGTGGAGTCAATAAAATGATCGACGATATTATTAGGCTCTGTCACAGCGTTAATATTAAATGTTGGAGGAGGAACGTCGTTCATGCCTTCAAAACTTCGCCCTTGCATGAGTTCTGTCAGACTTCTCTCTAGCGCGACTTCAAAATTAGGATGCGAGCCAAATGAGGCAAAAACTCCGCCTGTTTTTGGATTTTTAAGAGTAACGCACATAACAGGAAATCTTCCACCTAAAGAGGCGTCTTTCACTAAAATAGGAAAGCCTTCAGATTCTAACTTTTGAATTCCTTCTAGGATATTAGGAAACTTAGCGAGAACTTCAGTTGGTACATTCGGCAAAGTGATTTCTTCAGTAATAATTTTATTTTTAACAGATCTCTCAATGATTTCAGAAAGCGCTTGAACGCGAGCTTCAAATTTTGTATTTCCAGCACTCATTCCATTACTAACAAAAAGATTGGCAATCAAATTGGTAGGTACATAAACCGTTTCACCATCTGACTGTCTAATAAAGGGAACGGCACAAATCCCGCGATCACTTCGACCGGTATTGGTATCAATTAAGTGAAAGCCTTTTAATTCTTTGTGATGATTGTAGACTCGCAAGAAATTGGCATCGAGTAGACCTTTGGGAAGAGAGCCATTCTTAGGAAGAGGGAACCACTTCTCACTCGGGTAATGTATGAATTCTTCATTGGCAATTTCTTCACCTAAGTAGAAGTTTGAATAAAAATAATTATTACTCAATCGTTCAAGATATTCTCCAAGCGCAGAGCAGAGAGCAGCGTCTTTGGTCGAGCCTTTGCCATTGGTGAAGCACATAGGAGAATCAGCATCGCGAATATGTACAGACCAGACATGAGGAACAATATTTCTCCAAGAGGCAATTTCTAATTTGATTCCTAGCGATTCAATTAGACCCGTCATGTTGTGAATAGTTTGTTCGAGTGAAAGGTCCTTTCCGATAATTCTAGTTTCAGTTTGAGCATCACTTTCACTTACGTAGAGCAGACCTGAGTCCTTGCCCAAAACTGTAACAGCATCAATTAAAAATTCTGGACTATTTTGAATCACGCGTTTAACAGTACAGCGATCAATGGAACTGATAATACCTTGGCGGTCTTTCTCTGAAATACTCTCTGGTATTTCAGCACGAATACGAAAAGTTTGTTGATAACGATTTTCAGGGTCGACGATATTGTCTTGAGTAATACTGATGTCGTCGGTAGGTATATTTCTTGCCTGACAATAGACCTTAACAAAATAAGCGGCACAAAGTGCAGAAGAGGCAAGGAAGTAGTCAAATGGTCCAGGGGCTGTACCATCGCCTTTATAGCGAATAGGTTGATCAGCAATGACCTTGAAATCGTCAAAGCTGGCCTCAAGGCGAAGATTGTCTAAATAGCGTACTTTTATCTGCATAGTAGGCTACAGCTACCATTTTCAATTAGATCTAAGCAGTCTAATTAGAACAGGAGTGTAAGAATTACATTACTTCATCAAGTTTAAGTCTAAGTTTTAGTTCAAGCTTTATTCTCACTGTCTCAATCATGTCTAGTGCACTCTTCAACCGTAATTGTTATCTATCTTGTAATAACAAGGAGACCCCAATGAAAAAAATCGTTCTCGTTTTAAGCTTATGTCTTTCGACTGCTTTTGCAGCAGGTGAGAGCTTTTTAGATCGCGAAGTGCAATTGGCCAATTTTGGAAAGATTAAGTACCGCGCACCCCAAGTCAATTCTGACAAGCTACCTTTAGTTCTCTTTCACGGAATTTATGGAGGCGCCAGCCATAGAACATGGAGAAAGTTGCTCCCAATCTTAGAGGCAGCAGGTGAGCGAGTTTACATCATGGATCTACCAGGTGTTGGAGAAAGTGATCGACCTAAGAAACAATACAAGATCGAAGATTTTGATACTTTCGTTGAAGCCTTTTTAACAGATGTGGTTAAAGAGCGTGCAACGGTTGTCTCCGAGTCATTATTGAGTGCTTCTGTTCTTAAAGTAACGGCCAAGAGACCTGATCTGGTTAGACGTACCGTCATCATTAACCCATCTGGCGTTAACTCTTTGAATGATCCTCCTTCACAAAGACAGCAAGCGCTTTACGATCGTTTTTATAACAATGATGCTGGTGCTATCGCTTTCTATAAAAACTTGTTAACACCACAGTCGATCAAGTATTTCCTCTCCTTTGCATTTTATGACGACAGTCTCGTTAATAACGATTTGATCTCTGACTTCACCGTTGCGAGCACTAACCTTGATCAAAGATGGCTCACGCTGAGTTTTGTTGGTGGCCAGCTCTACAGACCATTTGCTGATTCTGCTAAAGGCATTTTCACTCCTGTGTTGGCGCTTTTCGGTGACAAGTATGAAAACTTTCAAGACACACCATCTGCGACGGCAAATGATTTTATGAATATTAGACCAGACTTTACCTATCTCGAAATTGTGGATTCAGGCTCTTCTATCCAAAGAGAGAAACCAGAAGAAACAGCAAAAGAAATCATTATTTTTTCAGAAATCGATTAAACTCAAGGCGCTCCCTTGTCGAGGAGCGCTTTTTCTTTTTCTATAATCTTTGTTATTATCAACAGATATATTAACAAATTGATAGGTAATTCATTGATTTTAAGATTGTTTTTGACACTCTTTTTAGTTCTAGAGGCACAAGCTCATTTTCCCGTCTTTCTAAAGAAAGATCCAAGTTTATCTATTCCTTACATTTTGAATCGTCCCTATGAAAAATCAATCGCTATCTATACTCATTTCGAAAGCATAGGAGATATTGATGTTTATCAATTCTCTATAGATGAAAATGATCTAAAAAAAGGTGATATCAGAATATTAATTGGCACGCTTGTTCCAGCTTGTGAACCTTTAAAAGAACTTCTGATTTCATGGGCCTTAGTCGGGCCGAAGCAAAAAATGCTAGGTGATCTCGATGACGTAAGTATTCTTGAAAAAATTGAGTATACAAAAGAGAAGGGCATTTTTGTAATTCATAATAGGGTTCAGGGTAAGGTTTGGCATGAGCCTTATACTTCTCATTATTACTTCTATCAAAAACGACAAGTCTTAGATCTCAATAAAGTTGGTGATTATAAGATTTTTGTATGGTCTTCGTCGGGACAAAAAGGTGATTATGTTTTTGAATTTGGAGAAAAAGAGATGTGGTCGCTAGGGGACATTTTTTATACCCTGTGGGTATATCCTAAGTTGCTTTTTGAAGCTGAGATTGAAACGGAAAATTGTAAGACAAGTGATATGAATTAACTCATAACCTTTTTTAAAATTCTATTCCAAATAAATCCCTCGTAAAAAACTTTGAAACTGACTGGAAAGAAGATTCCCCAACTCAATCCGATTGCTAAATAATAGATCGGTGTCTGAACAACGATGGGAGAAATTTTCGCCCCTCCATAATATGCACTTATGCCACCGAGAGCTCCCATGATAAAGAGGAAGGCTGGGGACTTTTTAGAGAGATAATTAAAGAGGTCGCCATAGTAGGCAAGAAAAACAAAATAGAGAGATGTAAGCCAAAGTGGAAAATTTTCTTGAGCATAATCAACAAGACCAATTTTTTGGAAAAGCCATTCTTGAATCACACCGTAGGTGACAAAAAAGAAAAGGCAAAAAGCATAATGAGCTTTGGTGATTTGCGGTTTATAGACAGTATAATTGGCGATAGCGAGAATTGCGGATAATCCCAGAATCGGCCATTGATACAGGTGACCATATACAACTGCGATATACCAAAAAGCTTGTAGAACAATAATCTTGAGAATTTTCATTCTTATTAAGATAACATCAAATTGAATAATTTGTGCTAAAATTGGCGGATGAAAATGTTATACAAAAAAGTGATGTTGGGTATTATTATGGGAATCTTGGGAACTGGATGTTCGCTCTTTGGCAGAGGGAGTGAAGAGCAGCCTAAGTATCAAGTTGTTATGAAAGACGATAATAAAGAGATTCGTAAATATAGCAGTTATATCGTCGCAAGAACGACGGTCAGAGGTAGCTTCAAGGATGCCCAAAGCGAAGGTTTTAAAATTCTTGCGGGCTATATTTTTGGAAAGAATAAATCTCAAGAAAAAATTGCCATGACGGCACCGGTTGTTCAAAAAGCGGAGAGTGAGAAAATCTCGATGACAGCCCCAGTTGTCATTGCTGCGAGTGAGAACCAAACCTGGACCATGACCTTCAGTATGCCCTCTCAATACACACTCGAAACCTTGCCGGTTCCAACCGACGATCGGATCAAGATTGAAAAAATCGAAGAGAGATTTGTAGCGGCATTAACTTTTACAGGATTTTGGGGAGAATCTAAAAATGCTGAGAAGGGCAGAGAATTATTGGATTGGCTAAAAGGCCAGACTCAATATAAACAGACTTCACAACCGATGTTTGCAGGATACAATCCTCCTTGGACTCTTCCTTTTTTCCGTCGTAATGAAATGCTAATTGAGATTAAGCTGTAATTCGTTTAAATTTCCTTCTGAGCATAACCAATATAAGAAAGCAGGGTGGACTTCGTAAAAGCGAAGCTAAAATCATTATGAACCTCTCTTTTGAAAAGTGAAATCCAGAAAGAGAGTTTTTCAATCCGAGGTCTGATACCAAACATCTTTATTGTCTTGAGGTTTGCAAGCTCATTCATGCGCTTAAGCTGCTTTGGGGATATAAACAATCTTAGAATATGTAAATTCTTGGGAGTCTTTGGCAAGAACCATTCTACCAATTTAATAATGACAAAATAGGCCAATAGATTTTTGCTAAAAGTATGGAAAAAGAAAATTCCACCAGGGCGTAATACGCGACTGGCTTCAGCGATAACCTTTTCGGGTTCCTCAACGTGTTCCAAGAAATCGATTGCACAAACAACATCAAAACTATTATTTTCAAAAGGAAGCGAGTAGGCATTCGCACTTTGATATTGAGCCGTTTTAGTCGTGTCGTACTTTCTGGCAATCGCAAGACTCTCTTCTGACATATCTATGCCATGTACATGATGTTTCTCTAATGCAATTGCATTACTTAGAAAGCCTGCTCCACAGCCAATGTCGAGAACAGCTTTTGAGTCGTTGCCTAATTCTTTTTTAATAGTTTCTATAACCCAGGGATTTTTTATTTTGCTTTCTGCTCTTAGTAAAGCAATCGGATCGTCCTTGGCATTGAGCCAATCTTCTCCAAGATGGTGGTAGTAATCGTTGTCTACTTCCGAATTAAAGATTTTTTTCCAAGATATATTCCAGTAAAGAACTTGATAAAAAAAGAAAATAATTGTCAGAAGCAATTGTCCCTTGAGAAATGTTGTAAACAACATCAAGGTTTCTGTTCCTAGAAGCGAGATGAGAACGGGGTGCTTCCATGCTAATGGTATTAAAAGAAGAACAATAGGATGCAGAACAAAAAGAATGGAGTGTAGCCATTGTTCCCATGCCCCAGACTCTTCATTATGAATAAATTCGTCTTTAGTAATAAAGAGACATGAAAAGAGGGCCAA
>Ga0100403_1004071_pt1 | contig 10538 bp, 11 predicted proteins | sample CryGeymet201501t_FD_83663 | JGI IMG/M metagenome (GOLD analysis project Ga0100403, IMG submission 83663) | Groundwater microbial communities from Crystal Geyser aquifers in Utah, USA - Crystal Geyser metaG 2015-01t | ecosystem: Environmental > Aquatic > Deep subsurface > Groundwater | place...
CATGCTATACTGCCACAACATGGCTAAAACAAGCTCAAATTGTAGCATAGTATCGTTTTATAGGCCAAGTGCATCAAGTTATATCAAAACGCTATCCGACGCCACCACGGGCCAGCATAGCAAACTATGGCTGTATTGTGTTTTTGCTATATTACTGCGATTGTGTAAGCCTACAATAGGCTATAGTCAACATTTGTATAGTACTACCTATAGGCAATAGAAGTATAACAAAGGGGTATTCTATGGCATATTCTGACATTTTACGCCCCGAAGTTTTGGAACCGGCGATATGGGAAAGTCTCGTTGCAATAGAGGGGCAGGCGTCTTTAATGGCTCCGGTTGCATTGATAAATGGGGGCAATCTACGAAACTCCATAACTATCAAAACCGATAGTCGCGAAAAGCAGCATGGATCAAGCCCAGACGGGCTAGAGTACAAGCCGAATACCTATCAAGGCGTTATTGGTACGGCGGCAGAGTATGGCGCGGCTGTCGAGTTCGGGAGGCCTGACATGCCCAACTACCCCGCGCAGCCATATCTCAGACCAGCGCTAGACTGGTTCCGGTCTAAAATAGGCTTGATAACAGGCGGGGAGCTGAGGAAACAAATGGAGCTATACTCAAACAGGCACCCACATTTACGGACTAGATCGCAAGCTGAAATACTATCGGGGATTAACTCATGACGATAGAGCAAGCTCTTGATACATATTTACGCGCCGATGCTACACTGATGAGCCTCATCGGAGGAGTAACCTCCCCGACGTTGACAACAGGCCGGTTGTATTGGCTACAGGCGCCGGAAGGTGCATCACTCCCCTATGTCGTTTTTACAATTGTATCAGATACCGATGTTATCGAGCATTTCGGCACGCAAGATGCTGGGCAGGGGCGAGCACAATTCGATATTGTTGGAACGGCTCGCGGGAATAAAAACATAGAGCAACGTATACGTACACTACTTCGATATGCCCATGGTACTATCGGCGGATTATCAATGTGGACTATCGAGCCTATGGGGAGACGCGAAAAATACAACGCTGACACATTAAGGTATGTGTTTTCGTCTGATTATTTATGCCATGCAGAATACTAGGGGGCAACTTGCGGAAACTGTGCATAGTCGGCGGTGGCGTTACAAAGGATAGGGCGCCGTTTGATTCAGATTGTGATATTTGGTCAACGGCAAGCGTTGGTTTGGAATTACCACGTATCGACGCGATATTTGAACTACATAACGGGATATTCAAGCCAGATGATTTGAACAATGCCGGTTGCGTCGTATACATGAAGTCAAGTGTGCATGAAGTGCCTAAAAGCGTGACATTCCCGATACATGATTTGATAGATATGTTCGGCAAGCACTTTAATGGTACGGTCCCTATGATTCTTGCATTCGCGGCGCTTGAAGGTTATGAAGATATATCATTGTATGGCATAGACTTTTCGAACGATGAAGAGGCATCGCGGAGAAATCATTTCTATTGGCTTATGGGGTATCTATCCGCTATAGGGATTAAAATACATATATGCCCCGGCGGGTATATGAACGATACGTGCGCTACATATATGTACGAGGATGATGGGAAGGCGTTTATAGAAGATAACAAGATGAGAGCGTCTGATAAGATGAAAGAGTATGAACAGAATATAATGTCCATGCGAGAAGCGCGGGCTTATATGCGCGGAGTCTTAGATACTACCGCTAAAATTGAAAGGGGATTATAATGGTCGGAACAGGATTCGGTGTTGTAATCAAGCTCGTTACTGGCGGTACGTGTACCACTACTAATGATGTCATCTCTATTACTGGCGGAACTTGCACCACGATACCATACCTCGATTCGTATGGTGACAATGGAAGCATGGCAATGATTGACTATACTGGGTTCGGCGATAAGATTACCAAGCAGATACCCGGAATTCCATCGATAACGCTTGACTTCGGCGGTGGACTTGATTTGACCGATGCGTCTCAGCTTGCATTCTGGAATAGCCTTTCTTGCACTACTAAAGCGACAAGGATTATAAAGGTGACTGACGGCGGGAAAACTGCTACGCACAAAGGATATGTAACCGGCAGACAGACCGGATCTACCCCTACCGGGAAATCTACGTTTAGTTCTTCGATGACTGACGTGGCTCTTCCGTCGATCTCTTAATTTTAGCATGGAGGCATGAATGAACATTAACATAGCTGACAGGGAAAAGTTTATACCTACAACCAATGGGAATGACAAGTCTGATTCTCCGATAGTTTTCAATATCAGATTCCTTACGTGCGAAGAACAGACTGAAATGGATTATTTTCAGTACTCGTTCGGTAGCGGAAAGTCTGGCCCGGTAAAGATAAAAATAGATAACAAATATATATTCTCGCGTGCTGTCGAGTCTATCGAAAACCTCAAGGCAGGAGATAAGTTGATAGACACAGCAGAAAAGTTTCTGGCAACTCGCGGTCCAAAGTGGATGTCAGATATGATAGCTGAGGTATCTTTGCATGTAAAGAATGCAATGGAGATCGACGAAAAAAACTAACGATCGCCTTTGGCTTGTGGTGGAGGGGATGGCATAGCAAACCTACTCCTCCATGGGTACTAGTCCCGTCGCGATACATACAAGATGATGGGTCGGGAATGTACGAGGTCAACGGCGATGAAATAAAGAGTTATTTTCAGTTCCATAATTTAATGGCTATATCATTCTGGCGAGACCATACTCACTTTGGGCTTAATGGAAACTGGCGCAATTTGACAGTCCAGCAAAAAAAACTAATCATGCTATTCGATGAGCTTAAAGACAAAGAGGTAAACCGTGGCCACAATTGATGAGCTTAAAATACTTGTAACCGCAGAAGTGGCCAAGGCTGTTTCAGACCTCGATAAAACTGAAAAGCAGACAAACAAAACCTCAAGCGCATTTGCTAAGCTTCGTGACTTCATGCAAGGTCCTGTCGCCGCAGGTAAACAAGTTGTACAGATATTTCAGCAGATCAAGGCTGTTTCCGATAAGATGGAAGCGGCCTTTGCTGTACAAGAGCAGTCTGTCGCTATTCTAAATTCGACACTAAAAGCAACCGGTGGAGCCGCTGGTTTTACGTCGGAAGAAATACAGTCGATGGCGTCAGAGTTCCAGTCAATGACAAAGTATGGCGACGAAACAACGATTTCCATGCAGAATGTTCTGCTAGGTTTCAAAAATATTAAGGGCGACAATTTCAAGGATGCTTCGCTACAGATCCTAAACATGGCAACGGTCATGAATATGGATTTGACAAGCGCGGCACAAGCTGTAGGGAAAGCTCTCGATGATCCAATCAAGGGAGTTGATTCTTTATCACGTCAAGGTTTCCGTTTCAGCGATCAGCAAAAAGAGCTGATGAAAACCCTTGTTGAATCTGGGAAGATAGAAGAGGCGCAAGGGATAATCCTTGACGAACTCGCTACTACATATGGCGGAGCCGCCGAAGCCGCTGGAAATACTTCTACTGCTATCAAGGTAAAATTATCAAACGCTATAGGTGACGTCAACGAAGAGATAGGCAGGTCGATATCAAATAATCTAAAACCATGGCGTGAGAAATGGCTCCAGATAGCTCAGGCCATCGGAGCATCGGCAAAAGCACAGAACGATTTTCAAGAAGCTATGAATCGTGACTCTATGGGCGTCGCTACTCTTTCTGACAAACTTATTATCGCCGAAGATGCTTTGAACCAATTGAAGAAATCATCTGGTGGCTTAGCTTCTGAAGAAATATATGGTTCCAAAAGTCAAATAGAAGCACAGAGTTTAGTAATAGCTGGAATAAAAGAGCAAATAAGGATTGCAAAATTATATGGCGACTTTTCCGCCGGACGTGGAGAGCAAGAAAAGAAAAACTCAGAGCAAGCTGTTAAGGATGCAGAATCAAGGGCCACTGCATCGAGGATTGCCGGTGAAGCCGCAAAGATTGCATACGAGAATGAACAAGCTGCTAGAGAAGCTTCTGATATTAGCGCGAAATCCGCTGCAGATACATACGGCGATTGGCTTGTCAAAATGCATCAGCTTAATGGCGAGATAGAAGAACTATCTAAGCCTATACCAGATCCTGACCCGAATGGTGAATGGAAGACATTTATCGAGGATGCATTAAAGGGCCTTGAAGATATAAGCGAGGGGTATGGGTATATAGACGATGCAGTTTCTTCCCTCATGGATCTCCAATCCAACCAGTCCGATGCTGAAATCGCCGCAATGGAACGTGAGCGCGATGCGATGGAAGCCAATGGTGAAGACATTACTGCTATTGAAAAGGATATAGCAGAAAAGAAAAACGAGCAAGCAAAGAAAGAGTTCAATTCAAAAAAGCTGACAGGAATTGCAGAAGCTCTTATTAATGGTTCAATTGCATTTACGAAAGCTTTACCTAACTATATCCTCGCTGGGATTGTAGCCGCTTCTACTGCGGTTCAGGTAGGATCTATTGGTGCTCAGCAATACGTACCAATGGCGACTGGTGGATATGTCGATAGCCCTACGCATATATTAGCTGGAGAAGCTGGCGGCGAATGGGTATTAAACCGGCAACAAATGGCCGGGCTTGCGAAGAATGGAATCCAAGGTAACGGCGGTACCACTATAGTACAGAATATAAGCGGGTCTATATGGAATACGAAACAGCTTGAATCGATGGCGATATCAGCGCAAGCAAAAGCTTCGAGGGGGTTCTGATGATTCGCGCTATCCAGTCTGGATGGGTTGAAAGAAATACTACAGATTTTGACCACGAGATACGTGCATATATAAATCCTCGCGGGGTTGAGTATGGTGCTATATCGAGTGCAGGCAGTTATGTATCGATTGATCCTACGAATAATGCGCCCGGAAGATACAACACGTATCAGGCAAATAATACATACTCGTTTCCTTTTTCAACTCATTTGAATATAGACCTTTTAGTCAAGCCAGCATTCTCGTACAACGTCGCCGAGTATGTTATCATGTCATGGGAATACTCAAATTATATAAAGATCGGGTACAACCATACTAACAGGAAATGGTTTATAGAGTGCAACGATGGAACTGCGGTAAGGGTTTATTTTGGTTCAGCGTTTTCCTCAGATGCCGAGTTGCAAGTATACCAGCGTCTCACAATAGTACTTGATGGGTTGACAGTAAATGCATACTTGAACGGGTCTAAAACTTCCGGTGCATTTGTAACAAGTGGAATAGAAAATCTACCTATACTCAATATTGGCGGTGGTGTAAACTGCTATATAAATAACGTCAGATTTTTCAGGCTTGCGGCTACTGATGCGCAGGTCGCAAACCATTACAAAGATATACGAAACGCTGAAACATATTTTAGTTTCAACAAAGCATCGTTCGGGAGAGAACGGTGCAATATAACTACAGATATGTACTCGTATTCGATAGATAATAAAGCGACATACTCAGCGGCTGTGGCTTCGGTATCTTTGCATAATCTTTACGGTCAATACAACGACGATACATTTAAACCTATCTATCCAGCTGCAACGCTCTATCCGTCTGAAATGCTCTATCCGTCTGAAATGATCTATCCATCTGCAACGCTCTATCCGTCTGAAATGCTCTATCCGTATGAAACGCTCTATCCGTATGATGTTTTATCCCCAATTTATGGGTATTTAGACTTTAAACCAGAAAAAGGATATTACAATGGAACCGGAGATCAGGTATATTTGCAACGACGAATAGGGATTGAACTTGAAGCATGGTATACATATACATTGATAGATTGCCATGAGACTTTGTTTATCGGTTCAATTAAGCCGGGGAGTTTCTCTCGTTCTGCCACAGCGACATCTCTTTCGTCGATATCGCTTTCAGCGGATGATGGTATAGCAGATATTGCAAGGAAAATAGTCCGCAAGAATAGATACTGGGAAGACTATTACCTGTCCAGTGAATCTACTCCTGCATCTTCATTATTCCATGTAATAGCGAAACTTGCTACAGAGCGTGAAATATATAACTATCTCTGCAATTCGGGATTTGAGAATGCAACAATAGGCAATAGCTGGGTTGCATCTGGAGGTACTTTTTCAAGGAGTACAACACATAAGCTAAACGGATCATATTCTGGTCTGATGCAATGTTCAGGTATTTCTCAAACAGTAACGTTCGAGCTTTCGGCAGGAGAGCGTTTCAACTTATCTGCATGGGTATATTCAGATTCTCCTAGAGATATAACGGTTAAGATATCTGAAAAAATAGGGTCGGTGTATGTTAATGCAAGCGTGTATAACATAGGCCATAGCGGAAACGGATGGGAGCTTTTCAGCGCTGACCATATTATATATAATTCAACAAGCGACAGTCTTGAGTGCGCGATTGAACAGACAGGATCTTCTGATTTGTGGGTAGACTCAATAATGCTAGTCTATGGAGATTACAAGCCGTTTTATGTCGACAATACCGCTGATGGCGTTGCAGGTGTATCGTCTTCATCTCAAGCTGTCCGTGGGTATTATGACTGGCTAGGTATAGACGCTGACACGGTAACATATCAACATCCATGGGGTACGGTCAAGGAAGGCAAAAAAGTATGGGACTATCTTACTCAAATAGGCGATGCAACTATCGCACGGTATATTTACGTTGACCGCTCTGGTATATTAAAGTTCAAGTCAAATATGAATACTCCAATTGGTTCTAGTCTCGGTACCATAGCCAAGGCTTCATCTGTATCAAGTTCAGTACAGTCTGATACCGCGAACAAGGTCAAGGTTGCCGGGGTGTTCATTGACAAACGGAACAACGTCGAAACAGTATGGCAAGTCGAAGCATCTGGTATTAAGGATGACAACGATAATGGCTCTATGTTTTCTCGATCAATTGTTAATGGAGATACGTTCCCGCTTGTTTCTGAAGCGCCAGATGGGTACGAAGCTAAATACGGCGATGTCTATGAGGGGGCATGATGTTTATATTTCTAGCTGCATTCGTAGTTACAACCGTCGTAGTTGCTGTAGCAGCAACAGCTGTGACATCTGCTATCGTCGGACCTATCACTGACTCGCCTGACCCGATTGATACGTACGATACGCCTATTATATCAAATGTCCATACAAAAGCAAATCTGACTCCATCCGGCGAAACAATAATCGGATTGCGCGATCCAACTCTTGTTAAAAATCCTAGTACTTTAACAACAACGACATTTGATACTACGACGTATGCAGATCGTGCAGTAATAAAGCTCACTAATTCGACTGGTGCATCAGTGGCTTTAACTGGACTCTCGATACGCGGTAAGATTGTATCACAGCTTGCAGGACAGAATGGCTATGTCTGGGAATACTCAGATTATGATTCAATGGAAAAAGAAGGCGAGAGGTTCGTCGAGGTTTCCAATGATTTTATATTCGGCCCGATACAAGCTAAACAAATAGGCGACTTTGTATGGAAGGAATTAAAGCCTCATAAGATATATGGTTTAATGCTTGTCGGATGCCATTATCAATATGAGATTGGTGACGTTTACCATTTGACATTATCGCATACACTCGCCGGTGGTACGATGGAAAATATTGACACTGACGTCGAGATCATAGGATCGTCGATATCCCGCAATGCTGGTGGAGTAGGGAAAACCGCGTTAAGTCTCAGGGTACCATCTGCGGCATGGGCTTTGACTCTTGCAAAAAACTCTAAACTCGTCGGAGCCGGGAAAGCGCAATGGCTAAACAACAGGTCAAACGTTGTAACGGTTGCATCGAGTACATGGACAGGGCAGGCAGACTATTTCTGCGATGGAATATCAGATGATGTAGAGATTCAGGCCGCTCTAGATATATTGTCATCACGTACCGATGGCAGGCTTATACTAACCGGCGGAAGTTTTTATATATCTGAAACACTTAATATTCCAAGCAATATTGTAATTTCAGGTAATAGTGATAGTACAAAACTATATTTTTCATCTAATAAGAACATACTCATATATCTACAGGAAAATATATCAATAGAAAGTATGTATCTGGATTTTATTAATGTGGCTAAAGGTATTGATATAAATAGCTCAAATTATGTAACTATTGTAGATTTATCTATGTCTAGAGTTTCTATACCTCTATCTAAAGGTATGATAGATGGATATAGCAGCAACAATGTTACAATATCTAGGTGCAGAATAAATTGCAACAATTCACCCGGCGGGGCTATAATTCTTATAGCAAACAATAATAGTATAGAAAGTAATTATATATACAATGTTGTATCACCTAGTTACGGGTTGCATGTATCAGGAAACAATAGTAACATTAGCGGTAACATAATATCATATTGCTATAATGGAATATTTTCATATACTGCTGTACAAACTCAAATTACAGGAAATAGTTTATATGGTATTTCTAATCACGGTATATATATGTTGTCTTCGATAAACTCTGTAATATCCGGTAATTCTGTATTGTGCCTCCCAAGCGCAACATATGGGATACGTTTATCAAGCACAACAAGCATGAACAATGTCATAACAGGCAATCGCGTTACTGGGGCAATTACAAACTTCTCAGACTCCGGACTCGCTACGATAAACTCTGGTAACAGCTTTGCATAACTAAAAGGGGATCGCATGGAGTATATAGGGATAATAGCTTTCGGGGTATCTATCATCGGGTTTACATGGGTTTGGATTGATCGGGAGCGAAAGGAAGGTTCGCATTTACAGATAGTCGAGCAGTTGCGAAAGGACGTTGACCATGCGCACAAGAGATGCCGAGACCTTGAGTCAGGAGCCGCGTCGAGTAATACTGCGATAGCGATACTCTCAACAAAAATTGACGGGATAGTAGAATCGATAGGGGAGATCAAATCTATGCTTGAAAATATGCGGACTACTCCGCGAGGGGGGAAATAATGGCTATAGGTGATTATACAAGGATTAACTTTAATAATGGTGCGCCGCCTCCATTAAATGCAGTTAATATGAACAAGATTGACGCTAAATTAGATGAGCTTGACGATACTTCTGCGAATGAAGTATTTCAGCCTCTCGCATCAGTAGCCGCGTCAGGTGCTAATGTTACATATACAATACCATTCGTAGTCGGCAAGCGGACGGCATATATCCCGGCGGCTTATCTTAAAACTGCCGGAGCTGTCGGGACTCTCACTATTACTACCGGGTCAGGAACTCCACTTGTTATTCCACTTTCAGCGAGCGGAGATACGATAACATCTGGGGATGCGCTTATCCCTGTATATATAGCACCATCTGGAAGTGTCATAGCACAAGACTGGACTATATCCGGCTCTAATGATAATGGCTCATATGAAAAACACGGGAATGGGATGATGGAGCAGTTTGGAACAAAGTCTATGCCAATAAGTACAACAACGGCGTATGGTAGTATTTATTATGGGAATTTTGGGCCAGTTCCTTTCCCAGTTGCATACTTATCAGGGGCTATTCCTACTTTTACTATTTCAACCATAAATAACAACGGTGGTGTTACATGGGTAGCTGGATCTACTGCTGAAGCTCGTACAAACACAGGGGTAGGTAGTCTTATTATTGTAAGCGCAACGTCAAGAACTACATTTTCGCAGGTATGTTCTTGGGAATCCAGTGCCCCATGGAGAATATAAAAATGACTATAAAAGAATCATTCGACAAAGCAATCCATCCCGGTGAACAAAAAACTGCCGGGGTGGAAACACAGTATGCAGTTATTGTAACACCAGATGCGGTATGGCTAGAAATAGAAGGCTCGGTACAAAAAGAGGACTGGAAAAGCAACTTTGATTTTGCGGTAGTCCCGTATAAAAAGCAACTCGAGAAATGGCTTGCGCATAAAGGTTTCGTGACTCGTTGGAAGCAGGCACGCGAGCAGATTGTCAAAGAAGTGAAGGATGCTATTTCGGCAACAAATCTTCCGCTACGAATCACTGGTTATTCTCATGGTGCGGCTATTGCTTTACTTGCTCATGAGGATTTTGGTTTCATGGGGTATGATCCGGAGACTATAGTATTTGGATGCCCACGAGTATTATGGATGCCATCGAGGAAAATAAAAGCAAGATTCTCGAAGCTTACCAGAGTAATGAACAGAAGCGATATTGTTACTCATGTTCCTTTTGCTTTGATGATGTATCGTCACGTCGGCAACATTGTCAAGGTAGGAAAATCCAATTTTAATTGGATCAAATCTCATTACATTTCAAGGTACGAAAAATATGTATTTACAGAATAACCAAGGTCTTCTACCAGATATACAAAGAGTAGGATGCTTATATCTCTCGATGTTACGCATCTACGAACTGCTAAGCGAAGAAGATATAGCGCTTGAAAATGTCAATCTTATATGGAGATTGTCAAAGCAAAGAAACTATGTTGATGGCAAGAATAATATGAAGCAGATGGATTCTGTATTCAGACTTGTGAAGCAGACTTGTGGATTCCCCAAGCTGGCGTTTTCAGTTGGGCTTATAGAAAATCAAAAAGAAACATACTGGGAATGGACTAAGAGCGATAGTGATTTACATAGATATAAGTTTATGATAGA
>Ga0100403_1004072_pt1 | contig 10538 bp, 14 predicted proteins | sample CryGeymet201501t_FD_83663 | JGI IMG/M metagenome (GOLD analysis project Ga0100403, IMG submission 83663) | Groundwater microbial communities from Crystal Geyser aquifers in Utah, USA - Crystal Geyser metaG 2015-01t | ecosystem: Environmental > Aquatic > Deep subsurface > Groundwater | place...
AAGATTTTTAGATAGGTATCATTATCATAGACCGCATATGGGTCTTGGAATGAGGCCGCCATTATTAAAACATTAATGCCGGATATTTACGGAAACATACCGGGAGTACTAACTCGCTTTCAATTCTCTAGCCTTGTCTCGAAGTGTAATAGCTGCCTCAAAATTCATCTCAGTTGCATATTTTTTCATCTCTCGTTCAATTTTTTTGACCATTTTCTTCTTATCGAATGGTGTCATTGCAGCCGGATCAATATCTGCAAGCATAGTCAGATCAATGTCGCTATTTAAAGCTTGAATCATTTTATCTTTATCAGGTCTTTCAATAATCTTCTCGCGAACAGGTTTAATGACTGTCTTTGGATCAATCCCATGCAACTTGTTATAAGCGACCTGCAATTTTCTACGTCTTTTAATCTCTGAGACTGAGGCTTCGATCGATCCTGTTTCACGATCTGCATACAAAATGACCCTACCATCAATATTTCTCGCTGCTCGTCCCATAGTTTGAATAAGTGAAGTTTTTGAACGCAAGAAGCCTTCTTTATCAGCATCAAGTATTGCGACGAGCGTTACCTCAGGAAGGTCTAAACCTTCACGAAGTAAATTAACTCCAATAAGAACATCAAACTCATTTTTTCTTAAGTTGTCTAGAATATCTGACCTCTCAAGTGTTAGGACATCAGAATGCAGATACTCTGCTCTTATTTCACGTTCTCTCAAATATTCAGTCAGATCCTCAGCTGTTTTTTTGGTTAACGTTGTAACGAGTGTTTTTTCTCCTTTTTTAGCCTGCTTTACTACTTCCTCAATCAGATCTGGTATTTCAGATGTCGCAGGTCTTATCTCAATTTCAGGATCAATTATTCCAGTAGGCCTTATCAGTTGCTCTGCAATCTCTGATCTTTCGAGCTCCCAGTCGTTTGGAGTCGCCGAAACATAAACTATGTTTGGAGGAATTTTATAGAATTCATCAAACTTAAGTGGCCTATTATCATAAGATGCATTTAGTCTAAATCCAAAATCAATAAGTGTTTTTTTTCTACTATGATCACCGTTGTACATTCCCCTAATTTGTGGAACTGTCATATGAGACTCATCAATAAATACAAGAAAATCATCTCCATAGGCGTGCTTAAAATAGTCGAGTAAAGAATTAGGAGGATCTCCAGGCTTTCTTCCATCAAAGTATCTGGAATAATTCTCAATTCCATTTACATAACCTACTTCTTTTATCATCTCCAGATCATAATTTACTTTTCTAAGTAGCCTTTGAGCCTCTACATCTTTACCGAGTTTTTTCAGTTGCTTGTACTCATTTTGCAGATCGTGTCTAATTTGTGCTTCTGCACTTTGAACTACCTGCGGATCAGTTAGATAAAGTTTTGCTGGATAAATGGTGATTGAATCACGCGGCACGTCGACCATATTTACCTCTTGACCAGTCAATGGGTTGATGCATAATATTTCCTTAACCTTCCCATATTCTTCAACTATTCTGATCCCATACTCTTCATAAGGTACATAAATATCGATGTGACTTCCTCTGATGCGAAACGTTCCACGGGAAAAATCAAATTCAGATCTCTCATAGAGCAATTCTGATAACTTAACTGCTAAATTTTTCCAGACTATTGATTCGCCAACATCAATTTTAATCATGTGCTTTCCATAATCGACAGGTGAGCCGATATTGTAAATGCATGACACTGAGCCTACCACGATGACATCTTTCCGGGTAAGAATGTTAGTTGAAGTTTGCAAACGCAACTTATCAATTAGGTCATTCACCTCAGCCTCTTTCTCAATATAAGTGTCAGTTGAAGGCATATATGCTTCTGGTTGGTAGTAATCGTAATAAGAGACAAAATACGAAACGGCATTATTTGGAAAAAAATCTCTAAACTCTTGATAAAGCTGTCCTGCCAATGTTTTATTGTGTGAGATTATCAATGTAGGTTTCTCTAAATCACGAATCATGTTTGCCATAGTGAATGTTTTTCCAGACCCGGTAACTCCCAGAAGTACCTGATTTTTCACGTTACGAATTACACCATCTTCAAGTTTTTTGATAGCACTTGGCTGATCGCCAGTTGGTTTGAAAGTTGATTGTAGGTCAAATAACATGATAGGTATTATAAACAATCTATAAGATATAATGTCTACATGGCAATATTAACTAGTTCAGAGTGGGAAGAATACAAGCTTCTCGATTCAGGTAACGGACGACGACTTGAAAAGTATGGCAAATATACGCTCGATAGACCAGATCCCGAAGTTCTTTGGGGACCAAAATTGTCCTACGAAGAATGGACAAAAGCCGATGCTTTTTATGAACGTGAAACAACTGAAAAGGGATCTTGGAATATGAACACGCCACTTGCTAAGAAATGGGAGCTGCACTATAAAAATTTATCTTTTTGGATAAAGCCTACACCTTTCAAACATACCGGAGTTTTCCCAGAACAGGCATTGCAGTGGGATTGGATTATGAATTCTATCTCGAAAGCTAATCGTAAAATTTCAGTTTTAAACCTATTTGCTTACACTGGGGCAGCATCTCTTGCTGCCGCATCAGTGGGCGCTACTGTAACACATGTTGATTCTTCAAAACCAGCTGTGACTTGGGCCAATGAAAATAGAATCTTGTCAAAATTACCAGATGATCTGATCAGATGGATCGTTGATGATGTTGTCAAATTTACCACTCGAGAGATTCGACGTGGCCGAAAATATGACGCAATTATTCTTGACCCACCAGTCTATGGACATGGTCCGAAAGGCGAGAAATGGGACTTCAGTCTTGATATTGCACAACTTCTTGAAAACTGCAAACAGCTTTTATCTGATCAACCTTTATTTGTACTTCTAAATTCTTATGCTGTTTCACATTCTGCATTGACTCTAAATAATATCATGAGTGATATATTTAAGGATTTTGCTGGAACAATAGATAGTGGCGAACTTACGCTGAAGGATGAATCAAGAAAACGACTATTATCAACAGGAATATACGCACAGTGGAAATCCAATACTATTTAATCAAACACACATATGCTTTACATCATCGGAACTCCCATCGGAAACATTCAAGACATCTCTTATCGTGCCGCAAGTATTTTACAATCATGTAAATATATTCTTTGTGAAGACACAAGGTCCGCAAAGATTATGCTCTCAAAATCGATTGAATTGACAGGTATTACTCCAAAAGCAAAGTCTCACAAATTAATTTCATACTATAAAGATCGTGAAATGGAAAAGCTCCCTGAGATTATTGATTTATTAAACTCAGGAAATGATATGTGTTTGATCAGTGAAGCTGGGATGCCATTAATTTCTGATCCAGGCTATCTCCTCATGAAAGTTGTGATCAACGAAGGAATTGAGTACACGGTAATACCGGGACCATCTGCAGTTCTTACAGCTCTAATCCACTCTGGTTACAAATCAGACACTTTTATGTTTTTGGGTTTTCTACCAAAGAAAAATGGTCAACTTCTAAAATTGATTGATAAAATTAAAAAAATTAAAGAAGTATTTCCAAATAATTCATTTGTAGCTTTTGAATCTCCTCATAGAATAAAAGAAACAATAGAAATTTTGAGACGAGAGCTTCCAGAGAATAACGTCACTATCGCACGTGAGCTAACTAAGAAATACGAAGAGGTACTTCGAATTAATCAAAAGAATGAGCTCGCAACAGAAACTGAAATTAAAGGTGAAATCACTCTAGTAATTGACTAATTACATCAACTCTTTTACTAGGTAGTGAGTTCCAGCCAAAATAGCAATGCCAGCAATAAGTGAAAGCGAATAGCTAAGGATTGGAGTATCTGGAAAAATTAGAACATCAAATAGTCCCCAAACTCCCCTCCAAAAAAATACTACTCCTGTGCCAACTAGCAAAGCTGTTAAAGGCGTATGCCTGTTATGACTTTTGTGAAAAATCGACATAAAAATTTAATTAACCTTCAAATTCTGGAAAGTCTTTGGTTCCATTTGGTTTAAATGATCCGGGGCCGCCTTTTGAAGCATTCATCCAATCAACATAAGTGCATCCTGTCGCTTCTTTTTTTTCACGATCCCAGCCACCAGTGCTACATTTTTTGAACTTTTTCCCTTTTGTAGTAGTCATCATCACGAGTTTACTCTTGCATTCAGGACACTCTTCATCAAGCTCTTCTTTGGCAGCTTGAATCCATTCAATATAGTCGCACCCTGTTGCTTTTTTTGCTTCACGATCCCATGAATTTGTCGAGCATTTTTTTAATTTCTTTCCAAAACGAGTAGTGGTAAGAACTAATGGCTCTCCGCATTTAGGACACTTCTCATCTAGTTCCTTAGGCTCTGGAGTTATCCATTTCACATAAGCGCAACCTTCAACTTGTCGAAGCTCAGAGTTCCAGGAACCTTTTGAACATCTTCGTAATTGCTTTCCTGTTGGTGTTTCTTCAACGGGTCCTAGTTCGGCTTGACATTTTGGACAAATATCCTTATCTGGGTTAGTGGGTGTATCATTTTTTGACATACATCATTTTACATAAATATAATTGAAAATGCAATAGTTATTTTATGAGTAATTGCATAACAATTAAATAAGTACTTTTAGCCTTCAATAGCTTCTGCGATTACTGTTACTACCCTCTCATCAAAAACCGATGGAATGATTGAATCTGCTGTAGGATTTGAGATAACGCTCGCGAGACTATGTGCAGCAGTAGTAAGAGTATCTAACGTTACATTTTTGCGACCCGACTGAAGAAGTCCCTTAAAAATTCCAGGAAAACCTAGAGCATTATTGACTTGATTTGGAAAATCTGACCTACCTGTTGCTATTACTGCTACCCCTGAATTTTTTGCTAGATCTGGCATTATTTCAGGATTTGGGTTGGCAAGTGCAAAAACAATGCTCTTTGAGTTCATTGACTTAACAATCTCAGGTGTAAAGAGCCCAGCTTTGGAAACTCCGATTATTATATCAGCACCTTTGACAGCATCGACTAGAGATCCGCGAATTTTGTTAGGATTTGATAAACTAGCAAGATTTTTTTTATATTCAATGAGGTCGCTTTCAGGATAAATAATTCCTCGACTATCACAGAGCAGTAAATTCTTGACTTTGTTATGAATTAAAATTTTCGCAATTGCAGATCCTGCTGCACCAAGCCCATTAACAACTATTTTTGTATTAACTAATGATTTACCAACAACTGTGCAAGCATTGATCAATCCTGACAATACCACTACAGCAGTCCCCCATTGATCATCGTGAATGACAGGAATATCCAGGGATTTTTTCAATTCCTCTTCAATATAAAAACACCTTGGTGCAGATATGTCTTCGAGATTAATTGCCCCGAAACTTGGAGCAATGTGTTTAACCGTTTCAATGATTTCATCTGGATCTTGAGTATTGAGCAAAATTGGAACAGCATCAAGCCCTGCAAACCTCTTAAATAAAGCACATTTCCCCTCCATCACTGGATATGCACCCTCAGGCCCGATGTTTCCTAGTCCGAGCACTGCAGAACCATCTGATATGACGGCCACACACCGACCTCGCCATGTGTAAAGATTTGTCTCGTCAGGATTTTCAACAAGGTGTCTTGAGACTTCGGCAACCCCAGGTGTGTAAACCAAAGAAAGATCGTGTTTTGAATTAATTGGGGTAAGGAGAGATGTGCTAATTTTTCCTTGATATTTCATATGTTGCTCTAGTGCTTTACTATGCGAATTTGATGTCATAAAAAAAATTATACTATAATGAACTTGAAACTATGACAAAAAATACTTCATACATGACGCAGTCCGGTTTCGACGCAGTACTAAAGGAGTACAAAGAATTAAAGAATGCTCGGCCGCAGTTTGTAGAAAAATTGACTGAGGCGGCCGCGCAAGGAGATCGCTCAGAAAATGCCGCTTACTCATTTGCGAAAAGGAAGCTACGATCAAATGATGGAAGGCTCCGATTCCTTAAAAAAATTTTAGATTTTTCAACTATTGCAACTCCTTCTCAAAATGGTCAAGTCGAGATCGGATCTGACGTAACTGTGAAATTTAATGATACTGAGTTTGTCTTTCATATTGTCGGTCATCATGAAGCAAATCCATCAGAAAAGAAAATATCTTATAGATCTCCTCTTGGCAGCGCACTACTTAATAGAAAAGTTGGAGATTTGGTGAAAGTCGCGCTTGAAGATAGAGAAATAACTTACAAGATCGTCGATATATCTTATTAATCTTAAACTACTTAAAAAATACTTGATTCCATCATTACATATCCTGAAATCAAAATCACGATCATCCATTCAATAATGCTAGAAGTACTTCTCTTTTTGTAACGTAACAATTGGTAGAAGTTGAAGGTTAAGGCTAAAGTTGAAATTGCAAAAATAGGTGTTGAAAAGATAACGTAAATATATGACGCTCCATGCATTATTTTAGGTGGTACTGCTAGGCTATTGCCTCCTTTTAGAATTATTCCAAGATACACTTCAACATAGAATATGACCGCTATGCTATACAAAAGTAAAAATCTTCTCAATATAAGCTTTATCAATGGCATTATTAAAAAATTAAACATTAATTACTCACTAAAATAATCATAAACCTTCTCAGAAATATTTGCCATCATTTCTTTGGCATCTGGCTCAGTCTCACCAACTGACATAATGGTAATTATGTAATCACCGTTTGCTGAGTAAACAATTCCCGCGTCATGAGTCACTGTATACAAGTGCCCAGTCTTATGTGCAATATCAATCTCATCAGCAATATATTTCGGAATACTATCATTTAACTCCTGGGCTAGTAATAAATCGATCATATCATTTGTATATTGCTCATTTGCCAACTCTCCTCCATATAGTTTCTCAAAAAATAAATTCATATCATGAGCTGTCGTGACTGGAGGTTGAGAAATTTGTGATTGATTAAATCCAAAATCATTTAAAAATTTACTAAGTGACGAAACTCCAATTTTTTCGGTAAGAAGCAATGCGGCATAGTTGTCAGAGACAGTGATCATCTTGTTTAAAGCTTCGCGTACTGTAAACTCAACAGTTCCAGATTGTAGATCCGCATCTTCTGTCGCAATATTAAACTTTTCATTCAATATAATTACATCTTGTTTTAAGTTATCGTCTATGCTCAAACTCCCCTCTTCAATCTTTTGAAACACCACAGCCATAACCCAAACCTTATAAAGACTTGCAGTTAGAAATTCTTTATCTTCATTTATAGACAACGACTCTCCTGTTTCAAGGTTCTTTATTGCAACTGCGTATTTATCCTTTTTATTATGCAACTCGTCATAAACGAGCAGGTCCAATGCGCTTGAAGGTGTTATTACTGGTGGCTTTGTTATTGAAACTGTATTTTTTGTTTCAACACCTTGGACGACAGGCTCGCTATTTGAATGTGCTGAATATTGAAGTTTATAAATAATTGTACTTGTCAATACCACAGCCACAATCAAACCCATTCCCCATTTTCTCTTAGATCCAGATCGAAACTTAAGGTTATTTAATGGAGTGTGGTTTATTGGAGTGTAGTTGGAAATATTCATTTGTTTATTTATATTCGTTCTTTAGTATCAGTATATCAAAAGCTCAAGGAAGAAAATTATTTAACTACCTACTACTTAGCTACCAATTTAACAATACAGCAATTAAACAATTTAGCAGTTAAGCAAAATAGCAGTCTAACAATTTAGCAATTTAACAGTTTAGCAATGTAATTAATATAAACCACTCTCTCTAATGGATATTATTAACTCATTTTGATAAAATAGTATTTCGATGCTGGCACCATCGTCCCCGTATACCAGAGTCGAGGTAAGCTCGACACGGTATAGGGTCCTGAACCGTGTTCGATGAATATCGAACTCTGGTTCATGGATAACGGCTATAATAGATTAAAATGTTTTACACATATATCCTATTTAGTATAAAATATAGAGAATTCTATATCGGATATAGTAGTGACCTTAAAAGAAGATTAAAACAACATTTAGCTGATCAAGTTCAGTCAACGAAAAATAGAGAAATGGTTTTAGTTTTTTATGAAGCGTTTAAGAGTGAAGCAGACGCGAGAAGGCGCGAACAGTATTTAAAAACAACGAAAGGAAAAAAAACTTTAAAATTAATGCTTAAAGATAGTCTCAAAGAGATTGTCAATATAGGCCCCATCGTCTAGCGGCCTAGGACACCAGGTTTTCATCCTGGGAATCAGGGGTTCGAATCCCCTTGGGGTCACCCCGCTTAGCGGGGTGTAAGTCCGCTTGGCGGACTCATCCCAAATCAACTTCGTAAAGCTTGTCCATATTCAGGACACATTAATACATTATTATTCAATAATGTATTACGTCTATATATTGATCTTAAACAAAGATGGTAAGGTCTAAACTGGATTTACTCAAGATCCAAAGTGTGACATTATCCTCACTTCTTCATAAATACTGTTCGCGTAGGATATGCAAATTCTATTCTTTCTTTAGTAAAGCTTTCAAGCATTTTTAGATTTATGCTCTCTTGTGTGTCCATGTACAGTCTGTAATCATCAGTCAGCATAAAATACACGACTTCAAAGTCGAGACTACTATCGCCAAAGCTTTTAAAATGAGCCCTATCAAATCGTGCATTTTCTTCGACTTTGATTATATCTTCTAAAATCATTGGTATTTTTCTAATCGTTTCAGTTGGTGTTTCGTACAATATTCCAAACGAAAATTGAATTCTTCTTTCCTTCATCTTTTTGTAATTGTGAACCTTTGAAGATGTGAGTACTTGATTGGGTATGATAAGCTCCTCACCTTGTAGTGAAATCAATCTAGTTGATTTGATACCAATATAATGCACTGTTCCATACTGTCCATCGACATCTAAAAAGTCGCCAACGACAAATGGTCTATCAAAATAGATAGAAAAATACGCGAAGATGTCTTCCAAAATATTCTGTAATGCAAAAGCGATCGCAACACCTCCGATACCTATTCCAGCGAGTAATGTCGATACATTGTAACCTATGTTTTGAAGAAAAATCAGTATTGCTAAGACCCAGAGAACTCCTTTTAACACCTTACTTAAAACTCTAAATGGAGAAGCATCGAAATGGCTCTCTTTCTGTTGTGATCTTCTATCAATGAGATTTTCGATGAAATAATTTATAACCTTTTGCGAAGCATTGACTATGAAAAATAGAAAGAATGCAAAAACAACATAGCTGATAAACTGATCAGTGTTATCACCGAATGTAACAAACTGAGAAGATGCAAAAAGGGAAATCACTACAAGAAAGGGGGAAGAAATGCCCTCCAGAATATTAACAACTAAATCATCAAAAGTAACTGTTGTTTTTTTAGCCCAAGTACTGAGATTTGAGATGATAATTCTCTTAAATAGTATTATTAGGACTAGAGTTGCAAAAAAAAAAAATGGACATTTTATACGTCACTAAAAAGCCGAAAAGATCTAATACATTCATTACTATATATGGTAATGGTCCATCATCATTAAATCAAGGAAGGATTATACACTCTAACACTGTGCTCAACGTAAATGTTCACTTTATCAATGTGTGTTATTGACCTAAATATATCACCTCCCCATCTCCAAATTCTCATAATGCCTGAGCTCTGAGACGACATTGTACTGATCGAGTAATATTCCGATAACATCAAGCTGAAATTTCCGGTTTTGCAACGTTTTATGAGTTAAAATGTAATGTGTGATTGTTCGTTTAAGGTGTTGAATCTTTGAGCGCGTGACTCCTTCATAAGGTCTGCCATGCCTGATGTCTTTTCTAGTTTTGACTTCAATAAAGTAAATGATATTATTCTTCTCAGCGACAATATCTAGCTCGCCCCACCTAGAATTTGGATTTAACTCTATTATTTTGTAATGTTTTTTTACTAAATACTCTACTGCATATCTTTCACCAAGTGCGCCGATTACTTTATTTTCATACATCAAATTTAGTATACATAATTACACACATAAAATAAAGTATAGTAAAAATGAGGAAGTGAAAAACGAAGGTTATTTATTCCTGTATAGTTTCTGTCTTGTCTTTTTGGCGGATAGGTCTCGTACAAAGTATGCTCGAGCTTTGCCAAATGTTGAAGGCTTTGTCATCGAAATTGACTCTATAAATGGAGAGATAAGTGGGAAAATTCTTTCAACTCCGATACCACTCTTTGAAACTTTGCGGACTGTTATAGTTCTTGATTCCTCAGATGCGCCTCGGATTTTTATCACCACTCCAGCAAATTGCTGAATACGAACCTTATCATCTGCTTCTTTAATTTTGTAGTCCACAGCAACAGTGTCGCCTATTGAAAGTCTGATGTCTTTTTGTATCACTGAGTTTGCCATAGATTTAGTATTATACAGTAAGTAAGTAAAAATTCCAAAAGAATATTAGTCTATTATTACTTCGATGCAGCTTCTATAAATGAAATAAATATTGGATGAGGTTTTGTAGGTCTACTCTTATATTCCGGATGACCCTGAGTACCAACATAAAAAGGATGAGCTTCA
>Ga0100403_1004075_pt1 | contig 10535 bp, 16 predicted proteins | sample CryGeymet201501t_FD_83663 | JGI IMG/M metagenome (GOLD analysis project Ga0100403, IMG submission 83663) | Groundwater microbial communities from Crystal Geyser aquifers in Utah, USA - Crystal Geyser metaG 2015-01t | ecosystem: Environmental > Aquatic > Deep subsurface > Groundwater | place...
TATGCTAAGGGTACTTTTATAAAGAACAATGGTAATAAAATTAAGGGTTCAGTTTCTTCTGAATAAGTAGTTTTGTTGTTCTTTGAAAAATTTTTAATGGATTTAATTAGTAATATCAAATAAAAGGAGAATAAAGAAAATGCAAACGACTGAGGAAAAGGAATCTGAAAAAACTGAAAAAATGGCTGAAAAAACAAATGTTGAGGCTGAAAAAACAGCCGAAAAAACAAATGTTGAGGCTGAAAAAACAAATGTTGAAGCTGAAAAAACAGCCGAAAAAACAAATGTTGAAGCTGAAAAAGAAAAATCTGAAAAAATTGTTACTGTAAAAGTAGAATTACCTAAGGTTGATACCACAAAACAATATTCAGGAGAGGATGTTCAAAAAATGATTCAGGATGCTGTAAAAGCAGGTTCAGTAAATGCTAAGAATCAATTACACGAAGAAATTGATAAGCTGAAAACAAAAATTTCGGAAAATGAGGATAAATCTAAATTAAATCCTGAAAACAATAAACTCAAGAATGAAAATACTGAAATGAATATAAAGTTAAAAATTCTTGAGGACGAAATAGCTAAGTCTTTTAAAAAGACTCAAGAGCTAGAAAAAATAATGCTTGATAAAGATCTTGCTGTTATAAAGGCACAATTAATTGCAGAAGCTAACGGACAGATTGTTCCAGAAATGATCGTTGGTAATACTCCTGAGGAGTTAAAAGCCTCTGCTAATGAAGCTACTATAAAGTATAAAGAAATTCAAGCAAAAATTAGACAAAGCCTAAATCTTCCAGCTGAAGCCGAAAAAGAAAAAACGGCTGAGGAAGTAGAAAAAAATGCAAAACTAGAAATTAAACGAATAGATCCCAGAGACCCAAGTACGATTAAAAATTGGGAGCAGGAACGTAAGGCTATTGTTGAAAAAATACGTGAGCAATATAGTGGAAGGGTATAAAAAATATTTTTTAACAAAAGCAGAGAGAAAATAAAATGGCAGATAAATGGACGGGTGCGGCAACAGGCGGAACTGATGCCAATGTGGTAGGAATACCTACTAACATTTTAAAACTTTATACAAACGATGTAATTTGGACAGCATTACCGGTTATGAGATTCGACCAGTTTGCTGTTGTACGAACCGACTTACAGGCTAGTCCTGGAGATACTATTGTATTTCCTAAATATGGAAACTTAACAAGAGGTGGGTCTTTAGCTGAGGATGTGGATTTAGAATCTGAAAACTTAACTAAGAGTTCAATAACAATTTCTGTAACTGAATATGGTAAAGCTGTTGGACTAACTCAAAAATTCTTATCTTTATCTTTTTTAGATGAAGTTCAGAATGCAGCAATAGCTTTAGGAAGAGATTATGCTGTAGTAGTTGATTTAATGTTAAGGGACGCTTTATTTAGCGGTACACAGGTAATTTTAGCAGCTTCAAGATCAGCACAAAAGGATATTGTTGCAACTGATACTTTAACAACTACTGATATTGATCCAGCTGTTGAATTATTAGCTACTGCAAATGTATTGAAATATGTGGATGCAAATGGCGAGTATTATGGCGGTTATTGTCATCCTCATCAAGCAACTTCATTTAAGAAAAGTATGATTAGTATTCGTCAATATCAATATCCTGAAATAATTTTTAAGGGTGAGATAGGTGAATATAATGGTGTACGTTTTATTGAAACTTCTAATTGTCCTAATGGAGCAGCAGCTGTTACAGAAGGCGGTTATGATGCTACATTAGTAGCAGGGTATCAATATGGTGCAACTGGCACTGATATTAATACTGTTAATTTATATGAAGCTGTTATTTTTGGTGAAAGAGCTTATGCATGGGCTGTAGCTCTTCCTGTTGAGCTTCGTGAAGATCCAGGTTCTACTAATTTTTCAAGAAAAAGACGTATAGCTTGGTATTCTATTATGGGAGCAGGAAAAATAGTTAATGAAAATATAGTAATTATAAGAACTGCTTAATTGTAATTTGTAATATGTTGTAAAAAAGAGCTAACATAATAGTTAGCTCTATACTATTAGTAAAATTTAAGGAGATGTAAAAAATGGCTAAAAGAAGTTTTAATAAAGAGAATAATGTAAAAGCCGTAAAGGTTGATGAGGGTATAAAAGAAGAGGTGCCTAAAGAAGAAGTTACACCTATTGAAAAATTTGAGCAAGAATTAAAGGTTCCTCAGGTAGATGATTCTGCATTATCTAAAAAAGAAGTTCCTGTTGTTAAAATTCCAGTAGCAGCAGAAGGAAGAGTAAATGTTCGTTTCGTCGCTTCTTTGGATAGATGTTATATTTTAAATGGATATGTTTCTGCTGTTAAAGGTGAAACTAAAAATGTAACAATCGGTCAAGCTGACATATTGAGAGCGAAAAAGTATATTATATAAAAAATGACTTCTTTAGAATCTATTATTGTATCAAGGTTAAGAGCTAAAGCTGGTGATAACCCTACCAAGAGTTATACTAATTTTATAACTAATGCTGTTTATAATTCTGGTAATGAAAGTGTTACGGTTACTACTAATGTTAATCATACTTTAGTTAATGGTGCAAGAATTACTATAAGAAGTGTTTTAGGTATGACTGATTTAAATAATTCTTTTGATATAAGTAATGCTTCTACTAATGTTTTTGATGTACCTTTAATTACTTTGCAGACATATATATCAGGCGGTGTATTTATAGAACAATTAACTAGCGATCAAATATGGACTGATGATGAACTTTTAGAGGTATTAAATTCTGCCAGAATTACTGAAACTAAAGGTAAGGAGTTTGATAAAATAACTGAATTTGATTTAGAGATTGTTTTACTTAGAGCCAGAATCGAACTTAATACTATTTTAGCACAGGATTCAGCTCGTTATGCTAAATATACTTTAAGGGATGTTAATGCTGAAAAGGTTTCTCCGCAAGAGATAATAAAAATAGCTTCTTCTCTTGAAGAAAGATTAGAAAAACTTAAACAAGAAAGTGATAATGAGGGTTTTGGTACTACTATTCATCAATCAATCATAAGAGCTATAGATTCACAATATGATATTAGTATTCCTACAAATTTTGAACCTGATATTATTGTTCCTGTATTTACTTTAACGAATGTAGCTGGTACAGGAATTCAAATTGATATTCCTTATGCGTTTATATCTGTTTATAGAACACACTTTATAAGCAAAAAAGACGGCAATACAGGACTTACTAATATTTTAATAAATTATTATAGTCTTCAAACAAATACTTATATTGATACTGCTGTATCTAATGGAGTTACTTATACTTATACTCTTTACATTGAAACATTAAATGGTGTTTTATATAAAAGGGAGTTAAGTATAACTTATGCAGCGTAGTAATATTTGGAAAACTGATGTAATTAACACCAGTGATTCTTTAGATATAAAGGATTCTATAATAGGAATTATTAAAAATTCAGGTGTAGATGCTGAATATTATTTATATGATATTGTTACAAATGCTTTTTTAGGAGCGATTAATACTTCAATTTATTTAGATGCTTCTATATTAATTTCAGAGTATAATACTAATATTGAAAAAATAAATCCTGATGGACAGTTTAATGCCATAATGTCATCTGAACCTTTTAGGATCGAAAATAAAAAACCTACAAATAAGGATAAGGTTAAAATAGGGAGTGATGAATATTTTGTTCGAGATGTAATATTGTACGATAAAAATAAGCATATTTCATTATTTGAACAAAGTGTTTTAGTTTCTTTTTCTTTAATAAAGATAAAATCTTTTACCCGCAATACTTTAATATAATGAGTAAATAAAAAAAATAAATTTTATTATTTGTTTTTTATTATTTTATTATTATATTGTTTCTACAAATAAATAATATTATTTATATTTAATAGAGGTTATAGAAAATGGGTATTACAAATGTTTTTAATTCAGATATTATAAAAAGAACAGTTTCTGTTCCTAAAACTGCTGATGACTTAAATGTTATAGCACTAATAAATTTGGGAGGAAGGTTATTTAATAGGGATTTAACATATCAATTATTTTTTAAATTTGGTGCAAAAAAGGTTTATGAGTTTTTGAAAGGGGAATTTATAGGGAGGGGCGGTAATGTAAAGAAATTTGAAACTGCTTATAAGGATATTTTATCTACAATAAAAAATAAGAAATAAACTTAAAAAATTAAAGGAGTACAAATGTCGACAAACAAATGGGTTGTTTGGAAGGAATATACGGAAAATATTTATTTTTATTTTGATGTAGTTCATCCAGACCTTAAAGGAAAATTTTCACATTTATTTAAGCTTATAATTAATGAACAAGGGTTAGAAAGGGTAAAAAATTTATTAGATTGGGTTATAGATCCTGAAATATGGAATAAACTTAAAAAGAAATATAAAATAAAAGGGCCTCCAATATTTAATGTTATTTATGGATTTAGATTCTCTTTAATAGAGGATATGAATAAATATAATGAGTGCAAAGTCGAAAGAGAACGAGCAGAAAAATCTTTTAAGTCTAATAAGAAAAATTTATTGCTTAAAAAGTGAATTTATTTTATTTGGCTCACCAGGTCGAAAGTCCAATGCAAGAGATGTAACCTCTTCTGGGCAATATATTCTTGGTAAACAAGCAAGAGCTTACATTTCCTTAGCTGAAAGGCAATTAAGAAAATTAAAAATTAAAGAACCATTAAATGATAGGAGTCTTATATGGGTATTTGAAATATATTATAATAATAAAAGAGCTGATGCAAGTATAGAATTATTATTTGATATTTTACAAAATAATAATATTATAGATAATGATGTAACTATAAGAAATTATTATGTAGCGGCTGAAGAACTAGATAATGAGGTTCCTAGAACAAAAATTTCAATATTTAATTAAAGGAGTACTAAAAAATGAATCTATCAGAAATTACTTTTATTGAACCTAGAGTGCCTGGGTATGAACAGTTGCAGAATGTTCATTTAGAGCAGTTAAAATCTCATTTGGAAAAATTTGAGCCTTATGATTATGAGGTAAATTTAAGCCCTTTTTATTTTCGATTTATTTCTCCATATAAATTTATTTGTGAGGAAAGTTCTGATAAATTTAATCTTACGAGAAGAGCTTTTCATCAGCTTGTAAGATTTATTCACCCACGGGCAAGTGGTTCTGTTATTCTTGATATTGCAAAGCAGGATGAGGAATTTGCTGTAAATTTTTTGAATAAACTTTTAGTTGTTAATCAAAAGCGTACTGATAGAAGAAATACTGTAAAGCTTCGTACATATTCTTTTGAGGGTGAAAATGTAACTTTAGCCGCATTAAGTTCTTCTTATCCTAATATATCTTATAAAATTATTTATGATTTAATTTTAAAGGCGTTAATGGGTTTATCTTATTCTGAAAGAAGTAATTCAGAAGGTAAGCTAATAGTTAATGCTGATTGGGAAACTGCTTTTGTTAGGTTGCCTATTAATAAAATATCAAATAATGGATTAGGTGTTTATTCTGGACTTGAATTTTCTAATGGTCAAGTCGGAAATAAAACTTTATCTATAAACGCTTTGATATGGGAATTAATTTGTTCTAATGGAATGTCTTTTGTAAGGGATACATTTACTTTTATAAATAGGAAACATTCTTCAAAAATTGGAAATGAATTTGAAAGGTTTCCTGAGTGGTATCAAAATGTTACAAATAAAATAAATGTAGAATTTTCGGAACTAACTAAGCATAAAATAAATGAGCCTGAAAAATTTATTACAGTGGATATGCCTAAAAAATATAGTTTAGTATCTATAAATTTAGCTAAGGAAATTTATGATTATATTATTAAAAGCGACAGTAAAACTGATATTACAGCTTGGGATTTAACAAGAGGTATAACAAAATTATCTCAGCAATTTAAGACTGAAAAAAGACTTGAACTTGATCAGTGGGCATCCGAGCTACCATATTTAGAAGGATGGAAAAATAATTGAGTAGTATTATAAATAATTTTGGTTTTTTACCTAAGTATGCTTATGCTGAATTAAAAAATATTCATAAAAAAGCTCCTGCTGATATAAAAAGCTTGCTTAAAAATTATGTAAAAGTTTCAGCGGAGGAATTTTATAATGATAAACATAATTTATTTATCTTTTCTCCGTATAGGGTAGGTAAAACATGGACACTTCATGCTATTGCTAATCATATAATAAAAAATTTTAATGAAAGGTCTGTGTTATATATTACTGCTAATTCTTTACAAAGGGCATTTACTGATTATACTCTTAGTAATGACGGAGAAACTTTAATACAAATTATTGCTGAAAAGAGGGTATTATTTGTTGATGATTTAGGTTTGGAATATCATAAAGCTGAATCTGATTATGTAAAAAAGAAATTGGAAGGTTTTTTCCGATTTAGATGTGATTATTCTTTAATAACATATATTGCAAGTCAGGTTAGAATGCCTAATTTAATTGAAATGTATAGCAAAAGTTTTCATGAATTTTTGAATGGTGAATATATTGATTTTGAAATTGAATCAGATATAAATTTAGGCGATATTATTTTAGAGGAAAAATTAAAACATAATAAGTGATTGTTTCTATTAAATATAATGAAGAAAAATTATTTACATCTATTGTGCAGGAATGTAGAAAGGGAAAATTTATTTATATTTTGTGTGAGGATAAGAAAGCAATGCTTTTAATGAAAAAGTTTTTGAAAACATTTAAGATACCTAAGAAACGTGGAATATATATGTGGAAGGGAATTATTGTTTTATCTTCTTATATTGAAAAGGAATTTACTAAATATTTTGATAATATAATAAAGGTGGATATATGAATATAGAAGAAAATAAGGAAATAAAGGAATTTTTAAATAAAGCAATTGAATCTGCAAGTATTGTAATTGAAAAAAGGCTTACTGAAACTTTAGGAAGTAGACTTATTGAACATATTAGACCCTTAAATGAGTCAGCTATGGATGTTCTGCGGGCTGACTTAGACCAAGCTACTTTACTATTAAATGCTGTAAATAACTCTTTTTTAGGTTGGTGGGTAATAAAGCGAACTAAGAAAAAACTATTAAAAGGGACTAAAAATGGAAAAAAACAAAAATGAAAAATTCATTTCGGTCGATAAAATTATTGAATCTCTTTTAGATAAGAAAGAACATAAGCTTGTTGTATTATGTGAAAATTCAAGTGATAAGAAATTTATATCTAAAGACATAGGAAATAAGCTTAGGGAAAAGCCAGAAATAAAAATAAATGGTGAACTATTTAGAGTTCAAACTAATATGGTACAAGTTGGAAATAATAAGGTGTTTCTTGGATTGAAGGGTGATGAAAAATATTTAGTGGATCATTATTCTAGCGATATTATAAAATATTTGGAGATTAAGGATGCGTAAAGGGGATATAGCTCCTGATGTTACAGAAGATATTAAAAGTTTGGTTGTTGATTGGGATTTATTATTTTCTGTTAAGTATAAATTTTTAAGGATTGGTTTTTATCCTGTATTTGATGAATATAATAGGAAGGTTATTAGGTTTCTAAAATCAGTTGATAGAGATTTTGAGAAGGTTATTATTGGCGTTGTTGCAAAGGGGTTTAATAAAAAAACTAAAATAGATTATGTATTGAATAATGTACTATTTATTCCATATACAATAATATCTTTTGAAAATGAGGAAATATATAAAAGCTGGCTTAATATTATTAATCCTGTGATTCATTTAGCAGGTATTAAACGTAGGTATTATCATAATACAGCTTCAAAATATTTTACCGAGTTTGATTTTTAATTAAAGGAGTACTTGTATGGATATTGATGGGCTATTTCTTTCTAAGTTGTTATTGTCTGAGAAAGAAAAGCTGATGGATGCAGTCAAAAATGTTCCTGTTAATTTTCTTCAAGGAGAGGAACGACTGGCATATAAATGGTTTTTAAAATATTTTCGTGAGTCTAAGGGCTTTATTCCTTCTCCAAAAGCTTTAATAAGCAAATTTCCAAATATAAATTTAGTAAAGCCAAAGGATACACTTGATTTTTATGTTGTTGAGCTTAGGGATAGAAATGATTATCAAATGCTTACTGAGGGTAATACTAGGATTCAGAATAGTTTATTTAATAGAGATATTCAAACTGCTAAGGATGAATATAGAAAATTAGGATTATCTTTAGCCAAAAATGAGTTAATATCTGTTTCTACTGTAAGAAGTAATTTTACTGAGCGTAAAAAGAAGTATGTGGAAAATAAACGGCTTAAGGGAAAAATTGGCTATCAGACTGGGTTAGATGCTATTGATACGCATATAGGAGGTTTGGTGGATGAAATGTTTGTTATAATGGGTAGAAGAGGGGTAGGAAAAACTTTTATGCTTCTTATAATGTTGACTAATTTATGGAAACAAATGAACGGGCCACTAGCAATAATAACAAATGAAATTAGTGTATTAAAAATGCAAGGTCGTATTGATTCTATAATGGGTAAATTCAGCTATTCTAAATATAGAAAAGGTTTATTAAATAATGATGAGAGTAAGAAATTTATTAATCTGAAGGATGTTTATTTAAAGTTACCTGAATTGTATGTAATAAATGGAGCTGGTAAAGCTGTAGAACAAATTGAAATGGAGTTAATGGCTATAGAAGGTTTGAAAGGTATTGCGTGTGATGGACTTTATTTGACTGATATGGGTAAAACTGATGAATTTTCTAATACTTTAGCAGCTTCAAGGTCATATCAGCAATTATTACAGCGATTAGGATTATTTGGATTATTTACTACTCAGATGACACCTACTAATGAAACTAAATATGCTAGAGCAATTGAGGAGGATGCTGATATGGTACTTAAAATGTATCGTAGTGAAAATATGAAGGATTCAGGTTTAATGGGTTTTGAATTTATGAAAATAAGAGAGGAGGATGATGATGTTAAATTTCTTATGGATTGGAATTTTGATGATTGGATATTTAGACAACATATTTCAGAAGCCAATAAAGAAGCATTAATTGATTATATAAAATACAATGGATAATAATATTAGGGTTTTTTGTGATGGTTTTTTAAGTGTGTATTTGGGTGCGAATAAAAAACATTATATTAATGGTTGTTCTATTTGTGTTAAAAAAAGAAATAAAATAATTTATCTGAAAAGATTTAAAATTAAAAATACAAGGCTTCCTTATAAATTATATCAATATTATGGGGGAAATAATAAACTTGTTTTTACAAATAATGTAGCGGAATATTTTGCTTTATATATGGCAATTAAAGCAGCTAAAAAATATAAAGCTGATATAATTTATTCTGATTCTCAGACTATTGTTAAGCAGATAAATGGTTTATTTTCTGTTAATGCTGATAACTTAAAGGTATGGTATGAATATGTAATAAAAGCTTTAAGTGGTACTGATATAAAAGTAATATGGATAAGTCGTAAAATTATTGTTAAACTTATAGGACATTGATTGTTATTATGAGATATAAATATCTAAATAATACAAGATTATAGAAATAGATAGTAAATTATTAATTAATAAAAGGTGATATAATGAAATTTGATGATAAAAAAAATGCGGTGGATTACTTAAAAACTTTGTGCGGTGAGGATGCTAAAATTATTGAACAAGGTATGTGTGTTATATTTCAAATGCCTACTAAAGCATCACTTATTAGTGCTTTATCAGGAGGGAGTAATGAGATGAAATATGCTGATACTTATAAAGCTGAATATATTTCTGATAGTGGGTATTGGAAAGTATTTGGTATAAACTTAAATAGGCAGTGGAAGCAATTAGTATGATATTTAATGAGGATGATTTTATTGGTAGAACTTTTGGAAGATTAAATATTATAAAATTTACTTTTATTATTCAGTGATAAAAGTAATAATATGAGTGTTATTCGTAATAGAGCGTATGTAAATAAATTAAATAGTTTTAATGTAGCTAGAAAAACTGGATACTCAAAGGAAAGAATTAGATAATTATTGAATGAATATATTTTAGATAATTATATTGAAAGTTCTAAAATTTTTAATAGGGTTAAGAATATAATATTTAAGCTAGATGTTATTATTTTTATTAGAGAAGGACAAATATAGGGTAAGAAATAATGAAATATACTCCACAGTTACGTCAAGCGGTTATTAATATGTTAGAAAATATGGGAATTGATGTAACGTATCAAAAGTTCACAAATAATAATATTATGATTAGGTGTCCTTTTGCTCATATAAGTGGACATCAAAGTGGTTTTGATAATAATCCATCTTTTGGTATTAAAATTACTAATAATGGTTATTTATATAATTGTTTTACTTGTGATAGAAAAGGTAGAAGTTTAGTCTCTTTAGTAAAACAATTGAATGAAGAAAATGTTATTTCTGCTAAAACTGATGATGCATATAAAATTCAAAATTCAATTAATATTAAGTTTCCTGATTATTATACAAAATATGAGGATAATCCAAAAAAAACAGCTCTTATTAATTTGAAAAATTATTGTAATGATGATTTACAATTTTTGGAATATAATAGGAATA
>Ga0100403_1004076_pt1 | contig 10533 bp, 12 predicted proteins | sample CryGeymet201501t_FD_83663 | JGI IMG/M metagenome (GOLD analysis project Ga0100403, IMG submission 83663) | Groundwater microbial communities from Crystal Geyser aquifers in Utah, USA - Crystal Geyser metaG 2015-01t | ecosystem: Environmental > Aquatic > Deep subsurface > Groundwater | place...
ACTCGATGGTGGCGAGTTCGCCGCTCATGCTGTCCTCCCTACGTCGGGCCGCGGTCGCGGCCTGCGCTCACGATAACAGAGGCTCGTGCGCGGATGAAGCGCCAGCGACCCCTGTGGCGACGCCCGGCGGCCGCTGACGGCCGCGGGGCCGCAGGACGGGCATGGGGTCGGGTCGGGGCTTCCCGGGCCGCTGGGGCCGTTCTAGCGCCGCTCGACCCGGTAGAAGTAGGCGAGCAGGGCCAGCGACACGACCGTCAGGATGGTGACGGTGAGCAGGACCGCCAACCGGCCGAGGTCCAGCGTGGCCGTTCCCTCGACGAGCGGAGCCCACCAGAAGGCCGAGGCGGAGTAGACCCGCAGGGCCGCGAACGCGACGAGGCCGCCCAGCGCGAGCCGCATGGCGTATGGCGCTTTGCCACCGCGCCGGGAGAGGACGAGCGTGATGAGCAGAACCACGAGCGTCAGGACCGAGAGCGCGAGCCCGACGGGCTGGACCGGAGCGTCGCCGAGCATGGCTACTCGCCGCCCTGCTTGCGATTGAGCGCGAACTGCACGCCCATCAGGGCCAGCGCCGCGCCGAGCGCCGACGACGATAGCCCGAGCAGGAGGGTGGTGTCCGGAGCGCGCTCCGTCAGGTACGGGGTCACGAGCGTCACGACGACGATGAGGACGAACAGCACCAGCAGGACGACCGCGGCCGCGACGCGAACGAGTTCTTGTATCTCCCGCTCGTCGTCTGGCCTACCCATCGGGCCAGTCTAACGCGGCCGATGTCCCGCAAGGTGTCGAGCGATGACCCGGACGCCCCACTCCCCGAGCGTCGCCCACGCCAGCGCCCCTGCGACGAAGCCTGAGACGAAGATGTACGGGTCCACTACCCCATGATAGAGGCATCGGCAATCCGTAGTCCTGCTTACTAGGGCTCACGCGATGCACATCGAGCGGGAGCGCCGAGTGGACGACGCGGGGCCGGGCACCCAGCCTGCCGTCGCGGTCCAGAACCTTGCGCCGATGTCGCTGCTGGACGAGAAGTTCATGTTCAGCGCCGCGGTTCCCGGGCCTTGCACGAACAGACCCGCAGCCATGCCCGTATCGTCGGCGCCTCCCGCGCCGAGGTGAGCATACGACGCCCCGGTCGATGCCCAGTTTGGCGTCTGCGAGCCGAGCGATGCTTCCCCGATGAGGTGGTGGATGCCGACTTGGTACTTGTCGCCCGCGACGGCATCGTCGATGGACGTGTTGGCTGATGTCAGCGCAGCCCAGCCGGTGTACTCGGTCGCGCCGCCATGCCCTCCATCGTCGCTCGCCGCGATGGTGGCGACCACTATCTGGAGCGTGCCCGAGAAGCCGGACATCGCCAGCACGTCACTACTCCGAGCCGCCAGTCCCGCATAGGCTGAGTACACGGCACCTTCTCGCCCGTAGTGGCCCTCCCCTATCCGCATCGGCACGTTGACGCCGCCGAACGTGAGGGTGCCATAGGGGTCGCCCGTGCCAGCGATGGCGACGAGAATGGCTCGGCATCCGGGCGGTGGCGTGATGGTCTTGTTGCCAGCCGCCGTGTCATAGAACGTGTCGACCTCGTAGGTCAGCCCGCCGAGCGTCGGCATCAGGTCCGCTCGACTTCCAACTCCGCCAGCACTCGGGTCACCGTCGCCGCGCTCACGACGTGAGCCCGGAGCATGTCGCCCTTGGTCAGCGCTACGGTCCAGCCCGTCAGGGTCGCGTCCTCGGCCTTGTCGGCCGCCGATAGGGTCAGCGGAGCCGAGGCCGTGATGCTGTCCGCGACCGTCGACGGGTAGGAGGCGAACGCGACCACCTCGAAGTCGACGACGATGTCGCCCGCTTGGTCCGCCGCCGCCGTCGCTCGCGTGATGGTGCAGTCGAAGGGGACCCGGATGTCCTGCTCGTCGCCCTCCGTCGGCTCGACGAAGACGAAGGGGAGCGCTGCCTCGGCGAACGCCCGCCCGAGCGGACCCGTCTCCACGCCCGCGTCGTCGAGGTCATACCAGCCATCGGCCTTCGGGTATATCTTCCTGCGCCCTGCCGCCGGAGTCGCGGGGGTGCTGCCCTGCTCGACCGCGATGACCTTCGGGAACTCGTTCTCGCTGATGGTGGGCATCACTCAGGCTCCCGGCAGACCGAGGGACCATGCCCTCATGTTTCGGAAGCGCCACGTCACGGCGCCGTAGGCTCGGACGTATGGCTGAAAGCCGCTCGGCGCGTGGCTGACCGCATAGCCTGCCCCGAGTTGCAACTCCCACACCTTCACGCCATCTACCCACAGGACCCCGCGACTGCCGGTTCCCATGTATCGCAGCGTCACCCAAGTGCCAGCCGCGGGAGCGGTCCACAGCGGGCCGTTGTAGGCGACGGCGTTCTCCTGCTCGAAGTAGATGCAGTCGTACTTGATGCCACCGACCAGCCACGCGACTGCGGAGGTGCTAGACACCAGAGATACGTCGCCAAAGCCCACCAACAGGGTGTGCCCCGAGCCAAAACCGGCAGGTATCTCTACCTCGACCTCGACGACGGCCACGATAGAGTGGGCCAGCGGAGGGGAGTCGACGAACGCTCGGCATGGGACGGTCGACAACACCTCCACCTTGAGGTACGTGTCAAGGCTCCATGTCCCGAGGCCGGTCGTGACATCGTCTAGCGAGGTCAGCGGGTCGTCCACGTCGAGCGACCACATAGAGGGCACCGACGATGCACCGATGAGCGGGCCTGTGACCGCCCCGGCGTCGTCTACCAGGTAGAGCCCGCCCGCCTTGGCGTAGACCTTCCAGACGCCCGACTCCGGGGTCGCGCCGTCGCCCGCCTGCTCGGCGAACAGGACCTTCGGGAAGTCGTTGTCGGACAGGTGGATGGGCGTCAGCGCATCTCGTACCGCAACAGCCGCGCGAGCGCCCGAGCCATCCGGCGGGTCACGACCAAGACCTCCTGCTGGGTCGGGGGCGTGTCGTCCTGCGCGTATGCCTTGAGCGCCGCGAAGTCCGCCGCGAGCGCCCGGTACCGGCTGTCGATGCCGGTGGTCATATCGTCCACGACCACCTGCCACGCGGCCTCCTCGGCTGCGGTCAGGTCACGGCTGAACGTCCACGTCGACCCGGACACGGACCAGTAGAGGTCGCCCCCGGCGTAGACGATGGAGTCGAGCCCGGCGTCCCGTAGCGCCGCCATGAAGCGGTCGGACACCTCGCCGGACTTGGCCTCGGGAACGGTCTTGATGGTCGCCATGTCGCCCTCCTAGTAGCAGACCACGATGCAGTAGCCGTCTGCCCCTGCTCCGCCGTCCTTGGTCGTCCCGCTGTTGTTCTGCGCCCCCGAGCCGCCGCCGCCGCCGCCGTAGAGGCCTCCGGCTCCGCCCTTCCCCATCGTCGTATTCCCGGTGCCCCCGGCTCCGCCGCCGCCGCCCTGCCCCGTCCGCTCGTAGTGCAACTCGGCCGCCGCGCTGTCGCCCGCCCCAGCATCGGACGTCGCCGACACCGCCCCCACGGGGACCGTGCGCGCCGCTGCCCAGCCCGGAGTCGAGCCGCCGCCGCCGCTGTAGGCGACGTCGGTCGATGCCAAGCCCCCGGCTCCGCCGCCGCCCCCGGCTCCGCCGCCCGAGAAGACGTAGGCGTCGGACGTTCCCGAGGCGTCGTCCATCATCGCGCTCGGGCTCGCCTTGCCGTTGAAGTTGTTCCCGTCGCCGCCGCGCTGGCCCGGAGCCGTGCCGTAGCCGCCCCGCCCGCCGTGCGAGAAGCCGTTCGCTTCGGTGCCGCCCGCTCCGCCCTTGCCGCCGCCTGCGGAGCAGATGGCCGCGTCCGCGCTCGCGCCCACATACGTCGCGCCGCCGTCCGAGCCAGCCGTCCCGTCGGTGCCGTTGGTCGCCGTTCCTGCGCCGCCTGCGCCGCCTGCCCCCACGGTCACCGCGTAGGAGGCCGCCATCGTGGCAAAGGGGACCTCGACGACTGACACTCCGCCGCCACCGCCGCCCGCGCCGCCGACTCGATGCGTCCCGCTCGCGCCGCGCCGACCCGAGCCGCCACCGCCGCCCGCGCCGATGCAGATGATGCGAGCCCACGAGTAGACCGCCGACGGCTTGGTCCACGTCCCGTCGGCCGTGAATGCTTGGACGTCGGCCGGGGAGCCGTCCCACAGGTCGGAGGCCGCGTCGTATCGCAGCGTGCTTCCTGCGCCCGCGTCGTTCGGCTCCGCGATGACGGGCCACTTGCGCCGGGTCAATCCATGTCCTCCTCGTAGATGAAGTCCGTCCCGTCGACGGTCCAGACCGGCTCCGGCGGGTCGGTGATGCCGTCCGCCAGCACGAGCCGTCCTGCGCCTTGGATGGTAACGGTCGCCTGCCCGCCGCCGTCGTCGGTGACGGTCGCGCCCGCAAAGACCACAGCGCTCGCCGGGTCGACGGTCGTGACTCCATCGGACACCGAGATGTCGCCGCCGCCGCCGCCGCCGTCCTCCCATGTCGGGGGCCGCTTGGCGTGCTGCGTGAGCACCTGCCCCTCGGTCCCGCCGACGGTCATCTCGCTCGTCTCGATGCCGTTGCCCACGAGCGCCACCTGCCGCTGTGCCGTCGCGGTGACGGCCAGCCCGGTCGTCTGCACCGCCACCTTGACCCGCGTAGCAGGCGATGGGAACAGCATGGTGGAGGCGCCGGGCGCCACGGTCAGCCCGGTCGTCTGCACCGCCACCTGCACCACGACCGTGGTGGGCTGCACGAACGGAGGCCCCTCTTTGAGTATCACGCCGGCCGCGCCGCACAGCCACGTACCGTCGAAGCCGACGCGCCTGGCATCGGTGGCGTCTGCCGTTTCGTGACCGAGGCCGAACTCGTTGGCGCCGGTGAACCGCCAGCCGGCTTGCGTGGTGTTGGCCGCCGGCGACAGGAACGTGCCGCTGGTAGACTTGATGCTCCCCGCCACCAGCACGCGACTCGTGAAGCCGGCCCCATCGAACGTGAAGGCGATGTCTCCAGATGAGGTGCCCTTGCTATCGGTGGCCGCGACCGACAACGCCCCGGCCGCCGCGACCGCGACCGGGACCACGGTGCGCGAGGTCGCAGCCCCGGTGGTGACGCTGAAGGTGTTGGAGCCGGGCGGGATGTCGCTCCCGATGTAGCCGAAGATGGCGCCGAACTGGTGCCCGCTGACGCTCCATGTGCCCTGCACCAGCTTGGTCAGGACCTTGCCGCCGTAGGACACCGAACCGATAGGGTCGCCGTCCATGGCGCTGGCGACCAGCAGGAAGACACCCTTGGGGCTGGCGCCCGCGTCGAATGCCCACGTATCGACCGCGTTCGCGTCGCTGTTCCGGGCAGCCCCTGCCGTGATCGTCAGCGCCATGTGGCTACGCCGCCTGCACGAACACCAAGCCGTCGGCCGGGAGCGTCAGACCGAGCGGTCCGTTGGCCGCGTTGACGCCCGCCACCGCGCCTTGGTCGGTGAACAGGAGGATGACGTCGTTGGCGGCCGTGCCGTCCACGTAGAGGTACAGCACGAGCCCCGCGATGACCCCAGTACCGGGGGCGACCGGGTCGCCGAACTCGTTGCCCACGCCATTCGTGAAGTCGATGGCGTAGCGGTTGTTGGTCGCGTCGTATGCCACGCTCACGCCCGCGCAGTCGAGCCGGACGTAGCCGAGCCCGTCGAACTCATCGAGCGTCGTGATGTCCACGAGGTTGACGGAATCCTCCTCCGTCGCCCCGGTGAAGCCCGCCATGACGAGCAGGACCCGCAGGTCCGGAGTCCCGGACAGAGAGCCCCCAACCAGCGAGTCGTACAGGCCCTTGAAGACGACGGTTGCCATGAGTCCTCCTTAGTCAGCCACGATGTAGCGGACGGTCACCAGACTACCTTGAGTCGGGCGGTGGTCGACGACGAATCCCGGAGACCCAGCCGCCTCCAGCACGGCCGGGCACGCGAGGCCGTTGATGAAGGGCCGGACCGACCCGTCGACGTAGCGGTGAGCGGTCGGGAACGAGGCCGTGCTGCCGGACGCGAGCCCGACGGTCTCGTGGACGACGACCTGCCCGGGGATGGCCGCCCGCTGGGCCGCGATGCCGTGGATGGCCAACTCCTGCGCGCCGGTCACGTTGCCGACGCGAGCGAAGATTTCGAGCCGGTCCGCTGCGTCGAGCGTGGACCCCAGCGGGACCTCGACGTCCCATGCCGCGGGCTCGGTCTGCTCCGCGGGCCAGAACTTCGCCCGGACGTAGTCGGCTCGCGTGTCGAGCGCCATGCGGTAGCGCGTGTCGGCGTCGACCGCCTTGGCGATGTACGCGGCCTCGACCTGCCCCGCGACGCTGACGCCTGCCGCGTGAGTCCCGTCGCCCAGATGCACCCTGGCCGTGGCGGACACGCCCTGACCGACGAGGGAGACCTGCAACTCGCGAGTGCCCGCCTGCCCGGTCTCGCCGACGGCGTCAATCTCGAAGTCGACCTCGTGTCGGGAGCCGCGGACGTCGGACCACGGGCCGTGCCCAGCCGTATCGTCTTCCCCCGGACCGCGCAGGGCCCAGCCCGCGGCCGCCGGAGTCGTCGACGAGACCCGCAGGGCGCCGTCCGTGACCTCGTAGGAGGCCCCCGCCCCAGCGACCCCGAGGGGCTGGTACTCGTGCGGGCCGTCCCACGGCGCGTCGGTCACGGCCGGGTCGGACGTCGACCCGATGCCGCTGTCGGTTCCCACCACCGTCTGCCATATCGCAGACCCCGGGGTGTTGATGCCGATTTGCCCCGAGAAGCCGCAGTAGGGCTGACCGGCCGCGTCGAGGTTGTGGGCGTTGGACATGAACGGCCACGTCCAGCCGCAGGCGTAGGCGCCCGGGTCGGAGACCGCCGGGGCCTCCCACGACGACCGGAAGCCAAGCCACAGTTCCTGCCCCGCCGCGGGGATGGAGCCAGCGGGGATGGTGACGTCCAGCGATGCGTTCGGCGGGAGGGAACCTATCGGCGAGCCGGTCCGCATCGACGTCGGCTGGGCCAGAGCGACGACGACCTCGACGAGCGCCTCCTCGCCGTAGGAGGGCCCTTGGACCCCGCCCGGGTCGCCGGTCGACACGGTGAACTTGAGGCCCGCCATGTCCGCCGGGTGGGTCGGGACGACCATGCGATACCAGCGCTCGGACTGCTTATAGCCGGTGAAGGCGTTCTGGAGCCCGTCGCAGGACGTCCACGACGGCCGCGTCGTCCAAGGGTTGTACCAATAGCCGAGGTAAGAGGCCGCCTTGTCGGACGTTCCGGCCGCGAAGGCGAACGGCTGGTCGACCGGGACCTCGCCAGCGGTCCTCCCGACACGGGCCGACCCCATCAACGTCCAGCCTGCCGCCGCCGCGCCGTCCACGATGGCCGGAGCCGGGACCGTGCGGTCATCGAAGTCGTCGACCGGGTACGTCTTAGTCGACATCGGCGGGTACTTGCAGCGCGAGCAGTCGCCGGGCGTGGACCCCACGCCGTTGCCGCCCCCGGTGCCCCCTCCGCCTCCACCTCCGCCTCCACCGCCGCCGGAGTCGTTCGGGTTGCTCGGGGAGTAGCCGGACTCGGAGTCGAGCGCTAGGTCTGTGAACTGTATGTCCGGGTCATAGGTCCCGTCCTTGATGTCGTTGAGGACGATGGCCGCGACTCGCGCGGTCGCGTCGAAGGCGTCGGGCAGGTAGACCGACACGGTGTCTCCGGGCAGGTAGTCGACCAGCGCGACGTTGTCGGTGGTGTCGATGAGCCCGATGGTCGTGGGGCCGTCCCGTTGCAACTTCCAACGCGCCAGTTTGCGGGTCCCGACTCGGCTCAGGACCGACTTCGTCGCCGTCCTCGTGAAGCGGTAGAAGCCCTCCTTCCGCTCGCCGAGCGCCGTCTTGATAGCGGGGTCGTGGACCGGGACGTAGCGCAGGTCCGAGCGCTTGTTCTCGCCCTCGACGAGCAGGTGGCTCACGGTCCGCTTCCCGAGCCGCTGCCGCTCGCCCGCCTCGCGGACGTTGACGCCAGCGGTGAAGGCGATGGAGCCGGACAGGTCGCGCTCGTACTCGTCCCAGACCCGCAGGACGAGCCCCGGCGTCATCGTGATGTGGAGCGCCGTCTCCCGCAACTCCTCGACGAGCGCCAGCAGCGTCTGGCCGATGGGGATGGTGTACTCGTCCGCGTTGGACGACGCGAAGGCGGAGCCGTCCGAGTCCTTCGTCCGGGTGAAGTCCCACGTGACGTAGGGCAGGACTCCGCGGGCCTGCGCCTCCTCCAGCAGTCGGACCAGCACGCGGGCCGGGTGCGCGTTCTCCCAATGCCAATCGCCGGTCTCGATGCGGACGGTCTTCCCGACCCCGCTGACGGCCTTGTGCCATGCGATGGCCTTCGAGAGGCAGGCGACCGGGCCGGGGCCGCCGAACGTCGCGATGAGCCCGCCCTCCTCGTCCTCCGAGATGACGGCCTCGGACGCGGAGTCGACCCAGAAGCCGCCGAGCGCATCGTCCGGAGTCGTGACCGCGTCGCGGTATGCGAGGACGTAGCACCCATCGTCGACCCACGAGTACTGGTCGGAGAGCAGGGAGAGCGTGAACTTGCCCCCGCCCGTCCCGTTGTCTTCGACGGTGATGCTCTTGTCGGAGGCGTCGGTCAGGACCCCCGTCGGCGTCCCGAGCGGGTCGCCCGGCGGGTAGATGACGAAGACGAGCGTCCCCGCGTCGAGCGCCATCAGACTACCGCCCGGAAGCCCCCGGCCGCCTCACCCGTGGCGCCGAGCAGGCGCACGCTACTTCTTGCGCCCGCCCGCGGACAGGTCCGCGACCGAGATGGCGCCGGACGGCTTGGGCTCCGGCTTGGCCTTGGGCTCGGCCTTGGTCGTGATGGGTGTCGGCTCAGGGGCCGCAGGAGCGTCCAGAACGGCCGCTGTGGCCTGCTCGGGCTCGGGGACGGCTTCGGTATCGGTCTCCGGTCGTGCGGGGTCTGGGACGGCCGACACGCGGGCGTCCGTCGCGAGCAGGATGGCGCCGTCGGCCTCGCTGACCTCGGTGGGCACGTCGCCCTCTAGCCGGAGTCTGCGACCGTCGGCGGACCGGGTGAGTAGCGCGCCGCCGCGCTGGTTGAGGACGACGAGCATGGGGTGGGCCTCCTGCTGGATGAGTCTGAGGTAATCGGCGGGGGTCGGGCGCTCGAACCGACCCCCGCGATTGTGGACTATGCAGCCAGTCCGTACACGTCGACCACGCCGTCCTGCTCCTCGATGATGGGGTCATCGTCGAGGAAGATGGCGTAGAAGCGCTTGTCCGCCCGGATGGCCTCGCGACCCTCCGTGGTCTTGCGCCGACGGATGTCGCGCGTGTTGACCACGATGAAGTTGCGGGGGTCAGCGAGCAGGAGCCGGGTGTTCGGCATGGAGGGGATGGACAGCGTCCCGATGCCCGCGACCTGCGTCACGTTGCCGTTGGCGAGGACCGCGTCGCCCGCGCCGGTGGCACGGTTGCTCAGGTACTCGGCGTAACGCGCCCAAGTCGTCGGGCTCGCCATCCAGCGAGCGGTGCCCTGCGTCAGGTACTTGTTGGGCATCGCCTCGATGGCATCGAAGAAGTGTGACTTCTCGATGGCGCCCGAGTTGATGGCGCCGCCGTTGACGCGACGGGCCAGCCCCGCGGTCGCCAACTGGTAGAGCCAGCCGCTGTTCTGGGTGAGGAAGATGGCGTCCGACGACGTGTCGGTGGGGTCGCCGTTGAAGTGGAGGTCTTCGAGGTCGCGGCCGACCTGCCCCGCCATCAGCCGGACGACGTGGTCCTCGAAGGCCTCGCCCTCGATGTTCTCCTCGAAGGTCTCCTCGTCGATTTCCCAGTCCAGCCGCGACGCGACGGTCTGGTAGGCGACGTCGCCGAAGGTCGGCTTCGCCAGAGTGGTGTCGTCAACGCCCGTCGTCTTCGGACGGAGCAGGCGCTGGCCGATGCCAATCTTGGCGATGGTGCCCGACTTGGCTCGGCGCCGCTCGACACGCTGGAGCGCCGAGAAGGGCGTCGCCTCGTAGACCGCGTCGAGGAAGGCGTTGGCCTGCTCCGCGGTCAGCAGACCGGACGCAGCGATGAAGTCGGAGCCGGGGGTGATAGGACCCGCAGCCTTGCGGAGCAGTTCCGCGCCCGTCATGCCCATGATTTCAGTTCCCTTTCACGTCGGCAGGCGCGAGACCGCCTCCGCACTAAGTGGTGCCGCCCTAGCCGTTGTCGGCGGTGCGTGCGTAGACGATGAAGGCCCGCGCAGACCCGGCCGTCGGGTCCGTTCCCACGGTCTTGTGGTAGGCGTAGATGTCCTGCGCCGTCGCGATGCGGACCTTGGGGATGGCTCGGGTCGTCGGGTAGACCCCGGCCGCGCCCTGACCGTCGACCGCGTCGAGGATGTCGTCGGACGTAGCCGCTCCCACGGCGCCGTAGCCGATGTTCAGTTCGTCGGACGTCCCGCTGTTGAAGGCGGTGACGATTTCGAACCACGCATCGAGGATGACCGCGTTCGCCGGGAGCGACGCGATGAGGACCCGGGCGTCCGCCGCCGCGAAGTCGATTTGCGCCTCGGC
>Ga0100403_1004077_pt1 | contig 10532 bp, 10 predicted proteins | sample CryGeymet201501t_FD_83663 | JGI IMG/M metagenome (GOLD analysis project Ga0100403, IMG submission 83663) | Groundwater microbial communities from Crystal Geyser aquifers in Utah, USA - Crystal Geyser metaG 2015-01t | ecosystem: Environmental > Aquatic > Deep subsurface > Groundwater | place...
TGGGAATGAGAATAACTCTAATACAGGAACGGATATTCAAGTTTATGCCCACTGGATGCTGACTCCTCAAGTAAGGCCTGTTTTTGGACTTGGTACAATATTTAATAGTGAAGTTACCTTTGGAGCTACTTTTACTACAACACTTGTTGGCAGCCAACCTAGAACTTATTTATCGGTTGGAACTCAGGGTAATGCATACTGGCAATCTGCAAATACAAATACAAAAGGACTGGCAATCTTATGGGAGTAATACAATGGCTGTAGTGCCTGCTTTTCAGATATCTACTACCCCTGGTGTAGCACCAGAGTCTATTTCTTCTTTAGTTATAGAAATCCTGCCCGAAGCAGTTCCCCCTATTTTAAATAGAGAGGTTTTAGCCGCACCTAGTCTGTCTACCCTTGCAAATGAGCCAGCAAGGGGATTTCCTACTACGTAATTATGGCTGTTTTTTCATATACTAGTCCCATTGCTCACGTTACAGATGTAGATTTTAGAACATGGGGGCAGGAGTTAAATACTAATTTAGCTGCTGCTGGTTTAGTACAGGCTGCTGATACAGGGCAGATTGACTGGGTAACGGTAACTAAGCCTGCCAACAATACAGATGCAGGATCTGAAATTTGGCGGTTTAATGACTCCTTACAAGGAGCTGCTCCTATCTATTTTAAACTTTTTTTTGGAACTGGAAATAGTGCTAATTCTCCGAGAATTCGTTTACGGGTAGGTCAAGGATCCGATGGAGTCGGGGGTCTTACAGGAAGATTAGGGGCTCTTACTACTGTTTCTCCTCTCATTCCTGGTTTAGACACTGTAACTTCTAGAACGTCTTTTATAGTAGTTGGTGAGGGATATCTTGTTCTTTCTTGGAAAGAATCGGCGTTTCCTCCTGATGCCCATATGGGATTTTTTGTGATTTCTAGGTCAACAACAAATCTAGGAGTCCTAACAACAGAGGCGGCTCATATCATTTATGGAGGTAAAGCTAGTGCTGATTTAGATATGCAAACACTAACTTTTGATATAGATCTTCCAATTTTTTCTATTACAAAGCTTAATAGTTTGGTTCCTGGGAATCTAACTGAATCCCTGACTCTTCCTGATTTTCAATTTTTTCCAATCTGGTTAGTTCTGTACGAGAATAGACAATTGTTTAGTGCTTGTTCTGTTTTTGCTTCAGAGCTTCCTTTTGGAACAACTTTTTCTACAACAATAGTAGGAGCTTCTCCTAGAACATATCGTAGCGTTGGAAATGGGACAGGTAGGCCAAGTGTTGCTAATAATACAACCTTGTTTACGCTAGCAGTCATTTGGGAATAAAAAGAACAAAAAGTGAAAAATTAAGATAATTTATAAGAACTTAAGGAGCTATAAATGGCTAAAAACAATGAGTTTTCTGCTGAAAATGACAGAGTCATGAGAGATTGGCAACGACATAAAGATAAGATTGAAACAAATTATCGGGCAGCCGAAGAGGGATTGCGGACTTTGTTTAAAACAGCTCTTGGAAATGAAAAGATTAGAAACTCTATTCAAGCAGAGTTGAGGGAGGTTAGACACTCAGGTAAATCTGCAAATTATGACTCGGAGGCTGGATACAATATTATTAAAAATGATTATGATCCTTTGGTTGATGGAGGTTCAAATTTTGAAACCTCCTGGTCTCCCCCAGAGGACTAATCATTTAAAATGGCTATTTTTGGAAAAAAGTCCGATTTAAATATTGTAATTGAGCCATATCTATCTCAGATAGATATGCTAAAAGCCCAGGTTGCCTCTTTAGAAGCACAGAATAAACAATTAACAGAAGCATTAATTTCTGTTAACGCCCCTGTAGCTTATAGAGAAATCAAAGCGGATCAGGCAGCTGCCGCTAATGCTAGGCCTCTAGATAAAGAGGATCTAAGAAAAAAGGAACTGGAGTATGAAGTTCGTCAAAAATGGCTCTCTTCCTTAGAATCACCTGTTTTGAATAATTTTGATGATTTTGAAGATTTCTTAAAATCCCGAAATCCTCCAACAGATCAAGATGTTGAATCCCGTCCTTTACACCCCAATACAGAAAGTTAATGCTTAATGGCAACTACGCCTCTTAATAACGTTCCGCCTATTGGGTCTATGACTGGAAAAGGGCTAGGTCAAAGTGCCCAAAGTAAAAATCATGGGGGCACCACCCCCTGGAGGCGAGGCCACCTTAGCCGAATGGATGAAATCCCCCACGGGGATCCTGCTACAGCAGCAGCAATCTCGGAATACGGGGACTACGTAGACACCAACCGTTCCTCTCAGAGGTGGGCTGCGTGCCACGTTGCAGGGACGAAAGTACTCCTCCCTGATGGTACCTCCCGTTCGATAGAATCTTTCCGTAGAGGAGATTCTGTGCAGTGCCCAAACGGAGCCACTAAGGTTAAAGAAGTTGTAGAGTATCAATATGATAAATTAATGACTTTGTTTGTAGATGGGCACTTCCCAGTAGACTCTACTCCAGAGCATGAATACCTAGTTATTAGAAAAGAAAAAGTTTTAGATAAAAAGCTTCAACTTTCTAGTTCTTTCATAGACAAAGCAGTTCCTAGCTCTTTTGTTGAAAAAATACAGGTTAAGGATATCCGGCCTGGAGATTATGTTGTTTCAGGGTTTAAACGAGATAGAAGTTTAGAGCCAAAGCTTTTATTGAGAAAATATATTTCTGAGCCAGAGCACTATGGAAGAAATCGAAGTATTCTTCCAGAAGTTGTCCAGTTAGATAGAGACCTTTTAAGGGTTTTTGGTTTATACTTAGGGGACGGGACTGCAAATTTTAAAAATGGGGCTATAAAATTCACTTTTGGGCTTCATGAGTTGCACCTTGCCGAAGAAGTCCAGGCAATAATTCAAAAAGTTTTTGGTGTTCCCTGTAAGATTAAAACAGAATCTAATGTTATTCAGGTGCTTGCTTGGAGTCGGTCTCTTGTTGAATTTTTTATTAATCTTTTGGGAGGTGGCAAAGCGGCTCCAAAGAAGATCCATCCTGATATCTTTAATGCTAATATTGATTTGTGGCCTATAATAACAGGAATTTGCGATGCTGATGGGTGCGGGCTTGGAAACTCTATTCTTAAGAAGCCAGACCTTCGTCAAAAATATCAAGGACTAATTTTACAGCTTCGCGCTATTTCATTTGACCGTGGAACTCGTTGTCATCTTTCTGATTGGGACCGCGGAAAATATGGTATTTATTATAAGCTTTACTGGGGAAATTACGATACGTGTTCAAGAAAGCGGTTTAAAATTACCGACGGTACTTTTGCTTTTATTGTTAAAAATGTTGAGTCTAAAGATTTTGAAGGCTCTGTGTATAGTCTAGAAGTTGAAGACGATTCTCACGTATATCAGCTAAGTACTTGCCTGCATTCAGGAAACACCGTGCAATGGGTAGAAAATATTTTGTTTGGTTCCGGTCGCCAATATATCGATGACATTCTAGCTAATCGTATTACTAACAACGCTTCTAGCTCAGATATCTCGATTGTCCGGGATACTCTAGACAACATCCCTCGCCCCGTTAACGACCTTCTTGGTCGTTATATTGAAACTAATATTGCTTTGTTTACTGAAAACAAACCAATGCCAAGGGTTGAACCAAAAAGCGATAACATTGCTGATCAAAAGGCAGCAGAGCTGTCAATGCTAGCACTAGAGCACCTATGGGAAGCTCTAGAAATGCCAGAGAAAAATAGAGAGATAGCAAGATTAATGCTCTATACGGGCACTGCTTGGAAAGAGATCGTTTGGGACGAATCTATCCCTAGAAGGGTTTCTGTTCCACAAACTGAAACATCACCAACAAGTCAAATTATTGGTCCAGATGGGACTCCTGTAAGTGTTCCCGTTCCCCGCCAGATACAAAAATTTAATAGAGATGGAACTCTTGCTACAACGACCAAAGTTGAGTATGGAGATCTTACTGCTAGGATTGTTTCTGCATTTGAAATGCACATCCCTGTAACGCACCATTGGGACGAGATTGATTGGATAATGCGCGAGTACTACATGCCAATTGATAGTCTTAAGTCTCAATATGAAACGGCTTGGAAGCGAAAGAAAAACGTATTTACAAAAAAGAATGGGTGGTTTTTAGATAACCTAGAAAAAATTGCTTCTGAAAATGTAACGCGGCTTCCCTTGTGGTGGTGGGAACGCCTTTCTACGCTTGTAGAGGGCCCAGGACAATCTTTGTATATTGGGTCCCCAGAGCAGTGGGACGGGTACGCTATTGTTCGTATTTTCGATAGAAAGCCAAATGAACTGTGGCCAAAGGGTAGAACGGTAATAACTGCGGGGAACCAAGTTCTTTATGACTCGCCTCCGGATCGTGGAGCAAGGGCTTATGATCCTCGGTGGCCGGAAAGATGGCACCCTTATATTAGATTCAGATGGGAGCCTATGGTTGGGAGTATTTGGGGGAGGAGCCTTGTAAGTAAGCTTTTGCCTAAGCTTAAGCGGGTAAATGCTATTGATACTACACTTATCATGTGGCGGCGGACGATTCCTATGAGCGCCTGGATTTCCCCGAAAGGTTGTGGAAAATCAGGTACTTACGTGCTTAGTTGCGAGTCTAAGACAGTAAGGATCGAAGATATAAAAATTGGAGATGTGGTTCAAACTAAGACCGGAACCGGAAAAGTACTACAAAAATTCGAGTATGATAATGATGAGCAACTTTATAAAATTCGTGCAAAAGGACTCCTTCCAATCGAATTTACGGGTAACCACCTAATTCCCGTTATCCCTAAAGAAGCTTTACAAAAAGTTAAAAGATCCCATACTAAACCTTATGTTCATAATTATAATGTAATAACAAATCAAGATATTGTAGAGAAAGCGGTTGAAGAGATTAAAGTTGGAGACCTAGTCCTATCCCAGTTTAGTCGAGGCAGAGACGGGATAGAAAAACTAGATTTATCTGTATATATTAATGGTTATAAGTTTCTTAGGAATCCCGTTCCTAAGTATGTAGAAATCGATAAAGATTTATTAAGATTGCTTGGACTGTACCTTGCTGAGGGATCAACGGGGAACAACTGTAGCCTTAAGTGGACTGTGGGTTTACATGAAAAGGACACTTTAGGACAAGAGATTAAAAATCTTGTGTTTAAAATTTTTGGTCTAAACACTCCGTTCGAAGAGTCCCATGGAAACGGATCAAGATTGCAGGTATGGTTAAGCTCTTCTCCTATAAGAGACCTGTTTTTAGCATTATCAGGCCGTGGAGCCCCGAATAAGCAAATTGCGTCAGAGATCTTTAACTATCCAGGGTCCCTTCTTCCTTTAGTCGGGGGTTTAATTGACGGAGACGGCAGTAGCCAAAAAATTCCGCAATCAAAGGATGGTCGAACCAGAACATGGAAGCAAAGTCGATACTATACAACTTCTCGTGATCTAGCCTATCAAGTTAGAGGAATCCTACTAGACGAGAAGATTCCTTGTTCAATGTCTGTTGACAGCAAGAATCGCAACCATCCTAAGTATATTTTGAACTTTGATTCGACAGCTAGAGAGCAGCTTGCACCTTATTGCAATAAGTTTAGAGAGCTGTCTCATCAGAAAACAGCAAGACAAGGTTTTTGGGTTGATAAGTTTTTCTGCTCTCCAATAAAGAAGATAGAAAAAGTTGACTATACAGGCAAAGTTTACGATTTAGAGATTGAAGGGGATCACTATTATCAGGCTTCTGGAATTGTAGTTCATAACTCACACCCACAAAAGGATCTGTGGTCCGGGCGTCCTGGGCTTATTTGGGAATATGACCCGCGACAAACTGCCGGGATGGCCCCCGAAGTCGTTCACCCTCCTGCATACCCCGAAGCCGCTCTCCGAGAACGGGAGCAGCAACTCCAGGAAATGGAATTTATTGCTGGTACAGAGCAAGTTCTGAGAGGCGAGCGCCCCTCTGGGGTGAATTCTGCTGCGGCTTTGGATATTCTGCGTAAACAAGCGCTGTCTTCCAGATCCGCCATTCTACAGGCTTGGGATGAATCCCTCCAAAAAGAGGGGACTGCAATCCTTCAAGAAGTGATTAAACACGTTAGATCAGACCCAAGGTATCTAGAGCGTATTAGAATCCTAGCCAGAGAGAAGGCAAGTGCACTTACAATCCATAGCTTTTCTGGAGAGGATCTTAGTGATAACGTTATTGTTCGGGTTGATACCATGTCACAAGCTCTGCTTTCTAAGGAAGCTAAAGAGGCAAAGACTCTAGAATTCTTACAGTATGCAGGGAACCTTATGCAACTTCCATTCCCCCTCCAACAGGCACTTCTTGACCGTCTCGGCATCGATTATCCAATGCAGCCTCAAGGAATTGATGTTGAAAGAATCCGTCGAATGATTTCGTGGATTAAGATGGGAGACTTCAGACGAGTTATTCCGATGGCCGAAGATGATCCGTTTATCGCTTACGAGCTTCTTGTTCAAGAAACGAAGAAGGACAGCTGGTGGGACCTTTCTCCGGATCAACAGAATCTTATCTTCCAGCTGATGGATAAATACAAGCAGATGATTGAGTTTAGAATGATACAACAACAGCTAGCTCAGCAGGGAGGGGCTCCTCCAGAAGGAGGAGGGCAGGGAGGTGCGCCTCAAGGTGGAGGAGCCCAAGGTGGAGCGGGACCTGTCTAAAAAGAACAAAGTGTGGTAATATAGCATGAAGTACGAAATCGGAACCGCTTGGGCGATTTTAAAAGGTAAAAAGTCCGGGAATAAAGAAGATGCTCTTCGCATGTTGAATAGTAGGAGTCCTGGAAACTACAAAGAGGCCAATCGTCAACAAGGGCGTATTCGGGCTAGGTTGCACAAAAAAGCCTATAGAATCGGGGATACCCCAGAAAAAAGGTGGGCCGTGTAGATGCCTAGTGGTCGTTTAAAGATTAGAGATATTGCTAGAGAGCTAGATACAAAGGCCGTAGTTCCTGCGGGGGCGGCTTCTACTCTTTCTCCGGGTAGAAGTAGAAGCAGAATTTTAAAAAAGCTTCTTGAGTCCAGAAGCGTTATTCCGGCTATTAAACATCCTGAAACAGGTAGGATTACTAGGGGCCTTCCAGGAGAAACCCATTTTCATGTAATTGAGAGAGAAGCTAAAAGACGCGGTATTCCTCCTGATGATCTTAAAAAAATAGACGATGTAATTGATGAATTTTTTAAGCCAAAAAAAGGAGATGTCCCTTTTTTTGAAAGGAATCCTTCAACAGGGTTTGCCGATCCAAGGTCTGGAAGATACCTATCAAGAGTTGATGCTGGTAAAAGACTAGATTCTAGTGCAGGGGAATCCCAGTTTTTATTTGCTAAAGAATCAAAGGCACCCTTAGCAGATAGACTGGCTAAAACACGACGCGGTAGAGAAGATATGGATGAAGGGAAGCTTTTTAGAAAAAGAAAGCAAGCGGGAAAAATCTTACAAAAACTTAATAAACAAATAAGAGGAGCAGCTTCTGGCACTAATCTCAAGTCTCTGCCTCTATTGTTAAACAGAAGGGGTGTGGTTAGAGGCCTTGCTAGAAAGATTCGGTATCTAGGAGTCGCTGGCGCTATCAGCGATACAATTAATGATGTTTCTGATAATTTAGAAGAATAGTTTTTAGGGTTTGGCCCTATAAAAAGGAGAATAATTATGGGTAGATCACGTTCGGCCCCACGTGGAAGTTCTGCGGCAGTTTCTGCATATAGAAGGCTTAGCAAAAAAAAGCCTTCTGCTAGCCAGAGTAGAGTACAGCAGGTAAAACCTTCTACTTATGGTCGTGGTTACGCTTCAAGACCAACCGCTGCCCCAAACAGCCCTGTAAAAGCAGCTCTCGCTGCCAAGCATGCTGTGAAGCCCACTGCTTCTGCGGCTTTTAGGGGGAAACCTGTTGCTGGATCTGTTGCTAATGCTGTTGCTGGTGTTAGGTCTAAGCCATCATATCGGAAGCCCTCTGTTCCGCTTGCTGGTCGCGGGCATGGCCGTCCTCTTCGCAGTAGGCTGGGGCGGGTTAGACAAAAACTTTCGTCTCGTTAGCCTTTAAGGAATATGTTTAAATGGCACCTGCTGAGTCAACGAAAAGTTCTAAGTCTAAGTTCCTTGTTTCGACCGAATGGTTTGTTAAAGAATCTTTCGATGTTCCCGGATTTTTTAAAAAAGGAACAGATGTTCTTGTAGGAATATCGCTCCCTTTTGAAAAAAGAGAGTTAAAAAAGGACTGGAAAAAGATAAAAAACTTAGAAAAAGTCGGCGCTTTCATTTATTCCATTTAACTTTATAAGGTATTTGTTTAAAATGATGGACCCTAAAGACTACTATAAGATGAGGAAAGAAGGAATCTTTGCTCACGTTTCTTTTGAGGGTATGAAATCTCAGCATAAGCAGAATCTAATAAATCTAAGAAAAGCAGAAGAAGCGCGTAAAGTTAAAGATCGTCCTATCTACATCCTAGTTCTTCATGGGTCTGGCAGGCACCCTGAAATGAGCTGTGCCAAGGAAGTTTCCAATTCTTTGCTTCTTGCTAAAAAGGGCTTAGAATTGGGGCTAAACGAATGGAAAGGACGGAAAGTAGAGGTTAAGGAGATTGTTTTAAGAGAAGAAGTTTTAGAGGTCTGTAATGGGTGCTATAGCACCTCCTCAGCACTGTGCAATTTCCCTTGCTTGCCTAGTACTGAACGAGTTATTGGCACTAAAATAAAACCAATCTCTGAAACAAAGCCTGGAGACGTATTACCGGAAGGAATAGTAACTAATAGCTGGAAAACACGGGATAGCTCTGAAATCCTAAAAATAACTTTATATGATGGAAGACAAATTAGACTAACTCCAGATCATTTAATCCAGATTAGTGAGTATAGTCATAGATCTACTACAGGATTTGAAAAAACATCTAAAAATTATAGGTACGGAACTGTTTTTACTAAAAAATGGGTTCGTGCAGATCAGATAAAAAAAGATGATTTTATAGAATTTCCTTTGGGAGGCTCGTTTTCTGAAAATGATTACCCAGATGAGTTTATACCGTTGTTAGCGGGACTGATTTGGGGAGATGGGTGTAAAGCAAAAGGGAGAGCCCCTTGTTTATACTATGACGAATCTAATAAAGATTTTGCTGAATCAGTTAAAAAGTTATCTCCTTATCCATTTTTAGATTCAAAACATTTTTGTAGAACCGAAACGATGAGGAAGATCATATGGAGAAAGGAAATACAAAAAAAACTTGAAGATTTTGGTTTAATAAAATCTATGCCTATTAGAGATAGAAGAATTCCGTTAAAAATTATGAATGCTTCTAAACGGGATATCTGTAAATTTATAAGTGGCTGGGCATCAACAGATGGTACGATTTCTAAAAATGAAAATTATAGACGATTAGACATTTATTCTGCTAGCTATGATATGTTAAGGGATCTGCAAATTCTTCTTATGAAACTTGGTATAAAGTCTTCTGTTAAAAACAACGGACATTTAAGTACTAAAGGAAATTTTGGTACAGATAAGGTCTATAAAAGAGCACATCAACTAAGCGTGTCTGGAAGCAACCTTGATAATTTTTATAAACAAATAGAACTAGTAGATCCTATAAAACAAAAAAAGCTTTTTGCTAGCTGTAATAGTACAAAATTGCGTAAGTTTTCACAATATGGATCTAAAGTTAAATCTGTAGTTTCTGATGGAACTGCTCCCGTATATGACATAGAAGTGAGTCCTTCCAACATGTTTAATGCTGAAGGCTTTATTGTTCATAACTGTAGCTGTTGGCCTAGTGATTCTATATCAACTTTGATATATCCTGAAGCTATGAAAGCAGATATCCTTTTTATTTCTACTCCTGTAAATCAGGCAACCGCACACTCTCAGGTTTGGAATGTCATGCAGCGGTTTATCTCTTTGGATGGAGGATACTATATAGAGGAGTTGCCTGTTAAGGATCAAGCCTTCCGTAGTAAAGCAATTCAGCTAGAAAAGGAGCACCCCCGATATGATCCTAGGTTGTTTGGTAAAATTTGGGGTTATTTTGTATCCTCTAAAGATACCCATAATATGAAATCTACAAAGGTTTCTTATGGAGAAGAAAAAGAAGTAGATATATTAGATCCTGTTTTAAAAAAGTTTGATAGAATGTCTTATGAATATGGGACTGTTGGAACCCTTGCTTATCAGGCAGCTGAATATGGAGGTTTTCACGCAGAGCCTTACTATGTGATTTCTGGATCAAACCCAGACATCGGTATGTCTAGCGATAAAGCAACTCTATCTAAAGACGCTTCTTCCTTTCAAGAAGCAAAAAATGTTGTTTTATCAGCGCTTCGAATGGCAGAAAGTTTTATTGATAAGCCTCCAACATTAGATGCTGTAGATAGAATAAACAGGAGCTAGCTGTAATGCCTTATACAAGATTTGTTAAAAGAGACGGCACTGTTGATGTCTATAAAAAAGAAAATGGAGAAGAAGTAAAAGCTTTTACTAGCCACTCTTCTTCGGTTGGAGAAGCAAAAAGAACTGCCGGAATTCGTGAGGCGGCTAGTAGAGGGACAA
>Ga0100403_1004079_pt1 | contig 10528 bp, 3 predicted proteins | sample CryGeymet201501t_FD_83663 | JGI IMG/M metagenome (GOLD analysis project Ga0100403, IMG submission 83663) | Groundwater microbial communities from Crystal Geyser aquifers in Utah, USA - Crystal Geyser metaG 2015-01t | ecosystem: Environmental > Aquatic > Deep subsurface > Groundwater | place: USA...
GAATTTGCGGCTGGTGGATTAGTAAATCAACAACGAGTAGGTGCGGCCTTATTAAAACCAATTGACCTAAAACAAGTTAGTAAAGTTAAGGTCGATCAAAAAGAGGTTCCCAAATTACCTAGGAAAACAAAAACCTATGATTTAGTTAAAGAGGCTCTTTCTGCTGATGATTCTAAAAAGGTCAGTAAAACCATTAATAGGTCTGTTAGAAGTGGAATTAACACAGGCGCTCAATTACTAGCTCCTGGTATTAATATTCCAGAATATTTAGTGAGAAATGTTGTAGGTGGAAGTGTTTATCAAGGTCTAGTTGGTTCTATATTTGAGGGTATATTATCTGTTGCTAATAGAGGTACTTTTGATACCGCCGCAATTTCTTCAAGGCCCTTTGATTTTGTAAAAGGTTTTATCCATCCTCTTGCGGGAAATTTTGAAGCTTTAAAAGGTATTAAGTATATTGATGCTAAAGTTTCTGATACAGCCGCTAGTCCAGCAGGATTTAAAGTAAAAGTTATTAATCAGTTAAATCAAGAACTAGGTTTGCCTGGAGATTTAAAAGCTCCACCTAAACGATCTAGTAAGCCCACAAAATTAAGTGAAAGACAACAAAGGTTGGGGGCTGCTAAAGCGGCTAGACAAGCTAAGATTAACGCTAGATTAGGGTTAGCATCTGGTGGTGAAGTTCCCGCCTTATTAACTAAGGGAGAATTTGTATTTAATAAGAGGTCGGCCAAAGCTTTAGGTGGTCCGGTATTACATGCCTTGAATAATGCCGATAGATCGAAATTTGCTAAAGGAGGCAATGTTGGAAGAAAGAAGTTTATAACTGGTGGAGCTATCGGAAGAATCGCGCTTGAGTTATTGTTGGGTCGTACTGGCGCAAAAGGATTGCCGAACTTATTTCCTAGTAGTTCAATTGCATCTAGAGGATTAGCTAGAGCACCAAGGAGATTAGGTGTGAGTTTATTAGGAAAGACCGGTAGTAAAACATTAAATAAACTAAGTGAGAATTTACCGCTTGCTGGATTTTTTGCTGGCTCTAGTATTGGTGGTGTTACTGGTAGTGCTATTAGTGGTGCTTCTTTAGGTGCGGGTTTAGGTTCTGCTATTCCGGGTGTGGGTACTGCTGTTGGTGCTGTTATAGGCGGTGTTTTAGGAGCGCTACAATCTCTATCACAATCTAAAGTAGATAAACAAATAAAAACCACAACAGATATTGTTACTAAGTCCTTACAAGATTTTAATACGGCAATGGATCAGTTTAATAAAACTGGTAATCTGAAAATAGCTGCTGAAGCGTTTAAGAATTTTAATTTGACCGCAGAATCCATTATAGATCAAGGATTAGTACAAAAAACTGGTGATACTGTAACATCTAAAAATAGACAAAAAGTTAAAGACTCAATAGCTAGTACAGGATTTTTTGATAATTTAGGTGGTATTAGCTTAGCGGGAGCTAGTGCTGTAGCCAGTGGGGCCACTTTAGGTTCTACCCTTGGACCTATTGGTACTGGTGTAGGAGGTTTAATTGGTGGTGCTGCGTTTTTAGGCGGTACTGCACTTTTAAGCCCTGAAGAATTAGCAAGCGCAAAATCAATACAAGCGGCAGAATCTAGACGTGGTGCTTTTAATTTACAACAAGGGCAAGATATTAAAGCACAATTGGTCCCATTTGGTGAAGCTTCACAAAAAATATTTGAACAACAATTAAGACAAGGTAAAAGTCCATTAGATGTTATTAATGATATTCTAACCGACCAACAAATTACGGCATTAGCGTTTCAAAATGCGGGAAGGGCTGAATTAGAATCTTTAGGTAGTGCTAATACTGCTGAAGAAAGATCGTCTATAGCCAAAGCACAAGTTAAATCGAGTCAGTTTTTAAACAAAACTTTAGCTAAACAAATAGAAACCGAAAGAAAATTGGCGGAAGCCGCCCATAATGCTGTTACAGAACTTGATAATTTCAATCAACAAGTTGAAAAGGTAATATCAGAGATAGAACGCGCTGGAGATGCTGGTTCTGAATTTTCTCTAAGAAATCAGGCTTTAACTGGTAATGGAATTGTAGCAACTAGATTGGCCAATCCTTTTGCTAATCCTAGAGCTTTTAACGACAGAGAATTACGTACTGCTTCTTTTAATGCTGTATCTGGGTTAGGGGGAAGCGGTAGAGGTTTCTCTGGTGAGTTAAGAAACGCTATTGCGTCATTAAATGATTTAAGAGATAATTTAGGTAAGACTTTAATTAGTGCTGTAGACGATACTGAAAGTTCAGGGGCGCAAGCTAAAAGAATTAGTGATATTATTAACGATAGATTTAGAGATGTGCCAGATGCTATTAGAAATGCCTTGATATCTTCTATTGAATCGGCGACTACTGGTACCAGACAAGAAACTTCACCTATAGAATTTGCTCAAAACAAAGCGCCGGAATTAGTAGAAGAAGAGTTAAAAAGAGTTCAGGAAACCTTTAAAAAATATGTTGAAGTGCAAAATAATGCAATTAATGAATATGGTGATGCTGTAGGACAATGGATTGGATTACAAGAAAATGCCAACAGTGCATTTTTACAAGCTAGTGATACAGCCATAAATAATCGTAACCAAATAACATCTTTAAGAAGAGATTTAACTTTTGAAGAATTAACCACTGGTTTTGTAAATAGAACTAGTAGAACAGCTTTTGCTTCTGGTGCTGCTGGTAGTGATTTAGGTTCTATCATAAGAAGATTAGAAGAAATAGACACTCAAAGAACTGGTCTGGAAGCACGATCAGCAGAATTAGATAGGGTGGGCGCTTTAACTACAACTCAGTCACAAGAAGCGGCTGCTATTAAAGATGGATTAGGGGCTTTGAAGCTTCAACAAAATGCTGCTGAAACAGTATTAAAAGATATTGCTACTAACACGGACATTACGGCTGCTGCCACTACAAAATTAAGAGAAATAGAAGATAGAAAACAAACGGCTCAACAATTAGCTGAACGGTTTATAAGTGGTGATCCAAATGAAAGAAGACAATTTACAAGAGGTATTAAATTTGCTCGTGCAGCTAGAGGTGGCGCTCAATTTACTGGCCAACAAGCAGAATTAGCTTTAACAGGAGAAAGAATACTTGGTGGTTTAAGTGGAGAAAGCACTCAACAAATAAATGAAAGAATTAGGAGACAATTGGCTGAAAGATCAGATATAGAAAATTTATTTGGTGGTGTTGGTCGTACTGCTAGGTCTGCCCTAATTGAAAGCCCAGAAGAAACTAGGCAGTTAAGAATATTAGAAGAAAATTTACGAATACAGAAAGAAGCTGGTACCCAAATAGGTATTAGAGCAAGGTCTGACGCAGATACATTATTCAGTAATGCTATTGATAGATTTGATTCCGTAATTCAATCATTATCTGAAATATTAAGAGATAGAAGTGATGGATTAGTAAGTAATGTACCACGCCAAGTAGAAATTGGTGGAAAAGTTACTGTGGCGGTTAATATTAATGGCGGTGAAGCAATAGCTAATATTAGAGATCAATTGGGAGAAGAATTCGGTAGAATGGTAGATAATAAAATTAGAATAGCGTTGAGAGATAATATAGACGCTACAGCACAACTAGAAAGAAAATCAACAGCCTTCGGTACAGCATAATGAATTTAACTAATATAACATATGGAAGTTATAACTTTCAAACTAGCGGTGGACCAGTACCCTTTTTAAGTATTCAACAAGAATATAAAAGAAGGGGTGACAATACCAAACTGGGTTCAAGATATACTGCCAGCATACAAGGGGAATTAAATAGAGTTCCTTCCGGGATTGCCGGTATAACTAATTTGGTTGATATGATGAACGTATTGGATACTGCGTTTTCAACTGATTGCCAAGAATTTAAAATTACTTGTGACGGAAATACATTATTACAACAATATCCTAGAGTTAAAAATATATCGTTTTCACCCACAAATGATAATTGGACTCAAAGTATAGATTATAATATAGAATTAGAATGGGAAGGCCAATTATTAGACGGGCGTGCAATTGATGCTGTAACTGAAAGTTGGGATTTTCAAATAAATGAACAGGCCACACCATACGAATGGAACCTATCGGGTGGTCTTGATAATAACATGCACCTGTTTTCTTTAACGCATGAAATATCTGCAAAAGGAACAAAGATTTGTACAGGGTCTCTAGAACCATGGCAACACGCTAGAGATTATGTGTTAGCTAATTTAGGTTATGAATCCCAATTCATAGAAAACTCTGGCGTATTTAATTTAAATGCTTCGGCGTTTAGTGGATGGAATCATTCTAGGGTTCAAAGAATAGATCAAACGGATGGTAATTTTCAAGTAACTGAAACGTGGTTAGTAGCGAATATTGGTTTTCAAAATAATTGTGGTGCTGGTATTGAAGATTTTACCGTAAACGTTGCTTATGATTTGCAAAATGGTTTACATACGGCTTCCTTAAATGGAAGTATAGAGGGTTTAGAACATAAGAGTTATGGTAGTAATCCTAATGATTATGATATAATTACCACTAAATATGAAAATGCATCTGGATTTTGGAATTGCGTAAAGCCAAAATTGGCCGGTAGAGCTAGTTTGGCTGCTGGTGTAAATATTAATCCTGTAGCTTTGAATTATAGTATCGGCCACAACCCAACACGAGGTATAATAACATATAACTATACTTTTGATAGTAGACCTTGTAATTATATAGCTGGAGCTTTATTTGAGGATATAGACGTAACAGATTCCTTACCTACTGATGTTTTTGCGCAAATAGCGATACTCGGTAGACCTTGGGGACCAATACTACAGAATATTAATACAGTAACGGCAAGTACTAGAACAGTAAATATAACGGCGTCTATGGGGCCTGCTACTGGATGTTCAAGTATTATTAATGATATAAATAATAAGCCTAATGTTACTGGTTTGTTATGTGCGTTACAATCAGATTTGTCAGGAGAAAATATACAGTTGTTTAAAAGTGTTGATAATGAAAGTTGGAAACCAAAAACAGGAGTTTATAGTAGAACTGTTACGTGGACATATGTACCTTGTTCGGGAACACCACCAAATAGTTCGTTTTGTTGAATATAAGAAGATTTAATTCAGCTATTAAGAATAATTATAAAGGGAGTTCATCCGTTAAAGATTTAGGGTGTTCTTTAGAATATTTTAAGAAATATATTGAAGATAAGTTTACTGAAGGGATATCTTGGAATAATTATGAAAAATGGCACCTAGATCATATAATTCCATACAACCCTTATGAGCCAAAGATAATATAAGAAACAGCAATAAATTAATAGGTAAAAATTAAAATGGCGTGTACTGGAAATCAATATGGAGGAGACTTCAAGCAAACTTTATTCTTAGGTTGTTCTGTAATTTCGTTTAGTGCTTCACAGGGTTGGGGAGAACAAAGTACAGAAATCACGATAGAATTAGCAGAAGACCCTTGTGAAAGTCCATCTGGCCATAGTAAAGTATATTGGAATACTACACTTCAAGAATCTTCATGGACCGATCCTGATCCTGGATTTGTTGGACACGTTATAGATATAATAGGTCTACCTGTTTATTTTAGATTAAAAGATTTTGAATTTACAGGAATAATACAAAGCTGGGAAAAAGTTAATAATACCGACGGTCAAAGATATATAGTCAAATTGGTAACTCCTGTTTCTACTCTACAAAATTCTAAATTAATTATTGGGGAATATGCTGGATCGGTGGTGCCACCATCCTCTTTCATAATACCACCGTCTTATAACCCTCATAATATAATCAATGTTTTTGGGTATGCCGAATCGCAAGGAATAAAATGTCCATTATACTACCAAGATTCTCCGGGTGTTTATTTACCTGGCGATGGGGGAATTGACGGGGCGGTATTTGGTACTCCCGCTGGTGGATTTGGTGGATCGTTATTAAATAATAATGGTATGCCTTGGAATATGATTAAGAATATTATTAATGTATTACTTAATGCCCAACCAATACTAGGTGTCTTAGATCAAAACGCCAACAAATTTTCTCCAAATGGTAGGTTAACAGGAAAGGGCGACAGCTTATCTACTTATGGTTCTCCTTGGACTAATGGGTTCGGATTGTTGGATTACGATGATATAGTTAATAGTAAGTATACAGTTTATTATTTGCTAGATATATCTGAATTACCTATTGTTCCAGATTATTTAAGATTTAACCAAAGCGAAATATCAATTCTTGAATGTATAACAAGAATTTGTAATGACGCGGGTTATGATTTTTATATTGAATTATTACCAATAATTAACTCTACAATCGCCCCAGTTAGTGGAGTGGCTAAACTAATTAAAATTAGAACTGTTAGTCGCTTTTATCAACCATTATTTGGACAAATAGATGATTTTATTTCTTCGGCACAATCCGGCAATATATTAAGATCAAGTTCTTCAGGTAAGGAGTTTAGAAACGAAATAAATTCAAGATTTGTTGTTGGTGGTTTAAAACAAACGGTATATCAAGCCTTCCAACATCCTGATCCAGATAATGATGGAGACCCCTCACCAAATCCCTATGCGGACGACATGATTTTGCCGTTTTTTGGAACTAATCCAAACGGCGACATGATAGTTCCTTATTTAGATGCTTCTGGCGATTGGGAATTTGAGGTATCAACAGATAGTATAGAGTCATCATTGAGCTTCCTAACATTTAGTGGATTGCCAATTACTATTAACGCAAGAGAATTAAGATCAACTTCATCTCTATCTCAATGGGCCACATATATAGACGAAGTTAAAACAGACACCAATTTCTTCTTGGAAAGAATGGCCGACTCGTTAGGCTTTCCTAGTTTTTCTGGCTTGTATAGTAAGCAAATAGCAAGATATATGTCTAAGATTAAATTTGCAGCAGTTAGAGCGATTGCTCAAGAAAATTTTGATATATTGTCCAGAGATTTTAGTTTATTTAACGCTCAAAATGCCGCCCTAACAAGTCCTATAGATGTGGGTGTTCAACAAGATACCGAAAAATTATATCAGTGGGTTTCTAATTTTGCCAGAAATAATTACGGACTAAAATATGCCGTCAGGGTTCCTTTTAGTTGTGTTTATGTTGACCCCGAAAGTAATCAAATATTAATGTCGGAACAACCAACTCAAGACGGTGGGTGGACAGAACAAACTGGTGTATTAGGCTTACCTTTAAATAGCCCAGAATTAACTTTTTTTAGAAATGACACAAATAAGATAGGAACTATTGTTGCTTATACTGGTTTTGATGAATTAGATGTTAGTCATTTACCTCAAGATAGTTATGTAGTATATAATAATAATCTATATTTGCAAGGCACGGTTGATCCTGAATATGTTTATCATGATGGCATCCCGCGAGCTATTGTACAAATACCAGATATTATAAGTAGTGGTGAACAGCCAGATAATGTTGTAGTTCATGGTGTTCTTAAAATGGCAAATATACTGCCTAGTGGTGAATTGCAATTTGAGAAAATACGTGAAGCTTACCAAAATGTGGGCAACAAAGGATTGGCGGACCTTTTATTAGATAAGGCATTTACGCCAGACGCCATTGCTTTTGGGGTTAAGAGCAATATAAATACTTATGGGCCTTGGGTTAATTTAGGTCCAGTTGGTGGAATAGAAGTAGAAAAAAATGATGGGTTGGTACCATGGGAATATGGTGGTTATACCAATCTTAATTTGGCTGGAAATGCGTTGGCGGCTTCTGCAATAACACATATGCAAGTTGGAGAAATGGGGAATGTTACCGTTGTAGGTTCCCCAACAATTCCATTAGGCGCTGAATTAAATGCGTTAAGTGTGTTGGCTGGGAACCAATTAGTTGAAAACAGAACAATATCGTCAAGTACTTTTAATGGTACTTACGCTGCTGATGGAAGTGCTTTCAGTCACAATTACGTTTATTTTAATTACGGATTTACTAACAGCGGCGCTTATGGCCCAACAGTAACAAACATCAATGTAAATATTGGTGATGAGATTACAACACAATATCAATTTAGAACTTATACTCCTAGTTTTGGTAGATTTGCTAGGTTAAATGCTGAAAGATTAAAAGAAGTTAATCAAAACAGAATGAGGTATGTTCGTGATTTAAGAACTTACATTAGAAATACTCAAAATCTGAGAAATAGCAGCGCATTAAATCTAAAAGGTTCTATATCTAGAGAGGTCGATAAATTAAAAGACCCACTTAGAGATATAATGGGTGATAGATTATTGAGATTTGGTACTCCTCATGAATTATTTATTGGTAAAATAGTTGATTGGGGACCAGACGCAAAAAGAACTATTATTACTACTAGTTCTATGAATGAATTACCGAGCGAATTCCATAGTGGTAATTATGATAGTAAATCTATTTCTAGTTTTGAAAGTATTATTAGGCCGGTATCTATAAAGGGTGCTGGCGGATTACCTAAATTAATTACTCCTTTAACACCCGAAACCGGAACACTAACGGGAACTCCTTCTGGTGAATTGTTTATAAGTCAAGTTGATTTAATTCCGTATATTAATCCAATATCTTTGGAGCCTAGCGGTATATTAAATAGGAGATATGCTACTGGTTTAAATAGAGAAATTGGACATGATTTTGATTTTGTGTCTAGGACTAACTTTATTGATAATAATCCTGAAAGTGGAATTGAATCTGGTGTTCCATATCAGGGTTTAGGGATGCAGTATCTTCACCAAGATTTGTCTGGAACATTTTATGATTATAGACAAGACTATAGAACGTTTGCTTTAAGAGGGCCGTTATTATTACACTCTTGGGGTTATACTACAGATGGATTTCCTATACCTAATCACGTTGATAGCGCTAGTGGTATTATAGAAGATGGTGTATATCAAAGTACGGGATTGAGTGTGACGTTTATGTCTGGATGGTCTACTAGACCTGATACGTGGCCTGTAGCACCAGTAGATTTAAGATTAAATAGAAGCAAGGGAGTATGGGAAGCTGGTGGGTTGGCGACTATGGTTAGGGGAACCGCTACTACTAGTAGTACTAGTTCAAGTATTCCATTTAGGGGTGATACTATACTATTCTTCCAAGGGTCAGATAGTAGTATTACGGGAGATTCTAGTTTTATTACGGTGGAAAATGAAATGTCATGGGATGTTAATGTTGGAGCTTTGTTTCATGCTATAAGACCCGCTGGATCAACTAAATATTATGCAACTCAGTTGGAATGTAACTAATGAATCGTAAATATACTGAAATGAATACATCGAAAAATGTAAAAAAATACATAATAATGTATATAATTATAGCAAAACTCAATATGTATAAAACATGGTGAGTTTTGGCAATATAAATACCATCATTTACAGGGATGTGGATGTAACAAATGTGGTATCGAAGAAACCAACAAAAAATATAGGAAAGTATAATGTCTAGACCCTACCCGTGTTGTTGTAGTTCTCAAGGTTATATATGGGATATATATAATGCTTCTTATGCTCCTATAGTATTAGATATGTCAACAACGGTTGATGTATATGATCCTGATTTTCTTGATTTGGATGGCAGTATAGTTAGGTCAATGTATACAGACGCAACTTCTATTTCATCTCAGAAGTTGATTAAATATAAAGACGATTGGAAAATCACAAATTTTACAGGTTCTATTTTACCATTTGCAAGACAATTTGATGTATTTTATGGAGATTTATTTCCTTCTATAGAAATTAATCTTAGGGGTTCTAATGAGCAAGTATGTATAATATCATCAAATCAAACAACTGGTTCTCTAATAGTGGATAGTAGCTATATTGATAAAACAGAGTTTAATGTTTACAAGGACGAATATGCTAAAATATATTATACCGGACAGATTATTGGTTTATTGAATTTTGAAAATACTGACCTATATCGACCGTTGTACGGTGAACAAATAGAAGACGCGTTTAGTGTATCATTACATGCTTATAGTTCTTTAGGTCCATTAGGACCGCCGGTTGTAAAAACAATATCTCATACATATTATGATTTACCAGGACAACCAACGGACGACCTGGATTTTTCAGATATATTTGGTGTAGGTGATGAATATGTTGGAACTACAGCAACTTTTGACACTGGTAATGGACGATATTCTGTAGATCAACCGTTTTTTACTGGGGTTAGCACTTACGTTGTACACGCTTTGGATTTACCAAATGCGTTATTTCAACCGTCTACTAGTGGTTATAAATCAGAATACGAAAATTTAGATGTCAGTGGAACCGGAGTATATGTTTCTATTTATGGATATTCTATAGTATTTTCTAATGAATCTAATACAGGAATACATTCTACTGGAACATTTGATTTTTATTTAAATAATCCAGACAATACTTTGCCATTGGAACCTAAAATATTACCGCCATTAATAGCGCCATTTAATGTTGCTGAATCTTTTTTAAATGATTATAGATATAAGCCTCCTGAATATCTTTTTGATCTCACTAAATATGTCATTACAGAAATTAGTTTAATCATTA
>Ga0100403_1004080_pt1 | contig 10528 bp, 13 predicted proteins | sample CryGeymet201501t_FD_83663 | JGI IMG/M metagenome (GOLD analysis project Ga0100403, IMG submission 83663) | Groundwater microbial communities from Crystal Geyser aquifers in Utah, USA - Crystal Geyser metaG 2015-01t | ecosystem: Environmental > Aquatic > Deep subsurface > Groundwater | place...
TTTACTTTCTCATATAATCTGTTGATTTTTAGATCAAAAAGCAAACAAAATGAAAAAAAATAACCTAAGGAACTGGAAAATTGTTAATTCTTATGGTTTAGCTCAAATTCCTCTTCTAATAGGGCTTTTGATCATGGCAGTGGCTGTACCGGTAGCCACAAAGCTAGTAGAACAGAATCAAGACACAAGAAACTTGGCAACCTCTTGTGGTGGTTCAGGAGAGGCTTGTTGTTTTAACATGAGCACATATACAACCTATTGTAATAGTGGTTATACATGTTCTGGTGGTACGTGTGTTCTTAGGACTGTTCCGACAATTACCTCTGCTCCAACAAGTGTGCCTAGAGCTACTAATACCCCGACCAATAAGCCCAGAGCTACTAATACCCCAACTAGGGCTCCGACCAGTACTTCATGTCTTAACTTAGGAGACTCTTGTTTGTCTGGTAGCTGTTGTACCAGTAAAGGTCTTTATTGTGATAATACGAGACATTGTGCTCCTTATGTGACTTCTACGCCAAAACCAACTGCTGTTCCTACTGCAGTGCCAGTAGAGTGTGGTGGTTTAAATCAAAAATGTTGCTTTGATATGAGTACTTATCAAGCGTATTGTGGGTATCAGTTAACATGTAAATCTGGAAACTGTGTAACTAGTAATATTACTTCTACGCCAAAACCAACATCTACGCCTAAGCCCATTTCTGCCTGTAAAACAGATGGTTGTAATACTCTGGGTTCGACTGCTTCTTGTACCGTTAATCCAGGCTATGCAGGAGTGACTCCTGGAGTTGGTACTAAGACATGTAATAGAAATTGGATTGCTAACTGTTTAAATTGGAGTGAATGTAAAGTTTCTATAAATCCAACCAGGACTCCTACCGGTACCGCTACTTGTACTTATTCAAATGTGGGAAAGTGTGGTTCTGCGGGTGGATGTCCAACTGGTCAAATGTGTTACACCAGCGGTAATGGTACTTATTGTAAGGTAGACACTGATTGTGGAGATGGTTATCCAACAGTAAGACCGAGCGCAACTCGTACTCCGAAACCTACTGACAAGCCAAGTATCTGTGACTATCCAGTTGTTGGTCAATGTGGCTCATCTGGTGGATGTGCAGACGGTGAGATGTGTTATTCAAGTGGTGGGACACCAAGTTGTGTGAAGAATAGTAACTGTAACTGTACTTATGATAAGGTTGGTCAATGTGGCTCAGCGGGCGGATGTCCAGTTGGTCAAATGTGTTACACCAGTGGTAATGGTACTTATTGTAAGATTGATACTGTGTGCTCAAAGATTACTCCAGGTGTCACTGGCGCAGTGATTTCTAAACCTCCTATTAATATTACTAAGCCACCAATCTCTGTTACGGGTGGGGCTGTAGCTACTAAACCTCCTGTGGCTAGTAAGTGTAAGGTTTGTGCCAATGGTAAAAAGGCTAAGGGAGATGCCAACTGTGACGGTAAGATTGATGTAAACGATAGGACTATCTGGTCGACTGATTTCAGAACAGATGGTGGTAATCGTGTTTCCAAGAACACTTGGAATGCTGACTTTAACTGCGATGGCTTTGTCGACGTTAACGACAGAACTATCTGGTCATCAAACTTTACAATTTAAATATTTATAGAATAGAAAATGAAGAATAAACTGGGAATAATAACAATTTTGATACTAACAGTGGCATTGGCAGCTGGACTAGTATTAATAAACAGGAATCAGGACACCAGAAAAAGTGCTCATTTTGCTGAAGCTAAAATGTATTTGATGCCAGACGAGCTCCTTTTCCAAAAGGGTGGGGAGGAATTGGTTCATATATATGTAGATTCAGGAGACATCATCGGAGCTTCCGGAACTAATCAAAAAGCTAAAGTTCAGAATATACAGACTCAGATTTGTTTTTCAGATAACTTGGAAATAACTGGTGAGCCTAAAGATAGTGTTAATTATGTAGCTTCAAGTGGATTTGAACAAGTGGCTTTGGCTAGACTAGAGGATGGTACTAATGGTAAAAAGTGTTTGAGTTTGGCTATCGTGTCAGATACCTTTGATAACTTAAAATCGGGTGATGGAATTGATGTAGCTACCATTAAGTTTAAAGCAGTGAAAGTAGGTGAGGGGACTATTTCGATTAACCAGGAAAAATCAGTAATTAGTGGTGAGAATGCTGCTAGTGATTCAGATAAATATATTAAAGTAGCTAATGTGGCTGGAACAAACTTTTCAGTAGTTGACACTGGTGGACCTGAGCCTACTCCAGAACCTACTTCTCCTCCCACAGGTAACTGGCCAGTACTTAAGTTTAAAATGGCTTTTAGAGATATTGATAGTGGTGCTAAGTGTGGTGAAACTATTTCTAAAGGTGTAAGTATTATTGCCTTGGGACCTGATGGTTCAAAGAAAGAATATAATGGGATTAATGTAGTTAGAACTGAAGCTTCAAACTCTAAAGGGAATGCTATTTATGAGGGGATGGTGGAGCTTAAGGACTTCTCCTTTGCAGATAAGGTAGCTATCTTTGTTAAAGGACCTCGTGATCTTCAGTGGAAATATGGTGAAGACAAGCAAAAAGAGTTTTATGATAAGGCTGGGGGTACTCTTTCTGGTCTAACCAAGGGTGCTGATACCAAGACCTTTGATTTCTCAGAATTTCCACTTATTCCTGGTGACGTAACTAGTGATGTAGAAGGAGTTCAAGATGGTCAGATTGATGGTAGAGATTATTCCTACGTTAAAGCAGCCGCTGCTGAAAGAAAGACGGTTTCAGCTGGAGAATTCTTAGCAACTGACTTTGACGGTGACTGTGGTACTTATAGTAGAGATATTAATGCATTACTTATTTCTATTAGAGAAAAACAGGAGCAATTATACTAAGTTATAGATTGAGGTAAATATGAATAAATCTAACGTTTTAAAATATGTAATTCCAATAATTGCAGTATTAGTGATTGCTGAATCGGTATACCTAGTTAATTCCTTGATCTCGAGCAAAGACAGTATGAGTAAGGTAGTAGACATTGTAGGTCAAGATTACGTAAGTGATGAGACTAGTGAAGAAAAGGTGATGTTGAGTGTTGTTTCTGACTCTGAAGACTACTCTGTAGGATCTGAGGTAACAGTTAACGTTTTAATGGTTAGTAAAGAAGAACTTTTAGCAGACGCAATTAACCTCTACGTTAGTTATGATCCGGCGATGACAGAGCTTTCTGATTTAGCAGCTGGAGAGGGGATGCCCAAACCAACTTTTGAGAAGATAAGTGATAAGAAAAATATGGTGGTGATGAACTATTATATTGAAGATAATGGTCTAGCTTTTGAACCTGGAGAAGGTAGGATCTTGGCTACCTTTAAGGCAAAGATCTTAAAGGCTGGAGTACTCAATTTTGATTTAAGTACTGGTATTGAGGATAAAGATTCTGCTACCATGATTGTAGAGAACAGTACCAGCGAAGCTGTACCTTTCTCAGTAAGTAATTTAAGAGTTGAAGTACTAGAATAAAATGAAAAAAGCTGTCCTATTAATACTTGTAACAATGGCATTTTTAGTAGCTCCTGTGAGCGCTAATGCAGCTGCATATTTCACACTGACTCCTTCAAGTGGCACTTATGCCTCTGGTGATTCTTTTACAGTAGATTTGGGTATTAACTCAGGCGCTGATAAGGTGATGTCAGTAGATGTGGTAGGAACTTTTGATGCAGAGAAACTAGAACTAGTTTCAGCAAGTGTAATTGGTACGGCTTTCAGCTCTGATTTATCTCCTTCGATTAATAATACTTCAGGTACTTTTACTTTCATGTTGATTTCGGCAACGGTAGATCCTTTCCAAGCTACGGTTTTGAATGGGGGAGTAATTAAACTTAGTTTTAAGGCTAAATCAGCTGGAACAGCAAGTGTAAACTTTACCTGTTCAGGGACAAGCTATGATGATTCAAATATCTTTGATTTTGATAATAATGACATCATTACCTGTGCAAGTAATCAGAGTGGACTTTATACAATAACAGCAGTGGGCGGTGACACAACAGACACTACAACAACCACTACCACGACTACAGCGACAACTACAAGTGAAGAACTACCCCAAACCGGTAGTCTAACTACAATAATTGTTCTCAGCCTAATCGGAATGGTAGGTATGGCTGGAGCCTTTATGATGAGGGTCTTGTAATGAAGAAGATTAATCTTAAATCGATAATAACAATTGTTATCTTACTTTTGGTGGGAGTTTTGGGAGTATTAGGAATTAATACAGCTAGAACTTACATGTCGGGAGCTTCAGCTGGTTCAGAACCAAAATCGGTAGTGGCAAAGCCAGGAGAGGATGGTAAATCAGCGATCATTAGTTGGACTTCTGATAAGCCAACGATGGGTATTGTTGAATATGGAACAACTCCGGCAAGTCTTTTATTGAGAGCAATTGAATCAAGTGAAACAACAAGTCACCAAGTATCGATATCGCCTTTGAAACCTGGTGTGAGCTACTACTTTAGAATCAGAGTAGGGGAAGAGATCTATGATAATAGCGGTATCCCTTTCTCTTTTAAGACTAAGGAAGGTGAGCCAGAAACAGTGAAGCCAACAGAGGCGCCTAAGGCTCAGGCAACAGTCGCTCCAGTAGGTAGCACTTGTCAGACAGGAGTGGATTATAATAATGACGGAAAAGTAAACTCTTTGGATATGGTGGTGTGTAGACAGAAGAATGGGGAGACGGGAACAGTGGCACCAACTTCAGCAACTAGTGAGTGTTTAAGTACAGTTGACTATAATAATGACGGTAAAATTAACTCGCTAGATCGGGTTAAGTGTTTACAAGACAAGCAATAATAGGTAGAATAGGCCTGTTTAAATTAAAGGAGGTGCATTAAACTTAATGCCAATTATCGTAAAAAAGAAAAAAGGTGAATCAAAAGACGATGTTATCGGTCGTTTTAGACGTCTATCAATTGAAGAAGACGTAACTGAAGAGGTTAAAAAAAGGACCGCTTACAGTAAACCTTCTCAAGAAAGGTACGCTAAAAAGAAAATTATTATCTGGCGCAAAAAATGTAGGCGCCGTGCTAGGAAAAAGAATGCTTAAAGATAAAATCAAAGCTGACTCTGTAGAAGCACTTAAACAAGGTGATAAATTTAAGGTGGGAGTTTTGCGTTTCTTATTATCTCTTATAGATAAGAAAGAAATGCAACTGCCACCTAATAGCATGAAGGAAGAGGATGTGTTGGGTGTATTAAGAAAGGAACTGAAGAATAAGGAAGACTCAATTAAGATGTTTAAAGAAGCATCAAGAGCAGACCTTTATGAACCAGTGGAAAAAGAAGTGGAGATTGTAATGGCTTATATGCCAAAAGAGTTATCTGAAGAAGAGGTAAAAGAGATAGTTAAGAAAGTGATAGCTGAGAATGAGGGAGCTGATTTTGCAACTGCAATGAGAGAATCAATGAAGGTAGTGGCGGGTAGAGCTGGTGGGCAAATAGTATCTCAAACAGTTCGCGAGCTATTAGCTTAAGAGGATAAGAATAATGGAGAATAAGATTTTAATAAGACATAGAGAGAATTGGGGGTTGGATGAAAAGAGAGTAAAAATAGCCTGTGAAAGAGCATTAAAGCACTGGAACTTAAAGGAAGACGTGGAGTTAAGTGTTTATTTTGTGGGAAGGAAAAAGGCAAGAGAATTGAATATTGAGTACAGGAAGATGGATTATTATCCACAGGTCTTGGGTTTTCCAATGAATAAAGAAAAGAGTGAGGATGGTTATATTCACTTGGGGGATGTAGTGATCTGTACACAAAAGCTAAAGTATGAGGCAGAGTATCAGAAAAAGAGTCTTGAAGTGATTTTGGACGAGTGGATGGTGCACGGAGTCGAGAATTTGCTGAAGTAAATTATTGCTAAGGAGTAGGGTAATTTGAGGGTGATATAGAAGGTGATATTGTAATCTTTAGAGGGTATTGTTTAAATGAGATTGAATGTCGGTATATCATCTTAAATATAGACCTGAGAAATTAGCGGATCTGGATAGTGTTAATGTCAGGGAAAGTCTGACTTCTTGGCTAAAGGCCAAGGAATTGCCAGGTTCCTTTTTGTTTGCGGGACCTAAGGGTTCTGGTAAGACTTCAGCAGCTAGAATATTAAGTAAATCGATTAACTGTGAGAAAAGGGATGGGGTAGAGGCTTGTGGTGAATGCGGTAATTGTAAGGAGATAGAGAAGGGTAATAGCTTGGATGTGATTGAACTTGATGGAGCTTCAAATAGAGGAATTGAAGACGTTAGGGCTATTAAAGATAAGGCTTATTTGCTGCCCAACAGGTTAAAGAACAAGGTAATTATTATTGATGAAGTTCACATGTTAACTAAGGAGGCCTTTAACGCCCTTCTAAAGTTAATTGAGGAACCTCCAGTGCACACTGTCTTTGTGTTGTGCACGACAGACCCTGAGAAGATCCCAGAGACGGTATTGTCGCGATTAGTGAGGGTGGATTTTAAGAAGGGAGGTGAGAAGGAACTGATAGCTTCCTTGCAGAGAATTGTGAAGGGGGAGGGAGTGAAGATTGATAAAGAAAGCTTGGAGCTTTTGGCTTCGAAGAGTGATGGGAGTTTTAGGAATATTGCCAGAGCTTTTAATGAGTTGGTAGTGTCTTTGGGGGGAAAGATAGAGATTGAAGATGTGGAAGAATATTTTTCAAAGAGAAAGGGTGATTATTCTTTTGAGGAAATGGAAGAGGATTTGGCTGAGGGTAGATTGACAACTATTTTAGAAAGACTGGAAGCAATGGCAGAAAAAGGGATTGATTTCGTAGGCTACAGAAATGATTTAATTGAGTATTTTCAGAAGAAATTATTGACGGCTTATGGGGTGGGAGAGGAGAAGATTATATTGCCAGTTGATAAGATTGCGGTGTTTATAAATCAGTTGATAGTGGTAGGAAGAATGGAAAAGGAAGTGGAAATAGAACAGCTACCGCTACAGATGGCAGTGGTGGAGTTTATGGGAAAAGATTATGTGAAGAGTGAGGGAGGTGGGGGTGAAAAAAAGAAAGAGAAGGTTAAAGAGGAGAAGGTGAAGAAGGAGGCAAAGGTGGTTTTGGAAAGCAAAGAGAAGGAAGAAGTTGTAAAAGAAGATGAAAAAATTTATAAGATGGATTTTAATTTTGGGATTAGAGAGGTAGAAGAAAAATGGGGGGAGGTGCTTTTAGCGGTGAAACCTTTTAACCATAGTATTGAGGCTTTTTTGAGAGCAAGTAGACCGACAAAATTAGAAAGTGGAACTTTGGTGATTGAAGTCTATTACCCCTTTCATAAGGACAAATTGGAAGATTCTAGAAATAGAAAGATAGTAGAGAAGGGTTTGGAGAAGGTGATGGGAGTAAAGCTGGCTTTTGAATGTAAGTTGAGTAAGAGTAAAAAGGAAAGCTTGGTAATTGATAACAGTTACGGAACTAAGGACGGGAGTGCTGATAAGCCTTTGGAAGAAGAAGACAAGATATATGATGTAGCCAAAGAGATATTTGGCTAGATAGATGATAAAATTATGGGCATTAGATATTAAATAAAATATGTTTGATAAAGCAAAAATGGTGGCTCAGGCCCTTAAATTAAAGAAAGCAGTAGAGAGAGAAATGACAGTGATTTCTGAAGACGGAATTGAAGTAACAGTAAGTGGTGACTTAAAAATTAAGAAGTTGGTAGTAAATGGAAGTGAGAACAGAGTATTGGTCGAAGTTTTAAACAAGGCAATTAAGAAGTCCCAAGAAGGGGCAGCTAAAAAGATGCAAGAAATGGGTGGATTGGGAGACCTCTTTTAAGAGTTATAAAATAGATTGGCGAGTTTACCTAAAGCAATACTAGATCTGGTGACCTACTTTGAGAGGTTGCCAGGTATTGGACCCAAGAGTGCAACCAGGTTGGCATTTTACATTTTAAATGCACCAGAATCCTTCTCGAAGGAATTTTCAGAATCTTTGATTGCTTTAAAGAAAAAGATAGTGATTTGTGAAGAGTGTTTTGGAGTTAGTGAAGAAGCCCTGTGTGAGGTCTGTAGAGACTCCAAAAGGGATAAGAAAGTGATTTGGGTAGTGGAGAAGGCAATTGATATGATGGCGCTGGAAAACGTAGGTGGGGTGGCAGGTGTTTACCATGTATTAGGAGGACTGATTAATCCTTTGGATCATGTGGGCCCAGACGATATTAAGATAGAAGAGTTAATGAATAGATTAAAAGAGGGAGGGGTGGAGGAAGTGATTTTGGCGACCAACTCGACAATGGAGGGGGAGGCAACTGCTCTTTATATTAAGAAGGAAGTAAAGGATATTGGATTAGATGTAAAGATTAGTAGATTGGGGAGTGGGCTACCAATTGGAGCAGACTTGGAATTTGCAGATCAGGCGACACTAAGTAGGTCAATGGAGAGTAGAAGAGAGATATAGAAAGGGGGGAGAGAATCTTATACAATGGGGTATGAATCAGAAGCCAATATTAAAACAGGTAGTAAATGCCTTTGGTGAAATCGGTAAGGAGACAGTTAAGGAAGGTGTCAAAGAAGCTGGTAAGATAGGTGAGAATATAATAAGTGCTAAGGATCTTTTAGGACTTTCCCATGTAAGTGAGGAAGAGTATGAACAAAAGAAGAGGATGGATGAGGCTAAAAAAGAGCAAGAGTTGGCCCAAATAAGACAAGAGACAATGGGATCCCCGGGGAGAAAGGTGGAGGAGGAAATTAAGCAGGTTAGAAGTGAGAAGGAGGAAGAAGAGAAAAAGAAAGAAGAAGAGTTTTTGGCTCAGATTAGAGCTCAAAGAGAAGCCGAGGCAAGAGAAAGAGAGAGTATGATGGAGGAAACGGTCAATCCTCATAAAAAGAAAAAGAAGAGGGGAAGTGCGCTGGCTAAAGGTAAAGGTAAGGCAAGTGTGGCGGATATGTCAGCAACAGGAGAGTTTAAGGGTAAGGTTGATTAAAATATAAGGTAAAATAGACATAGAAATGAGAAGAATAATAAAAAGCTGTAGAAAGTCCCTATAGGGACGAGTCAGTTTTTATTATTTAAATAAGCATGCAAAAAATATATTTTTACAACACACTAACAAGAAAGAAAGAAGAGTTTCTTCCCTTAAAGGAAGGGGAGGCAGGAGTCTATTCCTGTGGACCAACAGTTTATTGGAATCAACATATAGGGAATATGTACGCCTTTTTGTTTGATGATGTTTTGGTAAGAACATTGAGGTATTTTGGGTATAAGACAAAGTGGGTGATGAACATAACGGATGTGGGTCATTTAACTTCTGATGGTGATACGGGTGAGGACAAGCTAGAAAAGGGAGCCAAGAGGGAAGGGGTGAGTATAAAAGAGGTGGCAATGAGATACGAGAAGCAATTCTTGGATAGTCTAAAGGAACTAAACGTTAAGGACCCTGATACTTTGTGTAGAGCAACTGAACATATTCCAGAGCAAATTAACTTGGCTTTAAAGATTGAAGAGAGAGGTTATGCGTATAAGACGAAGACGGGTTTGGTCTTTGATACGGGTAAATTTGAAGATTATGCAAAGTTTGCCAACTTAAATCTGGAAGAAATGGATTCGGGAGCAAGGGTAGATGTGGATGAGGAAAAGAAGAAGGCTTGGGATTTTCTTTTGTGGATTACCAACCAACCAGAACATATTATGAAATGGGAAAGTCCCTGGGGAGAAGGTTTTCCAGGATGGCACCTTGAATGTACGGCCATGTCAACGAAATATTTGGGTGATCAATTTGATATCCACACGGGTGGGATTGAACATATTGGAGTACACCACACTAACGAAATTGCTCAAGGATACGGAGCTTTTGGGAAACAGACGGCTAGATACTGGCTACATAATGCTTGGCTAAGCCTAAAAGAAGGTAAGATGAGTAAGAGTGAGGGAACAGTGATCACTATTCAGGACTTGATAGAAAAAGGTTATGATCCAATGGCTTTTAGATATTTATTTTTGACTTCTCAATATAATAAGGGCTTGGTATTTTCCTTTGAATCTTTGGAAGCGGCCGGTAAGGCGTATAAGAAGTTAGTTAACTTAGTTTCTGAGTGGAAAAGCGGAGAAAATGCGGGAAATGGAAAGATTAATGATGAATTTAAGAAGGAATTTGACCAAGCAATGGCTAATAACCTGTCTAGCTCTGAGGCTTTGGCAGTTGTTTGGAAGATGGTTAAAGCGGATATCCCTGAAGCCGATAAGTTGGCAACATTGATCAAATTTAATGAAGTATTGGGTTTAAGATTAGAAGAGGGTGGGGAAGAAGAAGTCCCAGCTGAGATAGAAAAACTAGCCTTGGAGAGAAAGAGAGCGAAGGATAATAAAGATTGGAGTGAGGCCGATAGGATTCGGGATCTTTTAAAAGAGAAGGGTTACTTGGTGGAAGACAGTAGTGAGGGCTATAAAATTAAAAAGATTTAGGCCAATTGAAAATTTTAGAAAGGCGTGTAAAATAGGGAAATATTATTAAAAAGTAATTGTAAATATTAGAAAATAATGTTAAGCTAATACGTTTCTATGAAA
>Ga0100403_1004081_pt1 | contig 10525 bp, 10 predicted proteins | sample CryGeymet201501t_FD_83663 | JGI IMG/M metagenome (GOLD analysis project Ga0100403, IMG submission 83663) | Groundwater microbial communities from Crystal Geyser aquifers in Utah, USA - Crystal Geyser metaG 2015-01t | ecosystem: Environmental > Aquatic > Deep subsurface > Groundwater | place...
ACAGTGATCTTATCTTCACCGGTCAATTGGCTGTTTCAACGCCCTGATTTAACTCGCAGCCAAGAGCGCTTGAATCTGAACTTGAGCACAGAGCCTGATGAGTTTTTTGATGTGACTGTAGAGCTGGTTTTGGGGTCTGGCCTCAGAATTACGAGGGCTGAGGGGCAAAAGAAGTCAAAACCTTTCCGCCCGCGTCTAGGTTCAACCTTCACGCTCTACCGTGGAACTCTGTGTCTAGGCTCTGCTCGGGTTGTTGAGACTTTTGTTTAATTTCTATTTAGGTAGTTGAGCCCCAAAAATCCAAAGTCTAGAACATAGGTATGTCATCTATCATGCATGGAGAAACTTCTATCAATTTTGACCAACTCATTAAGACAGCTGTTCAGAATGAACTTGGTGTCTTGAATAGCTTCGGGGTCTTTGTGACTTCGACAGGCAAGTATACCGGCCGCGCGACAAAGCAGCGGTATTTTCTCAAGGGAGAGAAGACGGGATCTAAAGTCGATTGGGGCATAGGGAATGTTGAACTTTCTGCGGAGATCGGTGCGAAATTTTTCAAAGCTGTAAAAGAAAAAGTCGAATCGAGCACTCCTTATACTTTTAAAGGTAGTGCGGGACCCTTTGACGTTGAAGTTTCTTCTATGAGTCCTTGGCACATTGCTTTTTGTGCCAACATGTTTCGGTCGAAAGATGCAAAGTTTGCAGAGGTGGGGTCGGGGATTAAAGTTTGGCACGCGCCATATGTGAAGGCAAGCGATCTTGTTGATGGATATAATGATGAGGCTCTCATTCTACTTGATCTCGAAAATCGACAGATCGCGATCGCGGGAACTTCTTATGCTGGTGAGATTAAGAAAAGTGTGTTCACCACATGTAATTTCTGGGCACCGGAATATGAAACTTTCCCCATGCATGCGTCTGCAAATTGCTTAGATGATGGAACTTCATCTTGTGTTTTGTTTGGGTTGTCAGGAACTGGAAAGACAACATTGTCAGCCAGTCCAGACCGCGCCTTAGTTGGTGATGATGAGATCATGTGGGATGACAAAGGAATTTATAATCTCGAGGGTGGGTGTTATGCCAAGCTCATCGATCTCAAGGAAGAGTCAGAGCCAGAGATTTTCAGGGCGGTTCATAAATCCCACGCGATTATGGAGAATGTGGTGCTGGATGAAAAGGGCGGGGTTGTTTTTACTGATCGATCTAAGACCGAAAATACTCGTGGCTCTTATCCCTTGTCAGCGCTCGATAAAGTCTTTGACCAATCAAAACACGCGGACTCACCAAAGCATGTGGTCTTCCTAACGGCGGATGCTTTTGGAGCTCTGCCTCCAGTTGCTTTGCTTGATGAGTGGCAAGCACAATATATGTTTATCTCCGGATACACCGCGAAAGTTGCTGGAACTGAGCTCGGAGTGAAGGAACCTCAGGCGGTGTTTAGTGCGTGTTTTGGGGCTCCGTTTATGCCTCGGCCGCCAGCTTTTTATGCTAAGCAATTGGTCGAAAAAGTAAAAAGCTCTGGAGCGAAAGTATGGCTACTTAATACGGGATGGACTCAGGGGGGATACGGCGTGGGGGAAAGATTCCCCATTAAAGTTAGTCGCGGATTATTGAGTGCGATTCAGAATGGCATGCTAGAAAAGGGTGACATGCAAAAACATCCAGTTTTCGGATTCCAAGTTCCTGTGGCGTGCCATGGTGTCGACGCAAAGTATATGACCTTGGGCGATGTGGAGAAATCCAAGATGCTTGATGGGCTCTTCAGGAAGAACTTTGAGAAGTTCAAGGCTCATGCGAGCCCAGAGCTTCTCGAAAATATTCAGGTTTAAGAAACATGGCAGTCGAAAAAATTTGGAAACTGAATCCCTCTATCGAGATTTTCAATGAGCGAAGTGCCAACACGGCTGTGACTCATATGGGGATCGAAGCGATCGAGGTGGGGCCTGATTTTTTGCGGGCGCGTATGCCTGTGGATGAACGCACTAAACAACCTATTGGCCTACTCAATGGCGGATCGTCGGTGCTTCTTGCAGAATCACTGATGAGCACCGCGGGAAATTGGTGTGTGGATTTTCCGAATGAGTTCTGTGTGGGGCAAGAGATCAATGCGAACCATTTACGTTCTGCTCGTGATGGATTCGTGGAAGGTGTGGCGCGTCCTATACATTTGGGGCGCACATCTCACGTCTGGGAATGCCGGATCACTCATGAAGACAAACTCGTCTGCATCAGCCGTATGACATTGGCTGTGCTGCAGAAGAAAAAGTAATAGTCCTTCGATTGGATCTGATCGTTGAACTTGAGCCAAACAAACTTCTTCTGAGATATTCCAAACTAGACCATGAATTGCGGACTATTATATCGAGCCCAACGGCACAGATCTAGAACAATCTACTCAGCGCAGAGAGCAAACGCCTTGGAGCTTGTACTGCCTGTTCCGCCATTGCAGTAGCAATTCCATTGATTGAGATCAGTGGTATAGGAATTATCTAGCTCGGTGCTATTTGGACACTGACACCCACCTGAGATCATGCGACCTGCTGCCGGACAGGAGATCGTCCCTGAAGTACCGGCAAAAGTTGATTCATAGACCTTAACGGTCTTTCCACTGACCGCTGGTGATAATGGAGCAACGCAGTAGGCATAAGCTTTAGGACTTCCAGAAATATCGTCACATTCAGCGACCCAAGATTGCGGCCCAGATGGGAAAACAGCGTTTATTGTGTTGCTTCCATCATCAGAACAAGAAGCCGATCCAGAAATGGCGATATCATCACCTGTGCATGAAACTTCGTATTCAGTATCTTCAGCACTAATTGCAACAGATTGTACGCTTACGGAAGTTACTGTGTCGTTCGCGCAGATGGCATAAGCCTTAGGATTAGTCCCGTCCCGTATCTCGTCACAAGAACAAACCCAATCATTGTTCGAGCTGGCCAGGTTCCTCGTCATGTTGCCATCTTCGCCACATTTGCAAGCACCTCCAACTCTAGTTTGAGCTGAAGAGCACGCCACAAACGTGTCTGTTTCTGAGGCTGTAATCGGGGACACCGCTCCAATGCTATTAATTTCAAAAATAGGCTGGTTTGATGAAATTGCCTTCTTCGAATCCTCCATTGAGCTAGTTGTCTCCATCGGATCTTTCTCGACAACGGACATCAAACTGTTGCCCGAGCCCCCGCAAGAAGCCAAAAAAAATGTTGAAAGCAATGTAAAAAACGTAAGTGTGTTTTTCATAACCGTGATTATATCGTCCATCTATACCATGGCCATAGATCAGAAAATTTTTCTTGGGGGGGGGCGACGCGTTAGGTATGTTGCCGTTTAGATCGTCGCCCCAACCTCCCAAGAGAGGGGCTCAGTGCAAAACCAATCTATTACTCTCTCCAATATATGGCAATAGGTCCGAGCATCTGTGTTAGATCATGGGAGAGCATGAGTCTTGGAGCAGACCTCAGGAGTCTTTCGGCGGGCTTTACAGAAAAGTTCGCTTCTTGATTGGGATGTGGCCGATTTCGGCGAAGCTTAGGATTTTGAAGCTGCCGTCGTCTTCAATGGCGATACGAGTAAGGCTGCATTGAAGGATATCGAAATTGGTCCAGTTTTTGGGAGACATCCCAAGAGCTTTGGCTGTGAAAAATCTTATGACATTTCCGTGGCAAACCAAAAGCTCATTGCGAGTCTTGTTGCCTTTTAAGGGGCGAAAGTGTTTGGCGAAAGCTCGTTCGAGACGCTGCGTGCTCTTGATCACATAGCCTTCTTTCAGATTCATTTTCTTTGCTTTATAGGTGGGAAAGTAGGGCAGTCCTTCGACGAGAAGACTTGATCTCGAGACTTTAGGAACGCTGATAGAGTTCAATATAATATCGGCCGTTTCTCGGGTTCTAGTTGTTGTGCTCACGTAGGCGATATCGAAGTCTGTTTCTCCAAGTCTTTTTGATAGCTTGGCTGCTTGGTAGAGTCCAAGAGGCGTGAGGTGGCCGTGCTTTAAATCTTTCTTGTCTCGAATAAAGTGGCCGTGACGAACGAGGTGAAGAATTCTTGTGCCCATGCCCTAGAGCATAACAATTATCGAAGTGATCTCAAAACTTCGGGGGTGAAATAGCTGAGGATCAAATCAGCGCCGGCGCGTTTGATAGAGATCAAGGCCTCATTGCGAGCTTGCTCAAGGTTCATGATGCCGGCTTGAGCAGCTAATGTGATTTGCGCATATTCTCCGCTCACCTGGTAAGCGGCAACTGGCACGGTGGAATGAGCTTTGAGCTGAGAGATGATGTCAAGGTAGGCAAGGGCTGGTTTGACCATAACCATGTCAGTACCTTCTGCGAGATCGAGTTCTAGCTCTCGCAATGCTTCCAAAGAGTTGGCTGGGTTCATTTGATAAGTTTTCTTGTCGCCAAACTTTGGCGCGGAATCCAAAGCTTCTCTAAACGGACCATAGAAGCAAGATGCGTATTTGGCTGTGTAGGAAAGGATTCCTACTTCTGAAAAACTGGATTCATCAAGAGCTTGTCGAATATGACCGACTCTTCCATCCATCATGTCCGATGGGGCGACAATGTCTGCCCCGGCTTCAGCTTGGATACAAGCCATCTGCGCAAGAATATCTAGTGAGGGATCATTAAGAATTTTTCCATTTTCTACAATTCCATCGTGTCCATCACTGGAGTAGGGATCCATGGCCACATCGGTGATCAAGACAAGCTCGGGGAATTTGTCTTTTAATCTCTTGATGGATTCTGGAAGGAAGCCATTTTTATTTATGGCTTCAGTCGCTTTTGAATCCTTAAGGGAATCTTCAATGATGGGAAATAAAGCTAGGGCTTTGAGGCCGAGCGGCATCAGTTCGGAAACTTGCGCCTCCAAAACATCCAGGCTCATTCGCGAAACGCCTGGCATAGATTTGATCGCCTCGTTCACCTGCCGGCCTGGCTTGATGAATACAGGCCAGATCAGATCGTTCGCTGTCACACGATTCTCTTGTGTGAGGTCACGAATCGAAGCGTTGATGCGGTTGCGGCGAGGGCGTTGCGATAGGTAGTAGGGTGTGGCCATTTCAGGTATAGGTATGCCCCAGACCGGCCCTTGCGGTCAAGAGTCGCTTCCTGCCAAAAAGGGGGCTACTGAGCCGTGAGGTTGACGTAGATGACGTCTTCGTAGCTGCCAGTGACCTTTCCCGCAGGGTCTCCCGTTACAGTGAATTTGAAAGGAAATCTTGTTTCTGATCCGCTTGGAGGGTTGATGAAGGGAATTGAGAAGGGGTAATCGCCAGGATTGAGTGTCGATCCAGCTGTGTAAACGGTCGGAGAAACGTAGAGCGAGTAAGAGATCTGTGTCGTGGCACTGGCGGCACTACCTACTTTTTTGAGGTAGCCACCATTGACTGAGGACAGCGAATATTTGTAGCCCGTGTTGTTTCCTATGATCAAATCAATCAAGACTTCGTCTCCTTGAACGAGTGTTCCAAAGCTCGCAGTTTCTGTTGTGTCTTCAAGATCAAATGGGGCACCGGCAGGAACAAGGGATAGATCTAGTCTTGTTCGAACAATATATTTGAATTTTACTTTCACAGTATCTTCCAGTGTGAAAGGGGCGCTCGATCCAATAGGGCGGGTGTAGAACTCCATGGTAAAGTTGTTGTCGTAATTGCCCTGATTGCTCGTGTAGGGAACGTCTCCTAAAACTCCGACAAATTGGTGGTAATTGTCTTGTCCGCCTACGTTGGCTTCCATAGTCCCGGTGATCATGTTTGATGGGGGGGAGACGTCAGGGATCGTTTGTAGAATTTGTGTCTGGGTATTGTCGTAGATTTGCATGAGGATCTGTACAGGGGATTTTTCAATATAGCGATTGTAGCTTCCGTCATTGGAGTCACCTTTGTTGAAGCCAATCGCGTATTCACATGAAATATTCGTGTTGTTTCTATGGACTCTAAAATTGATGGTCTGAACTGTCCCATTGTTGAATTGAACATTGGTATCAACGCCCATCAATTTTTTACAGGCATAGCTAGTTGTGGAATAGAGCCCAGCGAGAAAAGTTATAAGAACAAAAATGAAGCTTGGTGATGATTGATAGAAGATATTCTTTTTCACGATATTATTCACGACTGAGTACCCTTTCTCCTAAGTCTTCTGAGGAGGATGAATCTATGAGGATTTCGAGATCTTGTCGACGACCTTCGGGGCTGTTGAGCCGACTAAGCACCATTTTGTCTGCTGCACCTTTTGACTCTACGAAAAATCGCCCGTCACTATTGGTGAAAAAATTGTCTGTCTCAAGGAGCTGGTCTCCTTGGAATGTGGACCATGTGCCGCTGACATAAGCCGCTGGCTTTAGATCCTTAAACACAAGTCGACCCTTTAGCGAACGAATCTCTTGGATGTCTATGGAAACTTCTGAGCCGCGGAACTTCTTGCCTTTTACGAGGATAAACTCAGGAGAGACTTTGGGGGGCACTTGCCCTGGCTTAAGTTGGGGATTGACCCGATAAAGCCTCTGGTTTCTCGACGACACATCAGTAGCTAAGCCGGGTCCAAGAAAATCAATTTTGGCGGAGTAGTTGCTCTGATGGCCTAGGAAAAGTGGTGTTTCACTAGAACTATCATTGCTTTTTCTGGCTATGAGAAATGAATCGTTAATGTCCTGTCCAAAAGCAAGTGACGATGGGGTATAGGCCAGAGTTGTTTTGAGGGCAATACGAGCTTGTTGATAGTTTCCCGAGGAGACGAATTTCGAATAGTCATAATTCAGTTCGGCGCTTCCTCGGTTGCCTTTGTAATTTAGGTCGAGGCGAGCGTCTGTGGCGTCGGTTGATTTCTGAAGAGTGGCTTTTTGAGAAAAGTTTTGAACTCTTTGACCTGGGTCATGGAGTAATTCCACTCTCGATTGTTGGTTTCGACTCTGAAAAAAGGACCTGGCTTGTAAGTTTTTTCGTGTTTCTCTCCAGGTTAGTCCAACGGTGAAATTGTGTTTTGATTCGTTGGGATCAAGGTACTCGTATCCGGCACTAACGCTCCAGCTCTTCATGATGTTTCTTCTGACGTTGTATCCCCAGCGAGACTCATGAGCACCTCCGTGTAGCCAATCTCTTCTCCAGTCTATAGATTGCTGTAGTCGCAGGGGAGCTTCGAAGGAAACGGAGTTAAAGACAGAAACCTGCTTTTGGGAAGGGATACCAAGTTGGAGGGGGCTAGAAAAACCGGTTGAGTAAACTTCAATATAGCTTCGAGTATAAGGTCTGAGTGAATAAAAGCTAATGGCTTTAGGGGAGTTCCAGGAGAATCGAATGGCTGCAGCGGTGTTCGTATCCTTTGGAAAATAAGTCATAAGCTCGGTGCCTAGTAATCCAATCTTTAAAGCTTTCTTTGCCTCAATACCAACGGCAAAGGATTGATCAGAGATTTGTGAATTCATGCCCATGTCAAAGGACGTGGCAAGTCCAAAGCGGTAGTAGGCGCTGCCATACCAATCATCAGTTTGGTAGCGTCTGGAGAGGCCATCAAGCGATGAAGCTGTTCCAACATTGAAGGAATAGTCGCTCTCGCCTTTTTTTAATACTGTCTCATCGTGGAATAGCTCTTCGGTTATTTCGCGAACGGCGCCGCTTTGGGATCTGACAATTATTTTAAGTTCATTGCTTCCAGAATAAAGGGGGATCTGGTCGATAGACAGAGGGCCTGCCGGGGCCTGGAATCTTTCTCGAAGAGTCCCATTAAGGTAGATTTCTATTTCTGAAGCTTCGTTCAGGAGAATCTCTTTGCGTCCTGTGTTTTGGAATTGCCACCAATTTTGTAGCTCTCGTTCTTTGCGGTAACTAAGGCCCAATAGATTTCTAGAATTTTGAAATGATCGTATAGTAGGAATGATATCGCCCGCTATGATTCGACTTTGTTGCTTCTCCAAATCGTAAAAAACATAACTCTCATTGCGATTTAGAACGGGTGAGGTGTTTTCGGCAAAAAGAAACTTGTTTACTGCTCGTACAGAGTAAATATCATTGACCCAATCCACGGCTCCACTGACAGGAACTCGAAGCCAGCTGGAAGAGTTGGTGCTCTTGTCGATTGACTGTTGTATTCGAATGTTTGCAAATCCAGACCAGGGACTCGGATTGACGATGAGAGCTCCCGTTTCATCGTCATAGTTTTCAAGCAGCTTCATTTCTTGAGTCTTGAGTTCGGTGCTAGCTAAGTCGATTTGCAGCTTGAGGGTCTCTTCATCAAAGCTCGTACTGATTCCAGCGTTCGTGAGTTCGTCCAGGCTGGCCATGGGAGGAAGTGATTCAATTCGCGTCCTAATAGCTGGGGTGATTCGCCCTTGTATTCTTGAGGCGAGCTCTTTTGTATCAACCTCCACCTCGCTAGGAGTCTCAATATTAACCCAAACCAATCCGAGCGACTCTTGGCCGAGAAAAAGAGATGCTTTAACTCTTGTTCCAGCAAAAGCTGATGTCGATGCTAAGAGGGCGAGAACGCAAATGAAGAGCGTCCTCGTTGAAGCGATTAGATTCAAGTTCTAGTTCTCCCCACTCAAGATGATACTGGCTGACCTCTGGTCTAGATCTTTTGGAAACGCTCCTTTGAGTGACAGTTTGTATGTCTTTGTCATGCCGGGAAGGAGGTTTTCCGCAGCTAATACTTTATGATCTGAAGCAAGAACGGAGTAGGGAGTTGACGAGGTCTTTTCGTTCTCGAATTTAATTTTGATTCCCGATAGAACTACGTGGGTGTTTCCGGTATTGAGTAGATTTAATTCGAGCTGATTCTTATTTTGCTTGATGCTCATGACTTTTAGCTGTGCCTTCCGTTCTTTGGGAAGGACGTAGGCTGAGGCTACATATCGGAGCAGGAACTTCAAATTCACATCAGAATTACGTACTTTTTCTTGAATCAAATTTACGGGTAGTTGCTGGAAAATAATTCGAAAAGGAATTTCTGTTTGGGGAGACTTGTCGCTACCGATGTAGCTGATTCTGACCAGTCGCTTGGCTCCGGGTTTTAATGTGAATTGTGGAGGGTAGATACTGAGGTCCAGTGAATCAGATCTTGTTTCTTCTCCCGACGAGTCATAGCCTCTCTTTTGGCCTAGGACTTCCACGGCGATCTCTTCTTGCTGCGTGTTTAGGACCACAAAATTTTGAGTCGCTTTATCCCCAGTAGCTTCAAATTCTGCAACCATAGGGGTTACTTTGAAGGCATGGCTCAATAGGGAGCTTAGGGCGAAGAACGTTAGGAGAAGCAGTTTTGTTGGCTTGAGCCAAATACGCATGAACATAGGTCATGAGTTTATCGCAAATTTAGGATGGACCCAATTTTAGAAACAAAAAATAGAGAGATTAGGGGGAGGCCAGTTCTACGAGCATAGGCTTTGACGAATTGTTGTCTGCGGTTAGAAGGGGCAGGAAGTTTTGACCAGAAAATGCTCCGATGACGACTGATTTGTCTGAATTCATGACGGAGACGGTAAGTGCCATTTTTTTCGCGTTGTGGCTGATCCAAAGCCCATTCTTGCCCTCGAAACTCATTTTGGTTTCGACACTTGTGGGAACTTGGCCGGAGATCCGAAGGCTTTCCTGCCTACGAGCTAGTGCGGAATGGGAGCTGAGGCTGAAAAGGCAGACCAATATGATCCAAAGTCCTAGCTTAGTTCTCGTGCTCTCCATCTGTTCATTTAATCAGTCTTGGAGTCACAGTAGTGTGAAGAGAGTGTTAAAAAGCCCCCTCAGATCGCTCTGAGGGGGCTTTAAGAAGATTTTTGAAACTGATATCGGGCTAGAATCAAGGGGCTCCGATTTCGAGTTCGATGGTATCGGTGTATTCACCAGCTGTCGCACTAGTTCCTAGGCCTGTGAATGTGATGGTCACTTCACTAGTGTTTCCCGGTGTTAGGGCGGCGGATGCCTCCGTTCGGGCGTCTTGAAAACTAGCCGTTGGGGTAATCGAAGATCCGTTATAGCTAAGGCTATAAGTCACGAAGGCTCCCGAGTCGTCTTCGTTGACGATCTTTCCAGCATTCGTGGAGCGGAGTTGAACTTTATATCCTGCAGGATCGTTTGAAAGCTCTGTGACAGTTGCGATGTTTGTGGCTGATTCTCCATTGACGATATCTAGGTCGCTAGCTGCGCCAGCTTCAGAAACGCTGATACTGTACTCAGGATCCACAGTTCCAGACAAGTTGATCTCGCCCGTTGTTAGTGCATATGCCTGACCGCTAAAAGCGATGAGTCCTAAAAGTGATGAAGTTAGAAGTTTTGATGTATTTAATTTTTTCATTTTTCCTCCAAGTGATAAAAAGCTATTTTGAACTTTGAAATCTTTCATTGGTTTGTAACGAGCAATAGACGTGCCATGGGTTAAGTCTGTAAATTTTCTGTTAAGAGCAGTTCTGTAAACCATTTTACCTTCTTTTCGGCAGTTGCCTGTATAGAATTTAGACACTTTTGAAGAAAAAAAAGGTTAGTGTCATCAGGTATTTGCACTGATATTGGGTGCCAAAATAGGCATGCGACGGGGTGAGGTGTCGG
>Ga0100403_1004085_pt1 | contig 10520 bp, 23 predicted proteins | sample CryGeymet201501t_FD_83663 | JGI IMG/M metagenome (GOLD analysis project Ga0100403, IMG submission 83663) | Groundwater microbial communities from Crystal Geyser aquifers in Utah, USA - Crystal Geyser metaG 2015-01t | ecosystem: Environmental > Aquatic > Deep subsurface > Groundwater | place...
GAGAACTTGCATATTTCCTTTAAAAATTCAAAATCATCCATTGTTCCCCTCCTTCACCTTGCGCCATGCGGCGAGGGCTTTCTCCTGTTTAATTTCCGCAGTAAGCACACTCAAGGGTTCTTGAGCTATCTCAAGCTCTTCAGCCGTCTCGCACACCTTCTCAGCCGCTTCGAGGCGAGCACGGAGCGTGTCTATCTCGGAGAGTAGAAACATCACATCTTCTTTACGAAAATCAAGTGTTTTGAAAGGACATTCATCAATATATCGATTTATCTCTTCAATCTTACCGCTCATCTCTCCCTCCCAGACTTCATTGTAGGCGTTGCCCTATCCATCATCCGCATGGAGTCCATGAACACTTTATCCTGCGCCCTTGTATTCGCCACCTCCCCGACGGTGAAGAGGGTGATTAGGTATAGGTATTTCATTCCCATTCCTCTGGCCCTCTCCGCTTTAATGTTTTACAAGAACTTTCAGGTTTTTTTGTAAACCCTCCTTCGCTTACATCTATCACATCGGATTGAGAATAGCCGCAAACCAGACAGGTTCGCCAGAATTTGGGGCCAACCTTACCTCTGTACTCCCACCGGTGTTCTGACTTACTGGTATGTGATGGGTGCGTGCAGTCATCTCCACTACATGGCGACCACGCCTTTGCAGGATTTTTAATCTCTATCAGTGGGCTTGGGTTCTTTATCAGCCACTCTAAATCCTCGAACTCTTGAGGGGTCATCCGTAATTCACGCCCCTGTTCTATGAAGATAGTTACACTGTCTTTATCTCTTATTATCATCTCCCCTCCTTCTTCCCAGCCTCAATCCACGCCTTGTGAACGATTAGGTCGTTGTCGTCCTCGCTCATGTACCGAGCCTTGTTACGATGGTGCCGCCAGCCAAAATAGGCGTAGGCGACTATGCTGATAAGGGATAGGACTCCGTAAGTGTATAGGATTTTCATTCCTCAATCTCCTCTATTGAATTTTGCGTTTCTATTCCTCCACCTCATACTCGCCCGTGAGCTTGACGGTGGTGATGCAATCGTCGGTTCTGCATCTTAATGCCGAATCCTCGTTAGAATGTAAATACTCTACCCCGTGATAGACATTCGCATATCCCTCCACTGTCCTCACCACCTTCCTTTTCGGCCTCTCAGGTGCGACTATCTTCACCTCGTCCCAGAACCAACTTGGTGTGAGGTCGGACTGGTTTTCCTTGCCATTAGGATAGAAATATTGTCGGGGCATATCTAATCTATCAAGGTCGATTGCAAAACATTCACTGATGGCACCCTCTTCAGTGATTCTCATTACCTTCCCCCACCCATAACGGATATGCCAAAGTCTTTCTCCAACTCTTGCGTTCTCAAATGTCGTCTCTCTCATTTTGAGACCTCCTTTTCGTCCACCACCTTCAACATCTCCTGACAATGGGGACACTTGATAGTCCTTGTCCCATCCGCACTGTAAAATATATCATGGCAATATACGCACTCGTATTTAGTCATCGTCGGACTCCTTTATAGTTTTAATGATTCGCACAGTATGCCACAGTCCTCAACCACTGGTGGTGTAAACCTACCTCGTTCAGAATCAAGTTCGTCAAGATATATGCCCTTAATACAAGAGGCTCCAATTATTCGTTCCATTTTAGCTCGTGTTTTAAAAACCTCTGGAAAATCTATGCGTATATGGTTCCAGTATCCCGCCCCGCCCTTTACACAACCTATACAATTATTGTTATTATAGCCGAGGTCGTACATAGCGGGTCGTTTGATACCACTCGCTTTGAGGATACGGTGCGCATCGTTTTTTTGATATCCTTGTTCAATTAATGGGAATCTATGCTCCTGCTCCGGCATACTGTCGAGAAGTCTATCACAGCGATTTTGCTCATTTAAATCCATTCCCCATATATAGGTGAGAGAACCGCCCATAGTTTGCTCCCACTCTTTGCGAACTCTTTTCTTGAGCCTCAATGTGCAGGAGGCCCCACCAACCCCATTAATATATCCTCTACCTCCAGCCATACGGCAAGCATTTTCTACACTCTTTAATGGACTTTGAATCCACTCAATAGGTTTCCTAAACCATTCCTCACAATCTTTGATAAATCGTATAGTATCTGGATGTTGGTCATCTATATGGACATAGATAATCCTGTCAATCTGGTCAATTAGTAGTTTGGTGCCAACTGCGCTTGAAACTCCCGCGCTAAACCAAGAAACCATAAGACGCTCATTAGTCATCGCCGCCCCCCTCAATCAGGGCTTTAATGTCAACACCACTGGCGCGGTCGTCCGCTGTTAATCCACACTCATCGAGGTCGCCTCGTACGCCGGAGAGGTCGCCCCGTATATCGGTGAGGTCGCCCGTTATACCAGAGAAGCGGCCCCATACGCCGGAGAGGTCTCCCCACACGCCGGAGAGGTCTCCCGTTATGTCGGAGAGGTCTCCCGTTATGTAGGTGAGCGTACCCCGCACACCAGTGAGGTCGCCCCACACACCAGTGAGGTCGCCCCACACGCCGGAGAGGTCTCCCGTTATGTCGGAGAGGTCTCCCGTTATGTAGGTGAGCGTACCCCGCACACCAGTGAGGTCGCCCCACACACCAGTGAGGTCGCCCCGCACTCCTATGAGGTCACCCCGCACAGTGAGGTCGCCCCATACGTCGGAGAGGTCACCCGTTACGCCTGTGAGGTCGCCTCGTACGCCGGAGAGGTCGCCCCGTATATCGGTGAGGTCGCCCGTTACTTCTGCTGGTGGGCCTTCTATCATCCTGCCATTGACGATGTGGTACACTATTGGGGTACGCGTTAAAGTTCTTTTCATTTTGAGACCTCCAATTTGCTCATCTGATATTTCCTCTGCCACTCCGTAAAGCATGGCTCACAATAGCCGTGGGTGGTTGACTTATCATCCAGGGGTTCCTTTTCGCCGTAGACAACTTTACACTCACAGCAGACCTGTATCATTTCCACCCCTCCTTTTTAAATTCCTCTAACGCCTCATACAAATCCGCCGTTACTTTCTCCAGCCTCGCCATAGTGATGGCTGTTTTCTTCTCGGCCTCACGGAGTTCCGCTTCCAACTGGGATAGGGATTTATCGCTTTCGACCTCTTTCTTTATGGCGACCCAGATTTCGGCACGGATGAAATTATCACCATCGGGGTTTGACAATAAATCATCCGCGTGTTTCCAATTATCGTAAACCTCTTTTATCGTCATACTCCCTCCCTAACTGACCCACGTATTACCACTAACCCGCGCATCGCCGTTGACCTGCGCATCGCCGCAGACCCGCGCATTGCCGCAGACCCGCGCATCGCCGCTGACCTGCGCATCGCCGTTGACCCGCGCATCGCCGTTGACCCGCGCATCGCCGCTGACCTGCGCATCGCCGCTGACCTGTGCATTGCCGTAGACCTGCGCATTGCCGCAGACCTGTGCATCGCCGTAGACCCGCCCATTGTCGTAGACCCGCGCATTGCCGCTGACCTGTGCATTGCCTATTTGCGAGAGATTTTTTTCTGATTCTATCCATCCACCCATCTCACCGGCTTTCACACCCGCGAAATCTTTTAATGCCTCTATTCTGTAAAGTTTTATCTTGCCTACCATCTTTATGGTATCTGTCAATTTGTATTTCATTATTTTTCTCCTTTAAGTTTCGCTTCAAGCCGGTCTGCGCGCCGTTGCTCACCGAGAAACATCTGCTCGTATTGCGTGTATTTTTCCTCCAAATGTTCCAGCTTCTCCTCCAGCGTGCGCTCCGGCTGACCTTTATACTCCGGCTCCTCGCGCTCCGGCCTGCCGTGGGCCTCCGGGAGCACCATGTGGTTTTCGAGGTTTTTGTCAATCTGTCTGCTCATAGGTCGCCTCCTTTTTCGGCTCGTCCCATTTTCGATTTTTGCAGGCCGGGCACTCCTTCGGGTGCTCCGTCCTCGCCTCCCATGTATATCCGCATTTAATACAGATGAGCTTCATTTCTCGTCCTCCCGCTGTGTTGATTGTGTTTGTTATTTTAATCCATCATGGTTAGTTAGTGTTTGTCGCAGGCTAAAACAGATTAATCGCTTTTTTGTCCATCCCGCAAAAAGGACAATTAAAGTTTTGAGGTATTTTCACGGCCCCGCAAATGCAATCCCACGTATCGAGGCTTATATTCTGGCTCTCTTTTATTCTTTCCTGAGCCTCCCACGCATCTGCTGAAAAATAATGCTTACGGACAGCCCATAGCTTTTTATGCTTAGTCATTTTGTGCCTCTTGTTAATGGTTGACCACTCTTTATAACTCTATTATATATGATTATGATTACTTGTCAAGTAAATAATTTACATTATCAGAACGGGACATCAAAAATCAGCGTTTTAATGTCCGGCCACTTTCCGCTAATATCCACGACCGCATGGCTGGGTGTAGACCATGCGCCGTTTTTGATTAGTTCGAGCGCGTCTGCCGTAGAATCAGGGTATGGCACCATGCCGAATGTGAGCTGATGCCATAGCGCCTTCCCCTTCGTTACGGCATACCCGGAGTACCCGTCGCCCTCAAAGCACATCCACATATTCGCCGTCCTGACAGCAGTCCCAAGGTCTATCTCCACGCGGACTTTCAATAGTGTTTTGCCCGACTCCTTGCCTATATGGGGCTCGCCGTAGATACCCATTACATCGCAGGTCACGGGCGGCTGTGAGCCGAACTCAACATCTTTCAGGTCTGGCGCATCCGCCTCAAAGACAAATTCATAACCGCACTCTGGGCACACCCTGACCGCCGGGTGTAATTCGATATCGCAGGTCGGACAGTATTTTATCCCGGCAGGGTTTCGCTCGCTCGGCGCGGTCGATTGCCGATAGCGGATTTTGAGTTTATCTAGGTCGGTGCCGAACTCGTTGGAATTACCCACCATATCGAGCACAAGGCAATTTTCCTTTCCGGGCGAAATCCTCTGCCCACGACCTAAAATCTGCTTGTAAAGCGCGGCGCTCTTTGTGGGCCGCGCCATTAAAATGCAGTCGATATCTGCGACATCCATACCTGTCGTCAACTGGGCAACCGAGCAAAAAACCTGCCCCTCGCCGTTGCGCAAAGACTCCATGTTGGCGTAGCTATCCAGCGTATCGAGCTCGCTGTGTATGGGTAGAGCGCGGATACCATCCGCGTTAAACGCTGCGGCGAGCTTCTCGGCGTGCGCGATAGTAACACAAAACGCGATGGTCTTTTTCCTATCGGAGGCGTGCTGCTGCCATGCCTCGACCGCGCTCCGGATATGTTGGCCCTCGCTCATGATGCCGGATATCGTGCCGAGATTATATTCGCCGCTGACGAGAGATGTATTATCAAGCCGCGTCTCCAGCCCGGCAGGGACGGCGACCTTACCTATCAACGGCGCGAGAAACCCCATCGACTGCAACTCGCCTACCGTTATGCGGTGGTGGACTTCGGTGAAATATGGCTGGCACTTGGGCGCGTTACGGGTGCCGTAGATATACCCGTCGTTCAGGCGGTACGGGGTCGCCGTAACGCCGAGCAATCTCATACGGGGATTATACTTGCGGAGCGTTGATATTATTGCTCCGAACTGGTCGGGCGGTTCGGCGTCGCCCTCCTTCGGAGTTGCCAGCAAGTGGCACTCGTCCACGATTACGAGCTGCACCGGCGCGAACGACCCGAGCCGGCGGATAAGTGTTTGCCTGCTGGCTATCGTTACGCGCGCGTCCAGCCGCTTGTCGCCGGACACCGAAGCACATGCTACCCCGACGGAAAGAGATAGCTCAGGCGCGACACGGAGAAGCTTATCGCGGCTTTGCGTTACGAGCACCTCGCGGTCTGTGAGTATGAGCACTCGGAACGACGGATTTTCGGCCAATAGGCGTTGAGCGATTTTGGCGAAAATTATCGTCTTTCCGGCGGCACACGGACTTTCGAGCAATACCGAATATTCGGTCTTTAACGCCTGCCAGATTGACTCAAGTGCGGAGACCTGGTATGCGCGCGGTTTCAAAAGGGCACCTTCCCGTCGCTCCAATCCTTCCGACAATATTTTTCGTTATTTAAATTGCACATCCGGCACTGAAACCAATCGACTCTATCGCTGATACCCCTTGGCGGCTCCTTCGATTCGATGATAAGGCGGGCCTTTTCCCTCAGCCGCTCGAATAAAGCGCGGTCGAACTTGACGCGCTCCTGTATCCGCTCGGAAGTGTTTTTATTCTCGATGACAAACAGGCACCGTACCAACTTCGCATACCCCATGTAGAGCTGTGCCTGAGCGAAGTATTTAGCATCCGATTCGATGCCGTTTTTTTTAAACTCATTGAATCGTTTATCACTCGCGGACTTGACCTCAAGGATATGAGTCTTACTGCTTTCCTTGAGTCCGGTTATCCTCCCGTCCGAATGACCTCTGAACAGCCCGTCGAAGTCCGAGTAGGAGTTCGCCTTCGCGGAGCGATTGACTTTCAGCCCGGCAAGCCGCAGGTCGCGCACCACGCGCGCCTCGATGAGATGACCTGTGTCGAATAACCTGTGCATCCGGCCTGAGAACTCCTCTATGGGCGCCGCATGGTACTTTATCCATAATCTCCGCACACACTCGTCGCCTATTTCGCTCATACCCAGATATCCGCGCGGAGGTTCCGATTGCGCCTTGAGCGCCACGGCCTTATCTACCGTTGCGATAGTGTCCTCTTCATATAAAAAAGTCAGGTCTGCCATATTTTTTCCTTTAAATCACTATATGCTGAAACCCGTTTACCGACTCGATAATCTCGCCGTCCAGCTTCTCGCTGTTGGGCTCCCGTCCTATCGCCGCCGTCTCCTCACCCTGACGCCAGACTGCGTAGCCCCTGCCAGCGTACCTTCCCTGCGGATTGATTATCCCCTCAGTCCTCGCCACGCACGCAGGGATGCCGAGGACTTTAAAATGCTCCAGCCACAACTGTAATGCCCCATCGAAATTCTCAACGCACTCGGTAACGCGAAAGTATGGGTACATTGGGCCTCCTACTTTAAAAGATTTCTTTCGGTGTAAATAGTACACCCTGTCTCTTGTGCTTCTCCAGTCTATCCACTGCGGCATTGAAATAATCAACATCGATTTCAAAACCATCGAGGGCAAACCCCATATTGTAGCAGGCAATAGCCGAGCTACCACTTCCCAAATGTGTGTCCAGTATCTTATCACCCGGCTTAGCATAGTTTTTTAGGAGCCACTCGTAGAGCTTGACGGGCTTTTGGGTGGGGTGGATGCGAGACTCTTTGTTTTTCATGTTTTCTTGGAGCATCCCATGCCATTTGTATTTAATCTTGCGGACTGCCGTTTTGAAACTTGTCCATGCAAGCTCGCAATCGGCATAGCCGTTATCGCCGTTGTCCTTATCCCAAACAATCCAACATGATGACGGTGAAAGAATAAAGTAATTGCCACCCCAAATAATTTGCTGCTTACTCACCCTCTTTAGTTCCTCAAAATATTGCAAGGATGGTGTTTCAGAATCCCACTTTTTAAGTCCATATTCTTTGCAAGTTGCCTTGCTTTTGCCATATTGAGTACCGCCTCTTGTATAATTGCTTGCACCTATCCCATACGGCGGGTCAACTATGCAAAGCGAGTAATATTTATCCGGTATCTGAGATAACATTTTCATACAGTCGGCTTGATAAAGGCGTATACCACCGGATATATATTCCTGCTCGTAATCCTTATATTCCACGAAACCACTCCGGTTCTCTTATGAAGTCTGAAAAGTAACGGGCTTTAGTATAGTATTCCTTTATTTTGACGCGGCGTACAGAGCACCCGACAATGTACGCGCCCGCCTTTCTAACGAGGTCAAACCTACCCCGGTCGGGTTCCAACGGGCCGTTATTGCGCGTCAAACTTTACTTACCAGGCTGCCGGTGTTTTGTCCGCTGCCAACACGGGTGCCGCGACAGTCACCGCGCGGTAGTCCGTTACCTTATTAGATTTCAGCATCTTGCCTTTACCGGTTACGGGGTCTTTATCTTCTGGCTTGTTCGATTCAAAGTCCTCGACCGTCAGTTTCGCCTCGAACGGCCTGCCGTGTAACGGCTCGGTGCGGCTGAGGGTGTCCTTATGTCCGATGGCGACGGCAATCTTTCCGAGCGCGCCCCGGCCTATTTTCTGTGCGACCTCGGAGAGATTGACAATGTTAAGCCTATCTATCACCGTGCGGCCGGTGCCGTCCTGTAACTCATAGGTGAAGACGAGCATCTTCCCCTTACCCGAGCTCGTGTCCTTGACCTCACTTGCTGTTATGACGACCTTCTTCCAGCCCGGCTCTATTATCTCGAAGCCGCCCTTATGACCCGCCGCATCCTGTTCGGGGTTTGCATTGTAACCTAATTCGCTCATGTTATTTTTCTCCTTCTGGTTTAGTTGTGCGGCTGTTTTTTATCGCCGCAATTAATGTGTTCCACGCCTCGCCCTTGATAAACGGCAGTTCCGGCGGCAGACCGTAACGGTTTTTCGCGCGGTATGCCGGGCGCTCCTCAGTGTACATCAGTCGGTTCTGCCCACCGGTGCCGCGCACGACTTTCTTATTGAATCCCACATCCGTCTTTTCGACGAAAACCTGATTATTAACAAACAACACGGCATCGCCCCATTCGATTATTTTCGGGGCCGCTGTTTTATGTAGTTTAATCTGATACCGGTCGTAGGGCTCAGTGTCCGGGCTATCAAACCGTTTAACCTCGGCATGCCCGATGAGAATTATCGCCATGCCTTTTTTGATTCTGAGCTCATCAAGGGCAAAAAGCAACCTGTTCCACTGGTCGAGGGCGAAATGGTATCCCTTCGCGTAGGCGAATGCGCTCTTCTTTTCCATCCCCTCGATATTAGGCTCCCCGTGTATGGCGCAGGTCGCCTGCCAGACGAGAGGTTCCAACCAGTCGAGCGTGTCGATGACGACCGTCTTGTAGTCATGCTTCTCCAAAAACAAAACGCGAAGCTGACCCATCACATCGTCGAATGATAGTGCCTTCGGGAATTTTGCCGCGTCTATCTCATTCAGCCCGTCCTCGGTCTGAATAAAAATTGGGTTGAATGCTGACGCTCCAAATGTTGATTTACCCATGCCCTCCATTGCGTATAGGACTATGCGAGGCGGGAGATTCGTTTTGCCCGTAGTGATATTTTTTAAAGAAAAGTCGCTCATCATTCCACCTCCTCGACCTTTACCGAGTCCTTCGCGGGCTTGACCGAGATGAACTTCTGGCAGACGGCGAAGACTTCGGGGTTTGCCGTCTCTATCGCGCGGAGCTTTTTAAGGTCGAGCGACGGCTTATATATCACGGGGTCTATACTCTTCGGAATCAGGTACATATTTTTGAAGTACAGCTTCTCGTCAAGGGTGCGGGTGAGTTTGCGCACCACCTTGATTTTAAGCCCGTCCACCTCGCGGGACTCAGTGCCCTCCAGCTCGCCGGGAATGAGAGCGGATATGGCGAGTTCAATTTCCACGCGGAGCGACCGGTAGTGCTCTTCTTGCGCTTTTATCAGCTGGAAACTTTTTACGAGGGATTCGAGAGATAGTTCGGGGGGCGCGTTTGGCGCTGGCATGACTGACATGGCGGTACTCCTTTTTAGGTGGCCGTTTCCATTAACCGACTATTCGATTATGATGGGGCTGGCCTGATGAGATGATTATATCAGGACGAAAAAGAATGTCAAGAAAAAAGTTGACATGAGAATAAAAAAGAGTTAATGTAATAAAAAACGGAGGTAATAAAATGAATTCTACAGGATTAATTCCCGCGCCGCTGACTATTAAAGAGGCCGCAGAAAAGCTCAATATGAGCCCTCACTGGGTATGGTTAAAGGTTAAGGATAATAAAATTGTCAGTATCCGAAAAGGTGATAAGATTTTCATCTCCGTGGATGAGATTAACCGGATAAATCAGGAGGGGTGCGAGTGAAGATTACGCCGATACAGACCTCATATAAGGGGTATCTTTTTCGCAGCCGCCTGGAGGCCAGGTGGGCGGTCTTTTTTGATACTCTCGGCATCAAGTGGGAATACGAAAAAGAAGGATATGACCTCGGTGACGCGGGACGATATCTGCCGGATTTCTGGTTGCCTGGATTTCATTTTAAGGAAACAGGACTATGGGTTGAGATAAAGCCTTATATCAATATTGGCAATGATGCCATGAATAAAATAGTTGCCCTTTGTCATTATACTCAAGAATCATTACTTTTATTAGATGAAGTTCCAGACTCAAAGGAATATCATCTAATTCTTCCATCGCGATTAAATGAGGTTAAATCAAGGAGGATTTGTTTTCATAGTAAATATTTAAAAGGCGGGCGGGATTCTAATGAATATAGATTGTATGAATATCCCACAGAAAATGAATGTAGAGATGTAGCACCAGAAAAAGCCATCGCCGCCGCGCGCCCTGCCCGTTTCGAGCATAAATAAAATCTCACAGGAGCCGCCCTCATGCCATTATCCGACCTACTCACTGTCATGCAATCTATTGGATTGTCTCCA
>Ga0100403_1004086_pt1 | contig 10519 bp, 17 predicted proteins | sample CryGeymet201501t_FD_83663 | JGI IMG/M metagenome (GOLD analysis project Ga0100403, IMG submission 83663) | Groundwater microbial communities from Crystal Geyser aquifers in Utah, USA - Crystal Geyser metaG 2015-01t | ecosystem: Environmental > Aquatic > Deep subsurface > Groundwater | place...
CTCGATCCGGTCGCGGGTCGCAAGACGAAGCAGATGCTCGATCGAGTGAAGCAGTACACGATCTTCGAGGTGGACTCGTGAGCTACTACATCCGTCGAGGTCTGGCTGATGATTCGGTCCAACTTTCTCCGACAGCCCGAGTGGCGTCGACGGGGTATCGAATCGGCGCGGTCGTCGCGACCCCGCTTCTCGTGTATCACGGCTACAAGCGGAACGACTCCGTTGGGTGGGCCATTGCGTGGGGCCTGCTCGGAGGCGGGTTCTGGTTCTTCGGCGTACCCTTGGCGTTCGCTCAGGGTTTCGCGAAACGGAAGGTGCGATCGAACAAGCGTCGTCGCACGAGCAGGAGGAGTCGATGACGTACGGCGTGATGGGACTCGGTCAGGTGCCAGCGCAGACACCCACCGTGGGAAGCAGCGCGGCTCGCGATCCAATCTTGGGCGCCGCCTCGCTGCTCGCGGCGTCCGTTCTGCGGAAGGTCGCGTCGCTTCCTTCGGGTCGGCGTGAAAGCGCGATGCGGAGCAAGCTCAACGAGATCCATCCAGGGATGGGGTCTCGTGCCGTGTCGAAGGCGAGGGAGCTGAGGCGTCGTGGCGTCGAGGAGAATCAGGCGCTGTTCGACGGCGCTCGACTCGCGATCGCGAACCGTGTTGCGGAGCACACGGCCAAGTCGATGGGCGTTGGCGGCCTCGGTGCGGTCAACACGCAGAATCTGCAGGCGGGCTTCTGCGCGATGATCGGCGCGGGCACGGCGGGCGCCGGCATGGCGTCGGCCTTCAAGAACCCGACGGCGACCGAGGGGGTTCTATCCTCGGGTGCGGCCGGGGCACAGATCGCCGGATGCAACCAGGGGTCGCTCGCGCAGCAGGCCGCGATGACTCAGCAGCAGCTCGACGCGGCGGCGGCGGCGTCCGCCAACGCGGGTTCGGGGTCGGGCTCGTCGATGCCATGGCTTTGGATCGGCCTGGGCCTCGTTGCTGTCGCCGGCATCGGTCTGGTGGTGGTGAAGCGCTCATGAGCTACGCGCGTCCCAAGAATCCGTCGGCGATGACGGTGGGAGCGGCGGCGGCGCGCGATCCGATCCTGGCTCGTGCTTCGTACGAGGCCGCGCGGATCCTGCGTGAGGCGGTCGTCAAGCCGAAGTCCGTTCGAGACGAGTTCGTGAAGAATCGTCTTGTCCAGAAGTACGGGACGGCCGTGAAGCGTTCGTACGAACGAGCGCTACGACGTCTCGGGACCAAGGGATGGGCGCGCAATCAGGCCATCTTCGATGCGATTCGCCTGGCGATCGCCGATGCGTTGGTGGCCGAGGGTCTTCTCGCGATCGACACGGCCATCAAGCAGGATCGCGGCGTGGATCAGGGACTCGGCATCTCGGAGAAGGGTCGAACGGTCGGCTGCGGCATCGTGGGCGGCGCGACGCTCGTCGGTGGCATCATCGGCTCCATCTACGGCGGTCAGGCCGGCGGCTCGGGTGCAGCGGTCGGCGGTCAGCTGATCGGCGGCACGCTCGACTGCAGCAAGGCTGAGCGAGAGGCTGCTCAAGCGCTCGCCGAGCAGCAGGCAGCGGCGGCGCAGGCAGAGCTGGCGAGGACGCAGGCCCTCGCGGAGCAGGAGGCTGTTCGCCGAAAGGAGACGACCAAGCGTATCCTCGTGGTCGCAGGTATTGGCGGTGCGGTCGCAGCTGTCGGACTGATCGGCTACGCAATCGTGAAGGTCTGACGGAGAACCATCATGGCGAACTACGACGATCCTTTCGACACCATGGGCGAGCTGGAGATCCCGACGATGCGGGGTTCTGCCAATCTGGATGTCGAGGACTACCAGGGCTTCGACGGGAGGTCGGAGATTCTCGACGACGATCTCGACGAGGACATCCTCTCGCGACCCGGACGCGGCGCAGCTCCCGCCCCCGACATCGACGGTCTGGACGAGTACGAGATGCTCGAAGGCGACATGGAGCATCCGGGAATGAAGCAGACCACCTACGGCGCGTCGCCGTGGGGACCAGGTGCCTCGGGCGGCTACCGCCCGTACAGCCAGCAGCGTTCGGACATGTCGCTCCGAGCGCTCGGCGACGACAACATGCCGGAGCCCGCGCCGATGGAAATGGACGAGATGATGCACGAGCCAGAGGTCATCAACGCCGTTGGCGCGAAGGCAATCGAGCCCTGGGACGAGGAATGGCACGGGAATCAGAACCCGATGCCGTCAAACGAAGACGTGGATCCGCTGACGATCTACGATCGCTCCTCGTACGAGTACGACGACTCCTCGCAGTCGACGATTGGAAGCGGCATCTTCGACATGGAAGAGGGCGCAACCTTCCGTCCTCGCGATGGAATCTTCGCCAATCAGTACGCCGTGCCTGCGTACTTGGCTGAAGAGGATGAGCTGGGTGTCCAGCAGTCGGAGATGTGGGATTCCACCGCCGACGAGTGGCGCGTGACTCAGGTTTCGGCAGGTGGCGTTCCGCTGTCGCGCCGTGTCTCGAAGTTCAAGTCTCCGCCGCCGGGGCTTCGTCCTGAAAAGACGGGACCTCGATCGCACATCGAAGCCTTCGGCCGAAGGGCGGCGGTTTCGCTGTTGTCCGAGGCTCAAGCTCATTCACCGCAGAATCGAGAGATGTTTCTGCAGAACGCCGTGCAGGCGCTCGGGCCGAACATGTCGAAGACGGCGCGGAAGATCGCCGACGAACTGATCCGCCTCGGCTACCCGCCTAAGATCGCATTCGAGGACGCGCTTGCGCACTGCATCATGCACGCGGCCGTTCGCGATCTCTTCGAGCGTGCGAGCGGGAAGACCCGTGCGCTCCCTCGACTCGACAAGATGTCGTCGCACGTTCAGCGGAACTCGTCAGAGCTTCGTCAGAGCGCATCGAAGCATCTCGTGCCGCTCACCAAGAACACCTCGGACCTGCGAAGGGACATCGGGGCTCTTTACGACAGCCCCTGCTCTCGCGGTCTCGGGCAGGCTGCCGAAGGCGAAACGCCGATCGCCCCTGCTCCTTCCAGCACGGCGGCGAAGTCCCTCGTCACCCCGAGGAATCTCCTCATCGCGGGTGGCCTCGGCATCGGTGCGTACTTCGTCATCCAGAACCGGAAGAAGATCGCGAAGAACATCAAGAAGGTCATGAGGTGACGAGATGCGTGCCGACGAATACGTGAGCGACGAGGCTCGCTACGCTCAGCAGGTCGAGGACATGAGCGGGGTGTCCGGAGGGCACCAAACCGGCATGGCTCCGTACCCGCTTTACGGCGTGCAGGGGCTCGGTCAGGAGATGGAAGGGGCGATCCCTTTCTACAAGCGCCCGATGTTCTGTTACCCGGTCGGCATGGCCGTCGGATTCGGAATCGGATACTTGTTCTTCGAGTGGTTCAAGCCGAAGTACATGAAGGCGAATCCATCGAAGAAGAAGGCGAAGAAGTCCGAGTCTTCGGAGGATTGACGTGAGCTACAAGGTCAACAGGTCCCTCGGGTATCAGCCATGGGGCGTGACGAATCCTTTCGTCTTCGCTGACCTGAGTCAGCCGCAGCGTTTGCGCGGTGGGGTGTCCCCTGTCGTGTTTCAGACGCAGCCTCCGTCGCTTCGCTCTGCGCACCTCGGCCAGACCGAGCTGCAGCTCGCTGAGCTGGAGCTGAAGCGAGCCGAGCGGATGGAGAGGATCGCGATTGCTGGATTCGCAGTCAGCGTCGCGTCTTTCTTGCTCTCCTGGAGGCATTCAAAGAGTCGAATCACCGCCAACAAGAGGCGGCGCAGGAAGGCAAGGCGATGAGCAACTACTACGCGACGGCGGGACTCGGCTACGGTGTCGACGTGAGCCACTACGGCGCCCCCTATCAGGGAATGCTCGGGATCGACGGTCTCGGGCAGACAACCTGGACTCCGGGTCCGGGGCAGACGCCGGCCGACGACCCCCGGATGGTGAAGAAGTACGCGGTCGTTCGTTCGGTGTACCGCGTGCGGAATGTGCCGAGCGACAAGGCGGGTCGACTCGCGGATCTTCTTCTATCCCGAGCCCGAGTTCTCTTCCCCGGCAACACCGTGCGGAAGATCGGCACGACCGGGTGGATGAACGATGGGCGCGTCGGCTACGAGGTGCACCTCGCCGCTGCGACTCGCGCGGGAGAGATCAAGCAGCGGAACGCGACTGCTCGCGACGTCGCCGCTCAGCTGGGTGGTGGAGCGGAGCTGTACGACGCGCAGACGATCATCTCGGCGAGCGACTACATGCCGCTCGAAGACACGATGCTACCTCCGTCTGAGCAGCCGGTGGCTACCCCGGAGACCTCCTCTACGGTGGGTGGTCTGCCGGTTTGGGCGGTCGCTGGTATCGGTGTCGCAGCGATCGGCGCAATCGCGTTCGTCGCGCTTCGAAAGAAGCCGGTGACCGCGAATCGCCGTCGTCGTCGATCACGTCGTCGCTGAGGAGGTGTACATGAGCTACTCCACCCTTGGGTCCTCTTTGATCGCTCCGATGCGTGCGACAAGCAGCGCCGTCAAAGCAACCTCGACGCTCTCCATCAGTCCGAAGATCGCGGCAACGTTCAAGCCGAAAACCACGATGGTGGTCGGCGCGAACGTGTTGAAACCGGCCGTGACTCTCACGCCAGCGCCAGCTGTTCCCGAAGCACCGGCGACGACCAATCCTCCGCCGGATGCGTGGGCGGACTGGACCTCGGCTGGGGATCAGGGCACGCCTGTGGTTCCCGATGAGTACACGGTCGCTCCGATGGAAGAGCCGTCGCTGGTCGAACCGCTGGTTCCAGCCAAGCCGCTTCCTTGGGCGTGGATTGCGCTCGGTCTGACCGCCACGGCGTTCCTTGGGTACGCGGTGTTCAAGCGTCCGATGAAACCAAACCGCAGGCGATCTGTGCGAGCAAACGCGCGTGGAGGTCGTCGGTCATGAGCTACGCGCTTGGACAGGTTGATGACGGGCTCAAGGCCGCGACATCTCTTGCAGAGTCCACATCCCTCGTCGAGGAGTCAGACGGATCCATCGTCGTTTCTACGCCGATGGTGGTTGTATCAAAGGAGTTTGCGCGACGCATCGGCGTGTACACACACGTCTCTGGCCCCGGTGAGGATCAATACGCTGTCGTGTCTCGCGCAAACGCACAAGGAGTGGGCGCCCCCATTCTTGCGGACCCGTGGGCAGCCTATCAGGCGGGCCAGGCGCTTCCCGGACCGGCGGCCGCGCAGGTGAAGGCCAGTGGGATTCCAGTACCTCAGGAGGGTAGGCGTTGGATTCCATGGGCCATCGTCGGGGGCGGCATGATGCTCGCGGTGAGCGCACTTTATTTCTTCGGAACGAAGAAAGTGAAGCCCAACCCTCGCCGTTCTACCAAACGAGTGATGAGGTATCCCAAGTGAGCTATCTGACCAGTTTCGGTGGGCGTCGTGGTTTCGGTGGGTACGGGTACGGGTCTCTCGGGTCGACGTTTTCGATTGGTCCTGTGAGCGATCCGCTTCGGTCGCTCCAGAGAGAGCTGGCTCGACTGGGCTATCTCCAGGGAGACACGGGGGCGTTTGGCGCTGATGGGTACTGGGGACCGCGCACGGCGTTGGCGTTGCGTCAGGCAGCGACGTACGTGCGGTGGACGGATGCGCCGTACACGCCCACGAATGCCGATTCGCTTCGCAGGGGGACCGTGGGGGTTCCGGACGATCTGATTGCTCGGATTCGTGCGGCTTCTCCCGATCCCAACGCGACGCGTGCCGGTGATGAGGGTCCGCCTTCGCCTGCGGATCCCGTCGAGCCGTCCACGGGTCCCACGTCTCCGGTGCTTTTGCCGCGTCGCGCGCCTTGGGTGGTGCCGGTTGCGGTCGCTGGTGGCGTGGCGCTCGTGGCCGGTCTCTTCGTCATGACCCAGAAGAAGAAGCGGCCCGTGGTCTCGAACCGGCGTCGACGAGCACGACGTCGGCGCTGATTTCGGGTACCGTACGGTCGAGGCTGGGTGTTGCATGATCTACACGGATGACGAACTGAGCGAGATCGAGGGCTACGAGGATGAGGACGACGCGCCTCTGGCGCCTCCCATGGCGCCCCCTGCGGCCATGACTCCGGTGCCCTTGTACCCGTTGTCGCTGGCGCAGCTGGGGCAGCAGGGTGCGCCGGGGGAGAACAAGATCGCAGCCTTCGCAAAGAAGAAGGTGGGACCATTGCCGATCTGGGCGTGGGTCTTGGGTGCCGGTGCGGTCGGCACGGGCGCGTACTTCGTGATCCGACGCAGGGGCGGTTCGAGTGGCGACGAGTCCCCTGCGGTGACTCCGAACTCACAGCGAAGCGGGGCTGACGACTCCGAGGAGAGTGGGAGTTCGGGCTGGGGCCCGAGTCGCTCCGCTTTCGCGAGTCAGTTGCAGAGGTACTTCGACAAGAAGGGCCAATCTTCCAACGTGGTTGTCTGGCACGATGCCGAGGACGCGCAGAAGAAGGGGCGGCTCAAGTTCGTCAGTCCGTTGGTCAACGTGCAGGTCAAGGGCGGTGTCGTGAAGGTCGACGCGGCTCTTCAGAAGTTCTGTCGTCGCGAGGGATTGAATCCCGTGGCGCATGATGACGGATCGATCGGGCTGTACCCGCACCCTGGAAAGCGCGGGAAGGCTTGGGAGGACTACGTCGACGCTTTGCGCGACGACGGCCAACAGGTGTGAGGCAACGATGAGCTACCACGGACTCGGACAGACAAGCACGACGACGGCGACCATCTCGGCCAGCGTCGCGTCGATCCAGTGCGCACTTCGCGCACGAGGCGCGAGCGTCGTCGTGGATGGGAAGTTCGGTCCGAATACACGGTCCGCGCTTCAGTCGCAGCAGGCAGCGTATCTGCCATCTGTCGCTGGCCTCCTGTTCGAGGATGCTCGGACTGGCGCGGCATCGCTGACGATCAACAAGACCTTCTACGAGTGGCTGATGCAGGTCAGCGGCGCCTGTCGAACAGCAGTCGCGCAGTCGTCGCCATCGTCCTCTTCGTCACCGGAGCCGTCGCCGGAGGGTGAGCTGGTGCCGATCACAGAGGAGGGTCAGGCAGCATGGAAGACGTGGGTTCCGATCGGTGGCGCCATCGCCTTCGTCGGACTCGGCGTCTTCTTCATGCGCAAGCGGAGGCGTTCGTGAGCTACGGCCTCGGACAGGTCGGCGGCCAGCCGATGCTCGCGAACTACACGGCGCTTCAGTCGGCGATCGTGGCGTTTGAGAGCAACCGGCTCACTCGGGCAGTCGTGCAGGCGTCCACGTCGATCCCATCGAACGTGATCGTCAAGGCGTTCAGCGATGCGAAAGCCAAGGCCGCATCTCCGCAGCCACGAGAGATGTCCGAGGTCGACTTCTACGCGCTCCTGCTCGGCACCTTGACTCAGGCACGAACCGACCTTGTTCGTGCGAAGCTCTTCATGTACTCGCCGGCCGTGGCTGATGTGACGGCTCGATCGAAGTTCGAGGCGCTCCTGGCGGTCGACCTGCAGATGCTTCAGCAGGTCAGCGGCATCCTGAACTCGATGATCGCCGAGGGTTCTCTTCCGACTCTGACACGGCTCGTCGGTGGCACATCTGGGCTCGGGTTCGTGATGATCGGCATTCGAGCCCTTCAGCTCGTCTGGACGGGCATTCAGACGTGGAGAGCAGCGCAGCTTCGTCGCGAGCAGTTTCTTCGGCAGCAGGTCGAACTCTGTGAGGAGTTGTCGCGTCGCGGCTCTCCGTGCACGCCTCAGCGGGTGGCCGAGTTGCGGGCGGAGCTGCAGCAAATCACGGACAGTCCGGCGGCCAGGTTCCTGGAGGATGTCGGAGAGGGCCTCCGGAATGTGACGAGTCCGTTCGATTCGGTCGGACAAGGGATCGGTCGCGGGCTCAAGATCGGCATCACGACGATCTCGGTGGGCGTTGGCCTTGTCGCGCTCTGGTGGGCATGGCCAATCTTGACCGCGACGCGCCGTCGCACAGAGTGACCATGTCGCACGCGTTGTCCCAAGCCTTCAATCCCAACCCTCCTCCGGTGAAGTCACCGAATGTTGGGATGATGTTGGCGTGGGGCGCGCTCGTCGTGATGACGGGAGGCATCTTCTACTACACGGTGAAGATGCCAACGCGAGCGATGGCTCCGAACCGCCGTGGCACGAGGCGATCGTCCAGGCGGAACCCGAAGCTCGTCGGCAATCCCTTGAGTCAGTCGTTGATTCGGTCGCGCATCAGGTCGTCCCATGTGACGTTGTCTCGCGCAGGGGCGCCGAAGGCCATCCAGAAGTCTGCAAGGGATTTGCCAGAGGGCGTGTACCGTTTGAGTGGTCGCGGCGACGTCATCGTCTATCGCGACGCGTCGGTGACCACTTCTTTGATCAAGTCGACACGGATCGCAGCGAGCAAGTCTCCATCGAGTCAGATGTGGCTCGTGCAGGTGGTGAGGTCTTCGTCAGGACGGCGACGTGTCGTGCCCGTTCGAGGGTACAAGCGAGTCGGCGACCGTACGGAGACGGTGTTTCGCATCGAGGGAGCATGACGCGTCGTACGTCTCGGTTCGTCAAGCGTCGCACGTCTCGGCTCGCGCCGAACGGCCCGAAGCCGAAGCAGTCTGCCAGGCGGAGCACGAGCAGCGGTGATGTGCGCCGTTTGATCGAGGTCGCCGAGTCTCAGGGCTGGGCGATCGAGATTACGGGAGGCAACCATCTTCGGTTCATTCCGCCGGATCGAACGAAGCCGATGGTGCACATGTCGTCGACCCCGTCGGACCATCGGGCGGTGAAGAATCTGGAAGGCCAGCTTCGTCGTGCCGGCCTAACGATCCCGCGCATGGAGGCTCGCCAGAAGAAGGGCCAGCCCAAGAAAAACACTGGCGTCTCTCGAAGCTGGCTACAGCGCGAGTTTCACGAGGGGTCGCTGGTCGAGTTTGTCCTTGGTGACCGTCGTGCACACATACCTCCAGGCACCACGGCGGTTGTACAGGTGGTGCGAGGGGATAGCATGGATGTATCCATCCAGAGGTCGCCCGATGCATCGCTGATCGGCGAGCACGTTTCGGTAGAAATGACGTATGAGGGGGACGGTCGGCTGCACCGAACCTCCCCGGAGCAGCTTGCGCTATACCTTCGGAGGATAGGGTGAAACGCGCGAGGGCCGCAGGCTGCACAATCGTGTCACGTAGAACGGGTAGGGTGCTTCTGGTGCGGCGAAGCAAGCACGTGCCGAGGCCGTACCTGTGGTCGATCCCGGCTGGGTCAATCGACGCTGGTGAGAGCGCGATACACGCGGCTCTCCGCGAGGTACACGAAGAAGTCGGGTTTGATGGCCAGATGACGGTCCTCTTTGATGAGCAGGATGGCGGCTTCGTTAACTTCGCTTGTGAGGTCGACCGAGAGTTCAAGCCGAAGTTGAACTTTGAAAACGATGACGTGGGGTGGTTCGCGTTCGATGCCCTACCTTCACCGCTGTTCCCTGGGCTCAAACGGTTCCTCTCGCGTGTCTCCGCGTGGTAACGTGGGGAATCCAGGAGGATGCCGTGGCGCTCTACTCGGTCTGGGATTGGAACAGGAACGCGTGGGCGATCTACCGCACGCGCACGCCGGTCAGCGTTGGTGATGACGCTCTGCCGCCGAGGCCAAGGACGGGCCCAATCGGTGCAGATCCGGACACGCAGTCGAAGCCGCTGCCAGCCGGCGCGAAGTTCGTGGAGTACAGCCACGTCGCACGCGGCGAGGTGAGGCGGAAGCCATCTCATCTGGTCGACCTGGGCGATGACGCTGGTCGCGGATCGGGCGGCGGCGTCGGGATGTTCGTTCTCGGCGCGGCGTTGGCGACGGGAGCGTGGTACCTGCTGTCGCGGAGGTCGAAGTGACACGTCGTCGGATCGCAAGGCCAGGGAACGAGCTGGAGCCGAATGGCGCGGGGCCTCTCCGTGGCCGAGCGGCCATGGACACCCGTTTTGGCGAGGAGGTTGACCCAGACGTGGTCTCCGGGCGAGCCGGTAAGAGCGTCGACGGTGCGATGGATCGGTATCAGACGTTCCACGCGAAGCCGCCGATGCGCGTCGTGGACCTCGAATACGATCTGCCCAAGGAGTGGGTGTGCGTGGGCGAGTGCTTGGCCGTCATGTACCGCACAGACAAGTGGCACGAGGACGGCGACGACGAGGACTACAAGCATCTTCACGATGAGATCGAGGACAGGCCGTACAAGGTCGGTCGAGGCGTGAAGCTGTACGAGCCGAAGAGCGAGTGGTCGCGTTCCACGGTCGATGGAAGGAAGCGTCCTCGACAGGGCCAGCCAAAGGCTCAGAGGCTGCCCGTGCCGCATCCGGAGGCCCTTACCCTCTTGGGGTACTGCCTTGGATTCTTCGTTCGACTTCATCCAGATCACTCGACTCTATCGGACGACGAGTACGAGGCTGCGGTCGATCTGATGAGGTCAGCCTCAAACGGCGACGACTCGGCGACCGAGATGCTGAACGAGATGTCGATCTACGAGACGAACCCAAGGGGCTGCTGGCTGTTCTGCTCTCCGTCGGGCGACATGCTGGCGGTGTTTTCGCCGGA
>Ga0100403_1004089_pt1 | contig 10513 bp, 20 predicted proteins | sample CryGeymet201501t_FD_83663 | JGI IMG/M metagenome (GOLD analysis project Ga0100403, IMG submission 83663) | Groundwater microbial communities from Crystal Geyser aquifers in Utah, USA - Crystal Geyser metaG 2015-01t | ecosystem: Environmental > Aquatic > Deep subsurface > Groundwater | place...
AAGGCAAAGGCCAAGCGGCAGGCAATCACGCGGCTGAATCAGTACCTGCGCGCCAACCTGCCAACCTAGCCCGGACGCCAGGGACAGGACAGGGGATAGCCTGCGGGCGGACACCGCCGGGGCTTGGAGAACGAAATGAGCAAGCTGCGAACAGTAGCGGAAGTGAAAGCCGAACTGGAACGGTTAGGCTTTGAAGTAGACGACCTGACCAACTCACGCCACAGCGGATGGACTAAGGGCATCTATGCGCCAGACGGTTATGTACTGGCTGGCAGCGACTGCCACTGTGATTGCAGTTGCGAGACATGGGGCGATGTGCTGAAAGCGTGGAACGCTGGCGAACTGGAACTCATCCCAGAGGCGGAGGCTCCACTGTCATGAAACTGTTCAACTTCGAGCTGTGGAATTACAATGACTGGTGGACATTCTGGGTTTGCCTGATCGTACTCGGATTCGCGCTCGGCCTGCTGACCGCGCCGATCTGGGGATACCCGCGCCTGCATGAACTGACTACAACGAAGGCCGCGCAATGAAACCGAAGCTGCAACATTACATCGCCGTGCAAGCTGACGCGGACGCAACGCCGATCCGCGTGCGCGCCAGCGAACCGCCAGCGAACTGCATCGCCGGGCCGTTCGAACATCGTGCCGACGCGGACGCACAATTCAGGTTCGTAGAGCAATACTTCACGCCAGCCGACCGCCGTGAATCCGCCGCGCTGCGCGGACGTGAGACCCGCACATTCAGCATCCGACTGACACCGGATGAACACGATCGCCTGTCCGCGATGGCGAAAGCCGACGGCATTACCAAAGCAGAATTAGTCCGCCGCCGTTGCCTGTCTGATACAACCGTGATACAATAGAATGTATCATCGAAGTAACAGGAGAGTACATGGAACCACGAACGAAACTGACGGACGGGCGCAAGCGGCTCGGCATGACGCAAGGGCAGGTGGCGCGGATGGCTGGCCTGAGCCGTGCGACGGTGGCGCGAGCAGAGTGCGGGCAGCGGATACGACCGCCGCTGTTGCTGGCGATCTGCCGGACGTTGCGCGGCGTGGCTCGAAGTCAAACTGACATCGCGGCGTATCACGAAAGTGCGTTATGCCCCGGCGATTTTCCGGCGGCAAAGGAGAGTGCATGACTGACCGCCTGTTCCACTACGACGATTTCGAGCGGTTGCATCGACCGCGCCTGTATCGGTTGCAACACGTGTATCGGTTGCGCCACAACGAGCGTAAACGCCGCAGGTTGCGCGTAATGCGTAGTCTGTGTGTAGTTGCCCTATTCGCCGTGTTTGCGTTGCTGGCGCTTATTGTGCGCGGTCACGCAACCGATGTAGACGCGCGCATGGTTGAACTGGAACTCCAACTGCCGCGCTTTGAATCCGGCATCATGGCAATGGCAACCGACGCGCTGGCCGTCGAACAGCCGGAACCGTGGGAACTGTGGCTGACTGACACGCTCGGAATCAGCGACTACGTGATTCTGCTGGCGGCTGCGATCAGCGGCAATGCGGCGATCATGTCATTGCCGGTAGACCAGCGCGCGGACTTCGCGGCGTTGAACTGCGCGGTGCTGTACAAAGAATCACACATGCGGCATTTCACTGACGGCGGTGGCGTGAAGCGCGGAGACGGCGGACGTGCCATCGGCATCGGGCAGATTCATCGCAGCCCGTGGCAACGCTATTACAGCGATGAACTTGGTCGCGAGATTGACCTAGACCTGCTGGCGGATAACGTCGAAGTGTCAGCGTGGTTACTCATACGCAGCGGCTGGAATGAACTGCCAGTGGAGCAGGTCGCCAGCTATTACAACACCGGTAAGCGTGGCAGCAGTAACGACTACGGGACGCTGGTGGCGGAACTATACGAGGAGATTCGAAATGCGGAATAAAGATCGGTACGTTGTAATCCCTTGCGGCCCATTGAGTCGCAGGTGTGCAGTGATCCGGGACACGCGGACGCCGGTGCAATCCCCGGCCATCATCGGCCCGGTGCCGGATGGGGCGTTGCTGCGAGACGCACGCGGCAAACCGCGAGTGTTTTCAGGCGTCGAAGCGGCGCAGCAAATCGCTGACGGGATGAACCGTCGATGAAACACGGCAACGCGAACTGTTACGTTTGCCGCCGTGCTGCCAGTCATGACGTGCTGGATAGCCTGTGGGACGGATACGGATACTACGCACTGTGCGATACCTGCTGGGCAAAATATTACGCGGCAGTGCCACGAGCTGAAAAGGCGATCCGGTTCGTGGCGGCAGGCGTTGACAGGTTGAAAGAGTATCGCCGAATAATCTACAAAGCATTAGGCAAGGAGGCTTAACGATGGAATTCTGGATGATAGCTGGCGTATGCGGATTGGTGCTGCTGGCGGCGTTGCTGGTGGCGGTGCGGATGGATGGACTGGCGAAACGGCGCAAGGTATCGCAGACGTCGTATGACGAACTGAGACGCGGGTTTGAGGCTGCGCTGACGGGCGGCGGATTCAATGCAACCACCGTTGACAATGCCACGACCAGCAGGCGGACGGTCACGCCGCTGATTAACGAGATCGAACTGAACCGCGCCGCTGGCATGGACTTCCTGTACAGCGAACTCAGTCACGGCCGACGTATGGGGACGCGGACGGCCACGGCGCTGCTGAATGGATACTGCAACGCCGCATACACACGCGAACAGGTGCGCGGCCTGCTGGCCAGCGACCCGCGATTCAGCAACGGCGGCAAAGGCTGGAAACAAGCCCCGGCGAAACTCGCGCCGATTGAGTTTACAGACTGATACAAACATGCTACAATGATTCAATCTTAACGAGAGGTGTGGAATGAATGAACTGGCGACAATCGACTCAACGCTCAATCGAGCATTGCAGGCGAACATCGAAAACACGCTGGCGCAAGTTGCGGCGGTGCGTGAAATCCAAAAGCGGATGTTGGTAGACAAGTCTGACTATGGAACCATCCCCGGTTGCGGCGATAAGCCTACGCTGCTCAAGCCCGGCGCAGAAAAGCTGCTGGCGCATTTCCAACTCAGCGTCGGCAACATCGACATTGAGAAGGATGAACTCGACGGCGGGCATGTTGAATACCGCGTCATCCTTGCCATCATTGATCGCGGCCAGCGCGAGGTTGTAGGAATGGGCGTTGGCAGTTGCAGCACGATGGAGAGCAAGTATCGCTATCGCAAAGGCGAGCGGACGTGTCCTCATTGCGGCGCTGCCAGCATCATCAAAGGCAAAGCGGAATACGGCGGCGGCTGGTTATGCTACGGCAAGAAAGGCGGTTGCGGTGCGAAGTTTCAAGACGGCGATCTCGCCATCGAAGGCCAGCAAACCGGGCGCGTTGAGAATCCTGACCCGGCAGATCAGCGTAACACCGTACTCAAGATGGCAAAGAAACGGGCGTTGATTGACGCGGCACTGACTACCACGGCGGCGAGTCACATCTTCACACAGGACATCGAAGATTACGCACGCGGCGAAGATCACTTTGCTGAACCAGTGCAACAGTTTCAGCAAGCGCCGCCGATGTTGCAGGATCACAATGAACCAGCCGCCGCACAACCGCAGCGCCAGCGTGAACCGAAACTCAAACCAGCATCCAGCGAACCAACGTGGCGGGACATCTGGCTGCTCGGTACAGCGGAAGTCTACCAAGTCTCAGGCGGCGAACAGCGCGGCGACAAGGCCATTTGGTATACGCTGACCTACGACGGATTGACTGCTGTCGCGGTCTATCGCAACGTTGAAAAGGCGATGCAGTTTCGCGGTGCTGACTATCGCGGCGAACTCCGCTGCGTAATCAAGCCGGTACAGAGCAAAGGCAGCGGCGAGATTTGGCCGATGATAACTGAGGCTGAATTCCTGAATGACTGCCCGCCGATTGAGGAGCATACCAATGAATAAGGAGCCAACCATGATTGACGAATTCGCACCGCCGCGTGGAAAGCGGACACTGACGCTGCGCCGTGTTGAAGCGAACACGGAACCGGAGGAACTTGCCGACGCGATGATCCCCGGCATAGACGATCTGGATGGCTTCGACGCTGAAGCACCTGAACCTGCAAACTGGTGGGAGCCTGACAGTTTCTATGCAGTCGAAATGCTGTTGCGTCCGCTGGTCGAATCCGCGTTACACGCGCGCCGGATGAAGGACATGCATGCCGCCATCGAACGCGGCAAACTGGCGCGGATCGCTGCGATACTGCGGCATTACAGCCATCTGGTCGAACATGAATTCCAAGTACCTGAAGGCAAAACGCGCAAATCCGGTACGGGCGATTGGACTGGAATCAAGTACACGCATCAGCCGGAACGCCTGCCGGTGCTGAAGCTCGTCGACAAGGACGCCGCGCGTGACGCGGGCCTGTTGCGCGAGCGCGTGACGCTGGAACTGGACACGGCGCTGGCGCGTGAAATGGACGCGGGCGACCTGCCGCAGTTCGGCGTGGCCGTGACACCGCAACCTGCCGTGAGCTACAAACTGCCGGGCGAAGCGGAATGACCCTACCCATCGGCCAGGTGGTATGCGGCGACTGCCTCGACATCCTGCGTGATTGGCCTGCGGGGTGCGTGGATTTCGTGTTCACTGACCCGCCGTATGGACACAACAACAACAACGGCGACTTGATTTCACGGCGGGAGGCTGCGTTGGGGCGTGGCGACTACATCGCGGAGCGAGACAACAGGCCGATTGCAAACGATGGAGTGGAAGCGAACGAGCTGATTCAAGCCATCCTGCCGGAGTTGCGGCGGTTGCTACAACCCGGCTGCTGCTGCTGCTGCTGCTGCTGCTGCGGCGGCGGCGGCCCTGACCCGCAATTCGCCCGCTGGTCGTTGTGGATGGATCAGGTGTTCAACTTCAAGCAGATGGTGATCTGGGATAAAGGGCCGATGGGGATGGGCTGGCATTACCGGCGCAGTTACGAGACGGTGCTGGTGGGCGAAGTCCCCGGCGCGGCCTGTAGGTGGTTTGATGAAACGAACAAAGTTGAAAACATCATCCGGCACATCGGCAAGATCATCCCCAGCAAGGATCAGCACCCAACAGAGAAACCGGAGGCGCTGGCCGCGCACTTTATCCGCCTGCATACTAGACCCGGCGACCTGATCCTCGACCCGTTCTGCGGCAGCGGTTCTACCCTTACGGCAGCGGAACGGCTCGGACGGCGCTGGATCGGGATCGACATAAGCGAGGAATACTGCGCCATCGCCCGCGCACGCACGGCGCAGAAGGGGTTGTTCCAGTGATTAACATGAATCGAAAGGAGTACACCATGCGTAACATCATCATCGTAAGCCTGTTGCTGCTCGCGTCTTGCGGCGGCGGCAGTGCCATCATCATTGACGAACAGCCTGCGTTGCCGATCAGCGGCGTCGGCCATCCTGCTGACGTGGTTGACGATCAGCGCCCGCCTGAGCCACCCGGCACGCCGTTGGGCGACAGCGTGGCGATCACGTTGACCATCACACGCGCGGCGGCTGGCGGCTTCGACGTGTATTGCTGGAATGATGCATTGCAGCAATATACGTTCTTCTGGCAGTTCAACGGCGGCACTGAAACGTTCGATGCGCTATACACGCCGGGGAAACAGCACGAGATACACACGCAGCGCGCGGGCGTCTGGACACGCTACGACCTCGTGGCGGGGCAAACAACGCTGGCGGTGGAATAGGGGACGTGATATAATGTTCATCGTGCATGAGAATAAACTTGAGCTGCGGCTCGGCGGCGAAAGCCTCAACCTAACCTGCTATTCAGTTTTCTATCATGCACACAGTCCCCGGCGTTAGCTTCGGCTCGCGTCGGGGCTTTTAATTTCCATCATGGAGATTGACGTGCCATTTGTTACATTTGAAACTGGTGCATGGGATGACCCGTGGGTACAGGATTTGCCAGCAGAGCAAAAGCTGTTCTGGGTGTACCTTTGCACTTCGCCCGAAGCATTTGAAGGTTACGGCGTAATTGAGCCGCGCTTCAAATTGTGGGAATTACGAACGGGGTTACAACGGGGTTCGATAGAAGAATCCATCAACATGTTTGTAGCCGCTGGCAAGATCATCCGCCATGGCGATTATCTCTGGATCGTCAAATACATTCACCATCGGCGGCTGAAGGGCAGGAATTTGGAAGGGGCAATCGCGGCGATCCGAATCAAGTTAGACAAGACTCCTGAGCTACTTGAACAGATTTTGGACTATTTGGAACGGGGTTATAACGGGGTTATAACGGGGATGTTAAATCAGAATCAGAATCAGAATCAGAATCAGAACAGATCAGTAGAAGAGCAGCCTGCGGCTGCTGGCGAGCCTGACGGCTCGCCGCCCGCACCGGCTGATCGCAAGAGTCGAATCAAGGCCAGTGAAGTGCCAATCCCGTCATTGATCGAATTGGAAAGCAGAGTACCGGAGCCGTGCAGATACGAATGGTTGCAATTCAAGGCCGCGTGTTGTGAATCGAATAAGTCAGGGACGATGGCTGAAACCAAGCTGGCGCGGTACTTGGATGAGATATTGCGCAAGGCCGAACGCGATGGCCTGTCAGTCGAGGCGCTGGCATACGGGTTGCAGGCGGCGGCAAACAAAGGCGCTGCGAACGTGAATTACGTTATCAAGGCCGCTGCTGGATACACCCCGCCGCGCAACGGCAAACCGCCAGCATACGATCCTGACGCGCATCCCCGGCGGCAGTTGGAGCGGGCATGACGGGCATCGAACCGCAAAACGTCACGATCGAAATGCAGGTGCTAGGCGCGATCATGCTGGAACCGGACACGCTGGAACTCGCCGCGTCGATCCTGACGGCCAACGACTTCTATCTGGACGGCCATCGGCTGATGTATCAGATGATGCTCGATCTGTCACGGCAAGGCCATCCGCCTGATTACAACATCGTGATAGACGCGCTGGCTAAACGCGATCAGCTTCGCGTTGTCGGCGGCGCTGGCGTGGTCATGGGGCTGCTTAACAGCGTCCCGACCGCCGCGACGTTGGAGCATCACGCGCGCAAGATAAAAGAGAAATCACTTCTCAGGCAGGTGATCCATGTTTGCGAACAGGCGAAGCGGCTCTGTTACGCCGAGCAGCATACCGCCGAGGAAGTGCTGTTCACGTTATCTGGGGACGTTGATGCAATCGCGGAAGGGACGGCCAGCGACGCTGAAATCCAGACGGTTGAAGCGATGGCGCAACAGGTGGCGCTAGACCTGATTCAGCAATTCAACAGCGGCGATCAAACGCAAGGTGCAACTATCGGGTGGCCGAAGCTGGATCGACTTTGCGGCGGGTATCAGCGTGGCGATCTGGTGATCTGGGCCGCACCTACAAACATCGGCAAGTCGAAAATGCTTTGCTATTCGCTGATTCAAACCGCGCTGGCTGGCAACCGCGCCGGACTCATCAGCATTGACATGAACCGCCGCCGACTGGCGAAATACCTGTTGCCGCCGATACTGACGCTGACTGACCGCGTAGCTGATCCATCGCGCATCTTTGAACCGTACGCGTGGAATGAGGAAGGGCAGGCACTGATTCGCGATGAATGTTTCAGCGTCGATCTTGGCGGCAGGCTGATGCTGGTTCCTAAGCCGCGCAGTACGTCCCTGTTGGCGATTGAAGGTTACGTCCGCAAACTCGCCCGGATGGGATGCTCCGTTGTGGCGATAGACCAAGCGCAGAACTTCAGCGAGTTTCGAGCGGACGAACACGGTGGCATCGCTACAATCGTAGGGCAGGTGAAACACTGGGCGTGGCATTACAACGTGTGCATCGTGCTGGTTCATCAGGTAGGGCGTGAGGGATACAGCGGCAGGTTCAACCTGCGGCATCTTCAGGGCAGCAGCGCGTTCGAGCAATACTCCGACACCGTGATAGCATTCAGCGATCCTCAACAGCGAATGCTTGACCTGTACGGCAGCTATATTGACGAAGGGCAAGGCCGGTTGCGCAAGCCGGAGGCGAAAGATTACACGCCGGAGAATGAAGGCGCGATCCGCTATGACGTGGCGAATCCGCGTCCGGTGGAAATCAACTTGGCGAAATCACGCGAAGATCGTAAACAGGTTTTGGAGACGAGATTCGATTACAGACTAGGAGTAGTCGTATGAGCGTAGCTGAATGGTATGAGCAACAGATGGCTGACGCACACCGGCGCCGGCGGCTTCGACTGCTGGCGATCCGGCTCGAACCGCCGAAACCGCCGCCGCCGCAACAAATCCGAATTTTGGCAATCTGGCGAAATACTGTTTACAAACTGATACAACCGTGATACAATAGGAATATCTTAGAACGAGGTGTGTGGAATGAAAGAAGCAATTATCATCGTGGAGCATCGGGCGGACGAGCGTTGGGCGTGGAAAGCTGCCGCGTACACTACTGAGGGGAAGTTCATTCACAGCACGATCGCGCTGAACCGTGATAGCTTGATACGGCAGATGGATCGTCGCCTGACCAAGCTGCGTTACAGCCGCAAAGACTCTGGAGGTGAAAAATGAAACCTGAGATGGGCTGGCACTTCATCCGCGAGGATGGCAAACTCGGTCACAACGACGGGTGCAAGGTACGCGCCGGGGAGTTGCTGAAGTATCGCGGCAAGGAACCGATTGCGCTTTGTCAGGCCGGGATGCACGCGAGCCGGAACATCCTTGACGCGCTGCAATTCGCGCCCGGCCCGGTGATCTGTCGGGTTGAACTGCGCGGCGAGATTGTACGGGGTGACGATAAATCCGTGGCTACTGAGCGTTATTGCCACTGGATGCTGACGCCGGAGCAGTCGGGAATGGTACTGTGCCATTTCGCCCGTTGGTGCGCGTTGCGGGTGATACACCAGTGGAAAGCGCCGGATGTGGTTGTTCAATGGCTGCTTACCGGCGACGAGAGTTTGTGGGCTGCTGCGCGGGCTGCTGCGCGGGTTGCACAATCACGTTACCTTGTCCGATGCGCGACGTTGGTACACGATGGCAAGCCGCTGCCGAAACTGCGGATGCCGAAGGATGCGAAATGAAAGAGTCAAACAAACGCAAAGCCAAAGCCCTGATGCGTGAGCATGGGTGGACGTGGGATTGGAGCATGGCGGAGATAGCCCCCGGCTACTCGCTCGAAATGTTCAATGAGGATGACTGCAACCTGTGTCTTGAAACCGGCTACCACCCGACGCGCAAGCAGGCGTGGGATGAAGCGTGGGAATTGCTGGAACGGCATTTCAACGGCGCCCCTGAGCAGCAGGTTCGGGCCATCTGCGCGGCGCACGGACTGACCGAGCCGGTGTGCGAGACGTTGGACAAAGGGTGTTACGTCTACTGGCGCGATGCCGACGGCGATATGGGCACCCCACCCGGCTACTTCGACACCCCCGCCGCCGCGTGGGAAGCGGCCCTTGCGTACTTGCGCGGGAATTACCCGGACACCCCGACTGCCCCGAAGTTCAACCCCGGCGATGTTGTAGCGACCAGAACAGGGCGCATCGGGACGGTTGTAAAGTGCGGCGGCAGGATGACCCAAGTAGAACATGGGGCATCTGTTCACTTTTGGGAAACTGATGCCCTGACCCTGTTTGCCCCGAAACCCGACACTCTGACTGCCCCGATAGAACGGCTACGGTTAGCTATGTGTGAGATGAATAACCGCTTCGTCCCCGCGAACTGGGGCGCTGAGTACACGCTGGCTGGAGCGGTGTGGAAGCCCGTCGTGGATTCGCTGATGGTTGTAGCCCCGATGTACAAGAAGGAATTGCCGATCCGCATATTCCCGTTGCTGTCGGAGGGATTCTACTCGCAATGGCGGATTGCCCAAAGGGCTCCCGACGGGACGATCCGCGCCACCGATTATCACGGCAACTCTTTCGCGCCCCTACTCCCGTCCCCTACGTGGATCAACGCGCAGTCCGACCCGCGCGCCGCGGCGATTGCTGCGCTGGAACGGGCTGGGTTCCGGTTCGGGAATTGCAAACCGATCAGGGACACCGATGGGACGTGGCTATACCTCAAGCTGGCCGACGATGCAGGGTTGTACGTGGTTTGGGAAGCACTCGGAACCCGTAAGCCAGTCATACCGGCCAATGTGTTGTGTGAGTTAGAACAGGTTGACGACCCCGCGCTTGCCCGATATGCGGCTGACTGTTTCGCTGTGCTGCACCAGTGGGCCAGCGAAGTGCAGTGGGAGGCTAAAGATGAATAACCGCCTATCATCCCTACATTCATCATGGCTGGCGTATGACGTATCGGACGACCCCGAACATGATTGCCCGGAGTGCGGGGCTGAGATGGAGTGTGAAGACGGCTGGTTCGCCTGCCCCGAATGTGGCGAAACTGTTTACCCTGACCTGCCAGACAGGTTAGAGCGTGAAGTGTAATGCCCGAACAGGGCGAGGAGACGAAGTGAGCAAGGATACCAACAGCGGCAACCGGAACAGCGGCGACTGGAACAGCGGCGACCGGAACAGCGGCAACCGGAACAGCGGCGACTGGAACAGCGGCGACCGGAACAGCGGCAACTGGAACAGCGGCGACTGGAAC
>Ga0100403_1004091_pt1 | contig 10512 bp, 20 predicted proteins | sample CryGeymet201501t_FD_83663 | JGI IMG/M metagenome (GOLD analysis project Ga0100403, IMG submission 83663) | Groundwater microbial communities from Crystal Geyser aquifers in Utah, USA - Crystal Geyser metaG 2015-01t | ecosystem: Environmental > Aquatic > Deep subsurface > Groundwater | place...
TATTAGTGCTAATGCAGCTATAAAAGTAATTATTTTATGTTTCATAAACCAATTTCTTCGATCATTACCACAACTTGGACATTTTTTTGCCGAACTGCTAATTTCTTTTTTACATTCTTTACAAATTAATAAACTCATCTTAATTCTCCCCGTCTTTAAATTTTATTTTTTACTATAATAGTAAACTAAATTAAAATGCTTTTGTCAATGAAATGTATAATATTTTTTTATTTTTTTATTTATTACTACAATAAGTTCATTTATTCGACAAATTGTGTCGAAATATCTGCATTGATTTTTTACTGTTAACATAATATAATACATTTTCAAATATGTTCATATGATTTTACATTTGTTAGGGGGTAATGTAATGCTGATTTATCTATCTGACATAAAAATCAAATGCATAATAATTGACAACATAGTTTACTTTAATATTAATTACAAAAACAAAAGACCTATTTAGGGTCTTTTTTTAATTCTTCTAAAAACCATTTTTAAATCAATTTATTTTATGGTATTATATAATATATATAGTGCTGATAACCAAGAAAGTTATGTAAAAAGTTTAGTTGGGTGTTGACCGTCTATAACCTTTTACTCTAGTTCCATCAGCCTTTTTATAACCTTTAATAAAAGTATATGCAGGGGTCAGTCATTTCTGCTAACCTCTCATGGTCGCCCATGAGTTCGGACTATACCTTCTACCCATAGGGTAGCCCTGTGTCTAGTCTCTACACCTTCCGAAATGGCTTGGCTCGGTATTGTCTCAATGAGAGTTTCACCGAATTTACAGGGTACACAACATTCATTACTGAATGAAGGGGCAGATATCTACCTCCTCTGTCATAGGGTTTTTGTATTCCAGTGCTGCGAATCCAAGTGCCCTGCTTAATGCTTTATTGCGGTTTTCCATTTTTTCAACTATGTTATTTTTAAAAGTATTTTTCATTATGTTAGATAGTCTATCTCATTTTGTTACTCTGCATATATAATTAAAGTCAGCTGACACTGACTTTTTTTATTGTTATTTTTTTTTTAATTTATCTATAAATTGTAGTATCTCTTCTATAGTTTCTTTTGATATACCCTTTTCTAAAACTTCATCTACTATGTGTATTGCATCTACTTTCCCTTGTAATTTATAGGGTAAGTCGTTGTCTTTTAATACAGATATATTAGGCTCGTCTGTTCTGCCAAGAATGTAATCTGTGCTAACTTTAAAATAGTCTGCCAATAAATTTAAAACATCTTCATTTAGTCTTTTTTCTCCGCGTTCTAATTGGTAATAGTAGCTCATGCTTATATTACAGTAATTTATAATGTCATCAATTTTAACATTTTTTTCTTTTCGTAAGTGTTTTAATCTCGAACCATTCACTTAAATCACTCCTTATATTTTCCTATTATACCATTAGTACAAAACAATACACAATACCCTATTAGTGCGAAAATTAAAGAAATTTGCACTATAAGTTCAAAAAAAGCATATAATTTATGATAATGGTGCAAAATAATTGATTATCATATTTGAACAATTACACATATGGTGCAATAATTAAATGGGAGGTGAACAGATGAACATACATTTTAGAAAAATAATAATTGAAAAACTAAAGTCAAAAGGTATGTCTAGAAAAAAATTAGCAGAAAAAATTGGAATTTCAAAGTCTTATTTTGATCAATTATTGATTAACAAAAAAAGATTAAACGAAGAGATTGAAAAGAGAATATGTACAGCCTTGGAAATTGAAATCGAATACAAAATTACAAAAGAGGAGGAATTGGTAGAATGAGTGATTTGGTTAGGTCGCTACAGATTATTGAAACTGAAATAAATTTTTATAAACAACAGACAGCTACTGGAATTATTGAAATTGGAAAAAGATTAATTGAAGCTAAATCACAAATGCAACATGGTGAATGGGGTAAGTGGTTAGAAGAAAAAGTTGAATTCACTCATAATACTGCAAATAAATTTATGAGGATAGCTTCAAATTATGATTCGCATCACAATTTAGGCACGCAAAAACTATGGCTACTTCTAGATGTTCCACAAGAAGAAAGAGAAAACTTTATTAAAGAAAACAAAGTAGATGAATTAACAACAAGGCAATTGCAAGAAGAAATAAATGCATATAAACGAAAGTATGAATCAAGAGAAAATGCAATAAAATCTCATCAAATGGCATTAGATGAAGAAAAAGAGAAAAATAAAGAATTAGAGCAAAAATTAAGGCAACAACAAAAACCACAGATAATTGAAAAGGAAATAGTAAGAGAAGTAATTCCATCAGATATTCAATTAAAAGTTAAAAAGTTAGAAGCTGATTTGGAACGTTGGAAGATGGAAGCAGAAAGCTACAAAGGAGATAGTAAAAAGCTAGAGCAAGTAAAAGAATCGATTAAGCATTTGGAATCACATAGGGACAATCTTAATGAATACATATTTCAATCAGAGAACTTATCTAAATTACGAGCTGGAGTATTATCAATGTTAAAAAATGATTTAGCTCCATTGAGGTATTCAGGGTTAATAGAAGCCTCAAAGAATAACAATGATTTGATGAAAACAATGATTGAAATAACTGATGCAGTTAGATTGTGGCTAGAAGATATAACTAAAGAATTGCAAGAAAAAATAATTATAGATGCGAGGATGGTGTCGGATTATGAATAATACGTTAATGGAACAAAATCAAATGATTAATGTTTTGCAAAGTATTGTATCAGAAGCAAGTCAATCATCAAATAGGATGGAAGAAGTAGCTAAAATGTTATTAACATTAACTGTTAGGCAAAGCGAAATAGAACAAAAACTTGATTTAGTGAGTGAAGATAAGGAAAAGTTAGCACACAGAGTAAACAACTTAGACGGAGTTAACCCAGATGGTACACCAAGGCAAAGGTTGGTTGCTTGTATTAAAAAGTATGCATTTGATAAAGGAGTTGCACACAATGTAGCATGGCACATTTTTAGACAAAATTATAATACTGCATACAGAGCAAATATCGAAGCAAAAATCAATAATTATTGTTTAAAGAACAATATAAAAAACAAAATTTCAGTACCTGAATATTTAGAACGTGTTGGTGGCGTAGAAGATGCATTAAGGATAGCAGATAAGATGCTCAATGGTGTTTGATATGGATAAAAAATTAAACTTATATAAAAAGCTTACATTATTAACGTATTGATTTGGCTTGAATCTAAAAAAACTCTTAAAGAATCAACCATGAAGGTAGTATTTTACGGAGTTAAATCAATTAATCGGGGGTTATTCAAGGAAGAGCCATCTAATCGTTTTGACGCAATATGTTTAATCCATGACGCAATGAAAGAACTTACACCAAGAGAGTTTATGACAGTATTTAACCTTAATAAAGTGTATGACGGCAATAGATACGAATGCAAGGATTATTTCACATCAATGAAATATATAAACACCCTCGACCTAGATAAGCCTTTAGGTGATGGTATAGAAGATTTTTTATGGGAGTATACGAACCATGACATTAACAGTTTTAGTGTAAAAAGATTTACTACTGTAGATAACTTAAGAGAAATGAATGGACAGAAAAGTATGTTGGATGAGTTCTTTAAAGAACATGGCTTAAGTACATACAAGAAGTTTAAAGACCAAAACGGTAAAGAGTTTCTACTAGACAGTATTACAGGCAAGACTCATAAAATACTTAAAAAAAGACATTTGAAAATAATCAATTAGTAGAAGTATAAGAAAGCGAGGTGAGTTGCTAAATGAAAATAAGCGAATTTAAGAAGTGGTATCAACGTGCACAACAAGTAAATATCGTTAATGATGATGTTTTTAACTGTGCAGTACATTTCTGGATATCTTTAACAGAGTTGCAACATAAAAAAATGTATAGTCTTTTGATTTTTCAAGGCAATGTTCCGATTGATGGTGAAATTAGAATGGCTAATGGCCTCGGGATATTAGATATAGACACAGAGAGCGAGGTGAAGATATGGAACACATAGACTTAAGGTACGTAAGCACAGACATTTTAATTAAGGAACTTGAACAAAGAGAAGGAGTAGAAATAACAATCGTAGATCCATACGAAAATGAAGATATTAAAGTGAATGGCCCAGCAATTGTTCTAATAGTTAGAGATTAATAGAAAGCGAGGTGAAAATTATGTCAAAAGAACAAGGGATAAATCTACTAGCTGAAGATTTAGATTACATAATAATTGAAAATGAAGTAACAAAAGAAAAAATAGCTGAGATAACACAAAAAGATGTCAACTCAGCAGAAAATTATGTAATTAGAATTAAGTATAAATAAAATTAATGTTTTTTATCCATAAGTAACACCTCCTCTATATAGGGGGCATTATATCACAGAAAGCGAGGTGATTTAAATAATACATCCAAATGACGCTTTAGAAAATAAGTTTTATTGCTTAAGCAAAGAAGAAAAGAAAATAGCGGGGCAAATAGCTGATTTATTCGTAGAAAATAAAACATCAATCGCCACCGCAAAGATAATATTAAGTGCTGTTAAAGACATAATTGAACTTAACAGTAATGTTCAATGGCCTAAAGACCAATTTTAGATTTATTCATTGTTTTTAGTTTTTTAGTTTCACTTGAAAATGTAGATTTGATTTCAAGTTCTACTTCAATATATTTTTCAACTAATTCTTTTGGGTAAAGGTCTTTAGTTGAATCGTTCTTATCAAGAAATAACATAGTTAAATCATGAACTTTAGTATTTGTATCCATAAGTAACACCTCCTTCCAAGGAGGATTATATCACAAGAAAGGACGTGTAAGAAATGAAAAAAATAGTTGATTTTACCACAAATGCAGAGGAAAAGCTTGAAAAAATAGAGTACCACGAATCAATATTACCACCACTTCTAAGCATGAAAGAGGTATGCGACTACTTAGGACTAGGACAAACAGTTGTCACTGATATGATAAACAAAGGTGAAATTCCAGCCACTAAAGCTAGAAATCGTATTAGAGTATTTGCAACTGATTTAAGAGCATATCTAGAAAGCAGGAGAATTGATAAAGACAAGAGAGGTGCTTAAATGAAAATAATTGGAATTGTATTGATAATAATAGTTTTAACATTTGCGATAGGAATAGCTGATACTGCAATACTTAATACTCTTACAGATCATGGACAAGTTTGGTATGCAGAGTATGTTCCTGCTGATGAGTTGAAATCTACTTGGAGCAAATCAGAAATCAAAGAAATGGAACGCAAGCATTTAGAGGAGCAACAAAAAACAGATGAAACAATATATCAATTAACAAATCAATTAACGCATTTTGAAGGCACAGAGCAGGAAAAAAAACAGTTAGAGCAATATGTAAATGAACTTAAAGCAGGAAAGATGAGTGTAAATGTAGACCATATATTAGCTGAAAAAATCAATAAAGGGATAGACAAAGCACACGAAAAAACAGGAGTAGAAAAAGAGCTTATAAGAGCAGTTATGAAAAGAGAGAGTAATTTTGACCCAACCGTTGTTTCTAAAAGTGGAGCACAAGGCTTGATGCAGATAATGCCTGAAACAGGTAAGTGGCTTAATTTAGAAAATCCTTGGGATATTGAGCAAAACATAATGGCAGGAGCTATTTATTTAAGAGATCAACTTAAAACATTTAACAACGATTACCGTTTAGCGTTAGCCGCTTATAATGCAGGACCAGGAGCAGTAAAAAAAGCAGGAAATAAAATACCTAATTACGCAGAAACACAAGCATATGTACCTTATGTTTTGAAATGGTATAACGCTTACAAGGAGGTTTAATATGAGCATGGTAGTTGGGCTAGAAAAGATTTGCCCTGTTTGTGATAAATACTTCATCGCTCAACCAGGATGGGCTTTTAAAAAACAGAAAAAGGGTAAATTCTTATACTTTTGCAGATACAACTGTCTTAGAAAATGTGAAACGAAGGAGTGGAAATATGAATAACATACAATCGAAAATTGAGAGATTAAGGCAACTAGAGAAAATGGAAGAGGATGCAAAGACGGATGCTTTTGCTGATGTATTTGGAACTGTAATAGCCTTTGTTGCAATAGCGTTATTGGTTTATGTCATATTTTAAAATAAATAATTGAGGAGCGTGAATTTATGTTTGATAAATTAAAGCAAGCTCAAGATGATAGATTTGATAATACATATTTTAAGCAGTTATGTGAGGATAAAAAGCAACTAGAAATAAGAATTAATGCTACTACTAATAATCAGTTACAAGATGTACTAGAACAAAAATTAAGATGGATAGACGCAGAGTTAAATTTAATAGTAGTTGAAGAAAAAAAGGCACAAGGCATGGACTATTACGGTGATAAAGCTAAACGTTATGAAAGAAATAATAAAGCAGCATTTAAAAGTGAAAAGAATAGAGTTAATCCTATATTCGTCAATGGGGAGATGATCTAATGTACGCATTAATATTCTTATTCTTAGTAGCATTTATATTTTTATGCATTGTAGCACTTGTAGAACGGAATGATGAGAAGAAAGAGGAATGGGATTAAAAATAAAACTTAGGAGGAATAAAAATTGAAAACTATTACACTAAAGCAAATTAAATTAAAGAACTTTAAAGGAATAAAAAATCTCGAGATAGATTTTGATAAAGATACTAAGATTTTTGGAGATAACGAAAGTGGTAAGACAAGCGTTGTAGATGCGTTTATGTGGTTGATGTTTGGCAAGGATAGTCAAAATCGAGCTGACTTTGATATAAAGACTCTTGATGAAAATAACAACGTTATTAATGGCTTGGAGCATGAAGTTGAAGTAACACTTGAGCATAAAGATATTGCAACTTCTACTGTGAATTTAAGAAAAATATACAAAGAAAATTGGACCAAGAAACGTGGTGAAGCTGAAAGAACTTTAACCGGGCATACAACAGATCACTTTGTAAATGAAGTACCAGTAAAGAAAAGTGAGTATGATTCCTATATTAACAGCTTAGTTGATGAATCAATATTTAAACTAATCACTAACGTTTTATACTTTAATACTCAACTTGATTGGAAGAAACGTAGAGAACTGCTAATTGAGATTTGTGGAGACATTACAGATGATGTTGTAATTAACTCAAATGAAAGATTAAAGACCCTCAAAGAGCTCTTATCCGATTGCACAATCGAACAGTTAAGAGACAAAATTAAGGGTCAGAAATCGAGACTAAATAAAGCTATCAAAGAAATACCAATCCGAATTGATGAACTTAACAACTCGGTTAAGGAAGAACCTGATTTAAGTCAAGTTCCTATAATTAATAGTAACATTGATGTTATTAAAAATCAAATATCAGCACTTGATAAAGAAATCATAGAACTTACTGATTCGCAAAAATCAGTTAATAGTAAAGCAATTGAAATATCAAATCTTAAAGCAAAAATTAATGATCTAAAAAACAATGCAAAGAGTGAAATTTCCAAGCAATATAATGCACTAAATCAAGAGCTTCAAACTGCTAAAAATAATCAATTTAGTGAGCAAAATAAGGTAGATAGATTAAAAGCTACTTTAGAAGATTTAGAAGCTAGATTAAAAGCTTGTGTAAATAAAAAAGAAGAATTGTACAAGCAATATGATAATACAAGTGCAAGCCAATTTAAGATTGATGAAACTCAAAGTCATTGCGATAAATGTGGTCAAACATTACCTAAGGATAAATTAGAAGATCTTAAAGCTGATTTTGAAAAAAGAAAAGCAACTTCACTTGAATGGATTAAAACTCAAGGCATTCAAAATAACAAGAAAATGACAGATTACACAAATGAAATTGAGACTATAAAACAATCTATTGAGGACTTTGAGAAAAAGAGAGAATTACTTATAAATCTTACATCAAGACTTGATGCACAACTTCAAGCTGAAAAAACTAAAGTTGAATCATTTGATATTTTTAATTATTCGAATGCTGAAATTGAAACGCTTGAAAAAGAAGTTATTGAACTTGAAAAAGCTTTAGATAATCCTGATGAATCACTTAAAGAAGAGCTAAGAGCAAAAATGGAGCAGAAAAAGAAGGATGAAGAAGAGTTAGAAAAAGCAAGAAATGAATTAAGCTCTATCAATCAAAAACTGGACATGTACCAATACAACTTAGATAGAATCAAACAACTTAAAGCAGAAGAAAAAGACCTTGCTAATAAAATTGCAGAGCTAGAAGGTCAAGAATTTGCTACAGAAGAGTTTATAAGGACTAAAGTTAATCTATTTGAATCTAAAATAAATTCTAAATTTAGACATGCTAAGTTTAAATTGTTCAATACCCTCATAAACGGAGCACTTGAAGAAACTGCAGAGTGTACTTATAAAGGTGTACCTTTTAGCTCATTAAACAGTTCTGCTAAAATCAATATCGGTTTAGATATTATAAATGTTTTATCAGAGCATTATGAATTAAAAGCTCCAGTATTTGTAGATAACGCAGAAGGAGTTACTAAGTTAAGCAATGTTACAACTCAAATAATAGCCTTATATGTTTGGCAAAAAGAAAATAAGCTACCTGATGTTGAAGGAAAAATAATTAAAATGGAGGCGTTGAAATAATGAATAATGGTGATTTTGTAATTTTTTATATAAGAAATAAACAGTTATATCCTGTAGCATTGTCAAACGATGAATATCAAATGTTGCAGATGACAATACCTAGCATATTAGGAAAGGATATTAAATTAATTGATAGGCCACAAGGCGAAGTAATTAATCTTAAGGAGGAAATAAAACAATGAGTGATTTAGCGTTATTAAAGAAAGATACGGTTGATGTAGTTACAAAGAAAATAGCAGAATTCAAGAACACGGGTGAAATTAAATTCCCTGAAACTTATTGTCCTGAAAACGCTTTAAAAAGTGCTTGGCTTATACTTCAAGAGGTTGAAACTAAAGACAAGAAAAAAGCTTTAGATGTATGCAGTAAAGACAGTATAGCAAACACACTTTTAGACATGGTTATACAAGGCTTAAGTCCTGCAAAAAAGCAATGTTATTTCATACCTTATGGGAGCCAATTACAACTACAAAGAAGCTACTTTGGAACGTTAGCAATAACAAAGAGACTTAAAGAAATTAAGGACATTAGAAGTCAAGTTATCTTTGAAGATGATGAACTTGAAATCACGATTGAAGATGGCAGCAGGAAAATTACTAAGCATATTCAGAAGTTGCAAAATATTGATACAAATAAAATCATTGGAGCTTATACGATTATCGAAAAGACAGATGAAACTATTTATACAGAAATAATGAGTATGGCTCAAATAATGCAGGCATGGAGACAAAGTAAAATGTATCCAATGGATGGGGATAAGATTAAAGAAACTAGTGTACATGGCAAATTTACAGACCAAATGGCACTTAAAACAGTCATAAATAGAGCATGTAAAAACTTTGCTAATACAAGTGATGATTCAGACATTCTTATTGAATCATTTAACAGAACGACTGAGAACGAATATAAGGGCGAAAAAGATGTTAAACGTGATATTAGTCAAGAAATAGAAGAAAACGCAAATAAAGAGGAAATAGACTTCAAGGAAGAGGTAGTAAATGAAGTTATAGAAGGTGATTTTGTAGTTAAAGAAGATGAAGAACCATCAAGGGGGTTTTGATATGAAACTCATAGTTATAGGCAGTAGTAGTAAAGGCAATTGCTACATACTTGAGGGTGAGCATCACAAACTCATCCTTGAGGCTGGTATTAAATTTGATGAAGTAAAGAAAGCTCTTGAATTTAAGTTAGATTATGTTGCTGGGTGTTTAGTTACTCATAGTCATAAAGACCATTTAGGTCATGTTGGGAACTTTTTAATTAATGGAATTCAAGTTTATGGAAGTAAAGGAACTATGGGAGAACTTAATAATCACAACATCAATTATGTTAAATCAAAGCAAACATTTTATGTAGGTGAATTTAAGATTTTAGCATTTGATTCAATACACGATACAGAAGAACCTCTCAATTTTCTTATAGAGAGCAGTCTTACAGGTGAGAGACTTTTATTTATAACTGATTCGGCTTATTGCAAGTATAAGTTTAAAGATATTGATTACTTGCTTGTTGAGTGTAATTTCAAAGAATCCATAATTCAAAAAAATGTTGAAGATAAAAAAATACCAGAGTTTATAGCACAAAGAATCAGAGAAACTCATATGGAATTTGAGACAACAAAAAGATTAATATTGAATTACCCTGGAGTGAAAAAAGTTATATTAATTCACTTATCTGATAAAAATTCTGATCCAGGACTATTTGAAGAAGAACTTACATTTCACGCTAATTGTCCAGTACATGTAGCCAAGGTAGGTGACGAATATGCGTTATAACTACACAGATAAAGAAATAAAAGAACTTATAAAATCCCTTGTAATTCTAGTAGATACAAGGGAACAGGAAAATCAACCAATTATAGATTTTTTAACAAAGAAAAAAATTCAAACAAAATCTAAAAAATTAGATTTTGGAGATTATAGTTTTTTTCTTCCTAAAAA
>Ga0100403_1004095_pt1 | contig 10505 bp, 11 predicted proteins | sample CryGeymet201501t_FD_83663 | JGI IMG/M metagenome (GOLD analysis project Ga0100403, IMG submission 83663) | Groundwater microbial communities from Crystal Geyser aquifers in Utah, USA - Crystal Geyser metaG 2015-01t | ecosystem: Environmental > Aquatic > Deep subsurface > Groundwater | place...
AATTTAGAAAAGAAGAAAAAAGAAATTCAACAATTCGTCGATCGTTTTAAGGCAAAAGCGTCAAAAGCGAAGCAAGCTCAGTCGAGAATGAAACAACTTGAACGCATGGATTCGATGGACGCGCTCGGTGCAGAAGCCAAAATGGGTTTTGGATTTCATTATAAAGATATCAACGCCAAAACATTGCTCGAAGTAAAAGATTTAAGCTTTGGTTATCCAGGAATGGAGAAGCCTCTCTTTAGTGATGTCACTTTTCATTTGAATAAAGGTGAATGTCTCGGAGTGATTGGAAAAAATGGTAAAGGAAAGTCAACGCTCTTGAGTTGTATTGCAGGCATGCTTGAGTCTCAAAGTGGCTATATGCGCTTTCACAACGATGCTCAACTCGGATATTTTGGACAAACAAATATTGAAAGACTCTCTCCGAATGTTTCAATAAGAGATGAGATAGGAAGTTATAACCCAGATCTCGGAAACTCTGAAGTTCGCGCTATTTGCGGCGCCATGATGTTTCAAGGAGATCTCGCAGATAAAAAAATCAGCGTTCTCTCTGGTGGTGAAAAAGCCCGAGTCATGCTCGGGAAAATTTTAGCTCGTCCTTGTAATGTTCTTCTGCTTGATGAACCTACAAACCACTTGGATATGGAATCGATTGAATACTTAGCAGACGAAATTAAAAATTTTCCAGGTGTTGTTATTATTGTTACTCACTCTGAATTGCTTTTGAGAAATCTCGCCACAAAATTAGTTATCTTCCAAAAAGACGGCGCTGAGTTTTTCTATGGTGACTATGAGGATTTCCTCAATCGCGTTGGTTGGGAAGATGAGCAGCGCGGACGTAAGAAGTCCAAACGTCCTTTAACTGAGAAAGAAATCAAAAAGCTTCGCAATGAATTGAATTTAGAACGCGGAAAGTTGTTAAATCCTCTGAAAGAGAAAATCTCGGCTTGCGAAGAGGATATCGTCAATGTCGAAGAAGTTTTGAAAAAATTTGATGAACTTCTCAATCAAAAAGTCGCCAAAGGCGAAGATGTTTTTGAAGTGACAAAAACCATCGGCCAGCTTCACGCTAAAATAGATAAGCGCTTTTTAGAGCTAGATGAATGGCAAATCGAGCACGATAAAATTCAAGCCGACTTCGAGGCTAAACTCAAAGAACTCGATTAACCTCTTCTCCAAGCATGAAATTTAGTTAACCACGGCATAACCCACTCCGGCTTATGATTTTGCTTCCAAGCTCCGGCTGTATATTTCAATGATTCGGCCATGGTAGGATAGGGATGAATAGTCGAGAGAATTTTATTCAATCCCAATTTCCATTTAACTGCGAGTGTAAATTCACTGATGAGATCTCCTGCTTGCACACCAACAATAGTCGCACCTAGAATTTGATCACTACCAGGCTTGGTTAAGACTTTGATAAAACCATGATCGGCACTATCGGCAATCGCCCGATCGAGATCGTCGATTCCATATTTTGTAAGTTCGTAAGCGATGCCTTTTTCTTTGGCAGCATTTTCAGTCAGTCCAACCGTTGCGACTTGAGGATCAGTGTAAGTACTCCAAGGAACGGCGGAGTAATCAACTTTGAACTTCTTTAAAAATCCAAAAATTCCGTTAACAGCACAATACCAAGCTTGATGTCCGGCCATATGAGTGAGTTGATAAGGACCTGTCACATCTCCACAAGCAAAGATGTTGGGATAAATGGTTTGAAGGTAATCGTTGGTTTCAATTGTTCCATTTTTTCGAAGAGGAATAGCGAGTTCTTCTAGTCCAAAGCCTTTAGTACGCGGTCTGCGTCCAATGGCGATTAAAATTTCATCAAATTCAATTTTATCAATCCCTCGTGCCGTTTCGACAATCAAGGCCTGATCCTCAAAACCAATTGCTTTAGTGGAAGTGAGAATTTTAATACCTTCATGCTCAAGTGTTTGGGTGATGAGAAGAGAGACGTCTTCATCTTCGCGAATCATAATTCGCGGTGACATCTCAACCACGGTGACTTGTGAGCCCAAACGCGCAAAACTTTGCGCCATCTCAAGTCCGATCGGTCCTCCACCCAAGACCACAAATTTCTTGGGCAAACTTTCCATCTGCCATAAATTCTCTGATGTGCGAAACTTAACTTGGTCGATTCCTTTTAAAGGTGGAACAAAAGGTGAAGCACCTGTCGCAATCGTTATATTTCGAGTGGTTAAAACTTTGCCATTCACTTGAACTTCCCAAGGGGAAAGGATTTTCGCTTCACCTTCAATGCAATCGACACCTAGAGAAGTATATCGAGCGCGAGAATCATGGGGTTCAATTTTATGGATCACATTATGCACACGATTCATGATTTTTTTGAATTCAAAATCAGTGGTGATTTTTTCAAACCCATATTTTGAAGCTGAGTTCTGGAGATGAGCGATACTGGCCGATTTGATGATGGCCTTTGAAGGAACGCAACCTGTATTGAGGCAATCGCCCCCCATCTGATGTTTTTCGATTAAAGCAACTTTGGCTTTAACGGCTGCACTAATGAATGAAGTTACTAAGCCAGCAGCTCCACCACCGATGGCGATCATGTCATAATCAAATTTGGCTGGTTTTTTAAAACGCTTATAAACTCTGCGAGCTTTATAGGAATTAATAATCTTTTTGCTAATGATCGGAAGAATTCCTAATAGCGTAAAGGCCAAGAAAAGTTTAGGAGTTAAAATACCAGAGAGAGAATCAATTTTTGAAATTTCAACTCCAGCATTGACGTAGACTAAAGTTCCTAAGACCATTCCTAGTTGTGAAATAAAAAAATAGGTGATGAGACGAATATTGGTTAAACCCATGGCGAGATTAACTAAGAAAAAAGGAAAGAGCGGAGCTAGACGGAGAGTGAAGAGATAAAAGGCTCCTTCTTTATCAATTCCTTCATTAATCATTTTCAGTTTGTCGGAGAATTTTGATTGAACCCAGTTGCGGAGAAAAAAGCGAGAGATCAACATAGCAAGTGTCGCGCCGAAAGTGCTGGCAAAAGAGACAATGATAAAACCTTTAGTCAGGCCAAACAGCGCTCCGGCTGCGAGAGTGAGGATGGTGGCTCCGGGCAGTGAGATCGCGGTGGAGAGTATATAGACTCCAAAAAAACTTAGAGTGAAGAGAGCGGGTTGAACTTCAATTTGTTGTTTAAGAGAATCAATATTTGATTTTAAATAAGTGAGTGTTAAGTATTGGGTCGCGCCACTTCTATATAAGAGTATGCTGATTACTATAAGTATGGAGAGTACTACTAATTTTTTTTTCATATTTATCCTTCGCAATTTCCAGTTTTACAAATTGAATCAAACATTTCTTTTCTTTTATTGTCTGTACGAACACCTTTAAAAATCATTTTTATAACATGGTCAGTGTCGATGAGAAAAGTTGAAGGCGCAGCAGTTTTAAGCATAAAATGATTAGCATTAAATTGATCAGCAATGGAAAGAGATGGGTCGCTTGCAAAAAGATAACTCATAGGATTTGCCTTGATCCAATCTCGCAATTTCTCAATCGGCTCGCTTGATATAATGACCATTGTTACTTTCTTGCCTAGCTTCTCTTGCCAAGTCCTTACTTTCTTTAAGTGAATTGTACAAAATGGACACCAAGTCCCCATAATAAAATTAACTACGACAGGACCGGATTTTAACGTGGTAAACAGATCAAAGGACTGCCCGTTGATCAATGTTGTTTGAAAATTGTGAACTTGATCGTTGAGTTTCATAAAAGTCTCTTGGTTATTTGTTCAATGAATAAAGCATAAATCATTATGGGAATTGGGAGTCCGATAATGGCTCCCAAGAAATAATCTCTAAAGGCAACGCCAGATAAAGCGAGAGTATAATTAACCGGAGGCACAGTTTGAAAAACGAGACGAAGAATTATATTAGTACGGATAGGATACTCATCTATTTTGGAGAGAACCTTCTGAACCCATACATAAGGTATTTTTCTAAAGGCGTCTCTTCCTAAAAAGCGAATAATAAAAAAGCCAACAACTGCTGAGACGATGGCCGCGATTAAGGTCAGGATAAAACCTTGTAATTTTCCTATCGCTAAAATTGAAGCGGCCAAAAATAGCCAACCTGGAATTTGAATTAAGTTTCCGAGAGTAAAAAGCAAAATATAGATCAACCACGACCATACGCCATATTGAGCGAAAATATTTTTTAAAGACTCAATTGAGAATTGGCTTCTCAATCCAGAAATTTCCGCGATGACAACGACTGATATGACCAGAACGATGGTGAGAATGAGCCTTAAGTTTTTCATATCTATGAGTGTAGCGGAGCTTTCATTTGTGACAATAAAAAAGGCTCCTTTCGGAGCCTTCATATTAAAATTGAGTTGTTAGCTCTTATTTACCAGTAAGGGCGCGAAGAAGATCTACTCTTCCTGCACTGGCCAATCTTCCTGAGAAGCGACCAATGGGAGTTACTGTATCCATAAGAAGTTTCTTTAATTCAACTGGCGTTAAAGAAGGATTGTTGGCGAGAACTTCAGCAGCTACACCAACGGTTGTTGGGCAGGCCATTGAAGTACCAGACATACTTCCATATCTGTTACCTGGAGTTGAAGAGTAAATGCTTGAGCCAGGAGCCGCGATATCAACTGACTTTGAACCGTAGTTTGAAAATCCTGATAATCCGCCTGAGCTTGAAGTAGAAGCAACAACCATTAAATTGTCGCTATCATAGGAAGCTGGCCAAGTTTGACGACGATCGATATCTGTTGAGTCGTTTCCAGCAGCAGCGATCACGAGTACTCCATACTGTTGACCAATATGATCGATAGTATCTTTAACCAGGTTTCCACCTTCGTTCTTTGATTTACCAAAAGAACAGTTGATGATCTTGGCACCCATTTTCGCAGCGTAGAGAAATGATTCGGCTACGTCGATATCAGTTTCATCACCATTGTTTGGAACCGTTCTAATTCCCATGATGCGAACGTTTGAAGCGATACCCGCAATTCCGATGCCGTTATTCTGTTTCGCTCCGATTGTTCCTGAAACGTGAGTTCCATGAGAATGAGTATCCATCATGTCTGCTGTGGCGTTGCCTTGTGAATCTCTCTTGAGAGTATTGATTCCGTGAACGTCATCGATATAACCGTTGTTATCATCATCAATTCCGTTACCAGCGATTTCACCTGGGTTCGTCCACATAACATCTTTTAAATCTTCGTGATTATAATCAACGCCTGTATCAACAACAGCTACGATGATTTGCTCAACTGGAGCAGTGGCGTTTTCAGCATATGTTTTATTAATACTAATTCCGTTATCTGAACGATCATCAAATGACCAAATTTTTGAAACTTTTGGATCGTTGAAAGGAGAAGCATTTCCTTTGTCAAAATCTGGAGTTTCTAATTTTTCTACTTCTGGAAGTTTTCTTTTTCCGGCGTGAACTTCATCTTCAATATAAACAGTATTGCTCATATCTTGGAATTGTTGCTTTAGAGCTTCAGCGTTTTGTGTATAAAGCACATAAGTTGAACCAAAGAAATGTTGAGCGCGAATAATTGATGAAAGCTTTGGAAGTTCCATTCCTGGCTTTAATTTAACAACTAAGCGTTCTGGTGTTTGAGCGTAACTTGCAAGGGAAATGAGAGCGAGACCGGTCAGAATCATTTTTTTCATCGTCAAATCCTTTTGAACGAGTTTTATTAGAATAGATAATTCTAGAAAGAGTGATGCGAGCTGAAAATGCTCGAAGGCTTAGTGAGAGTATTTGTTATCGCGACCGAGGTCTTTTATCGGGTTTCTCTGATCTTTCGATAAGTTTTGATGCCCATCATGAGCAACCCACTGATTAAGACCAACCCAATCAGACCATAGGTCATATCAATAATGTTTTTCAGGACCACAAGAAAGACTATTCCTATCAGGAATAAGGTTGAAACTTCATTCCAAATTCGAAGTTGATTGCTACTCCAACGAAAATGACCCGCCTTAATTTGATTTAAAAGTTTTCCACAATACCAGTGATAGACGTAGAGAAGAACCACTAAGCTGAGTTTCACCATTAGCCATGGATGATCGGTGAGAGGAAAAAAGCTATGAATCATGGAGAGTCCAAAGATGCCTGTAAGAATTGCGGAAGGCCAAGTTATGCCGTACCAAAGCCTTCGTTCCATAATTGTGAATTGTTCGCTGAGGATTTTTTTTTCGAGTTCAGGCTTTGTTTGGGCTTCAGTGTGATAGATGAAAAGTCGCGGAATATAGAAAAGGCCTGCGAACCAAGTCACAACGAAAATGATATGAAGCGCTTTAAAGTAGAAATAGCCCATGGCCCATCCTAACCAAATTTCAGGCAGTTGGATAGAATTCTCCATTTTTAAGCCAATAATTAACTTTTTTAATTATTTTTCTTGAAAATATTAATTTTTATAATTAAATTGGCAAAAAAGATGAGGATTACTATGTCGCAAGATTGGAAAAATTTAGTTGAATTGGTCGGGCAAAAGCCTTTTGTTGTTGAAAAAGTAAGACTCACTGAATCCAAAATCGCTATTGAGGGTGAATTCGAACTTCCTCCTTTAACCAGACTCAATAGCGACGACCAGGTTTTCGTCGCGGCCTTTATTCAAACTCACGGGTCTATTAAAGAAATGGAACGACTTTTTGGTATTAGCTACCCAACGGTGAAGTCGAGATTAAATCGCATTGCTTCACAATTAGGAGGGGTGATTGTTGAGAATACCGAAGCTGATTCGCGCCCAAGTAAAAATGAAATTTTAGAAAAAATTGAAAAAGGTGAGTTGAAAGTTTCTGAAGCGTTGGAGTTGTTGAAATGATTCCCATGAACGTAAAGATCGTGATTGCAGACCAGGGTTCAAAGCCTTTTAGACTTTGGCTTCCTTTGTGGATTCTCTTTCCTTTAGTTTTAGCCTTAGCGATTTTGTTGTTGCCGATCATCGCGATTGTTCTCTTTTTCATTGTGATTTTTAAAGGTCTATCGGTGACATTGAAAATTTTGGGAGCATTGATTGGAATTTTTTGTGCACTTAAAGGCACGCATATAGAAGTCGATGGAAAAAATAAAGTTTTTATACAAATAGATTAAGGAGAAACAAAATGAATGATCAAAAAAAGATTCTAGAAATGTTGGGCGCTGGAAAAATTAATGTTGAAGAAGCTGAAAAGCTAATTGGTGCTCTCGGTGGCAAAACTCAAAATGAAGGATCAATTAAAAAAGTTCCTGAGTTTATGTATGTCAAAGTTTCTCCTAAAGGAGAAAAAGGCGATCGCGTCAGTGTAAAAATTCCATTTAAGCTTTTGAGAGCAGGAATGAAGCTCGCAGCATTTATGCCAAGTTCTGTTCAGGATAAAGTACAAGGTCATCTTGAAGAAAAGGGTGTTAATATTGATTTATCTAAGATGAGCAAAGAAAATATGGATGAGCTTCTCCATACACTAAGTGAATTTAGCGTTGATGTAGATGGTGAAGATGAATCTGTTAAAATTTATTGTGAGTAAAAGATGACTTGGGATTTTTATATTTTTCGCCATGGAGAGACCGACTGGAATAAAGAGCGACGTATTCAGGGGCATACCAATACCAGCTTGAATACTGTTGGGACTAAACAAGCTGAAACTTTAGTCCCTGTTTTGATCGATAAAGAAATTGAAATCATCTACAGCTCTGATCTTGATCGCGCGATTGAAACCGCGAAAATCGTGAATAAAGATCTCAAGCTCGAAATAAAAACCACTGAGAAATTACGAGAGGCCCATTTTGGTGAGGCCGAAGGTTTATTGCTCGATGAAATTATTGCGAAATGGGGTCAAGAACTGTGGGATAATTTTAGAAAGCTGGATCGATCTTTTTATGGAATTGGTTTTCCTGGTGGTGAAACGCGAGGAGCTTCAGTTCAGCGTATGCGAAGTGTGATTGATGAAATCATGAACTATACGCCTTATCGGAAAATCGCCATTTCAACTCACGGGGGAGTTGTTCGCAACCTTCTTCATAGCTTTTTACCAGAGAACCATGAGCCTTTGCCTATTCATAATTGCGTTTGCTATCACCTGCAATATGATTCAATTTCAGAAGAATGGAGAGTGATGGGTCCGCTAAATAGTGGAGAAGACTACTTTTAGTTGTTTTTGCCCACCCTCAAAATCACCTTTTAAATAAGTTATAATATATTCATGAAAAGATTATTAATTATTCTTTGTTTAGCATTCTCATCACCCCTCTTCGCAGCAAGTGGCAAACCCGCAGTTTCGATTGAGCCCCTTTATGGTTTTGAAACAGTCCAAAAATTTGAACCAACCGCCCATACCAAAAATCGGGCCATCTATGGAGTTCGCGCCATTTTGGGTTCAGGATTTTTGCGAGGAGAAGCTGAAGTTACTCAGGCGAAAGATACTGAAAATTTTCTTGATCAAGATCTCAAGATTGAAGATACAACCAATAAGGCCAAGGCTGGTTTAAGATTTAACTTTAGAATGGCCTCACTCTTAACTGTATATTTACGGAGTGGGATGCAGTTAAAGCAAAGTGAGATCACGCGAACGCAAGCAGGAGCCTCAACCAAAAGAAAAACAGGATTTTATTCAGACCCCTACGCTGGTGGTGGTTTGAGAGTTCACTTCATGACTAATTTTTCCTTAACAGCTGACTACACCGTCATTTGGTCAGACTATCCGGTTAGCAATAAGAAAGAGTATCAAACGACTCTAGGTTTTGCGGCTAGAATTTAAAAATCAAAGACAGTAGTGCAATTAATGGGGGAACGCTTTGAATAAGAGTGCCTCGCCATAAATCTTTTGAAGAAAAGACCAAGACAATACCGGCCAGGAACATTGAACTTAAACAGAAGACAAGAAGAGATTCCTTTTCAAGAGCAAGACTAATAAAAATTCCAAACGCAAGAAAGAGATTGTAAAAACCTTGATTAAAAGCAAAGAGGCGATTCGCTTGAGCCTGCTCATCTGTCATTCTAAAAATGGTTCGACCTAGTTTTTTAGTAAAGAGAACACTCTCTAGAGTAAAAAAGAGAATGTGGATAAGGGCAGATATAATGGCAAAAGTGGTTGTGATCATAAAAAAAAGCCCGCTCTAGAGCGGGCTTCCTCAAGTTAAGCTCCTTTAGTCGGAGCGCCTTTCATATTCATTTCGTAGAAGCTTCCAAATTTTCTCATCTGCTTATGGAAAGAAGCAGCTAGCTCGTTCGCTTTAGCGTCGTACTTAGCAGGATCTGGCCAATTATCTCTTGGCATCAATACTGAAGTTGGAACGTTACGAATTGCCGATGGAATATTTAATCCAAAAATAGGATCAGCTTCGCTAGAGACAATATTCAATGTGTTCTTTTGAATTGTTCTGATGATTTCACGAGTGATTGAAAGAGGGAAGCGGTGACCAATGCCGTAAGGTCCTTCTGTCCAACCTGTGTTGATCAACCAAACTTTGATGTCGTACTTGTCGAGATATTTCCCAAGAAGTTCAGCATAAACTGATGGATGACGAATCATGAAAGGGGCACCAAAGCATGGAGAGAAGGCTGCCGAAGGTTCTTTCACTCCGATTTCAGTTCCAGCAAGTTTCGCTGTATAGCCTAACACAAAGTAGAACATCGCTTGTTCTTTTGTAAGATTTGATACTGGAGGAAGAACTCCAAAGGCATCTGCACTTAGGAAGAACATATGTGCTGGAATTTTCCCTTGGCTTGAAGGTTCAAGATCATCGATAAAATCGAGAGGGTATGAACCACGACCGTTTTCAGTGAGTGAATCATCAAAGAAATCTGGCTCACCCGTTTTTTCTGTCAAGATAACGTTTTCAAGTAGCGCACCAAAACGTGAAAGTGCTTTGGTAATTCCTGGCTCTCCAGTTGGAGAGAGCTTATGAGTTTTGGCGTAACAACCGCCCTCAAAATTGAAAACACCTTCATCTGAAAGTCCGTGCTCATCGTCTCCGATTAAGTAAGTTCCTTCATCAGTTGAAAGAGTTGTCTTTCCTGTTCCTGATAATCCAAAGAAAACTGAAACTTCGCCATTCTCTAAACGAGAAGCACCTGCGTGCATTGGAAGAATTCCCTTTTCTGGTAAAATATAATTTAAGACAGAGAACATGCTCTTCTTAATTTCGCCGGCATAAAGAGTTCCGACGATGATTGTCGTATTAGTATCAAAACAAGTTGTAATGATTGTTCCTGACTTTGTTCCAAACTCATTCGGATCAACTTCCATCGTTGGGGCATGAATAATGGTAAAATCAGAATTATTAAATTCACGAATACGATGACGGAATAAATATTTTGAAAAGAGAGCATGCTGCGGATGAGTCGTAATCAAACGAACACCAATATTATTTGTCTTGTGAGCGCCAACACTTCTTTCAGTGATGAAAACATCGCCGTGAGTATTGAGATGATGAAGAGCTTTTTTCTTCAATGCTTCGAAAGTCTCAGGAGTCATGGCATTGATATTGTTTTCCCACCAAATCGTCTTTTCAGTTTTTGGTGACTTCACA
>Ga0100403_1004096_pt1 | contig 10502 bp, 15 predicted proteins | sample CryGeymet201501t_FD_83663 | JGI IMG/M metagenome (GOLD analysis project Ga0100403, IMG submission 83663) | Groundwater microbial communities from Crystal Geyser aquifers in Utah, USA - Crystal Geyser metaG 2015-01t | ecosystem: Environmental > Aquatic > Deep subsurface > Groundwater | place...
CGGGAATTACTCATCTATCATCAAGATGAGGCGCGCGTGATACTCACCGTCATCGCAGATCATAAGCGGCAGTTTTCCTACTACAGGAAAGATCACCACCATACCCGCAAGCGGCTCTTCGATGAAATAACTGCAATACGAAACAAATGGAGTGCCTCATGGCCCGCAAACCCGGACGCCCACTTACCGCAACAAAAGCAACCGCAGCTAAAGAAATTGCTGCCCCTGAGAAGGAAGAAATCGTGACTCAATTAGGCACCACGTTCAGCATTAAGTCCACCCTTTCCGTAAAGATGCGCAACGAGACTGGGGACGAAGTTTTTGTTTCGACTGGCGCAGAAGCTTATAACGTCGAGGAAGACAGCATCCCAGAAAAGCGTCTTGTGATTGATGAACTCCTTGATAATTGGATTAAGGATCGGGCGGAGGTTATCGGAATGGCAACATTCGGTGGATATGCCGATGTCGATGAGGCCGACGAAGCTAAAGGAGCCGAAGAAGACGAAGCCGAAGAAGACGAAGCCGAAGAAGACGAAGCCGCCGAATTGACTGAGGATGATGTCAATTCGATGAAAAAAGCAGAACTCGATGCTTTGATTGAAGAACATGGTATCGAGGTTGAGCCTAAGGCTAAGATTGCCGAAAAGAGGGCTGCTATTATCGAAGCTTTGTTTTCGGACGAAGCCGAGGAAGAAGACGAAGCCGAGGAAGAAGACGAAGCCGAAGCCGAGGAAGAAGACGAAGACGAAGCCGAGGAAGAAGACGAAGAGGAATTCGAGCCTTACACCTCCGACGAATTAGGTGTAATGAAGTTGAAGGAACTCGATGAAATTGCTGTTGCGTGGGGTGTTCCTCTTAAGCATAAGGCAGGGGCTGACCTCAAGACTAAAAAAGCCACAGCTATCAAAGCTATTCTCAAGTTTCAAGAGGATAGCGCCGAAGAGTGATACACGGTGTATCTAAGATATAACCGGTTATATAGGGGGCAGTATGACAATTAAACGTCGTAAACTGCCATCGTCGGGAAATGGGGTGGCTCAGGTCACCCCTACTTCTTCCGGGGGTGGTATTAGAATAAAACAACGAGTAATGCCTAAAACAAGTATTCTCGATGTGCCTGATACAGAGCTTGCGGATTTTATTGCAAAAGTTCGTCAGTCGGGGGAGTATGGTAATTCATTCTATATCGGAAATGCCACACGTTTTAAATCTCCGCGTCTAGAAACTGGTATTCTAGGTATTGATCTTCCACTCGGCGGTGGTTGGTCGATGGGGAGGGCTTCGATGGTTGTTGGCGAGAAATCATCAGGCAAGTCAACACAGAGTTTACTTGCTATTGCGGCACTGCATAGACAGAATCCAGATAGCGTTGCTGCATATATTGATACAGAAGGCACATACGATCCTAGATGGGCTGCTAAACTAGGTTGTGACACAAGTCGTATTGTCGTTGTTGAACCGGAGAGCGGGGAGCACGCAGTAGATTTAGCGGACGGTCTTGTAAGGGTTGAGCAGATTCATTTTCTCGTAGTAGATTCAATAGCCATGCTTATTCCGATGAAGGAGGTTGAAGCATCAACTTCTCAAGATTTTATGGGACTTCAAGCAAGGCTTATTGGGAAGTTTGTTCGCAAGACTACGCAAGCCTTATTGTTCGAGAGAAAACGTGAACATTACGTGCATCTCATGTTCTTGAATCAATTTCGTATGAAAGTCGGATTAATTTTTGGTGACCCCCGCACTCTTCCCGGCGGCAAGGCTGTAGAGTTTTTCACTTCTCAGCAAATAGAAGCCAAAAATAAGGAAATTATGTTTAAGGACATTAGCGGGGATGACGTTGTAAAATACAACGAACATAGTATTAAAATTACCAAGAATAAAACAGGCGGACCTTTCAAAGAATCAATGTATAGGCTTATCCGCACTCCTCACGAAAATATGCCAGAGGCTTGGATAAATCAGGCGGGGGCGATACATACGTTCGGGACAAAGATTGGACTTGTTGAGGGAACAAAAGGATCATTCAGTATTGATGGGATTAAACCAAAGTTCAAAGGGGAGCCAGCCTTTAATGCTTGGGCGCTTGAGAATTTAGATGAGTATTACGGGATTATCTCAAGGATTGTTACCGGGTATCGAACCAAGTGGGGTTTATGATGGCAGCGAAAAATCCACTTTTAGGAAGATTGTCTCATTTGTCAAAGCAAAGTAAAGGATTTTGGCAATCCCCTACGAAAGAAAAAAAGCTGGCAATCAGAGTCAATGGCCGCACCACAACTGCCAGCGGCTCTAAAAGGGAAAAAGGCGATGTTCGCAAAGTAGGGATTGCCCGCCTCGAACATAAAATTACGGAACGAAAATCGTTTTCAGTAACTAGGGAGATGGTTAAGAAGATAGTAAACGCATCTGTTGCCTGTGAGGAAATAGCGGCAATCGTCGTAGAGTTTATTGACGGCATGACAGGTAAGAGCGAGGGTGAGTTGGCTATAATACCAATAGAAGATTTGATTAGACTTTTACAAGGTGACAGTAAATGAATATGTGCATATTGTCTAATACCACATCATACCTAGGCCATGTAAAATGAGCGAAAAAACAGAATTCCAAGAAGGTAGTTTAGCCAAGTTTCTGAATTTCCCTCTTGTGGTTCATCCACGAATGGGGGAGACGGCACAGGATTTACCTTATGTCCATGTTTCAGATTTGCTTAAAAACAAAGCCGATAATAGATTTTGTCTCCGTGAGCACGTTCTTCGCTATTACGATAGACCGACGCGCTCCAAAGGAACTGTTCCACCAAAAATGAGTTTGCTTTGGGATACCGGCAATTTGATCGGTGATTATGTTGTTATAAAGAAGTTGGTAGAAAAAAGTCCTGATCTTGGGAAACTGGTGTGGGGTGATTGGGAGTGTGATTCTTGTGGTAATATTTCAAGGTTTTGCTATAAGAGCGATGCCTGTGGGGATACTGGTTGTTCTTGTGGTTGCACTAAGTTTCATTATAAGGAAGTTGATCTTAGAGAGGATGATGTAAGGCTTGTTGGTCATCCTGATTTACTTATTAAATTGACTGACGGCACCATAATTATTTATGAGATTAAGACTATTGATAGGGCAGATATTGATTTCACAAGCATTGATCGACCGCTTGGTGATCATCATATGCAGGTGAGCTATTACTATTATCTGTTAAAGAAACGTGGTCTTAAAGTAAGCAAACGTGTTCGGTTCCTTTATATAGATCGCGATATATCTGATCTATATAGAACGAAACCGTTTGTTGAATTGGTTGAGGATGCTCTTCCTGTGGCTCGTGTGCAATCAGGTATTGACACCTGTAAACTTGCGGTGTCTCATATAAAGAGTCGCACATTGCCAGCCCGTATATGTGATTCTCCTACTTGCACGAGAGCCGCCAAATGCACAACAGTAGCGTCATGCTTTACCCGGCACTTGAACACAATTCCAAACCCTATGTCGCTGGATTAGATATTTCCCTAACAAGCACCGGGTTTTACCTAAAGTCTATTTATGGTGGTGGCGATGATTACTTTTATCATATTGCTACACAGAAGAAAGGTGGAACCGATGCCGAGCGAGTTGATTTTATTACACAGACTGTGCTCGAAGACCTGACCAGTCCGTTATACCCGGTTATAGCGGTATGTATGGAGGACTACGGACAAGTAAATCCACGTGCCGGTAAACTAATGGTGCGAGCGGAAATCGTTGGCTGCATTAAACAAGGTTTGCGTTATGCTGGAATACCTTATTACACAGTAAGTCCGAACGGCTTAAAGAAATTTGCTACGGGATTCGGTGGCACCCGTAAAGGCGAAAAACTTAAGGAAGCCGTTATGCAAGCAGCAGCAAACATAGGATTCGATACTCGCGTATCAGACGAAGCTGATGCTTTCTGGGCAGCTAATCTTATGGAAGCTATTGTAAAAAATGTTCAGCATGGGGTAGACGTTCAGCGGGTAAACCCAGCAGGATTTACGTTTAATAAAAAATATTGATATACCTCCTTGACAGCATGTTTTTACGAGCGCATATAATATCACACGACCGAACTGCACCACTTCAATTGCGGATTGACCGCATGTTTTCACCACTACCAACCAAAAGGAGCCGTTACTATGGCAAAAGCTACTACGACTAAAAAGGTTGCGACCAAAAAGTCGCCTCATAAGACTCCAGAGAATGCCGCTATACCGAAAGCCAAGAGGGTTTCTACCAAAGCCCCAGCACACAAGTCCGCGAAGTCGGAAGTCGTTGTGCTGTCTTCCGGGGCTTTTGTCAAATTCGCTGGTTACGTTTCCGAGGTTCCCGAGGATGATCAGGATTTCACCAAAGGTGATACTCTTTACATTGTCGGGGTTAACGAAGCCGATGGTGAATCCCCTACCATGTATGATGTAATCCCGGCTTCCGATGTCTCTGCATATATCGCAGACCCGGAATCCGAAGACATCGAAGGTTCTCGACTCGTTGTTCAGGAGGTCACTGCTCTTTCCGGCAAGGCTTTGACCGAGGCACGAGATGCTTTTCTCCCGATCCCGTCTCTCGGCAAACTCGATGCAATTATCGAAGAGGCTGAGGGTGATCTGATCGAAGCTGCTCGAACTCTGTTCAACGACATCGAACAGAACTCGTTCTATCTCGGTGGTATCCTTGCTAATGTTCGTCGGGATGGTTCTTACCTCAAGGAACATGGCGGTGACTATGAGGGCGAAGCTGCTTGGGATGTGTTCTGCCAGTCTGAATTCGGTTTCGGTGGTGCCAAAGGTGGTGACCTTGCACGGCAGTATACCACCTTTGCCGCGATTCCCGGTTTTGACCCGGCTATGCTCGATGGTATTGGTTGGTCCAAGTTGCGCGAAATCCAGCGGTATGTTACCGAGGATAACGTTCAGGAGTTGCTCGAAACCGCCAAAACTACCACTAAGCGTGAACTCTCGATGAAACTCGTCGAACAGTTTGCGGCTGATGGGAATAAAACTCCTACTGGTAAAACCGCCACCCGTGGTGGCGGGTCTTCTGTGAAGATGCTTTCCCTTACGTTCAAGTTACCCGAGGATTCGCACGGCGGTATCCAACTTGCTCTGAAAGAGGCGATGAAGGTTTACGGCGTTAATACCGAGGCTGAGGCGCTTGAACGTATTATCGTTGCATGGGCAGAGGAACATGTGCAATCTGCTTCCGCCAAGAAACGTATCTCTTCCAAGGTCGATAAAGTGGTTAAGGATACGAACAAGGCCGACGCCGGGAAAGTCAAAGCGGCAGCTTGATACTCATGCAAGTTAGTTTCTTTGACGTAGAATTGGGGCGCGTCCTTGCGCCCCTTTTCTTTACCATAAGGGTATAAAATGCTTGAATTACGAATACTGCCGAATAAGCAACTTTGGTGGATAGACCCACCAAAAAAGAAAGAGCCACGTATGCCCGGTAAACGTAAACGAGCACAGGAGGTAGATTACACAGAATCTCTGCGTAAAATACTAAAGCCTAGGCTCCCGTTCGAGCCGTCTCGTAGGTGGATAAGGTATTCCGACATCCCTTACGTAGATCGAGGCTATATAACGGAGTTGTATAATTTAAGGTCTGTTCAAACAAGGTATGGTTTGTCACAGATGACTGCCAGATATTGGAGGCAATTTATCCTGCCTGAATCATTTGAGGTGTCGAATGTTAAAAACGTTCGCGCCTTTTATTGGTCGCGTATACAGCTTGTGGTTTTAGACACAGCCTTACGTTGGCAGGAGTCTAATGGAATATTAACTATCCGCAAAACTGATACTGAATTGCTTGATCTGATAAGTAATGGATGTAAGGTGTTGGAGGAATATTACTCTGTTAAATATGAAGAGCAGTCATTGTTTGGTAAATCCACTAAATTAGGTGTAAGATTTATAGAATAATTACCTTGCACTTAAAGTGCCGGTCAGCTACCTTACCGTTACCGTAAAGCAACAACCACGGATTTAGCATGACCAACGATATACCATACCCCGCTGCCGGGTTATATGAACCCCCGCACCCATCATTTACTAAACACGCAGAAGTAGCGTCTGTATCAAACCCCGGAATCTATTACGATGTCGATCTTTCTGAGGGAACATGCACATGTAAGTATGGTGGGGCTTATAGGTGGTCTGATCGTTCCGGTTGGATAAATAATAATTGGTGTAGCCATAAGATGCGCGTTGCCGCATCCATTATAGATGAGTTGGTTGGGGCAGAACAATATAATGCACAAGCTATTTATAACCGGTTACTAGGAGAACGGTATATTGTATGGGAAAGCGTATCAGCCTTTCATAAAGAATTACGTAGAGGCGATTACGCTGCTGCACAGTATTGGGCATTATCGGTAGCGTCACATCGGGGTATGAACGGCGTTGTAAGGTATATGCTTAATATCCTGTTCGAGGAAAGCCGCGATCTTGATCTGTATACTCACCTACTATCGCTTTCTGAAAAAGGACGATCAGTAGAGTATAAAGACGTTATGAATGCTGTTCGGTATTTTGCCGAAACACCAAAAAAGTGGATGCTTGATGGCAGACTTCAAATATTTATAAACGAGATGAGCGGTTATCGCCGTCTTGCGGATAAATATAGTTATGCAGTTGCCAAGGGAAAGGACGTAATCGAGCCACAGGCTTTTGATATTCTTCGCACGGAATTTGTAGAGGGTTACCAGACTGCTAATCCTGTTAGGGCACAAACAGGTATCAAGGGTTTATTCAAATCTCAGTATGTTCGTGGGCACGATGCCCTTAAGGTAGTAATATTCAATTTATTGACCGATTGTTTGAACGGGGATGGTCCGTTCAAATCATGCACAAACAAGTTTACCCACGACAAAGCATATGCGCAACGTGTCCATTCCTTGGTTTATCGACGTTTCGCTACCTTTCACGAAATAGGATACCATGAATTAAACGCGCTTGCGGATGCCCTAGCGGGCGAGTCTTACCCTAGCGGGGATAACACCCTACCCCCTGCCCGGCAAAGGCTCCTGCGTGTCTCTCCCGCATCCTATACACCACCTCCGGGACGTATCTTTCAAATACCTCTATACGCACTAGACAATCATAATTATAGAGGAAAGGCATTAATGTCTCGTTGGGCTGCGACCGAGTTACAGCCGGGAGTAGAACAAAAGCATATTGATTTTCGTTGGTGTGGGGCGTATCAAGGAGTTGCTTGGCGTTGCCTTGCTTGGAATCAGCATAAGACTTGTGAAATACCATGGGGCATGGTTAAGTGGTATCCTTCTTGGCTTTGGCAACATACTACTAACATGTTTTATTAGTCTGGTGTTGTAAAAATCTGTAAATGGCGGATTTAAAGGAAACCTTATGACATTCGGATTACCACAGACTAGATACGCAACTGATTCCGATGGACGGGTGTATGATACACTGGTAGAATACGCAATCGACGTAATTTGTGGACAGGTTGAATTTCCCCAATTTTTCAATTTTGCAATAAACAGAGTATTTCGAGAATACCTCTATAGTTTGGGGGATAACTTGGATACCAAGTATTTGCCTGTGCCTATATACTGCGATAAGAGCATCGGCGTTTACTTTGATAAACATTGCTATAATTACATGGATGATGTTTGGTATTACTGTGTCCCTTTCGTAGGATTTAGGGTTACTGTTAACAAAGTGTATTCAGTTAATATATGTTTACCTAAGTCATATCGAATACCTGCTATGAGCAGTGGTCCTGTTCCAGAGATTGCTATAGATATGCCTGACGTGACTTTTACACTCGCTTGCCTTTTACTCTGTAGACAGATTGCGTTATATAAACTCGGGAAGCGGTTCCGCAGAATAAACGACCAAGGAGGGCTACAACGTGGTAAAGATAAAGCCGAGATTTAGCACACCCGGTGTATCAAGATACGTGATTAAGGATAATAAGACCGGTGACATCTGCTACCGTGTTCCACCACAATGCGTATGCTGGCCTCAGTCATTTAGGGAAAGAGTCGTTGGGGCTTGGAACGGTTCTGGATTTTTACTAGAACAGCAAGCGGAAGCATATGTGCGATTTATGACGTTAACACCTTTTACGGTGCAACATGTCGGTGTCGAGTTCTCAGTCCGGCTTATCCATAACCACATTCCGGGAAGAATATTTGCTGAAACCAGATTATATGCGGATGGGCATGAAGCTGCGATTAATCTTTACCATCCTAACCCCGCTGTTCGTTCCCTTATGATTTACAGTTATATTACCGGGGATTATATTGGTGGAATGCCCAAGTTGAAGTATGTCGAGGATTTCAAGTAGCATTATCTGTAATAACCGGTTATACTGCTTGCACAATCACAATGGAGGCTATAATGCAAATCCAAGAAGGCACGTTTATTCGCTATACTAACGAAGGAAAAGAACACCATATCCCCTACTCGGCATCTAATCTTTCTGGTATTCGGCGTATCGTTGGTGGCGGATACACCATGGTTAAAGGTTTTGGCGTTTTTAACGCAGATCACGAATTCGATTTCTACAGTTCCAAGGAATCAATCCCTACACCATTGATGACAGTAAATGAACATATGGATAGGAAGGTTAAAAAACAATATGTCGAAGTTACTAACCTTGACCGCAGCAAGACAGAAGACAAAACCGCCTAAGGCATTAACCGATCTGACTAACAAGGAGGCCGCTTTCATTGTGGCCTCTATTGTTGCACTGTCCACTGTGCTACAGATTGTTCATGTGTCTATTGATGAATCTGATAACAATGGATTTGCCCCTGCCGTAAAGGCTCTAGTAAAATCTAGCGAAGAGGTTTTAAACAGTAGAATTAATTCTGTGCATCGTGCCTTTACACAAAACATGGCAAGACGAGATGTTTTAGAGCTTACATCTTTTATTAAAAGATGTAAGATAACTCCACTCGAACAGGCCATCGGTATTATCGAGTATTTAGAATATTTGCGTATCCATAAAGTTGGTATGTCAACCGATGAATTATATCTGTCATTAACGGTTTATAGTATTGCATCCGCCTATAATGAACTTATCAAAGCAAGTCATATTGATGTATCAAAAGTTGCTATTACTAAGTTACAGGATCGTCTTTTACGTGGGTTGATGTAAAGCCGGGGGTCACTTGCTTCCGTAGTAATCTTATGCTAACATCACAACAGCAACCACGGAGCATATCTAATGGACCGAAAACGGGTATCACTGTTTTATCCAAAATCCAGTATATCAAAATCCAATATACCAAAATCCGGTATATCAGGTAAAAAACCTTTTGAGGTATCTGCGTCACGCAGCCGATCACTTTTTTCCCCTGATCACGATGACGAGATACAGAAAATGCGTGATGCTGCATTCAAAGCTGAAATAAGAAAATATTTTCAAGCAGAAGCAAAGGTATTATTCAAACAACAGATACAGAATATTGCAAAACAAGAGGGAACTTCTGTCGAAGAGATTATGAAACCTTCCGAGGAACCAAGGGATTTTGCTGAAAAGGCTGGTTTTGCAGTTCATGCTGTTGGGGTTACACTCAATGCCCTGATTTCACTGCCTTATCTCATTATTCTTTTAGCGTTGCAAGGTCTTGTTATATTTTTACCAATAGCCTTTATATACAAGATGATCACGGGTTTCAAATGAAGCTACATCGTTTATATAAAAGAGATAAGAGCCAAGAGATATTCGTCTTTGGCTCAAACCTAGCCGGTAGGCATGGGGCTGGTGCGGCACTACACGCATGGAAATTCGAGGGCGCAGTTACAGGTATCGGAGAAGGCTTACAAGGCACAAGCTATGCTATACCGACCAAAGATTACAGTATAATGCCTCGTAAGTTATCTGACATACAAAAATCTGTCGAGAAGTTCCTTGCCTTTGCGTCTGATAACATGGATCGTTATACCTTTTTTGTTACTCCTATTGGTTGCGGATTGGCAGGGTTTAGACCTTCGCAAATCGCCCCAATGTTTCGTGGCTCATCTAAGAATGTTCACTTACCGGAGGAGTTTTTACTTTGGCTAAATCACTAGGGGTTAAACCAGAGAAGTATCTTCTTGCCTCTGCTATCAGAAAAGGTGGGGTGTATCTCTCTCAAGAACATCGTGCATACCTAGTTGACAGTATATGGGATAGTGGGATTTCATATAGACTGGTGCGGAAAAATGGTGGCACAAGTAAGACTGCACACAAAGGAATATACGGTGTGTCTGTATTCTTCATAGAGGAGGTAAAAATGCCAATACTAAAAGTATCGTTATTACCTATAAAGGAGCAGGAATTATGGTCGCAAGTTGGAAGGTTGTTCTATAAAGAAGGTAAAGAAATGTTTACGCTACATCGACGTGAGTCGATGTCACCAACAGCCGCTGATCTTTTTTGCAGGAGACTTGTAAAACTTTTGAATATAATGGAACTCGAATAACGCTTGTGCATCTTGCCCGGAATCGTCTATAATCGGTTATAACAACCACGGAGCAAGCACATGA
>Ga0100403_1004099_pt1 | contig 10498 bp, 13 predicted proteins | sample CryGeymet201501t_FD_83663 | JGI IMG/M metagenome (GOLD analysis project Ga0100403, IMG submission 83663) | Groundwater microbial communities from Crystal Geyser aquifers in Utah, USA - Crystal Geyser metaG 2015-01t | ecosystem: Environmental > Aquatic > Deep subsurface > Groundwater | place...
AAGAGATGTGTACGTTCCAACATCGTTTGTACTATCGACAGTTTCGGTGTCCCATGATGATCCATTCCAATGGGTATACTTGATGTCGCCATTGGTTGCATCGTAATACGAAATACCGGGCAGCCCATTCGAATCGATAGCAACAGACGCATAAGAGCCAACGTTCGCAGACGTATCAACAACGGTCGTTGACCAACCCATCGCTCACCGCCTTCCGCTTAGCTGGCGGGTACGGTGTGCGTCCAGCTTGTGATCTCGATGTCGTCGCCGCTGGTGATGCTCGTATTCGAGATCGTCATGTCGCCGCCTCCGCCGCTGGCCGTGACGGTCCCCGTCCACAGCAGATTGCTGTCGCCGTCGTAGACCTTGTACTTCGCCGCCGTACCCGTTCCCGATGCGGTCACGGATGCGATGGCGTTCGCAGTCGCGACGCCGGTTGCGGCACCGCCGAATGCCGGATCGCCGCAGGTCAGCGTAGCCAGCACGGCATCGGCAGACGTAGTGATGGTGACGTATCCGGCAGCGACCGCAGCGTCAATCAGATCGACTTCCGCATTGCACGATGCGTTTCGAGTTAGCGTTTCGAGCGTGAGAGCCATAAGACTATCTCCTGTTGCTGCTTAGAGCGCGAATGCCCGCATTGGTCGGTGCATCGGGCACGCGTTGCACCGACTGCCCAATATGCGGAATGGTTTTACCGAACTGCGGATCGTCAAAATCGTGCCCCTCGTGGTGCTGCCAATTATCCGCGATCACGATCTTTTCTTCCGCTTTCTCGTGCAGAAAACCCAACCGACGCGGATAGAACTGATCGATATAACCCTCAACGCCCATGCCGGAACCGCGATGCGTCTTTGATTCGCTCGCCCCGACGGCGCGCATCAGATCGATCACCACTTCCTCCGCGCCGCGTCGCATGAACGATCGCGATGAGTAATGATAGGACACGTTCGGACCGCCGATCTTGTTGCTCGTATCATCCAACAGCAGTGGAACATACCAGATGAACGGCCGCGCCAACTGATACTCATTGGCGACCAAGTGTTCCTCGCGTTCGAGAACGTACAACTCGGTGCCGCGCATGTGCCAGTAAACATGATGCTGGTTGAAGTACAGCAACTTCGCAATCGCACCGGTCGGGTCGAACTGGCCCATCCAGAAATGACCCTCGCCGGGCAGCCGCCGTTCGCACTTGATCATCATCGGAATCGAATGCAGGGCGGGCGATTGCCAATCAGTCAGATGATCGACCTGAACATCCTTGCCGAACGCCCATACGGCCATGTCGTAGAACGCCGTTTCGTTTTTCGGCGTCGAGTTCGTATCGAACGCGATCCGCCATTGCGGGGAGATCGCGCCATGCCACAAGCCGCCCCCGCCGTTCTCCGCAATGAGCCGGGAATGCAGGTACCGCGTATGCAGCATCATCCACAGGTGGCCGATATGAGGCGGACCATCGCAGGCATTCGGCAGAAACACGATCGTGGTATCAAACTTCGGCACAAACAGGCTCCTCAAAGTACACGCGGTCAAACGGCAGCCGCGTCTTGTCCTGATCGCTGACGTTGATGATGCGACAGCCGTACTTCTCGTACGCTGCTTTCAGGTTCGCAAGCGCGTTGTTCAGCGGTTCATCACCATATCGCAGCGGGTCCAACCCGCCATTGCCGTAGAAATGGGTCCGAACGCCGTCGTAGTTGAAATCACTGCCCGCGACGTACAACTCCAATCGCCGCCCCGACACGCCGTATGCGTTGAGGATATGAGAAGCGATGTCGATGAACGACAAACGGACCGCGCGGTCCCAGTACGGATTCGTGTTCCACCCGTCCGGCTGTTCGTAGTACCAGTTCTCCGCCGGCGGCAAATGGTCGGGGTTGTTGCGCTTGAAGTCGTCGGGGCGATACCAGACATTCATCCGCTCGCCGGGAACCTCCCACGCATTGTTCATGGCGCAGATCACAAAGCCATTGCGGACGCACCGCTCGCCGTGACGCGCCCACCACGACTCCACATCCGGCGCGGAACCAAGCAGCAGGAACCGCCTTGGCGTCTTCTTCGCCCACCAGGTATGAAAGCCGCTGTAGCATCCGATCCGATCGCTGTTCGGCCAGTACGACGGCGGCAACGCGGCGTGTTTCAGATGCTTGTCGAACCCCTGATCGTAAAAGACGGTCTGTAGCGCGATCTGGTCCCAAACCCACGGGTGCTCGGCATCGTAATCGGCCCACGCCCGAACGAAATCGCGCATCGCGCCGCTTCGCTTCATATACAAGACGCCGCTGTTCCACATCCCGCCGTATTCCCATGCGTGTCGCCGTTGAATGATCGCCTGCATACCTGGATGCAGCGATTCGGGCGGTACCACCTGCGTCATCGCGTCGGCGGGCAGTCGTTCATCGAACAGATTCAGATTGCCCGCGAGCCGACACGTTGCGTCCAGAAACACCAAATCACAGTCATGCGCATCCATCGCGTGCTCGATCACCGCTGGTTTGAGCGAGCAGTTCCGCGCCCATTCGCCGGTATCCTCCACGCCGTAAGCGAGCGCATCCATGCCGAAACGATCAGCATCCCGGACAAGCCGTTTGGCGGCTTTCTCGTACTTCGTGCCGCGCGTATAGAACGTGACGATCTTGTACGTCATACCGTCACCATCCGTTTCTCGATCGCAGACGCAAGGTAGAGGAAGAATCCCGGCGGGCTTAGCCAGTGGCCCCACTCGGTATGAATCCGCTGCGACTGAACGCCGTGCTTGTCGGCGTAAGCGACAACGCACTGCGACAGGGCCTTCGGATCGGCCAATGTCTCGTCGGCGATGCGCAACACCAGCGAATCCCAATCGGGTCCATCAGGCAGCGGGTGATCGGCATGGATGATGGGGATGCGGCCCGACGCGAGCGTTTCATACAGTCTGTACGAGTAGTTGCCGATCCCGCGCGGGCACAAGACAAAGTGCGTCCACGCCATCAATCTACGGTAATCCTCACGATGTGGATCGTGAAACTGATCGCGATTGACGATCTGAACGTTCAGACCGTCGCATCGCCGGAACGCATCGATCATCTGCCGGCGGCGGACCGGACGGTCCGCCACGCCCATGAATGAAACGCGAAACGGCAACGCCATCGGCGCGGGAGTAGTCGTCACCACGTCAAACCGTGGAAACGCCGGCATGACCAGATCATCTCCGGTCAGCGCGTGCGGATCGACCGAACGACGGCAGACCAGGCTCGCCCGCTCATAGACTTCGTTGGGCATCATCAAACCTTCGTCATTCGGGACGATCAGCACATCACACACCGGAATGTCGGACCATTGCCGCCTCGCACAATCGTGTTCGTGAATGACGATGCCGTCATCGTGTATCTCGAAGTGTTTACTGATCGCAGACAGCCACTTGCGCATCGCGGCATCTTCGAGTCCGAACCATTGAGACAGGTGCGCCGAGTTCTCGCCGGACAGGGCCGTAGACAGCCACTTCGCACCATACACGCCGGGGTAGTCGATTCTCGCTACTCGTACCACCAGAACCTCCCGTCCCGCTTGGCGACCAAGGCATAATGATTCGCCATGTCACGCACCGCCCGCCCTACATCGTTGCCGGCCTCGTAATCGTCGCCGGTTATCAGCGCATCCGGAAACAGCCGCAACACCGTGTCGATCTCGCGCATCACCGATGCGTACCGATGATCCGAATCGACGTAAACCCAATCCACGTGCTCATCAGCAAGCGCGTGCATCGCTTCAATCGTATCCATCTGGTACACGCGGACGCGATCGCGATACGGCCACAAGTGGTGCATGAACGCCCCGCGCACGTTCCTGGGATCGTTGAGAAACTTCTCCGCGTGATGCGGATGAATCCACCTCCACGTATCCACGGCGATCAGCTTCGCCTGGGGGAACCATCGCATCAGGTATTCGCTGAACTTCCCGCAGTAGACACCCAACTCAAGAATCACCGGCGAAACGAACCGACTCATCGGCGTTCGTACAGCGATCGTGTGCAGGTTCCATCCCTCCAGCGGCCAGTATTCCGGCCGTTCGTCCGTCCACTGTTCTTCCAAGAGCACTTTGGCGGTTTCAGGCGTCATACCAGAACTTACTCCGGTTCATTGCGATACCCCGTCACGCCGCAGATGCAAACATCCGTCCATTCACCCTCCAGCGCATCGCCCCACGTGAACTCGAACGGCAGATAGCTCAGCACGCCCTTGAAGCCGCACTGCTTCGCGTACCGCGCCATCCCCGCATCCAACCCCGTCTGCCCACCAACCCCGGTGACGACATGCATATCGTCGAGGTACGCCCGCAGACGTTCGAGCGTTAAGCCGTACAGCTTGCGCAGGTTCTGACCGCTCAATTCGGTGATCCGACCGCCGCCCGGATGGTAACCCTGATCTGGAATCCGCCAGTCGCCGAACAGGTACCCGCACAAAATCTGCCCGCAGAAGCAAACCGCGGGCAGATTGTGCTCGCGAATCAAGTCCCGGTACTGTCGCCCGTTCGGCCGATTCATGTCCTCAAGCATCCATAACGGCGTCACCGGCACCCACCACTTCCGCACGCCGTACCTTCTGGCCTGCACGAGCATGCGATCAAACGTCCTCATGCCCGCGTCGTCCGCCTTGTAAAACTCCGGCCGCGTCTTGTTGGTTCCACAGAACACGACTTCGGGATAGTCGTGCGCCAGTTCGGCCAGGATCGGATCACGCCACACCGTATCCGCAACACCCCACGTAAACGGTATCGTCCGCTTGAATCCGGGTATCGGCGGACGCCTGTGCGAATCGAACGGTTCCACACTGGTACTATACCGACCCGCAACAAACACGCCGTCAACTTCCAAGCCGCCCAACAACGGCTCTGACTGCTGACTCGTCCAGAATCCGTAAACCTCCAACCCCTCGGCGATCGGCGGCTTACTGTTCGCCAGATTGACAGCATGGTCCCACATCCCCTGCAACACCGGATAACGTGGAACGTCCTCAACAGCGCAATCGTATGGAACCTGGCGGGCAAACAGCAACGTGAAGTATCTCGTCAACGCCAACCGATCGGGAACGAACTCAATCACCTTCCGAGGGTCGCTGTCCCGGTCCATTTCCAACAGGACATCGTTCTCGCTGAACACGCCGCGCCCAAACGCCGCCACCGGTTTGCCAAACGTCAACGCCTCCGTCAGCACCGTCGAATTGACGCCGATCACCGCACGGGCATGAGCACAATACTGGTACGAGTTGTTCAAACCCCTCTTCGGCGGATGAACCTGAACATCGGCATGGTCACGCATCGCCGGCGAATACTCGCGAATTAGCTCCATCGTATTCAGATCGAACGGATGAGGACGGATAATGATCTGACGATCGGGAAACGAACGGCAAACCAAATCGACCAGCCACGCCTGACGCAACCCCATCTTCTCCGGAACATTCGCAGCAAACATCACCTGCGAATCCGACTCGACCTGGAGCGGCAGAAAAATGTACTCGCCACGCTTCACACCCGCAAACTCGTCCGGCAGATCGTCCAGACGCTTGCTCGCATGAATCGCCGCGATGCGATCCCAGCAATCCGCTTGTGGATCGCAGGTAATCGCCGCCCCGACAATCGAAGACATCGCATTCAGCCCGTGCGCGTCGATGCAACAACCGTCATCCGGCGTCAGCCATCCATTCTCCATGAAGTAGGAATTGACCAGCGTGCGACGCCACAGGTTCTTCGCCATCGTTCCCGGCGAGGCCCATGTCAGATGAACGCAGTCCCCACGCTGATAGGTGGACTCGGCGTATCCGACCCGCTCGACCTCACCGCCGAGACCGCGCCAAAGATCGCCGATGCGGTCCATCCGGTCACGCTCGCCGTGCATGATCAACAACGGCCGCATTCACACCCTCGCCGCATCAAGAGAAGTTCAATGAAGCAACGCCGTAATACTGGTCGTTGTTCGGGTCGTAGTGCAGCGTGATCACATCCGTAGAACTTGCCGCCGCCGTCAGCGTCGGAGCCAATCCGCCCGGCCACAGTACGTTCGACGGCCACGTCACCGTACGCGATCCCGTGCCATCCTGAACCAAACGCAGATGGCACCGCCACGGACCGACCGGATCAACGAACGTCAACGTACAGCCCGCTGTCAGCGTGATCGCATGCTGCAACGACTCGCTGAAATCAATCTCCGCCGCCGCTCCGCTGTTGCCGTTGTCAACTTCCGGATTACGCGCCGGATCAAACTCGCTCGACGGCCGATGATGAAAGGCTTGCTGAGCCATGTCTCACACTCCCATCTTCACGGTGACCGCCGCACCAGTACCCGTTACCGCGTTCAACTTCGCGCGAACCTGCGGCCACATCAACGGCTTCTGAACGCTGCCCTGACTCGCTGACGTGGTGCCCGACAAGTTGAACGTCACCAAGTCAACCCACGTCGAACCGTCAATCGAAACCTGAATCACCGCTGTAGCCGTCACCGCCCCCGTACCAGCTACGGTAGCCACGAACGAAACATTGCCAGGATTGCCGATTGGAACGGCAGTGCCCGTTGCCGGTGCGGTAACGGCTGACATCAACGTTTTTGCGTCCATCCCTGTATGCTCCTGCGAGAGTGATCTAAGTATACCGCACGCGCGGGCTGACGCACAGCATTTTACGGCGACGGCGACGGACCCGGCGTCGTTTTCTTCAGATCAACGTTCGCCAGCGCCGCCGTATAGTTCGCGGCGATCTCGATAGGCAACGCCGATCCTTCGATGTACAACAGACACGAATTAGCGCCCCCACGGCTGATCGATGTCACCTTGTCCACCGGGAACGCCCGCAGCACGCCGTCAACCGTCTCGTACTCGACGAAGTTCTCCGACATCCTCAACCCTCCAGCGGATCGTAATCCGTCGTCGCCGTACCCGTCCCCTCAGCCGTACCCGCAAGCGGCCCGGCTGTCGGACCGAACGGATACGCGAACGTCAGCGCCAACGCGTCCCCCATGTCTGGACTAGTCAACCCTCGACGCTTCATGTCATCCGTGCGCTCCAACTCGATGCGGTTCAACGCATCATACCCGTATTCCGGCCCCTCTAGATCAACCCGCAAGTCATCATCATCGGGTATCGCACCCCCCGATTGCAACCAATACTTCATCCTCGCCCACATTTCCATTCGCTTGTTCCGGCACTCCACACCCTCGACCAACGCATCGGCCTTGCCGCCGAAGTTCACCGCCAGGCACCGCAAATCCAACTGCCGGATTCGGTCCACCACGCCACCACCGATTCCCGTCTCGTCGATTAAAACATGGTCGATCCGGTGCGCCGCATCGATCGGATGCTCCATCAGACCAGCAATCTCGCCGGCCAAATCCATCAGCGAAATGCCCCGCCACGTCTTCGCCGGAATCGTTCGCGCATCCCGACCCCGCCGATACCACGCTACCGATCGATCATCACCGTATCGCGCGACATCAACCCCGAGAATCAACGGATCGTACTTCAACGCCGTCGCCTCAGCCGCAATCGCCGATTCGATCAGGTCGCTGCCAATGAACTGCATCGAGCCGGCACGCGGGAACACGCCTCGGACGCGAACGCGAACGAAGTCGCTGTCCTCCCCGTAGTCCTCCACCCACTGCGCAATCTGCCTCGCATTCGTCCCCGGCACCGTGCGGCTGTCAATCTGAGCCGTCGACCACCGATGCGCCATCCGGCCGAAGCATTCCCTGAATCGCCCCGCGTTCCTCGTCGGGTTCCCGAACGCCAGCCAAATGATCTCCGCCGTCTCGTCCGTCAACGCCCCTTCGAGAACCTCCCAAATCAGGTCCGGAATGGCCGATGCCTCGTCCATGACGATCAGAATCCGCCGGCCCTCATTGTGCAGCCCGGCGAACGCCTCCGGCCGCGCCTCACTCCAGGGCAGAGCGTCGATTCGCCACGTCCGCTCGTGCTCGCCATCGAGGCTGTGGTACGCCGTCGCCGTGTGTCTGAACCACCTTCGCGACAGGCTCATGCGGTGCCACTTGGAAAGTTCCGGCCACGTTTTCGTCCGCAGCTGAGCCTCCGTGTTGGCGGTGACAAGGCCGCGGCAGTCAACCGAGGTGGCTGTCGCCCAGTCCACCAGCCATGCTACCAGGGCCGACTTTCCAATGCCGTGGCCTGAAGCCGTGGCCATGCGGACCATGCAGCCTCGGCCGTTCCCCGCTCTTATCGCCGATCCGATCCGCTCCAGCGCGTCGCGCTGCCAAGGACGCGGGCCGGCATGCTCGGCCAGAGCGCCGGGCTCCCGCCACGGGTAGGCCCATGCAACGAATGCGGCGGGGTCGTGGCGGAAAGGGGCAACGGCCTCGACAGGCACCTCGACAGGGGCGGCGGAAGTCGTCATGAGAAAAGTATAACACCGGTCTTGACATCCGCGCACGGCATCGTCAAGATGACGACATGATAATCGACATAGGGGCGCGGATGCCCCATCGCGCTGGATCGACGCGCAATCGGTAGAGGCAGGGGCAGCCATCCATGGCTGGTCAGGCCGCAAGGGCCGAATCGGTCGGGTCGAACGCTCGCGGCTGCTCAACCAAACGGCGAGGGTCATATAAGCTGCCCCCAGTCCGGCGGCACACCTGCCCAACCATCTGAGCCGATCCGATGGTAGCCTTCGAAGTCGCGACGACGCACTGCTTCGAAGCCAGTTTTGAGCCAATCAACGCCCAGGGTGGAAGCTCGGCATGGGCGAACGCTGAACAGCCGATCCGATGTAAGTCCTGCGAACAGCACGACTTGCGCTTCGATTTCTACGGTTTCCATAGGGGTCGATGCGCGCCTGCCCCAGCACCCTCCCCGTCCAAGAGCCATCGCTGGCGGGACACGTTCGGTCGGTGGTCGGTGCTCGAATCCGAATCCGAATCCCGGGCCAACTCGATTCTGGTCGAATCCGAATCCGAATCCGAATCTGGCTCCAGCTTAGGCTCCGGCTTAGGCTCCGGCGTAGGCAGTCCGCCGTTGTCGGCCGTTGTCGGCCGTTGTCGGCCGTTGTCGGACAAGCTCGGACAAGCTCGGACGCAACGCACCACCAGCGGTCGAGCCAGCGGATTTGCCGAGGATGGCCGCAATTTCGGGCAGATTTGCTCAGTTGTCGGCATTTGCCTGGATTCGGTCGCGCTGCAACTGCGCCACGCGGTCGGTGGCGCGCTGCAGGCGATCCGCAATGCCGGAACCGTCGATTTCGATTCGCTCGGTAAAATCAGCCTGAGATTTTCCGAGTAATTCGGACGCCTTGAGCCGATTCTTCATATCGGCATCGCAGTCCATTGCCACCTGAGACCACATTCGCTGTCGATCTTCTCGGCTCATGATGAACGGGCTCAAGCGATCGTTTCGTCGATTTTGGATGGCCTGCCGAATCTTTTCGTTCCTTAGTAGAAGGCATGCGCGAACCGCCAGCGCGTTCTCAGTGCCGCTATATCCAGCGATAGCAGCAGCGTGCGTGCCGTTGCCGTCATAGACCTCGATAAATCGCTGCTGCTTTTCGTTAAATGGTCGGGCCACTCGGGCACCTCACTATTTCATAGGCCAGGTTAAACGCCGCGCGAGTTGGTGATTTGGCGGCGGCGCGGTGTAATTCCTTGCCGCGTTTGGCGGTGGCGGTGACGGTTCCGCCGTCGATGCAGATGGTGATGGTGTAGCCGCGCGCGATCAGTTCGGCGATGACGTGCATGGCGTCGGCTGGATCATTCGATCCGCGCATGTAGTGGATTTTTTCGTCGGCGAGGTTCATACGCCCAATAGTACGCGCGGAGCGGTGGGGGAGCAACGGTTTTTCGGCGGCGGCGGTGATTTTCTCGGCCTGCCGCCCTTTCCGGGCGTGTAGGCCGTCACGTCGGCGAGGCGGTAGACGGCAGGTCGAGAACCTGCGGCGGCGTAGAGGGGCATCCAGTGCCGCTCGCGGGCAATCTGGGCGATGCGCTGGCGGGTAACGCCGAGTTGGCGTGCGGCATCGGTGGAGGTGATGGAGGGGTGATCGGCCATGGCTGGATTGTACGGCGGCGCTGTTTTTTTGCAAACAATTTTCTACTATTCTGTTGGCAGTGTGCGTAAATGCTTTATTTGCAGGGGTTTGCGTGTTGGAAAAAATCGGCAGAATCGTTCAAATACTCCTTGACACAACAGCCGATGATGGTTATGATTTGAAGCAGATCAACCGAACCGGCCAACCGGCCAGAACTGGAAGGAAACGAAACCATGAACACGCTAGTAACACACTTTCGCAGCATCGCCGAGCCGCCACGCGGCTATCAGACCAACGTGGGCTGGATAGGTGGGCGGCCCTGGAAGGATGACGCAACTGCCGATCTGCTTTCCGCCGTTCACTCCGCGCCTGATTCGCCGACAGTGCGAGCGTGGCTGAGACATGCTGTCAAGGCTACCGATCGCTCGCTGCCGATCGCGTCGCGCCGCGGGCACCGACGCGAAATGGGACGCATCGAGAACCAGATCAGGCGCGAGGCACG
>Ga0100403_1004101_pt1 | contig 10496 bp, 9 predicted proteins | sample CryGeymet201501t_FD_83663 | JGI IMG/M metagenome (GOLD analysis project Ga0100403, IMG submission 83663) | Groundwater microbial communities from Crystal Geyser aquifers in Utah, USA - Crystal Geyser metaG 2015-01t | ecosystem: Environmental > Aquatic > Deep subsurface > Groundwater | place: USA...
GAGAGAGGCGTTGACCTGCTTGAATCATGGCATAGCGAAGCTCTGCGACGAGTTCGTCGGAGGCGTCAATCGTTTCTTTCGAAGCGTTTTTGAATTTGATGAAGGGGGAAACCATACTCACGGCGATAACGTAGGGGCCGGTAGGGATGGATTTTTTGGGCTGATTTAAGCCGTATGTTTTCCAGTTAACAGTCTCTAATGCCTTCACAATAGCGCAGGAACCTTTGTCGAACTGCAGGGGAACACGGTTTGCAAATCTAAGAACTTGGACCGGGCTGTCTCCATCGCCTTTGTAGTTGGCGAGTCTTGCGATTGCGACTTCCACACATACGGGTTTGGCATCGCAAATCGTAGGTTTTCTCGACAAAACACTGAAAAAGTCGACTTCACCTAGGCGAGAAATACTCTTTGCAAGAGCTTCTTCTCCTACGGTCAAAACACTTTTTGTAGATGGAGCCATAAGGTTCGCATCTTGAATTGCCGTATAAAGTTTTTTCATTTCAGGCTGCGGAACCATTGAGGCAGGTTGGTTAAATAGCGACTTTTTGATTCCAGCTTTGGTGAGATCCCTTAATGTTTGGTCGGATATTCTAGAGAATCCCGTCTTTAAGAACTTGGATACGGATACTTTTCCAAACAAACTCGCATGAGCCAAAAATTCACCCAATTTCATAGTGTGAGGGTGGGGGGCCACGGCCGCAGGAATATGAACTTTCTTTTCTGAAACACGCTCAAATTTGACAACTTCTTCATCGTTGATTTTGTAGGTCAATTTGAGGTGTGGATTCACAAGGCTTGTGCCTTGCAAATAGGTATGGATGCCGGCATCTCCATTGAGTTGTAGTCTTCCATCGAAGGTAAATTCACAACTCACACCATGTGGACGGTCCCACTTTAAAGTAGATTTATTTTTGAGGGCACCCTCATTTTTTTTAATATCTACAGAGATGGTTGCGGATACAGCCTCTCTCATTTTCGCTGTTTTGGTGATGATGTTGGCACCTTTTGCATTTGTGACCTGAGCCCAAGTGGTGGCGGCAGAAATACCGATACCTTGTTGCCCTCTAGAGCATCTTCCTCGGCCGAATTTGGAAGAAGCGAGGTATTCTCCGAAGACCCTGACGGCATCATCAGCTGTGAGACCGGGTCCATTGTCCGTTACTTTAACCCGAATAAGGTCCATTCCTTTGCCGGCACCAGCGCCGACTTTTTCAATCTCAATTTCAATTTCCGGAAGAATATCAGCATCTTCGCAGGCATCGAGAGAGTTGTCGACGGCTTCTTTAAGTGTTGTTAGAACGGCCTTTGTACCTGAGGAAAACCCCACTTGTTGGAGGTTTTTCGAGAAATATTCTGCTGTTGAACTTGAGGTAATTTTAGATGCCACGTCTGCCTTTTATAGGAAAATCCAAGGGTTGCAAACATTTGTAGGTGCTTCCTTTGTTGACCCGAGGCGGCAAAAGGGATTAGAGCAATGAGGATAGGTTGAGGATCAGAAGCAAAATTATGTCTCAAAATAAGAGCTTAGCTACAATTGACGGTGAAAAATTGGGGAAAGAACCCACGCTCGCCATCAATGAGATTTTTTATAGCATCCAAGGTGAATCCACCCAGGCTGGCAGACCTACGACCTTTGTTCGTTTGATGGGGTGCCCGCTTAGATGCAGTTATTGCGACACAGAATACGCCTTTTTTGAGGGTAAAAAGCACAGTTTTACGGACCTTTTGGGCCAAATTCGCGCTAATCCAACCAATTTAGTTGAGATCACTGGTGGGGAGCCTATGGCTCAACCGCGTGTTGTGCCTTTTATGCAATTGCTAGTGGATGAAGGCTTTGAGGTGATGATTGAAACTTCTGGCGCGTTCACACTTGCGGATGTGCCTCGAGAAGTTCGAATCATCATGGATGTGAAAACTCCCGGCTCTAAAGAAGTTTCTAAAATGCACTGGGACAACTTCGGTTATTTGAAGCCGGGGATTGATGAAGTGAAGTTTGTGATTTGCTCGAAGGAAGATTTTGACTTTGCTTTAGAAGTTGCGGAGGCACACAATCTCTTTGCGAAATATGCCGTATTGATTTCACCATCCTTTGGTCAGGTAAAAAATCTGGATCTAGCCAATTGGGTCTTGGAAAGTGCGAAGCCCTGGCGTATGCAACTGCAGATGCATAAGTATGTATGGCATCCCGAGGAGCGCGGAGTTTAGAGGGAGCATGGCCTCGCGAGCGTGAGAAAAATATGAGAGCAAGATTGTCAGCCAAATTTCATTTTGAAGCAGCCCACTTTCAGCCGGGCTATCCCGATGGGCATCCTAACCGTCGCATGCATGGTCATTCTTTTACGGGCGAGGTTGTCGTGGAGAGCGAAGTGAATCCCGTCGACGGAATGGTCATGGAACATGAAAAACTATCAGGAGCGGTCAGTGAGATCGTTTCCACGCTCGATCACAATTTATTGAATGATGTGCCTGGACTTGAACTCCCTACGGGGGAGTACTTGTCGAAGTGGATCTTCGATCATTTGAAGCTACAAATCCCGGGAATCAAAGAAGTCAGCGTCATGCGTGAGACCGTTGGTTTAAAAGTCACTTACTGGGGAGATGATTCTTAGGCTGCGAACATGGGTTTGCGGTGAGGATTTCCTTTTCTATGTCCAAACGTTCTTCTCTAGTGATTTTGTCAGGCGGCCAAGACTCTGCGACTTGTCTTTTGTGGGCGATCAAAGAGTTTGGGGACGATGTTCATACGCTCACTTTCGATTATGGGCAAAAACACAAGATCGAACTTGAGTGTGCGGAGAAGCTATCAAAACGCTTCGCTAAATCGCATCGTTTGCTACCAGTGTCTTCCTTGAAGGACCTTGCAAAAAACGCTCTGACGGATGATTCTATTGAGATCAAAAAGGATGGGGGGTTTCAGGGGCTTCCTTCAACTTTTGTTCCAGGAAGAAATGCCTTGTTTCTAAACCTTGCTGCGGCCTATGCGGCCCCTCGGGGTATGAGAGACCTTGTGATTGGAACTTGTGAAACGGATTATTCGGGATACCCCGATTGCCGCAAGGAATTCATCGATAGCATGCAAAAGTCTTTGAGCCTCGCAATGGATTTTGATTTCACGATCCATACGCCACTAATGTTCCTCAGTAAGGGGCAGACCTTTAAGCTTGCGTCTGATTTGGGTGGGCTGAAAGATGTTGTAGAAAACACTCACACTTGCTACCAGGGCAATCATAAAGATTTGCATTCTTGGGGTTATGGTTGTGGTGAATGTCCGGCCTGTGAATTACGCCGGAATGGTTTTGAAGATTACCAGCGTTCGTTGAAATGATTTATAATTGCTGGGCATAGTCCCGGCTTAAGGAGAGAAGAAAATGGCTGAAGCAGAAGGCATGAAATTGGAATTTATCGGACCTGAAAATGTGAAGGTTAACTTACTTGAAACTTTCCCATACGAAGGGCCCACTCAGCGAATCGTTTACGAGACGGATGAGTTTTCTGCGGTATGTCCCTTCTCTGGTTTGCCGGATATCGCTTACGTTAAAGTAGAATACATCCCCGCCGCTAAGATCATTGAGTTGAAGTCCTTGAAGTATTACTTCACAAGCTACCGCAATGTAGGCATCTACCAAGAGCACGCGAATGGAAAGATTTTTGAAGACCTCGCTAAAGTGCTTGAGCCTGCTTTCTTGCAGGTTACCATGCAATACAATACTCGCGGCGGCATTGATGCTACAACGAGTGTCTCAAGCGACGATCAGTAGTTTGAAATAAGGAGCTACTTCTTCAGCAGGTCGCGAATCTCTGATAGGAGCAGAATGTCCTGAGGCGTAGGAGTTTCTACATTGCTTGGATCTTCCGCTTTTTTCTTGAGGCTACTGAGAGCTTTCACGATGAAGAAAACAATAATGGCAAGAATGAGGAAATTGATTCCGGCTTGCAGGAACTTCCCGTAGGCGACCAAGACTTCTTTCTGGGCGCCATTGGCTCCGCTGACATTGAACTTCCAGGCCCACTCAGTCATAGAATCGGCATCCAAGAAAATCCCTATAAAGGGAGTCATGATGTCTTTGACGAGAGACTGGACGATGCTGTTGAAGGCCGCTCCAATCATGATTCCGACGGCTAGATCCATCATGTTTCCACGAGCAATGAAGGCTTTAAATTCTTGGCAGATTTTCATAGGGAGTAGATAGTCGAATAATTGAGGGTTGCAAAGCCAAGAGTGGAGGAAACGTGTGGAATCAGTTTGAGCAGGAAACGAAAAAGCCAGCAACCCTCTCAGGTGCTGGCTTTTATTGTGATGTGAAACGCCTTAAGGTGTTCCAAGACAATCCGGGGTAGGCCCGGCTTATCTGCGGTATTTTTCGATGATAGCGCGAATTTCAGCCTTAGCTTCCGTGGCGAGTTCCGGTTGTGTGCGAAGGGCGTCAACGTATTTTTCTTCGACGGCAAACATCGCAACGAAGCGGGGAAGACCGTCGATTTTTCCGACTTCTTTCCAGTCTTTGTTTTCGCTGAGGTATTCTTCCCAGGTTTCCATAAGAACTTTCCAGTAGGCCATTCGTGATAGGGCCCAAGTCTTGGCTTCTGCACATTGTTCGTCGTTTTGTTTGACGTACCAAATGCGACCATGCTCGCGAGCTAGAGGAGTTCTATCGCCGTTTTCAGCTTGGATCGTTTTGATGTTGTCTTGTCGCTCGATCCAAGAGTGATCATAAGTGATCACGCGATTAGTGCGATCGAGAGTGTTATAGTCTTTGCGAGCCATGTCGCGGATTTCGCGGCCAGGAATCGGTGCGAAAGTTGAGCAGTTGAATTCTGGGTGGTGCTTCGTGAAGTCCCACTGTCCTTCACACTGGTAGCGAAGTCCGTCATCAAGATTTGTTGTCTTGCGAGTCCATGAAGATCTTTCCGTGTTCGGGACAGCTGTGTATTGTCCTGCAGTGACAAATTCAAAATGATGAGAAGCTTCGAAAGCCCAGTCTTCAGAGTGGTGCTTCATGATGCCTTTGACTTCGCCAGTTTTGAGGTCCTTCATGAATAAAACGTGTTGCAGTCGAATTTCCGTAGCAGACTTTTGAATGGGGATGATCAATTCGTAAGTTGTTTTGTCTTTGTTGGAATCATAAACGCGGCCATCGATTTGGTAGCCTTCTTTAAGTGATTCTGTTTCAGTGTAGCTGTAGTCGACAATGTGGCATCCTGCTTGTCCAAGAATGGCTTCTTGTCCGCGCTCAAAGCTGCTGTCTGCATTCGCGAGAGTTGGAGCCCCTAAGGCTAACAAAGCACAAAGCGCTGATCGCTGAGAAAATTGGTGAGTGAGTTTCATCATATAAAAGACCTCCTGATCGTTTTGAGAATGATTCTCAATTTCCGAAGGATAGTCAATGCGAAGTGGAACTTTATTGTGGCGCTAAATGCTTAAAAATATTGGCTTAGCTGGACTTGTTTTTGAGCTCGCAGCTATCAGAGAGCTGGGCTTTGGACTGAATCTCGCTCTCTAGTGTCTCTAGCTCGTTGAGCTCTTCTTGGCTGAAGGTGCCGGCTGACTTAGCTTTCTCGATTAGTATGAGTGCTTTTTGAGATCCGAGTTCCTTTATTGTGTAGTGAAGAGTCAGTTGCGTGCGACGATCTCGATCCTGAAACAAGATCTCTTCAATCATGCTCCAGCGGTTCTTGGGGCAAAGGCTTGGCAGAACTCCAATGGCTGCAATTTTAACGTCTAGGTCTTTGGACTTGATAAACTTAGAAAGATTTTCTTTGAGCCATTTGGATTGGAAGGCTGAAAGTTGTTTGATGGCAAAAACATGAAGCCCTGTTTCCTTGTCGTTCTGCAATGCATTTAAAAGTGTTTTCTCGAGAGGCGCGAAGCCCGGATTGTTTTTGCTGATTCGAAGTAAAATATCAGATCGGATCCCAGGCGATTTTGATTTTTCATAAACTTTCAGCATTTGATGGCTTGATTTGTCTCGAATGGCCTGGGAGTTGGAAACTTTTACGAGAGCTTCTAAAGCGAGGATCATTTCACGTTCGTTGAGTTGTGATGAGTCCAAAACTTTTTGGATAAGGGCGGTCCTTTCTTCGGACTGCCGAAATCCTAAAGCTCTGATGATGGAGGGGCGAGTCTCGGCATTTTCAGTTTTGATTCCGTTCTCGAGAATTTCATTGGCTTGGGCGTCGGCATAGAATCCAATCGCCTGGTAGGCAGCTTCTTTTAGAGTTTGATTGGGGCTACTAAGTAAAGACTCCGCTTTGGCCCTTGCTGAGGGATCGAGGGTTTGGGCACGTCTCATGAGTGCGCCGTAAACTTTTTTAGGATCTTGGCTGAGATCTTTGAGGGTGCTCTCATCAGCTTCTTTGATTTCATTCATTCTTTCAGCGTAAGTTTCTTTGGCTTCTTCAACCGGATTTGATTTGTAGAAAAGCTGTCCGAGCAAGACGCCAATAGCTGCGATAGAAATTACAAGAATGATAAAAGGTGCGATGCGGTTCTTCATCTTTGCCATAAGGCTATTTTAAACACAATCTTCTGATTTTGGTATGGGTCCTGGGAATAGGTGAAGGCATTTGAGTGTGAGTGAGGTGGAGTGAGTCAATATTTTGCTGCTGGATCTGGCGGTTTACTAGCGTTTGCAGGGGTCGGCTTTTTTGATTTCATCTTTGGCGACTTGGGCGGCATACATGATGGTTTCCACGGGGCTCGATGACATTTTGTCTAGCCATTCATATCGATCGCCTTCACAACGATAAACCAAGTTTCTAGCAAACTTTGCTTTGGATTCGTTGGATAAGCTGTCAAAGAACTTCTCGAGTTCAGCATGGCTCAGGCTGCTTTTGCGTTGTTCCAGGATTTTGAAAAGTGCGACTTTGAGCCTTTCAGGGGCTGTTGCTGAGAGAACTGTTTTCTTTGCTTTTTGAAGGGCATCAGATTGGGTGGCAGGATCTTGGATGAGGGTGCGATAGATTTTTAGAAGATCTGTGGCTTCGATTTTCGTCTTGTTTGTGGCGGGGTCAATTTGTTTCACAAAGTTTTCTCGAATCGACCGTTGTTGCTGAGTTGACCTATAAATGGTGAGGGCAATATCCACATAGGCTTGGCTTGATGGGGGCTCTTTTGAAAGCAGGGTTTCGAGGACGGGTAGGGTGTCGGAGGGGGAGATTGTAAACCGTTTGATCAGTCGCATTCTCTCGAGATTCTTGTCATCGAGGGGGCCGATACTTTTGTCGATGAGTTGTAGTCCAAGTTCGCTGGAGGTTTCCGTTCCTGCCTCGAAGAGCCGGATGAGGAAAGACTTTTTCTCAGTCGCAGGGAGTGTTTGCAGTAGCTTGGCTGTCCACTCCGGTGCGGACTCATGTCCCGCTCTCCAAAGTCTAACCACGGCGGCTTGTTTGTTGGAGGCGATCGAATTGGAGTCCTCTAGGATCAAGATGTCTTTGGCTGGAGTCCAAATAAGTTGTTCCGGAATCTTAGTGCCTGCTTTGATGGACTGGGATTGCTGACCCTTTAGGTAGACGAAGATGCCAATGGCGAGAACCCCTAAGAGAATAAAGAATGAATATTTTCCCATGCCGAAAGCATAGGAGCTGAGGCATTAGCTAGCAAGTCACATTAGATGTGAAATTATCGGCGGCGAGCTATATGGCTATTGGCCTAGTTTGACGAGGTGGAGTTTGCCTGTTGCACCATCAACCACTTCTAGGTTGTTGTCCGTTCCGGCTCCGAGAGCAATGGCATTGGTGATGCCTTCCGACTTAAGGTCTAAGCGCTTTTCAACGCTGAACATGTTGTCGGTTGAGAAAACTAAGACTTCGTCGCCATTTTGGTCGGCTACAAAGAGTTTTTTCTTTGTGGTGTGAATGGCTAGTGAGGAAGGCTGTCTACCAGAGTGACTAGTGAAGTCGATTTCGGCAAGAGGAGCTTGCTGATACTTTAGTATGCTTCCGCTGTGCTTGGTTGCGAGTTGATTGAGCATCAAGACTTTTGAATTGTCAGGAATGCTCACAAAGAGCTTTTCGTTCATTGGGTCGACGGCTATGTCTGAAGCGTTAGCAATGGATTCGTGGTCGATGAGGCGAATGGGGTCTTGGATGCCGGAGCTTCCGATGCCGTAAACTAATATTCTGCGTTGAGATCCACCGATGGAATCTAAGACATATATTTCTTCTCTGGCGGCGTCGATTTTAACGGATAAGATCTGATTGAGTGAGGGGTTCTTGCCCACTATAAATTGTGTCTCTTCACCCGAAGCAACGCTTTGCTTTTTTACAAAAATCATATTGTCGGAAGTAAAGACGGTGTAGCGACCATCTTCTGAGTGGATCATGTTTTTTGGATCAGCTTTTGACTGAACTTTTGAGAGACAAATTGCTGCAAAAGCTGCGATGTCAGTTTTGCTTTGAAGGGAGTCGGCCTTCCGCACACAGTTGTTTTTGAAGTCGATGTTGTCGACTTGAGATGAAGCCGGGGCTCGGTCTTTCAGGTACTCACTACTCGAGGATCGCAAGCTTTGGGCAGATGCTGTCCCTGTAATGGCGATGATAAATCCTGTTAAAATAAACTCTCTCATATACGTTCCTCTAAGTTCTTTCCTACTTATCCCCTGATAAGCTAAATGATGGTGTGTCTGTCGAATCGTCGATGCCAACGCTTCCTGTGTAAGATCCGGCGTCTAGAGCGGCATCGCCAGCTCTAAATCTCACTGGTACTTGGCATGTGGCTCCGCCTGCTAGTGTGCCCGTATTACATGTATCGACACCTGTGAGTTCGAAGGCAGGAGTATTGCCTGAGCCTCCACCATCGTCAGTGGTGGAGAAAGTTGTTGTAATGGTTCCGCTTGTGATACAGCCTGAGTTTTCGAATACGAAGTTTCGTTCGACGTTTATCGATTGAGTCCCATAAGCTGGAGTCCCTGAGTTTGTCACTAGTTTAGAGAATTCAACTGTGAGGTCGACGGTGAGCGTCTGGCCGAGGCTATCAGAAATCGTAACGATGTCTTTGCCGCCACCTTGAGCACATGTCGAACCAGCTGTATATGTTGTGCTGCTTGCGCTGGTCGTACTAATGTTGCCTCCAGAATTGTTGGTGAGGGCGAAACCATAGTTTCCGCCAGACGCAAATCCACCAGTTGGTGTGATGACTTCCGTAGCTCCATCAACATTCGTCTCAGATGTGATGTTGGAGCCGAGGATGCTATAAATTTCTACTGGTACAGTGTTGGCGCTTAGGCCCGCAGGTGTTGCGATGGCAATGGTTTTGGTTTCAGGAGTGTCAGAAGTGAAACCACATGTGATCTGGCCGCTAGCGTCGGTAGTTCCCGCACAGCTAATTCCCGCAATGCTCTGAGCTGAGCTAATAAGAACAGTCTCACCACTGATTGGATTGCTGGCGGCATCAAGAAGTGTGACTTGAACTTGTGCTGTAGTCGTTCCATTGGGAGCGTCGCTGTCTACGGCGTCAGTTACTTTCGTAATTGAGGAGTTGGTGGCGTCTGCGCTTCCTGGGTTTACGGTAACGGTGTCGGAGCCAATGAGTGAGCCTACGTTCCATGTGCCGAGGTAGGCAGATACCGTCGTTGGAGTCCCTGCTGTATTGGCGGTTAATGTGCCGCTATACGTGCCGTCAGTGCCGTCAGTGAGCGTGATTGCAGAGCCTGCGGTGAAATCGGAATCTCCTCCTGAGTGGAAAGCTTCAACTGTAGAGCCGCCTGAAGTTAGGTCATTGCCCGCAGCATCTTTGGCTTGGACGGTAATCGTAACGTTTGAACCAGAGGCCACAGTGTTTAGGTCGACGGCGAAGGTCGAGTTGGTCGCGTCGAATGCGCCCGGATTAACGGTAACCGTGGCGTCGTCAGTGATGAGAGTCGCATCAACCTTGGCCCGTATGGTAGTGGCTGCACCTGAAGTTAGGCCCGTAAGCGTGGCCGTGTATGTCCCGTCGCCGTTGTTTGTGGCAGATGTGTCGGTATCGACTGCGACTTCATTGAATGTGGATCCACCACCTGTGTAGTAAACGGTTACGGTCTCGCCGCCCGTTGTGATCGTATTACCTGAGGCGTCGATAGCTTGAACGGTTACTGTGGTCGTATTGCCTGATTGGATAGTGGCATTGTTGACACTAACTGTGGATAGGGTGGACATCGCACCTGGAACGAATGTTACGGTTAGAGGGGTCTCACCAGTCACTCCAGCAGGAGTAGCAATTGAAACGTCTTTACTTTCGGCAACCGTTGAAACGAAAGTACAAGCTGAAACGCCGGATCCATTAGTCGACGCACAGTTGTAACCAGAGTTGCCTGTTCCATCTGCTGAGATCGTAGGAGTGACACCGCTAATCGCGTTGTTGTTAGCGTCTTTTAGAGTGATAGTCACGGTGACGGTATCGGAGCCATTGGCAGTAGCTGATCCGTCAGTGATTGAGAAGTCAGTAAATGTCGTGTCAGCAGCGCCGGGGACAGTTGTGGTGGAGATGGTATCAGTTTGACCATTAGATTCGAACTGAA
>Ga0100403_1004102_pt1 | contig 10493 bp, 13 predicted proteins | sample CryGeymet201501t_FD_83663 | JGI IMG/M metagenome (GOLD analysis project Ga0100403, IMG submission 83663) | Groundwater microbial communities from Crystal Geyser aquifers in Utah, USA - Crystal Geyser metaG 2015-01t | ecosystem: Environmental > Aquatic > Deep subsurface > Groundwater | place...
AACAACAGTAAAAAATGCCTTTGCTATTTGTGATGAAGTACTTAAAAATGCTGTTGAGGGTATTTCTGATTTGATTACTACAACAGGCATCATCAACGTTGACTTTGCTGACATACGTTCAATTATGAAAAATGCTGGTGGTGCACTTATGGGCATCGGTATTGCAAGTGGCGAAAACAGAGCATCAGTCGCAGCACGAAATGCAATCAATTCTCCATTGCTTGATGTCACTATTACCGGTGCAAAGGGCGTCCTCTTTGCGGTTGCTGGAAATGACGATATGACAATGCTTGAAATACAAGAAGCGGCAAAAACAATTACTGAAGCCGTTGATCCAAATGCAAAAGTCATCTTCGGTGCAATACGTGACGAAAAGCTCAATAAGGGTGAAATCAAAGTCACCGTTATTGCATCTGGATTCCCTGAAGGAGAAAATGGTGCACCATCTCCCCTTTTCCAAGACATGTCACAAACCGATACAACAGCTCCTGAACGAACTGAAGAAGTAGCAAAAGAATCTCCGAAAGAAAAAGGACGTATTCACAATACCGTAGACCTTACCGGAAGAACTGCAGGTAATATCCCTGAGCCTAAAAACACTGAAGACGTTGCACCAAAACAAGTTGAAAAGAAAGTGCCTATTCAAGATAACGATGACGACGACTGGGGTGTCGTGCCTGCATTCTTGCGCCGTAAGCGATAATCTTCGGCTCTTATTCCATTTTTTGTTATACTAGTACTATTATTCTTTATATATTTTCGTTATGCCCGTATATGATTTAGCTATTTTAGGTGGAGGTCCTGCTGGAGTATCTGGCGGTATTTATGCAGCACGCAAGAAACTAAAGACTATATTCATTACAAAAGATTTTCAAAGTCAAAGTACTGTTTCACCGGATATTCAAAACTGGGTTGGTACTCCATCAATCAGCGGACAAGAGCTCGCATCAAGTTTTGAAAAACATTTACGCACGTATGCTGGCGAACACCTTACCATCCAAACTGGAGAATATATTAAAAAAGTAACACGAGGAGATGATGCAGTATTCACCATAGAAACAGACAAAAATACCTATACCGCAAAGACAATCCTCATTGCTACGGGAAGCCATAGACGAAAACTCGATATACCCGGAGCAGACACATTCGAAAATAAAGGTATTACCTATTGTGCTACCTGTGATGGACCACTCTTTTCTGGACAAGATGTTGCTGTGATTGGTGGCGGGAATGCAGGATTTGAAACTGCAGCACAACTCTCTGCATACTGTAAAAGTGTGACACTCCTTCATCACCGTGACACCTTCAAAGCAGACCCTATCACCGTAGAAAAAGTACTCGCAAAAGAAAATGTAAAAGCAATCACCAATGCAAAAACACTTGAAGTAAAAGGTGATGCATTTGCACATACACTAGTGTACTCAGAAAATAGTGGTGAACCAAAAGAGCTCGCTGTCACTGGAATCTTCGTTGAAATCGGCGCAGTACCAACAACCGAATATGTAAAAGATGTTGTTGAGCTCGATGAATACAACCGAATCACAATTGACCCATGGACACAGTCGGCTTCAACTAAAGGAGCATGGGCAGCTGGAGACTGTACCAACGCGCACTATCATCAAAACAACATCGCTGCAGGCGACGCGATCAAAGCACTTGAAGACATCTACAACTATCTTCATACCAAATAAGAAAAGAGTTCGAAAAGATAAAAATAGACACCATATGGTGTCTATTTTTTTAAGTACGTTTGCAACGTATATATCCAATCTTCATCATTGTCTCCTGCTTCAAGTTTTTGTTTTAGGAGCCACTCCAAATATCCTCGGTCACTTATGAGAGCATCTGCAATTTTTTTATCTTTGTGTTTGCCAAAATTAAACTTGGTAAACAACGACGGCGTACGTGAAATCTCTATCATCTTTTCAATCGCTTCATCATCGCTCGCAACCATCTCTCGCAGTTTTGCAAACAGTCTTTGGAATACCGCCTCAAGCACGAGTACATCTCCTTCAGCATCGTGCGCATTCCCTTCCACCTCAAGGTCAAGATAGTAACGCAAAAACTGCAAATTATATTCAGGGATCACATCATCACTATCAAGCGCACGCGCAACACGGAGCGTACAAATATGCTTCGGTATAGTCATTCCCTCTGCTTCAAGTATCGCAATATCAAACTTCGCATTATGCGCCACAAAGACACTTTCCTTAAAAAGCTCTTCCAAATCCTTTTTCATTTGGCTTTCTTGAAAAGACTCTTTATCCTCAAGCATCTTATTCGTAATGTGCGTAATGCTCATAGACTTCACTGACATAGGGATAGGTGGCTTAAAATAGCCCACGTGTATCCCTTCTGTGTTTTTATAACACACCTGACAAAGACGGTCTTGTGCGACGTCATTACCGGTTGTTTCTGTATCAAGGAAAAGTAAATTCATTTGAAACACAGTTAGTTGTAAAAATATAAACTATAATTTTTCTATTTCTTTCAAATCTCCATCAGGTAAATAGAGAATAATCAAACCAAGAATGATTCCCCCAAATGCTGTTGCAATATGACTCCCGCCAAAAAAAATCTTGTCTAAGCCATCCAAGGTATACCACACACCTCGCCACACAAGGACAATCCCAACAATAATAAAAATATTTTTGGTTATATATTCCACACTCAACCTTTTCTTTTTCATCATAAAGTTATTATACAATAGTATGTACCTCTTTTAAATATATCAATTACCTAAATGCATATAAAGGTATAATAGAGTCATTATCATATACCCCATACTCAATGTCTAAAATCATGATTAATATTCCTATTATTATCTTCATTGTCATCATCGTACTCTGGTCTCTCTGGGGTTTTTTGGCTCACGTGTTGAACAGACCAACTATACAGTGGTACAAAAAATGGACGGCTATGAAATACGTGAATACCCATCTCATATCGTGGCACAGACTACAGTACAAGGTTTATACAGCGAATCACTCCGTACTGGCTTTAGTATTGTGGCAGAATATATCTTTGGCGGAAATACCAAAAAAGAAAGTATTGCAATGACCGCTCCAGTAGTCGCGCAGAAAAGAAAACAATACATCAGAAAAGATTTCCATGACAGCACCAGTCGTAGCAACAAGTGAAGGAGACTCTCAAGTGATATCTTTTGGAATGCCTCGCTCGTATACTCTTGATACCCTTCCGACTCCAACTGACCCTCGGGTAAAGATTACAATGATTCCTGCAAAGAAATACGCAGTCATTCAATTCTCATGGTATCGTTCAGAAGCACGGATCAAACATATGCAAAAGAAATTACTATCAGCACTTGCCCGTGACGGAATAGAAGCCCAAGGGAACACAGCATACGCAGGCTATAATGCACCGTGGACACCTCCATGGATGATTCGTAATAAAGTCTTAGTAGAAATTACTGATTAACATATTTTTATAAAAAATGCGTATGCGCATTTTTTATATAATGAAATGTATGCAACACTATGTATATATCCTCACGTGTAAAGACAACACCCTATATGTTGGTGCTACCAATAATCTAGAGCGCAGACTGCATGAACACAATCACTCAAAACAAGGCGCTCACTATACAAAAATCAGACGGCCAGTGGCATTAGCCTACTACGAGGAATGTGACACACTCGAGAACGCTCGCCGCCGTGAAGCTGAAATAAAAAAATTAAAAAGAGAAGATAAGTTGGTATTGATAAAAACAATGCGCACAAAAGCAAAGACAGCGAATAAACCTAGACAAAACGGTAATTTTAGTGTATAAGTATAATTGTTATGTCAAAGGAACATCTCTATGACGTCGTTGTCATTGGTGGCGGACCAGCCGGAATGATGTCTGCAGGACGCGCAAGTGAGCGCGGACGCTCTGTCTTGCTCCTTGAGAAGAATCAACACCTTGGCAAGAAGCTCCTCATCTCTGGAGGAGGACGGTGCAATGTCACCAACAACAAACCCCGTATGCGAACGATGCTCGCATGCTATAAGCGAGATGGAAAATTTCTCTTTTCGGCATTCTCCCAGTTTGGTGTTGCAGAAACACTGAAGTTTTTTCATGACCGTGGCATGGATACCAAAGTTGAAAATGAAGATAGAGTATTTCCGACATCTGACAAATCGCAATCTGTCTTAGATGTACTAACAACATATATGAAAGACGGAGGAGTGGAGGTAAAGACCAAAGCAGAAGTCACATCAATTTTATACAACAAAGAAAAGGGATATATCGAAATACACATTGAAGGAATGGAAGAAGTTATACATGCAAAGAAATGTATTCTTGCAACTGGTGGCACATCACACCCTGAGACTGGGTCAACGGGCGAAGGATTCTCTTGGCTTCAAAAGCTCGGACACAAAGTCATTGAAAATGATTTTGCCCTTGTGCCGATTTTACTTCGTGATACGTGGGTAAGAGATGTTGCTGGTGTGAAGTTAGACAATATAAAGCTCACCACATTTAAAGATGGTGTGAAAAAGAAAGTATATAAAGGAAAATTGCTATTTACCCATGTAGGCATCAGCGGACCGACTGTACTAAACATGAGCAGAGATGTCGGTGAACTGCTCGGCAATGATGAGGGTTCTACCTATGCACCTACAACAAAAGAAAAACGTACCAAGAAAAAAGATGGTGTTACAATCGTACTCGACCTATTCCCTACCCTAGATACTGGCGCAGTCCGTGAAAAATTGCAGACACTCCTTCAAGAAAATATAAATAAAAAAATAAAAAATTCCCTTTCCCCACTCATACCAACATCACTAGGCGGACTTATTCTACAACTCGCTCATATAGATGAAGAAACACCAAACAACAACCTTCGCTCTGATGAACGCACTCACATTGTCGGATTATTAAAGGCATTGCCGATGTCGGTAAAAGGTCTACACGGAAAAGAGAAAGCAGTGATCTCGTCTGGTGGCGTGGCACTTGAGGAAGTAGACTTCAAGACAATGCAGTCACGACTTATTCCAGAGCTGTATTTAGTGGGAGATGCACTCAACATCGACCGCCCTTCCGGTGGATATAGCTTGCAATTGTGCTGGACGACTGGATATGTTGCGGGGAGTAATTGTTAGGGAGGTTTGTTTTTGATCGCCTTTTTTAATAGCACCCATCTCGCCTTGATTATAATCCATCCCACGTAAAGTGAATACATTCCAACTCTCGCCGTATTTAAATGTAAGTTACAATATATAAATGAAATTTTCAATAACGAGCTCATTAGTATTTTTAGCTATGTTTATTGCTTTATTCTTTCTTTTTGCGCATATTGAGACGCAAACTTTTACCTATCACGCTGAGACGCCCCTTTTTGCCACAAAAGTCACCTATAAAAGATACCCAAACGTACTTAACTTCGGAGATGTACTATTTGACCGTGGAGTTAGGAATATTATTGAGAACCGCGGGCGAGACCCTTTTGAATACATAAAAGAAGACTTAGAAAGTATAGAAAAATATGATGTCGTCATTGCCAATTTGGAAGGACCCATTATTGAAATAGATAGAGCCTTTTGTCAGAAAAAAGCATACACTTTTCAATTTGCTTCTACGACTCCGGCATACCTTAAAAGTGCAGGCATCACTATGGTGAACATTGCCAATAATCATACAAACGACTGCCTGAGCGCGGGCTATGTGAGTACAAAAAAATATTTAGATGCGTCAGAAATTTCTTACATTGGTGATAGAAATCTTGATACCAGCTTTGTGGTAAAAGAAATTGAAGGTAAAAAAATCGCATTCATTGGTATTGATGAAACAACAGAACCTATCACTCTTGAAGCCTTTTATCCCTTAATAAAAAAGCTTGCATATGAAAATGATTATGTAGTGGTCAATATTCACTGGGGAACAGAATACCTACTTATCGCAAATGAAACTCAAAAAAACATAGCGCACACCCTCATTGATAATGGAGCGGATGTTATTTTTGGACACCATCCGCATGTCATAGAACCTGTTGAAATATATAAAGACAAAGCCATATTTTATTCCCTAGGAAATTTTGTTTTTGACCAACATGGATTTGAAGAAACTCGTGGACTTGGTGTTGGTGTAGAATTTCGTTCAGATAAAAACGTGTTCACACTGTTCCCTTATACGATTAAAGCTTTTGCTCCGGATTTTCTCAAGGGTGACGAAAAGGAGATTTTTTGCGATACCTACTTAAAGAAAATTTCCCACGACAGGTGCGAGTTTGAGTGATTCTTTAAATACATGCGAACAAAGTCCTAAGCCGTCCGGCACGGAGTAGGCCAGTTTGCTCGCTTAGGGTCACAAATATAAAAACTATTGGGCTATGTGAGTCTTTTGTGGTCACAAGTTACTAAGGATTATTCCTCCGCCTGTGGCGGTCTCAAATCCTAAGTACTCGCGACACTCTAAGCCGTCCGGCACGAGCTAGGCCGCCTCGCGGTTTTGTCTACTTGGAGGCAGACAAAACATCGCTCCGGCCTCACAAAGCTAAAAAAGTGAAGTAGTTCACTTTTTCTTAACGCTTTGTGACCCTACGGGGAATCGGTCACAGATAATTTTACTACGTAAAATTTCCGCGACCCCGACTCGGCCACGTCTGCACAGGATGCAGACGACTTCGTGGCCTCCGTCTTTCGATTCCCCGTAGGGACCCGTCAAAACAAAATCGCCCAGTACATCCGTACTGGACTCTTTGTTTTGTGACCCCACTGCGTGGCTTTCAGAACTCGTATCACAAAGAGATTATATCAAAAGCTCCATTCAAAATTTTCAATCAATACTTTATACAACAAAGTAAATGTAGTACATCAACCACACCCAGATACCAATGTTGTATATACCGTGCACAACAACTGGTGCGAGTAGTGCCTTCCATACAAATTGCTTATATTCAATAGCTCTTGCTTTGTAGAAGTAATACGATGAAGCAAGACCGCTTGCATAGTGCATCAACATTGTATGAATGAGAGCTTTGTCTCCGTATGCAACGTGAATAAGTTGTTCAGAAAAACCAAACCCTAATCCTACAAAAGAAGCCGTAAGATGAACATTTTGTATATCAATCACTTGGTATTTGAAATGTTCGTCTTATATCGAGACAAACCGCAACAGTTAGGGCGAACCTAACACAAAAAAAAGGAAGGCAACCGATGAAAACGAACACATCGCATCCCAACCCGACTCCAAGTGGGGTCATTGGAACATTGGCAAAACTCATTCGTCTCACCGAAAAGGGAGACGTCGAGTGGTCCCACTGGCAACATCCGACCAACGACGTGACAGCACGGCGAAACCTCGCCGAGTACCTGCAAAAGGGCTGTCCAAAGGTCAACGACAACGGAGACGTGGTCACAAGCCAACTCCCCGAAGGTCACGAGCTCGCTCGTCTCATTCTCGGTGACGATTACATCACACCCGAGGAAGTGGCAACCGCCTACGGCGTGAGCTACACGAACGATCAGTTGGAACACTTCGTCGACACCCTGCCCGATACGCAGACCATATTCTGGTTTCGTGCCAACGGATATATGCTCATCGCAGGACCGCCAACGGAGATGAACCTTCTCGAGATTCGAGGGCTCGACAACAAGCTCTTCTACTTGAATACGGAAGGGTGGTACGCCGAGGACAGCCAGACGTTATCCAATAACGACAAGGTGTCTGCTGGTGAGTGGCTCGCAATCCGCAAGGATGAAGTGCCCAACTCGTTCAGCAAGACGTGGAAGGAACAGCAAGGCCTCATCACCGAGGTTGAGCACGTTCCGAACGCTCCCGAAGTTAGCTACGCCGTCACTGCCTATTTCAAGATTCGTGGCGTTTATCTGCTTCGTGGTAAGTACGTTCGCACCAGCTCCGTTTCTGCGAACGGTGACCACTTAGACGTAGGTGGCTTCGATGAGGACGGTCTCGACGTCAGCAACTACTGGGGCGACGGCCGTCACGACGACTTCGGTGTTGCGTCTGCTCGGAAATGAACCTTGATGGTTTTATTACTTGATACTCTTGAGTTTTTGAACATTCGTTTGGGCGAAGCCCTCGCTCAAAAATCTGGACCCCTTCCGTTTATTCGGTCGGGGTCCTCTTTTTTTATACTAAAATACACATACTTGCTCGTGTAGATGCGACTACTGGTTTCATCTCGCAAGTGTTTCTGCTTGAAACATTGCCAGAGTATTTTTGTCTACTGGATAAAAGTAGTGTGCAATTCAAGATAGAGATTTTATTTCTTGTCTGTTTCTAATAGAGGTCATATTTGAAAGTTCAGATATGTGCTCTTGGATAAAATACAGGAGTAAGAAGATGCTTTATTTCCAATAAAGACCATACTCAAACTCTAGTGGTACGGACAGGGACAGACATATTTCTGCGGACGGTAACCACGCCAACGTCGGTAACTTCGATGAGGACGGTCTCAACGTCAACAACTACTGGGACGACAACCGTAACGACAACATCGGTGTTGCGTCTGCTCGGATATAAAATCTTATAGCAAATGCTCCTGAAATATGGAGTATTTTGCTTTAGTTTTTCACTTGTTTTATCCACCCGCCAAGCATTCTTCCTATTTCATCCACTCTGTTTTGAAAGTCCTCGTACTTGGTAAAATCTATAATCTCGGTATCTTTTGCTAATCTGATAAATACACGAGTTACATTCAGATTATGACTGGCTTCTTCAAGTACTGGCAATTTTTCACTCTTATTCATTGAACTTGCACGCAGTATCCCCTCGAGAACCTCGAGTGTAGTGTTTTCTAATCTTTGCCATAAAGTATGTCTATCTTGCTTTGCAACCTTTATACGAAGCTGATGCAATAGCTTGTATAGCTCATAACTCTTCTTGAAAATTGGTATATCAAAATCATCCATAAATATGTTTATTAGTTTGTATAAAGAAATAAGCTCTACCCGAAACCTCTTTCAAGCGTGGAAAGAGTTTCGACGAGGTAAGGGCAATGAAAAAGATGTGCTTGAGTTTGAATATCATCTTGAGCAAAATATATTTCAGCTCCATAGAGATTTGAGTAGTAAAAAATATAAACACGGACCATATCAGAGTTTTTATATTACTGACCCAAAACGCAGACATATTCATAAAGCCATAGTAAGAGATAGAGTTATTCACCACGCCATATATAAAACCCTTTATCCTATTTTCAATTCGACTTTTATTGCAACATCTTTTTCTTGTAGGTTCGGCAAAGGAACTCACAAGGGTGTTTTGTGGCTTGATAAAGCCGTTAGAAAAGTTAGTAAAAACTACACAAAACCGTGCTTTATTTTGAAATGTGATATTAGAAGATTTTTTGATAGTGTGGACCATAACGTTTTGATAAAGATTTTGAATAAAAAGATTAGAGATGAAGAAACAAGGTATTTATTAGACGAAGTTGTTCGGGGCTTTTCTTCGAGAGTATCAAACCTTTTTGAAAGGAAAGGACTACCTATTGGTAATCTCACATCCCAACTCTTTGCGAATGTCTATATGAGTGAGTTTGACCATTTTGTAAAACAAGAATTGAAGGCAAAATACTATGCAAGATATACTGATGATTTTGTTATTGTCTCTGAAAACAAACGGTATCTGGAAGACATTTTGAAGCCAATAACTCAATTTCTTGATACGAAACTAAAACTCGCACTTCACCCAAACAAGGTTTCAATACGGAAGTTGCATAACGGTATTGATTATCTTGGGTACATCGTTTTAACGCACCACAAACTGTTGCGAACCAAGACAAAAAATAGGATTTATAAAGGTCTTTTGAGAAAGATAAGGGAATATAGAAGTGGTAAGGTTGACAAAGAAACTGTTGAGCAATCGTTATATTCTTATCTGGGAACTTTATCTCACGCTAATGCTTATAAAATCGGTGAGGATTTGAAAAATACTTTTTGGTTTGAGATAAATAACTAAACATCTTTGTTCCCAATTTTATTTATTTCATCAATTACTTTTTTTTGATGAGTGAGAACTGGTCCAACCCCCGCAAATGAGACAACCCTCTTAGAGAATTTCAGGGTACAATAAGGCATATGAAAAGAAGAAAATTTGGAAGCGAGCAAAAAGCTCAACATCATGTTTTTTTCATAATCGCCTTGATCTGCATGTTATCAAGAGCGTTTCTGGCTAGTCGGTCAGTGTCTTGAATAAAAACCGCTCTGATTGTTTTGTCGTCTTGGATTTTAAGTAGCATGTCTTGCAGGCCCGACCGGTTCATATTGGTAGCTGATCGGCCAGGGTCTTCAAAGACGCCGTCGTCTATCAGTTTAAATTTGTTACTTTCCTCGATCGCTCGTTTACAGAGCTTGAGCTGGGTCGCTAGGGAGTGGTGGCCGTCCTCGGCCTGTTCCTCGGTCGAGACTCGACAGTAAATTAATGCATGTTCCATATTATTTTCATTTTAATCCACGCAAATTCCCCGTCCCGTAAGGGCGGGGATGGAGTGAGTTTCCGCATCCCTGTCTCGCCCTGTTGGTGATAC
>Ga0100403_1004103_pt1 | contig 10488 bp, 8 predicted proteins | sample CryGeymet201501t_FD_83663 | JGI IMG/M metagenome (GOLD analysis project Ga0100403, IMG submission 83663) | Groundwater microbial communities from Crystal Geyser aquifers in Utah, USA - Crystal Geyser metaG 2015-01t | ecosystem: Environmental > Aquatic > Deep subsurface > Groundwater | place: USA...
GAGCCCTAAACTTTCTAAAAACTCTTTCGCATCACTTTCATCAAGCTGGGATATTTCCTCTTCAATGCGAGCGCAAACTGGAACCACTTTAGATCCTTCTTTTTCTGCATATTCTCTCACCATTTGGACGAGTGGATTATTCATGGCAGGGACGTCATTTTCTCCCACATTACAAATATAGAGGACTTTCTTTTTTGTAAGGAAATTATAATGCGTTGAAATTTCCTCTTCTTCTGCAGTGAGTGAGAGGGAGCGCATTGGAAGGCTTTGGTTTAGGTGCTCAATAGATTTTTTAAGGAAGTTAAGGGTAGGGAGGAGCTCTTTTTTTCCCTTTGCAAGTCTTTCCATTTTGCCGCATGCATTTTCTACCATTTGGAGATCTGCTAAAATAAGTTCTAAAGTAATGACTTCAATATCATCGAGGGGATTGACGCAACCTGACACATGAATAACATTCGGATCTTCAAAGCAACGGACAACTTGGACAATGGCATCTGTTTCTCGGATATGGGTAAGAAACTGATTTCCTAGCCCTTCTCCCTGAGAGGCCCCTTTAACAAGTCCTGCAATATCTACAAAGCTTACAGTTGCTGGAATGATTTTTTTACTATTAGACTGTTCGGAAAGTTTATTGAGTCTTTCATCCTTTAGATTCACAATACCAACAGAAGGATCAATTGTACAAAATGGGTAGTTTTCTGCAGCGACTTGCTTCTTAGTGAGGGCATTAAAGAGGGTTGATTTACCGACATTTGGAAGTCCTACAATGCCGCAAGAGAGATTCGTCATGATCTACCTAAAAGTTGATGTGCTAAATGGATGTTTTTATTAGTTAACAAGTCTCGAATTAGTGAGGAAGAGATTGTTTTCTCATTTTTAATAAGCTTTGGGATGTATTGGACTCTAAATCCGCTTTCCTCAGCATATTTTTTAATATTTACTTCATTCCCTTCTCTGTTTTTTCCAAAAGTTGCCCCTTTTCCTAAGATAAGAGTTGAGATATCAAATTGAGAAAGGAGCTCACTATAGCTCATAGAAGCAAACTCTTCATTAAAGGGAAAGACTATGACTTGATCGGCGTATTCTTTAAGAATCCCAAGTCTTTTGTTCGTTGAAAGGAGGAGTTTAGGCCCAGGGGGGGAGAAGAACTCTTTTGGATGGTTTTCAAAGGTTAGAATTGTTGAATGGGGATGTTCTTTTAAAGTCTGAAGGAGCGCTTGATGCCCTAGATGGACACCATCAAAAAAACCGATAGTAAGAGCTGTCTTCATAGCTTTTGAAAATAGGGTTCAAGGTTAAACTCCGGATTTTGAAGATCTTCCTGGGAGATACACTGATCAAGGTTAAAGGAACCAGATCTAGTTCTTGTTAACTGGATAAGATGAGCCCCACACTTAAGTAATTGACCTATATCGTGAGCAAGTGAGCGGATGTAGGTCCCTTTACTACATGATACTTCAATTTCAAGCTTTGGGTAATTGTATTGAACGAGCTTAACCTCTAGCTGAACTTTTACAGCCTCTCTTTCCACTGTAATTCCCTTGCGGGCAAGATCGTAGAGCTTTTTCCCCCCAATCTTTTTAGCAGAATACATAGGAGGGACTTGGGAGATTTCCCCTTGAAACGAGGCGATCGCTTTTTCTACTTCTTCAAATGTAGGAATTAGATCACTTTGGGAAGTGATGGCTCCTTCTAAATCAAAGGAATCGGTAGTAGTTCCCAGTTGAAGGGTTGCCTTATAACTTTTGTCTGAGGATAGAAACTCATCTGATCTGCGGGTGTAGTCACGACCGACAAGCATTACCATGACACCTGTTGCAAAGGGATCAAGGGTTCCGCAATGGCCAATTTTTTGGATTTTTGTCCGTTTGCGAAGTATGGATACAAGACGAAAGGATGTAGAGCCTACTTCCTTATCTACAAGTAATATACCTGCTGCACTACTGTTCACGAGAGAGGCGCTCTTTTTCAATGTCAGTGAGAAGCTCATGAATGCGTAGGTGCTCTTCTACCGATGTGTCTAACTTGAAGGTGAGCGCGGGAAAGTATCTCATAGTTACTTTTTTAGCTGCGTTGACTGCAATAAAGCCTGCAGCAGAGTTTAGAGCTACGAGCACTTTCGCTTTTTCCTCATCGCTGGCGAGTAGACTGATATAGACTTTTGCATAGTGCAAATCAGCCGAGGTATCAACACTTATTACAGTTACATAAGTTGTCACATGGGGATTGCGGACATCTTTATGGATAACCTCAGAGATCACCTCTTTCAGTAAGGAATTGACTCGGGCCAATCTGTTCTTTTTCATTATAGATCTTGCTCTAGGTAAGTGATTTCATAGGCTTGAATGATATCTCCTTCCTGAATATCACTTCGCCCTTCAAGGAGAATTCCACACTCAAAGCCTTTGTTTACTTCTTTGATGTCTTCTTTTCCCCGTTTTAAAGAGGCAATTCTACCTTTCCAAATCACTTCATCTTTACGGATTTGACGAACTAAATGTTGCCGTTTGATCGTCCCTTCAGAAACTTGGCATCCAGCAATAATTCCAAGATGAGATGATTTAAATACAGCTTTTACAGCAGCAGCTCCAGTATCAGATTCTTTTTCTAATTTATCGAGAAGCTGTCTCATCCGATCTCTTACTTCATCAATAAGGTGATAGATTACATCTTGAGTATAAACAGAAATTTTCTTCTGCTTAATCATCTCATCAGCTCTACTCTCGATACGTGTGTGGAAGCCAACAATAGTTGCTTTAGATGCGGCAGCAAGCTCAATATCAGATTCAGAAATTTCACCCACATCCGCACTCACTACTTCGATCCGAACTTTGTCCGAATGAATTTTGTTCAGCGATGTTTTTAGAGCTTCTAGTGAGCCTTGAACGTCTGCTCTAAGAATAAGAGGGAGAATCTTTTTCTCTCCACTTTCTCTTTTAGCCATCATTTTTTCCATGCTGCCTAGTTTTGGTTTAGCAATGGCATCTCGTTTGTAGTCTTCAGCTCTAGCTGCAGCTAGCTCTCTAGCTTCTTTTTCATTTTTAACAACGACAAATTCATGACCTGCTAGTGCAAGCTCAGATAGTCCGGTAATCTTTACAGGGGTTGAGGGTCCAGCCTGTGCAATAGATTTACCGTGATCGTCTTGCATCGTTTTAATTCTTCCAGAAAAATGGCCAAATACTATGGCATCGCCCATCTTTAAGGTTCCATTTTGGACAAGTACAGTAGCTACTGCCCCAAGTCCTTTATGCATTTCAGACTCTAGTACGGTTCCTCGAGCTCTGCTATTGACATTCGCTCGCAATTCAAGAATTTCTGACTGAAGGGCAACCATTTCCAAAAGCTCGTTGATCCCTTGTCCGCTTGTAGCAGAGCAGTTAACAGTAATAATAGCTCCGCCCCATGCTTCAGGGAGAAGGTCTCTATCTGCCAACTCTCTATAAATTTTTTGCGCATCAAAATTAGGCTTGTCGCATTTGTTAATCGCTACAATCAAGGGGACATTAGCCTCTTTAGCTTGATTGATGGCTTCTTCAGTTTGAGCTTTAATTCCTTCATCGCCTGCTACAACGAGAATAACAATATCTGTTACGTTGGCACCACGTGAGCGCATTTCAGAAAAGGCCTCGTGACCCGGGGTATCTAAAACAGTTACATCGCCTGCAGTTGTCGAAACTTTAAAGGCTCCAATATGTTGAGTAATCGCTCCAGCTTCGCCTGCCACTCGGTTAGATTTGCGAATGGAGTCGATCAAGCTTGTCTTACCATGATCAACGTGACCCATAAAGGCTATTACAGGGGGTCTTTGAACAAGATTGTCTGCTTCTGTAGACTGAATTTCTTGGCGGATAGTTTGACCTGTGATTCGGATTCTTTCCGCTTCAGTTGTGTCAATTTTGATTTCGCAATCAAACTCATGGCCGAGAAGTTGAACAGCGATCTCGTCATCAAGATAGTCGTTTAGAGTCAATGTCATCCCTTGCATAAAGAGCTTAGCAATGAGTTGTGATGCCTTCAGCTTCATTTCTTGGGCTAAATCTTTAATAGTTATCGGAAGTCTTACAGAGAGGTTTTTTGGGCGGATAACTTCTTCATAAACGTGTTTACGAGGTTTGAAGGCTCTTCGTTTGCGCCAAGCCTGATTATCTATATCACGCAAGCCTTGTCTATCTCTAGAGTCAAACCGGAGTTCTTCTTTCTTTTTGACAGCCTTTATATCTTTTGAGGGGTCCTTTCTAGGGGGAAGTGACGTTGGCGCAGAGGAGGTTTTATGCTCTGCAGGTTTAGTTTCGGATTCCTTTTCCTTAGAAGAAGGGGTCTCTGTCGCTTTTGCACTTTCTTCAGGGGGATTTATTGCCGGCGATTCAACTTTCGTAGTCGCTTTCTCTATCTTTTCATTTTTTTCTTCAACAGCTAGAGGCTCAGTAGGTACTGGATTATTAGGATCTTGAATGATTCGAGTTTTTACTTTTTTAGGGGCTTCGGCTTCTTTTTCTTTATTCTTATTAGCCGTTTTATCCGCCTCTTTTAAAGCGGAGCCTACATCTGAATCATCACGCAAGCGTGTTAACCGTTTTTTGGGTTCACCTTCAACTGAGGGAGGGGTTGTATTGTCTTTAGGATCAGCCTTAGTAGCTGGAGCTTTCTTTTTAATTTTGAAAGCCTCGGCAAGCTGAGCATTTTTAATATTCAGTTTTAGATGTTTACCCAACGGTTAACCCTTTTTTTTATTTATTTTGTCCAAGATCTTGTCAGCAAGATCATAGTAATTTACACCAGGAACTGAAGCAGTTACATCAGCTGGTGTTGCCTGCATAAACTTTCTTAGAGTTTCAAAGCCTGAACTGATTATACTTTCAGTTACAAGGCCACTAACCCCTTCGATCTTAAATGGCTCGTCGAACTGCGGATCATCTGAATCAGCAAGTTCCGCCATTTGGATAGTAAGAAGTTTTTGATACTCTGTTAGTTTGTGTACATCAATCTCACGACCAATCATTTGACCAATAAGTCTTGCATTCATCCCTTTTTTGCCAATTACTACGGGATAGTCTTCATCCATGACTACCATCCAAATACGGTCATCATATACTTTCATCTTACGAGCTTCTGCCGGAGCAAGTAAGTTTTCTAAAAGCTGAACTGTATCGTCTGAGTAGGGGACCACATCAATTTTCTCATTATTTACTTCTCTAATGATATTTTTGATTCTTCCACCACGTACTCCAACACATGTCCCTACTGGGTCAACCTTTGGATCATAAGATCTAACGGCAAGTTTTGTTCTGTAACCTGGGTCACGGGCAATTTTCTCAATAACAACAGTTTTATCATGCAATTCGGGAACTTCTTGAATAAAGAGTTCTTTTACAAATTCTGGATGGCTACGAGATAGAATAACCTCTGCTCCGCCCCCATCAGTATCGCGAACTTCATGAATCAGCGCTTGTACCTTTTCTCCAGCATTGTATCGCTCGAGTTTTGGGTAATTTCTCTCAGGGAGAATTGCTTCAACTTTGCCGAGATCGACAACAATTGTACGGCCTCTAATGAATCGCTTAACAGTGCCGGAGATAATTTCTCCGACACGGTGTCTATACTCTTCATAAATCACATCGCGTTCAGCTCCTTTAAGCTTTTGCGAAATGATTTGTCTTGCTGCTTGCGCAGCAATCCTTCCGAAATCTTGAGGAGGAATAGAAATCTCAAGCCACTGTCCAAGTTGACATTCAGGTTCAAGAGTGCGGGCCTCTTCAAGTGAAATTTCATCTGAAGGAGCAGTAACTTTTTCAACGATTTTTTTCTGCACAAAGACTTCAATTTCTCCAGTCTTTGGGTGAATTTCTACGCTCACCTTTTCGCCAATACCTTTTACATTTTTTCGAGCCGCTGCGCGCAGCGATTCTGTAATCGCTCCAATTACAATTTCGCGCTTAATCCCTTTTTCACGTTCTAGGTATTCAAAAATCGCTATGAGATCTTTATTCATCCGTTAAATCCTCATCTTCATCTTCATGAGAAGTTTTTTTCTTTTTCTTCTTTTTTGACTTTTGTCCAACCACGATATCATCACGGTTTAACTGGTTCTTTTCGATGAGGTACTCTTTAATCGAAAGGGCGATTTTTTTGTGCTCTGGATCAAGCTTAATTACCTTTGCAGTTACATCATCATCTTTCTGGATTACATCTTCTACTTTCGCAAAAGGTTGGTCAGAAAGCTCAGTAACGTGAATAAGGGCTTCAATCCCGTTATCGAGTTGTACAAACGCGCCAAAAGCTGTCGTCTTTGTCACTGTTCCGTGAACAAGTGATCCAACTGGAAGGGTTTTTTCAATAGTTTCCCATGGGTTGTTGCTCAGTTGTTTTACGCCGAGTGTAATTTTCTTACTCTCTTTATCAACTGAAAGAATGATCGCTTCAACCTTGTCCCCTTTTTTCAAAACTTCTGAAGGGTGGGATACTTTCTTGATCCAACTTAGATCTGAAATGTGGATAAGTCCATCTACACCTGGTTCTAGCTCAACAAAGGCGCCATAGTTAGTGAGGTTGCGGATTTCTGCAACTACGCTACTTCCAACTGGGTACTTGTTATCCACATCTTCCCAAGGATTGCGTTCTGTCTGTTTGATCCCGAGTGAGATTTTTCCATCTTCTTTTTGTACAGAAAGGACAATTGCTTCCACTTCATCGCCAACCTGAACCATTTCGCTTGGCTCAGTGATGTTCTTTGTCCATGACATCTCTGATACGTGGATAAGTCCCTCAATCCCTTCTTCTAGCTCAATGAATGCGCCGTAAGAAACGAGGTTGACAATTTTACCGCGTACTCGAGTTCCTGGTGGGTATTTTTTCTCAATTTCTTCCCAAGGATTCTCTTCTTTTTGTTTAAGTCCTAGAGCAACTCTTCCTTTGTCTCTATCGACGTGGAGGATGATCACTTCTAGTTCTTGGCCTAAATGGACAAGCTCTGAAGGGTGCTTGATCCTCTTCCAAGTCATGTCAGTAATGTGAAGGAGTCCATCGATTCCGTCGAGATCTAAGAAAACACCGAAGTCTGTGATGTTTTTGACAATCCCTTTGCGAACCACTTTCTCTTGAATGTGTTCGAGGAGTTCTGCTTTTTTAGATACTCGCTCTTCTTCGAGGATTTCTCGTCGAGAAACGACAATATTTTTCCGATCAATATTAATTTTGAGAATTTTGAATTCGTATGTTTTGCCAACAAATTCATCCAGATTTTTGATTCTCTTGTTGTCAATTTGTGATCCAGGAAGAAAGGCCTCCATACCGATATCAACCATAAGGCCACCTTTGACCTTTCTCATTACAGTTCCTTTAACGATAGAACCTTCTGTGCAATGATTGACGATATGTTCCCACTGTCTATATTTGCGTGCTTTTTCTTTAGAGAGGACAATCTGCCCATCATCACCTTCAGCAGCATCAAGATAAACTTCTGTCTCACCACCTAAAACGATCTCACCCGGCTCAGTAAATTCAGAAGCTGGTACAAGTCCTTCTGACTTTAGACCTACATCTACTACAACGTAGTCTTTTGTAAGTTCAACAATGCGACCTTTTAGAATCTGGCCTACATTTAATAATGAGAGTGCGCTTTCTTCATCTTTTTCCTTACCGAAAAGAAGGTCTCTGAACTGGCGTGCTTCGTCTTCTTGAAAATCTACATCATCAAGAATATTGCTGGAATTCCAATCGTGGGTGGTATTTTTTGACATGGGTTTTGGGTTTCTCCTGTTAATAATAAAGACAAGCAGATCTAGGGACGATTCGACTAGACTGCGGTATTGTCCGGTTAAAGGAAAAAGATTACCAGTATGTTTGAATTAAATCAAGTGATGTGAGCGGGAACTCTCATCAAATATTATTTATTTATTGCAGGTTTTATCTTTCCTGAATATGAAGGGTAATGAGGCTTTGTGCGGATGAAAAGGTTATTATATATAGGAATTAGTTTAGTTTTGGTCCTTCTTTTGGTGGGACTGATCTATGTTTTTTTTCGTGAAAAACCGAATTCCAATGAGCTTGTCTTATATGGGAATGTAGATGTCAGGCAAGTAGATATCGGTTTTAGAGTATCTGGGAGAGTAGCTAAGATGCTTTATGAGGAGGGGGACTATGTACAGGAGGGGGCTTTAATGGCTCTTCTTGAAAAAAACCCTTACGATAGTCAGTTAAATCAAAATTTAGCAAATGCAGCTTCTATCAAAGCAAATCTTGATAATGCTGAAATTTTATTAAATAGAAGACTCAACCTCATTGGAATTGGTGGGGTGTCTCAAGAAGATGTAGATAATGCTACTGCGAGTAGAAATGAGATTCTTGCCAATTATTACTCGGCCGCAGCTGCGGTTGCAGTTGCTAAAGATAATCTTAACTATACAGAAGTATATGCTCCAACTGATGGGGTGATTCTTACTCGCATTAGAGAGCCAGGTACTGCAGTCAGTGGTACTGAGCCCATATATACACTCTCAGTGAGCTCTCCTGTATGGATCCGTGCCTTTGTGGATGAGATGCAACTTGGAAATATTTATTATGGAATGAAGGCTGAAATATCTACTGACGCCGGTCATACCTATCAGGGAAATATTGGTTTCATTTCCCCTATTTCTGAGTTTACCCCAAAGACTGTTGAAACAGCCCAGCTTCGAACAGATCTAGTTTATAGACTTCGAATCTATGCTGATAATCCCGACCATTTCTTAAAACAAGGGATGCCGGTCACCGTCAAGTTAAATCTAGAAAATAAAGATGGATAAGCCGCTAGTAGAAATTATTGGGCTATCAAAAATATTCTTACCTAATGGCGCCCCTGCTCTTGATAATATAAATATAGTGATCCCAAAGGGAAAGATTGTAGGGCTAGTTGGGCCTGATGGATCTGGGAAAACTACTTTAATTCGTCTGATCGCAGCACTTCTTTCTCCTACAACAGGGAGTGTAATCGTAGACGGTCATGACACCTTATCTCAAGGTGAGGCGATTCGGGACTTTACAGGTTACATGCCACAAAAGTTTGGCCTCTATGAAGAACTCACTGTTATGCAAAATCTGGAGCTCTATGCAGATTTGAGGGGACTGGAAAAAAAAGAGAGGAAAGAGACTATCGAGAGGCTCTTAAAATTTACAAATCTTGGTCATTTTACAGATCGATTAGCTGGAGCCCTTTCTGGAGGGATGAAGCAGAAATTGGGCCTTTCTTGCGCGCTCATTAAAACCCCTCGACTTTTGTTATTAGACGAGCCAAGTGTCGGTGTTGATCCTATTTCGCGTAGAGAGCTTTGGAAAATGATTCAGGAGCTTCTCAATTCGGGTATTTCTATTGTTTGGAGTACAGCCTACTTAGATGAGGCGGAAAGGTGCGATTCTGTTGTGTTATTAAATGGAGGAAAAGCCCTTTATCAGGGGACTCCAAAGGATCTAACTTCTCAGGTTAAAAATAGGGTATTTAGGTTTGAAGGGATCTCGGGAAGTAGAAGGGCATTTCTCTTTAATATGTTAAAGAAAAAAGAGGTGATGGATGGGGTTATTCAGGGGACTTATGTCCGGGTCTTATTAAGGGACGAGGGGACTACTTTCCCCAAGGAGGGGTATAAGATGGTTCCGGCTGAACCCCGTTTAGAAGATGCATTCATCAATATTTTAGGTGGAGGCCCGGGAGGGGAGTCGAGACTTGCAGATAGCAGGCAAAGAGAAGAGCAAGGGCAAACCGTATTTGCGGAATCGTCTAACTTGGTTAAAAAATTTGGAGATTTTGCTGCGGTAAATAAGGTGAGTTTTCAAGTTTCACAAGGAGAAATCTTTGGCCTTTTAGGGCCAAATGGGGCCGGTAAATCCACTGTTTTTAAAATGCTCTGTGGTCTTTTGCATCCTACATCAGGCTCAGCTCATGTCAATGGATTGGATCTGGAGAAAGCTCCGGGAAAAGCTCGCGCTCAGATTGGGTATATGGCGCAAAAATTTTCCCTTTATGGAACCCTCAGCGTAAGGCAAAATTTAGAATTTTTTGCAGGGGCCTATAACTTAAAAGGAGAGGCGAAAAAAGAAGCGATTGAAGAGATGATCCAAATATTTTTTCTGCAGGATTATATCGACACAGTTGCTGACGATCTCCCGTTAGGCTTTAAGCAGAGGCTCGCTCTTGCGTGTGCAAACATGCACAGTCCTCGCATTTTATTTTTAGATGAACCTACCTCTGGTGTAGATCCGATTACCCGAAGGGAGTTTTGGAATCATATCAACGGTCTTGTGGAAAAAGGGATTTCAGTTCTTGTCTCGACCCACTTTATGGATGAGGCTGAATACTGCGATCGGATTGCCCTTGTTTACAAGGGGGAAGTGATCCATATGGGCTCTCCTGATGCTCTCAAAGAGGTAGCTCAGTCTGAGGTGCAGCCCCACCCCAGCTTAGAAGATGCCTTTATCAAGTTAATTGAGGAGTATGATTCTAAAAAATAAGATCAA
>Ga0100403_1004104_pt1 | contig 10485 bp, 14 predicted proteins | sample CryGeymet201501t_FD_83663 | JGI IMG/M metagenome (GOLD analysis project Ga0100403, IMG submission 83663) | Groundwater microbial communities from Crystal Geyser aquifers in Utah, USA - Crystal Geyser metaG 2015-01t | ecosystem: Environmental > Aquatic > Deep subsurface > Groundwater | place...
GTGGGAGCGGGAGCCTGCGTGGGGGCTTCCGGCGCTTGTTCGGGCCCCTTGTTGCCCTCTTCCAAAAAATGCAAAAAACCATCTTCCGAAAAAGGATATTTTTTGCCGTCCATTATAATAAATGCGGGCGTTCCCCAATTGTCGGACCGAAACTCAAAACCCACCTCAAAAAGATGCTGTTCCTCACCATCCGACAGGTGGCCAGATGCCCTGATGGAGCCGTAACCCGGGATAAATGCTCCCGAGGGCAGCTTTAAATTCTTGGTCGGATACACGACAATGGTATCTATGCCGAAAGATATATCCTGCCTGTCAATATTCTGAAGAATAGCCTTTATCCTGTTGGCCATCATTTCCTGCACCTGCGTTTTGAACCAGGTGCCCGTTTCGCCCCTCTCGATATCCTGAAGGACCTTTTTCTCCACAGCCTTTTCGGAACGGCTAGCAGATTCCTTGATAAGCTCGCTATCCTGCCGGAACTCACCCAATTCTCTTATGAGCTCGTTAATGGTCTGCATTTTAATATTTACTCCTGCGTTGAAAATGTAGTCTCCACATCGATGCGCGAAAGTTCAGTGAAATCGCCCACATCCTCTTCCCATTCGGTATAAAACGTCATATCTAGGGTCTGCGAATAATAGGGCGTTATCCCGCCGTAGGTCTCCTGTGTTTCCCCGCCAATCCTGATGGGATTCTCAAGCACCAGGCCGTAATCGTTGAACGCGGTCTTTGAAACATATATAAGGCCTTTAAGAAGAATATTTAATGTCCGCTCTTTGTCCACGGTGCTCTGGGCGATGACCTGCACGGTTATGTCTATCTGGAATTTCCCGCCCACGGTCACGGTGTCATCCCCCTCGGTGATGTGGTCGTTGAAATAAGTGTAAACGGGGGCCTCGCCCACCGCCGATGTCACAATAACCGCAGGATAAATAGCCACCTTTGTGGGGTTGGCGCGGAATATGCTTATCTTGGTCTGTTTCAGGTCCTCGTGCCATTTATACGGGGCAATCTCGTCCGTAGTAAGGGAAAAAATCCCCCTTATGGCGTTCACAACCGCGTTTTTACAAAATTCTTCCGCATGAAAAATCATTTTTATCTCCCGACAAAAGAATCGATTAATTTTTTATAGTTTTCATTCTTCATCTCGTGTTCCCAAACAACCAAACAATCCCAACCATGCTCTTTGTATTTGGCTATACGGTATCCTGCAACACCCCCTTCTCTTATTTTTCGATTAGGGAAACACTTTGGGCAAGCGTGCCAATAACAACCGAAATGCTCTATTGTTTTCTTTTGTCCGTTTATATTAACAAAATCGGGATTCATGCCTTCTATCCAAAAGGAACCATCACCCGTATATTTGTATTCTCCACAACAAAACTTTTGCAAATAATCGTTTATCTGTTTTTCTGGTACATTGGGAGAAACAAGGTGTAGGCCCTTTTTTAGGTTTTCTATCGCTCTTTTTCTCATCTCTTCTTTTGCCTCGGGTGTATGTTTTTTTCCATAATTCGGAGCGCTTGCTCCGTATCTGTGCACTCCATACATTGGATTATCTGCCCCCACAAAAACGTGTTTGCCGTAGTTAAAGTGGTTTTTACCCGCTATTTTATGGTTGCCATAATTTGGATTTATCTTTAAGCCTCTGCACGAAATCCGCGAACCCTTCCTGTTCTTCCTCAACCCAGAAGTTCGTACACGCGGGCTGCGCGTAATCCCGCATGAATTTCTCGAATTCTTTTTCCGTCCTGAACTTCAAAACAAAAGCGAACCCCTTCTCTTTTTTAATTATCATGCATTCGCCCCTATGTTTTTTGTGGGCCAATCGCTTATTGGGAACCTGTAAGCCGGGTGCTCGGGGGGAAGCAGTTTTAATGTAAGGTCCTGGGTGGTATACTGCCCCCGCCAGGATGTCGGCGTTACTTCCCCAACCTCATATATCTTGTTCGTCCTCTCCACCCTTATCAGGTCGAAAGGGTCAATCCTCGGGGTCCACGACGTCCAGTGGGAAGCCTTTACGGTAGTGCGCATGCCCTCGTGATAATAGGTCACGGTCGTGCCTTCCGGCGCGAAAGATACCAAAATACTGAATGCCACATATCCCCCGGGTATCCACGTGCCCCAGCAGGTAGTACAGCCTCTTTTGCCCTGGGCCGCCTCGCTCTCGTAACACTCGCAGTTCAGTTCCTGATAGCGGGTCCAGTAGGATGCGTTGATGGGCGGTTGCAGAGCGCCTAGCATCCACGCCATGGTGGTCATTGTGGAACCGCTCGTTGAATTAAAATTAACACCCTCTCCGTAGGTAGAAAAGTCCGTTGTATTGTTTCCCGCGCCCACCACCCTGATGGTCCTGCCGGCTGTAAGGCTGGGTATCATGTCGGTCAGGCCGCCGCCTCTTGTCATCGCCGCGGTAACCAAATCACCCTGCCACTTGCGTTTCAGAAGCCTGCACTTAACGCCGTCGTTCTGCAACATCCACGTCTCGCGCCTGCGCATCTCATCCACATAATTGCCCATATCCGCGTTTACCGGGTATACCACCTCTCCCCATGTGTCAGTAAAGTTTTTCAGGGGGTCTTCCGTAAACGCGTTAACATCCTCGTTGGTCACGCCCTCGCTCTGCTTCGCCGATTCCTCGCCGCCGGCGTTCAGGGCGGTCACGAAGAAATAATAATCAACGGTGGGCAGAAGCTCCGTGTAAGACACCACAAAGGCCGTCATGGTCACGCCGCTGCGGTTCACCCGCTGATAAGAGGATGAGTCATAAAGCACGGCCGACCTGTATATATTATAAACGGATGCGCCCGCTGAGGGTGTCCACTGCAAAACGTAGGTCTGCGCGGAAGTATCGATGGCCGATAAGCACAATCCTGAAACCACTGCGGGAGCTGTCATATCCTGAAATCTCCTGTTGTTCTATGATTGCGGGGCCGGTTTTCTTCAACCGATTGCTTCCCTTTTAGAGAACCCTTTGTTCCGTTATTTCTCTTCTTCCTGTTGTTCCTGTTCCAACTCCTGCCGCTCTTGCTTCTGAGGCTTGGCGGTGGCCTGCTTGGTCACCTTGACGTTGTGGCACTCTTTGCCCTTTACGCCTTCGGCGAGGTCAAACTCCACCTCATCGCCCTCGTTCAGCTCACGGAACCCCGTTCCGACTATCCCCGAGTAATGGACAAAATAATCCTGCCCATCCTCACCGGTTAAAAAACCCCCAAATCTATTACTTTTAAGACCCCGAAAAACAATCGGGGCGAGCGCTCATTTCTGGCGCTTCTGTATATTACTACACAGCTTGGACTATCTCATCGCATTTCTGCGTTCAGCGTATAGTCTCTACGGATTTGGAAGAGCGGTGTTTTGCTCGACCATCTTTCCTCGGGATTGGCCTGTTCTTAGGCAGGTGTTTCCCCGATATGGCTGAATTTTTAAGGGACAAGTGTTGTTTATCCCTTCTTCCCTAGGAAGAACTTGCACGAACCCTTCATATAGCTGTTACCTCCTGATATTTATTTTGCACAGTACCATACAATTTCTTGTAGGAAACCATACAATTTGAATTGTCGCTGTTTATCTCTGTTCCCAATTTGGGATATCCTTTGAATACTCTTTTGTTATAAGTTTCCAATCATCCGAATCGCACACAAGTATATGATATTTTATATTGGGATACTGTTGCTCAAACAAGTCCATCTTCCACTTGTCAAGCAGATAATTGTGGGGGTTCTTTAATTCATACACGTGTCCATTGTGCGTTGTTGTGAAATCTGGCGTATAGGTCGTAAGGACACCGCCATCCTCTCGACCACGCCTCAAATTTGTCGTTTCTGCCCTCATCAGACAATCTCTTCATGTCTCTTTTTTTCCATTCGTTATAACACTCCTTCTTGCCGCAGGTGTGCCTTTCGCCGCGGGGTTCTCTGCCTAGTTTCCCCCCTACAAAATAAGGTTCGCCACAAGTGTCGCAAACCAAATAGGCGCCAAGGGTCTTGTCGCCCGTTAAATCAAAGTAGCCTTTGGCATCAAGCAGATGGCTGTTCCTGACATGCAGACCAAAACCTTGATAGCCAACATAGCTCTTGTTGCAAATTTTACAGACAATCTTTTCGTTGTGAAACCTAAAACCCTTTTTCATTTTTCCTCTTGTTAAAGTAAAATCTTAACTGTTATGGTCTAACTATGATGTACTGAACTTACTTGGATACAAACAACTGAAGGGCCTAAGTAAAAGTTGGTTATATTTTGGAGTGCCCAAGCTCACCGGCCTGGGGAACAGCGCCTTTTTCACGTTCAGCGCCAGACCCGAATATTGTTTCTCCAGCTTGTCCGCCCACTGGCCCACCTTCGAAAAATGGTCTATCGTAAGGCTCCTGCCGGCATTGGAATACGCGAACTCCTGCATGGCCCTTGCGCCCATCACGAACAGCGCCACATAGAGCTCCGTGCCGATAAGCAGGGCGGCGTCCCACGTGGTAGGCACGTTTTCCATGGTATAACCCGTTTTCATCGGTATCTGGTTAATGTCCTGCAAGGTGATATAAAGCCACAGGTAAATACTGTCATCCGTTATGTTGGTCTTGTACCGCGCGGGCAAAATCAGCTTCACGTTGGTGATAAGCGTTGCCACCCTGTCAACGGTATAATCGGGCGCGGTTGTCCAATAGGTGGTCCTGATAATGTCTCCTATCTGGGGAGCGAACAAATATGTAAAGGTTCCCAAGCCCGGGGCCGTTTCGGTATAATCGTTTTCTTTGGTCTGGAGCTGGCCGTTTAAATACACCTGAAGAGTGTTTTCTATATAGGAATTTGGGCAGGCAAAAACCGTCTGAACGCCGTCCGGGGAAGGTGACACCACCGCATTATACACTATCATGGTTTTCCTCTATTCTGACAATCCGATGAATTTTTTAATCGTAAGCAGCTCGTTCTTTACGTGCTCTCCGAAAGTTCCCGATTCCGTAATCTCTTCCAAGGATTTATTCATAACACCATCGATAATATCCGTCTTGTCCTGTGTCGTTACGCCCGAACCCGTGGCCACAACCGTGGCGTCCGACGTTGTAGATAGGTTAACCAGCACCTGAAAAGAACCCAAGGTCGGAACAACGATGTTATTCCCGTAGATTTCGGACTCATCCACAAACAAGTTTCCCGAAATGTTAAGCGTGTGGTTTCCCTCATACGGCCTGATTTTCCAGCCGTTTGTCAGGAAAAAATAGGGAGCAACGGTGTTAACACCGGTTGTCGGGTCCCCGCCCACCGTCCTTAGTGCGGGAAGGAACTTTGTATTAGTCCCTTCCCGCATCCATTGTTTCCACACTGAATAAATGTCCGCCTTGACATCGAGAGAGACAACCCCGTTGTTTACTATTATGAGATTCTCGACGCCGTCGAATGTCACGCTGTCCACGGTTTCTCCTCGCCATTATTCATTACTATAATTTCTTTCAAGAGGAGCAACAAGCGAAATAGCGTTACTGACGCTTCTCGCAATAATTCCCGTGGCCTTAACAAACTGACCGGTGTTTAACCCAATGGCAACAGTGGTAACCGGAGCTTCAACGGCGGTGCTGCTAATACCTCTTTGGGAATTGGTGTCGAACGCGTAAGACAACTGAGAACTTGTGTTGCCGGATATCAACCCCGTCATGCTGACGTTGCTGGCGTTCCACGCCAGAATAGCATTCGATGTTCCGTAATCATATCCCAAATTATCTCCGGCATCATCGTTTGTGAAGTAAACCCAGTATTTGGCATCTGCATCGTTCTTAAGGTTGTCTCCGTAGCTTAACGTTAATACGGCTGTATACGGAAATGTTCTAGTATTTCCTGTATCGTCCGTAAACACCAATCTGTTGATGTCCGCATCCTGATAGTCATCTATAAAAACACCGCCTTCCGCAACTGCCAAAGTATAAAGCGTATCTCCAACGAACCTTAACAAAGATCCGGTCTTTTTACCTATATGGGTTCCTGCCCCGTCATCAATGTCGGTAGCCTGCCTTAATTTATACTGAACAAACTCATAAACTTGTTCCGCTGTTCCCTGATTGCCGTCTACTATCACGTGGAAATCATAGTTGTTTCCACCAATATCTCTCTGTTGGGCGCTCGTGAACCATATTAAAGACATGCCACTATACGGTGAATCCGTCATCGCAGCATCGTTATGCGTAATTTTCGCATCAGCAGCATTGGCAATAGGGAACCTGTAGGCCTGATAAGAAAGTGTAATTACACCGATGTCGGACAACTGTGAGAACGCGTAAGTTTTCTGATATATTCTGCAATACACCTTGAGATAATCCCTGTAATCAAAATTACCATGAGAGACATCCCCATAAACCTTTACGGCCTGATTTACCGGCCCCGTCAACTGAAAGTTTACAACGCTTCCCCCTGAACTTTGTAAAAAATACGCCTGGTCGTCGGCACCGATAGTACCTAGGGTGATAACACCAGCCCACTCTTCCTGAGATACACCACTTGCGTCTTTTAACGCCCATCCCCCGGTTCTCAGCAAATACCTTGTAACATCACCATCCCAGTCCCAGCCGTTTATCATTTCAAACTGCTCGTCTGTAATAGGTCCCATTGGGAAAGGATATTTAATATAATCCGCGTTATCCTTCCACAGCTCCTTTAGTTTCGAGTACACACACTTTATTGTTACGCCCTCGGTTGTCAAATTACCAGCCACCACCAACTCTATCGTCGGGCCTGCGGTGTCAATAATTATACTGACACCATCAACTAAATCATCCGGGTCTGTAAGTAAAGCCATTTGTGTTGCCTCCTTTTTTATAATATATTACTATTTTCTTTTTTATATACTATTATGGATTCTCGTACTGCCTGTCGAACTGCTGCTGCACCGGAAGTGTGGCATCCGCGTTTAACAATAAATAATCTTCCATTCTCCAGTAAAGTTTGTCATTTCTGTATATCACGATATCTACATATGTGTTTGCCGCGTAAGAATACGGGTATTGAAACGTGTCGGACGCGCAAAGGTCTGTTCCCGCCCACTCGTTAATTGTACCGGACTCGTATATTCTTATCTCACTGAGAGACATCCCCGACAGCGTAAGCACCTTTGTATTAATAATCTCGGTATTACCGCCGGATATTTCTTCGTGTGTGGTGGGATTCGATGAAGGTGTTCCCAAACAACTCAATGTTAATGTCAGCCCGGAAGCAACTTCGTTGCGAACATCCACGGTATTATTGGTAAACAGGTTGCCGGCAAACGTGTAATCTCCCTCGCTTCCCACCGGAAACCTTATTGCCCTTGAACAGTTTATAAAATTGCAGTAAGAAATGCCGGCTGCCGTAGATGCCATCTGCACGGCTCCGACGTCGGTAAAGGTGGCGCCGATAAAATTGCTGTATGTTGCCAGACAGGTGCTTGGGTTGACCTCGTAACCCTGTTCAAAATTTGTGCTTAAAACAGCACGGGCGGGACTGGAGGTAGGCAGATTTATGTCTGATGCGTATAAGAAACTGCAGCCGTATATACCCAGACCAACAACATTGGAATTTGTAGCTGTTACAGTATACGTGGCCGCCTGGGTAGATGACGCGCGCCTAAAAAGACAACCGGAAACTCCCTTGCCCCCAACATTTATTCCCAAATACACCTGTGTAGTGTTAGGAGCACTGGCGCCCGCCATTGTTATGTTGTAAAATCCGGGATTAAATTTAGAATCTTTAAAAACAACCACCTGGCTCGTATCTGAAAAATATGTGGGTTGTGATTGAGTCGTTGTCCCGATTTCCAGTTTACCCTGAACAAAAACAACGCCGTTTATCCTTTCCAAAATTCCATAACGATTGTTCACATTTTCTTCGGATGTAACAAAATCACTAAAACTCGCAGGACTTCCGGATGTTCCGCCGGTTATAGACAGCTTGGTGCCCAACCTTAAGGCGTCGACCCACAAATAAGCTTTTCCCGGAAAAGTCCCGTTGGCCGTTATGGTAATCTTTGTGATGCTTTCTTTATTGACGCTTCCAACTGTTCCGCCGTCGAAAGCCACCGTAGTATCCACGGCGTGACATATAAACCCATTGTGCGGCAGGGTGTCGCTTCCGGCAATTCTCCATGTTCCGGTGTTTCCGGCCGTACTTTCAACGGTAAGAATTAGTCCGCCGGACGCCGCGCCCTTTGTGTTTAAAAAAGAGACTTTTCCTAAAGCAAACCAGAAATATATAGATTTGTTTGTGATGTTGGTAGCCACAGAAGTAAAAGCCCACCACCTCTGAGATGAAGCCGCGGCGACATAGTTGGAAATCGATGCTGTTCCCTGAACAAACTGGGCCGCATCGGCCGTCTGTGTATTAGAGCTTGTCCAGTCAGCTGTGGTATCTCCGTGAGATATGCCTGTTGTGGCGCCGGTAAAAAACACAGAATCTGTTGTCACCGTTATAGCCATATGTTACTCCCAAATTTAACCATAGTTTAAATCTTCCTCTCTGTCAGCCCACACGTTGTCCTCGTTGTTGTTCCCATCCGCCCATGTTTCCACATATCCGCCGTCCTCATCCAGCACCCGCTTTCTTATCGCCCAAACCGCAGTGATAGACAACGAACCGATTTCCGCCCACCCTTTGTAAACCGTGACCGCATCCGCAAAACTAACCAATGTTACTTTTTTGGGAATATCCGTTAAAACCGTGTCGTCATATACCGGGACTGCCTTGTTTCCCGGGTAATAACCAACGTCCGTCGGTTGATTGTTTTCATCTCTGACCCTCAGGTCCGCTGCCGGGTCTTTTGTGATTGTAACATCAACCTCGTTACCATCGGAGTCATCCACGGCATCTATAATTATACCCGACCCTTCGTTAAAATTTATCTTTTCCCTGGCGCCGACAGACACCTCGTTCTTTTCTATCGCGACGGAGCTGCCCAGTGCCGTCCACGTTGTGCCCGTGTATACATACGTTTCGGGCACGTCGCTTTTATAAAACACCTGTGCTTCAATGGGTGTAGAAGGAAAATCCGTACCGCTTTCAATCACCAGCCCCATGGCCTGCTGCTGGTTGAAGTCTAGACCCTGTTCTAACGGCTCGTCTTTGCCGACCTTGGCTGTCCACAATGTCTGCGAGATGTTGGCCGTAGGGAACGCCAACGCGACCTTGCCCTCTGAAATCTGGGCATCATCGCTTATGTGCTCATCTGTGAGCGTTCCCCCGCGTATTTGCTTCCCTGTAATTGTGGTCGGCGGCATGCGTATGCTCCATAAATTAGGCTTCTATCTTTACTATAATTGTATCAAGCGCCGATGGGGCAACAACAAACTCGATGATGCCGCTCGCAGGGTCTTTTTCCACATAGTCGACCGAAGAAACCTGCAGGATGCCGTTCAGAAAACACTGAATTTGGTCTCTTGTATATGGTTTGGTGCCCCGAAAAATCCTCTGAACTCCATCCGGCAACGGTACAACGGTCATCGTTCTGCCATTTTCATCCATAACAATCATCTCCTGTAAACAAGGCTGTTATTTATTCTCCGTCGTTATACGACTTCTTCTTCCTGCGCCTCTTTTTTTTCGGCTTCGGGTCCTCTTCCTGCGCTTCTTTATCCGCCTCTTCCTGCGCCTTTTCCGAAATGTCCACCCTTTCCTGGTCTTCGCACAGGTCATCGTAAACAAAGCTGTTCTCCAGCGCCATGTCGCCTTCCATGACAAAGTTCTTCGCTGCGGTCAGGCCGCAAACCATGAGGCCCAAAAGCCAACAGACAAATTTCAGGGGCGAGGACAAAATTACGCAGAGAATTTTTTTCAAGAATTTTATGATTATCATACGACCTCCCGAAGCCCCGATGTTATATCGGGACGCAGGCCCCTGCGGAATACCTTAAATTATGCTCCTACGGGGGCAGCATCCTTAACGAGATTTATGAAGCTCAAACTATTGCAATATCCCGCTTAACATCAGAAGAGCCAAACAAACAACAAGCAACGCCCATTCCCACCACCTTATCGTCGGTTTTTCCCTTTTGTCCACAAAACCTCCCCTGTGATGCAAGCATCACCTATTTTGGCTTTGCAACACCTGCCACCGCTATGGATGCAAGCTGGGCATCGGCCTCGGATTTCACCGCCAATAGCGCACCTATATCCGACTGTTGGGATGCCTTCAGCGCATCCATCTCCGCGCTCTGCTTCTTCATCAGCTCCACCACGGCCGCCCTCTGCTCTTCTTTTTTGGCATCTAAAGCTATCTGCGCCTTGTCCGCCGCTATCTTGGCCTTAATAGCCAGAATTTCTTCTTCCGTGAATTCTGCCATATAAAAACCTCCCGAAAGGTCATCCGCTTGGTTCTGACCTGTAGGCCCGCCAGTTATGCTAGGCGGGCGGAAACCCCGGCAGAATACCTTAAGTTATACTCCTGCGGGGGCGCAAATCCTTGTTTATTTAATACATGTATGCATCGTGCGCTAAAAAATATGAATTCCGCCCGCTGAACCTGATTGGCGAGGA
>Ga0100403_1004105_pt1 | contig 10485 bp, 9 predicted proteins | sample CryGeymet201501t_FD_83663 | JGI IMG/M metagenome (GOLD analysis project Ga0100403, IMG submission 83663) | Groundwater microbial communities from Crystal Geyser aquifers in Utah, USA - Crystal Geyser metaG 2015-01t | ecosystem: Environmental > Aquatic > Deep subsurface > Groundwater | place: USA...
CCAAAGAGACAGATTGGAAAAATTTAAATGCAAAAAAAGCCATCGTAGCTTTATTTACTTTTATTTCTCCGCCATTTTTAAAGCTTAAAAATTGGTACATTGGCCTTAAACCTGCATCGATTGCCACAGGCGTGGTGATTAGTTCTGTTGTCTCAGTAACTGGAGTTGGTATCTATCAACAAACTGAAAAACTAGCAGAAAAAGCTCGTGGTCCAGCAAGTAAAGAAGAAGTACAAATTGAAGTGACTCGTCCAAAATATTACAAGCTCGACGAGAAAGCATTGTCGGTCACAAACGTTGTTCTTCCTACATATCTTGAAAGTACTGGAGCCATTAAGAAACTCGTTATCGACTTCACATTCATTACATCAAACAGATATATCAAGTCATACTTTTGGGAACATCCTCATATCATCAGCGATCGTTTAAACACAAAGATTGAACCGATTGCCGTTGAATTCCCTCTTGAAGATGAAGGTAAAGATATTATCAAAGATAAAATTCGTCGCGAGATGAACATTCTCTTAAAAGAACTCAGCATCGAAGGTGAAATCCAACAGGTCTACATCGATAATATCACAGGTGCTTAAGCGCTTTTCATTCTTCTAATCGTTAATTCTGAAATTTCCAAAATTCGACTCGCTTCACTTACTTTTCCACCGACACGATGAAGAACCTTGTAAACGTAATCACATTTTACTTTTTCTAAACTGGGCCAACTTTCATTCGTTATAATACCTTCGGAAGTAAGCAACTCATCATCAAGATCGTCATATTTCCAAAAGAGTTTTGAAGACATCAACTTTTTTCTTTCAAAATGAGAGCTGAGCTGACGATAGTTTCCTTCCCAAGAGCAATTGAGATAGAACTTTTCTAAAAAAGGATCAATTTCAATTCCTTTTTCATGTTTGTAGAGATTGATGAATTCACGAATCAATTCTGGCTTTTCTCTTAGCGAGGGCAGTACCACATGATGACCTGTCAAAACACGATAATAAAAATCCTTTCGCCAGTGATTATTTTTAACCAGTTCCTTTAATGGTTTACCGGTACTAAAGAAAAAGCGACACTCTACTTTGCGCGGAACCGATTCCCCCACACGATAATAAAAATGATTATCCAACATCAAAAGAAGCTTAAGCTGAATGGACTGAGGAATTGAGTCTAATTCATCTAAGAAAAGAGTTCCATTCCGAGCCTTTTCGATAGCGCCCTTCTCGTCTTGAAAGGCTCCCGTAAAAGAACCTTTTTTGTGACCAAAAAGTGTCGATTCAATCAAGCCAAACGGAATCGCTGCCAAATTAAGATGTAGAAAATTTCCAGATCGCTCTGAGGCATCATGAATACTCTTGGCCATAGAAGTTTTTCCAGTGCCGGTCTCCCCTTCAAACAATATATTCAGGCTGGAGTTTGCCAAATGATCATCAACTATAGGTTTATCAGTATTTTGCTTCGTCCGTTTTGAAAACTTCAACTTGAGACCTTCAAATTCAACACACATATTGTGAGTAAGAAGAGTTTTTTGAACAGCGACTCCATTGCAAAAAAACCAAGCACCGTGGGCCTCGATCTCAAAGCCATTCTGCGTCCATTGGAAAAAAATTTTCGATTTCAATTGCTGAGAATGGGAGATTTGCCAATTGTAGTCATCGATGGAGAAAGAATTATAAGTAAAATTGATATCGACTTTTTTCTTTGGCCGAAAAGGGCATTCAACCACTAAATAATCTCCGACCTGGATCAAGGCAAGGGATAAGAACTGAATAACATTACTCATATTGGACCTCCTCTTCTTTTAGTTGCAAAAAGAAGAACCCTTCATTTTTTACAAAAACCTTGAATTTATGAGGATTTAAGCCTAGACATGGGCATGATGAATTTTGAAATTAGACCACAAACGGCCCATTTTGAGTTGGGCATTTCAGACGGTGAACAATTGCGTGAATGGATGGCCCAAACCCATCTGGTTCCGAAACTTGTTTTCTCTGGTCGATCAAACGTAGGCAAGTCTTCGCTCATCAATTCTATCTATGGAAATAAGACCGCCCGAACTTCTAAGACTGCTGGACGCACTCGTGAAGTGAATGTTTTTTCATTTCCTCTTTATTACGATGGGAAGCGCGCCACAGATCTTCCCCTTTTTTATTTTCTTGATATTCCTGGCTACGGCTTTGCCGAAGTGAATCCTCAAATGAAAAAGAAATGGGATTTTTTAATGGGAGTCCTTTTTTCTGAAATGACTGAAAGCACTTTAATTGTCAATATTCAGGATGCTCGTCATCCGATGCAAGAAGCAGATATGGCCTTTCGTGACTTCAGTAAGAAACTCGAGGCTAATCATATTCTGGTCTTCAATAAAATGGATAAACTTAAAACTCAAAAAGAGCGGGCTCAACTCGATAAGCAGAGAATTGAGTTCTCTAAAAAGTTTAAGCATTGTAGAGAGATTTATTTCGCCTCTGCTGAAACAGCAAAGGGAATTCCGGAACTCACGAATTCTTTAATTCAATTTTTACTTAAGACTTTAGAAAAGAGAAAAGTTAGTCATTCTTAGGGACGTCTTTTGAGACGTCATTAATACCTGGATTATTAAATTTAATTTTATTAACTTCTTTTTCAATTGTATCCAACTCTGATTCACAAACTTGAATGGTTGCCATAATTTCTTTGAGTCGTGGATGATTCCACTCGAGTCGGCCTTCTGCCACTTCTTTGTAAACAAGCATCCCTAGTTCCTCATAAGATGTATGCAAACAAGAATTGGTTTTAGAAGCGGTAAGCATCTTCTTTCCAATGTCAGTTGTACGCTTTATTTCCTCTTGGCAAACTTGAAAAATTTCTTGCACTCGAGAGCGCCATTCTTGATTTTGTCTTGGCATAAGGACCTCACTTTTTAACCCGAATTCAGTATAGTCGCTTTCTACCATACTTGTGAAGAGTTCACATTTTGCTAGAATGGAATAAAGTACAACCCCTTAGAATAATGGATTCATGAGTAATTTCATCAGTAATTTTTTAGATATTAACGTGCCGAAAGATCAATTTGATCAAGTCTTTGATCATTTGAAACAAGTATATCCTGACGGCGAAGACCCATGGGGTCTCAATCTTAAAAAGACCAGACGAAGTCTCGAATATGTTTGGCCCATTTATAAACACTATTTTAAAACAAGAATTTTCGGTGCTGAAAATGTCGAAAATAAAGCCTATCTAGTGGTTTCAAATCACACCGGACAAATTGCCATTGATGGTATGTTAATCTGTACTGCCTTCGCAACTGAAGTTGTCCCTCCAAGAATTCTTCGTTCGATGGTTGAGCGCTTTTTTACTTCAATTCCCTTCGTAGGCACATGGGCCGCTGAAGGCGGAGCAGTTCTCGGTGATCGTCAAAACTGTTTGAATCTTCTTCAAAGAGGTCAAAGTATTCTCGCTTTTCCAGAAGGAGTTAAGGGCATCGCTAAAAGCACATCTGATTATTATAAAGTTCAGCGTTTTACTCGTGGTTTCTTTAGAATGGCGCTGACTGCGGGAGTTGATATTCTTCCTCTTGCGACTGTCGGAGCCGAAGAAATATTTCCTTGGGTTTATCAAGCCAAAGGGTTGGCAAAACTATTTAATCTTCCAGCAGCTCCACTCTCACCTCTCTATCTTCCTCTACCTTCTCCCGTTGATATTCATATTGGTGAAGTTTATAAAATTCCTTCAGATCTCTCCCCTGAATCACCTGATGAATTGATTGACCCTCATGTCGAAAAGATTAGAGATCAAATTCAAGGAATGATTCGAACAGGATTAGAAAATCGTCGCCCTTTCTTTGCCAATCGCTACGGGAGACGAGAATGAGTGAGTACAAGTCTGCTTTAATTATTGGTATGGCCGGTGGTCTTGCACGCATCACGGCGACACTTTTGACTCGTGAATTTCCAAACATGAAAATAACCGGAGTCGATTCTCGTCCGATAAAAGAGCCAATCAAGAATTCAAATATTAATTATCTCCAGTTTCGCTATTCTCGAAGTCATTTTGAAAAATTATTTCGCGATCAAAAATTTGATGTGGTTCTTCATTTGGCCCGAATGAGTCATTCGAATGCCTCTCATTCTTTGTCGCAAAGACTTGAAACCAATATCACCAGTACGAATCGCATTTTAGATTTATCTTTAAAATTTGGAACGAAGAAGATTGTTGTACTCTCAACTTTTCACGTCTACGGAGCTCTTTCAGACAATCCGGTTTTTATTTCTGAAGAATCTCCTCTTAAGGCATCAATAAAGTATCCTGAACTCAGAGATGTGGTAGAAATGGATCAACTGGCATCGAGTTGGATGTGGAAAAATCAAAACCATATTGAGACTGTAATCTTGCGTCCTTGTAATATCATTGGTCCTCAAATTCGAAACACGATGACTCAGTATTTATCTTCCCCCTACGCTCCCGTGTGCTCTGATTTTAATCCCATGTTTCAATTCATTCATGAATATGACATGAGTCGCGCTATCGTTGCGGCGATTAAAAAACTTCCTGTTGGAATCTACAATGTAGCCCCTGATGATGTCATTTCACTCAAAGAAGCTCGAAAAGTTCTTCAGGTTCCCAATGTTCATCTTCCCAGTTTTGTTCTCGAAGGCGGAGTTCGCTTACTTTCGAACGCTTTTTGGAGTTTCCCGCGCTACCTCATCGACTATATTAAATTTGCTTCGATCATTGATAACTCAGCCTTTAAGGCCCGTGCCCACCCTTTTGAGTTTCGCTATCGGATTAAAGAAGCCTTGGAATTACTTAAACTCGACTGATGTCGCATGGCAAAATTAACTCTTTGAAGTCTTAACATCTTTACGAATTCGAGAGCCTGACTTAGTATGTCCGTTCTCCGGATGGCCCGGTGGCGGAATGGTAGACGCAGCGGATTCAAAATCCGCCGCTGGTAACAGTGTGCGAGTTCAAGTCTCGCCCGGGCCACCAAAAAATAGCCGCAGTTTTATCTGCGGCTTTTTTTTTACTTGATGCTTAAAATATATGTAATGAAATCTGTTAAGTCTTAAAACTGTTATAAAAAATAACTAGCGATATCAACTCTCACCCTAAGCTACCTTTTTCGATTTTACTCGCTTATCACGAGGTATGTAGGAGTACTTTTTCTCTCCCGTGTAGATTTGGCGTGGACGTCCAATTCGAGTTTGAGGATTTTCATTCATTTCCTTCCAGTGGGCAATCCAACCAGGCAGGCGTCCAAGTGCGAAGAGGACAGTAAACATCTCAACAGGAATGTTTAGAGCTGAATAAATAATACCACTGTAAAAATCGACATTCGGATAAAGCTTTCTATCGACAAAGTAGGGATCCTTAAGCGCTGCTGCTTCGAGTTCTTGAGCAATTCTAAGCAAAGGATTAGTGACGCCTAGCTTTGATAATACTTTGTCACATGCAATTTTAATTATTTTTGCTCTAGGATCAAAGTTCTTATATACACGATGGCCAAATCCCATCAATTTGAAACTCGAGTTTTTATCTTTTGCCAATTCAACATATTTTGCGACATCGCCACCACCATGATGGATTTCTTCGAGCATTTCCATCACTGCTTGATTAGCTCCTCCATGCAAAGGACCCCAAAGAGCAGATATACCTCCAGCAACTGAAGCGAATAGATTGGCTTCTGAAGAACCAATCAGTCTTACAGTAGAGGTACTGCAGTTTTGTTCATGATCAGCATGCAATATCAAAAGCAAATTGAGCGCTTCTGAAACTTCTTTGGGAATTTCAAAATGTTCTGATGGAACAGAAAACATCATGTTCATAAAGTTTTGACAATAGTCTAAGCGATTTTGTGGATAAATTCGCGGCTGGTTTATTGAAGTTTTATAGGCATATGCCGCAATCGTAGGAAGCTTTCCCATTAGGCGAACGATCACTTCATTGACTTCTAAGGGATTTTTCGGATTGAGGAATTCTTGATAAAAAGTGGATAAAGCGCTAACTCCAGAACTTAAAATTCCCATTGGATGAGCATCTCTTGGAAATGAATCAAAAAATTTAGTCATATCCTCTTTTAAGAGCGTATGATGTTTTATTTGGTGTTCCCATTCTTTATATTCGCTCTCAGTTGGCAGTTGTCCAAAAATCAGAAGATAGGCAACTTCCAAAAAATTGGATTTTTCGGCGAGCTCTTCAATAGGAATACCTCGATAACGTAGGATTCCATTTTCCCCATCAAGATAAGTAATATCACTGCAACCCGTAGAAGTGTTGGCAAAGCCATTATCGACAGTGATAAGACCCGTCTTGCTTCTTAACTGAGATATATCTATTCCTAACTCATTTTCAGAGCCTTCTATAACGGGGCAATCTAATTCTATATTTCCGAACTTAATCGTTGCGATTTTAATCATGGGAGATTTCTCCTAGCTAAGCTTTTTAAAGTGGAGCCTACTTATCGTCAACTTGTGGAAATAAGTTAAAAAACAAAATACAATCTCAATCATATTAATAGGTTATAAAAACTCACTTTTTGTGCGAGAAAGAACTTCTCTGCTTAAATCAACCCCAGTTTTTTCAGGTAAAATACTTAGATGAAAACGCTATCGCTCCTCCAAAGATGAAGCGCATGAAGCACTAAATTAATGTACAATAGACCAATGAAATCAATCGCTATTATATCCCCCCACTTCCCCCCAATGAACTCTGGAGTTGGAGATTACTCTTGGATTATGGTCCAGGAATGGGCAAAAATTTTAGATCAAGTTTATGTTCTTACTGCACAACCACAAGAATTTACCCCAGATGAAAATAATATTAAAATTTTTCCTTCAAATTCACTTAAAGATTTTCATCATCATTTATATTTAAATATTTCTAAATTACCGATTGAAACAAAAGTTCTTTTCCAATTCACTCCGAACATGTATTCACGAGTTGGTGTTAACTTTCAATTATTATTTACTGCCATAAAACTCAGACTTTCAGGTCGACAATTTTCTTTTTATTTTCATGAGAAACATTATCCACTTAACTTTAAGTGGCCCGATTTGATTTTGAGCTTGATTCATATCTTTATTTACCAAAATTTAAAAATGCTCTCCAGTAAAATTCTTTATTCTTTTAATGAGGACCACGATCCAAACTTCCCCTACCCCGTGATCCCAGTCTGCTCCAATATGCCTATTGTTTCAGGAAATGATAAAGAAGTTTTGAATCGAAACAATCTGGATCAATATTTTATTTATTTTGGCTCAACTCATCCGAGCAAGTGTGTCGATTGGGTTATTGAAGCCTATTGTCAGCTCTCTGAAAGTATTCAAACGAAGTTTCCCTTAGTAATCGTAGGAAGTAAGATTGAGAACCTTCCTTGCCAACAATTGATTACAAATCAAAACATTAAAATATTGGGATACTTATCCCCTATTGATGTTTCGAATTTACTCTTTCATTCATCTCTAGTACTGGCCCCGTTTATAGATGGCGTTTCTTCACGTCGTGGCTCAGTCCTTGCAGCACTTTCCAATAGCGCACTTGTCGTTACAAATATTGGTCGAAATACAAATCCAGAAATTCCTTGGAATGATTTTTGCTTGCTTTCCAACTCTGACTCAAAATCTGATTTCTTTAAATTTGTAGAAAAGTCAGTTGTACAGCTCAGAACTCATGATGGTAAAAGGGCACTCGCAAAAATAGCTTACCATCAATTTTTTTCATCCCAAAAAAGTGCTCAAAGGATAAAAAATATCCTCTTTCTGCCTGATTCACTCTCCTCACAAAATAGCGTAAAATAAAGCATGTCTCATCTTCCCCAACTTATCATTGATTTGAGTTATATTTTAGCTACAGCAGCTATTGTTGCAGTCTTTTTTAGAACCATAAAACAGCCTATTATTCTCGGTTATTTGTTATCGGGACTTCTGTTGGGTCCGCACGTGGGAATTTTACCAACCGTTCGTGACGTCACCAGTATAAGTATTTGGGCAGAGATCGGAGCTATCTTCGTTTTGTTTAGTATCGGACTAGAATTCTCTTTTAAAAAGTTAGCGAATATCGGAAGCAAGGCTTTAACCACCGGCTTAATGGAAGTTCATTTGATGTTAGGACTTGGTTTTATTCTCGGAAAAATGTTTGGCTGGAGCACCGTCAATGCCATTTTCCTTGGAGGTATTTTATCCATTTCTTCAACGGCCGTGGTTATTAAAAGTTTTGAAGAGCTCGGTATCAAGGGCAAAGATTTTGCTCCACTAGTCGTTGGAGTTCTCATTGTTGAAGATGTTTTTGCCGTTCTCTTGATGGTCGTACTCCCAACCATGTCTATTACAAAAAGTTTATCCGGGCTCGACCTCATCATGTCGATTTCTAAATTAGTCTTTTTTATTACTCTCTGTTTTATTGTAGGTCTTCTTATCGTTCCTTGGTTTCTTAAAAAAGTGAGAAACAACTTATCAGATGAATTGACCTTAATTCTTTGCTTAGGACTCTGTTTTGTCATGGTATTAATCGCAGCAGAAACGGGTTTTTCTCCCGCGCTCGGAGCTTTCGTGATGGGATCCATTTTGGCCGACACAAAAGAAGGGCGAAAAGTAGAGCATCGAGTAAAGCCCATCAAAGAATTGTTTTCTGCGATCTTTTTTGTGTCGGTTGGAATGCTGATTGATCCTATGTTTATGCTCGAGAACTGGAGCATCATTGCCATCGTTTGTGTGGTGACAGTACTTGGAAAAATTACTGGGAATATCTTAGGTTCACTCTTGGCCGGTACTCGCTTGGAAACAGCGATTGGAACAGGATTCAGTCTGGCTCAAATTGGAGAATTCTCTTTTATCATTGCAACCCTTGGAATCAGCTTAGGTATTATCGATAAGGGTCTTTATTCTATAGCTGTTGCTGTTTCAGTTGTGACGACATTTTTAACTCCTATTCTTATTAAAAACATCGAAAACTTTTATGCCTTTCTCATGGGGCATTTGCCAGAGCAGACTCGAGAACTCATGAAGGACTATCGCTTCGCTATGAAATGGCAAAATGGCGAATCGACCTTTGGACTTCTCTTTTCGGCATATGCAGGAAAAATCTTTTTTAACTCAGTGGTGATCGTTGCCCTCAATTTAACTCTTAGAAAAACAGCTCTCATTTATTTGCGCAATGAATTTGGTTATCAAGTATGGATTACTGTTTTAGTTGCAGCAGCTTTTCTTATTTTGTCTTCTCCCTTTCTTTGGGCGATTACCCACTCGCTTCCTTCTCTTGAAAAACAACAAGATCAAAACCTCATGGACAAACTTGAGCAGTTAAAGTTTGGTTCTAAAACTGTTCGCTTCCTCTTTGGTTTAACTCTAGTTTTAGTTTTATCTGGTCAATTCTCTTCGCTCTCAAATACTGATGGATTCATTGTCGCCTTGTTGACCATTCTCATTACATTTCTCTGCCACTTTTCTGCACCACTCTATAATAAATTCGAGCATCATTTCTTTTCACAGTTAGACGAAAACGAAGAAATCTAAAATTTTAGATCTATCTTTTTAATGCCTCTTTGCTTATAAATGTCCTCATGAAAAATCTAATCCAACTACATCATTCACTAGTTCATCATCCCTGCTATGATGAACTCAAGAATATCGATAATCTTAAATTGTTTATGCAAACGCATGTCTTTGCAGTTTGGGATTTTATGAGCTTATTAAAATCCTTGCAGAGAAAACTTACTTGCATAGAAATCCCTTGGAGACCTAGTCCCTATCCCGAAAAACTCACTCGCTTAATAAATGAAATTGTCCTTGGGGAGGAATCTGACATCGATTGGAATGGAGAAGCTAAAAGTCATTTCAATATGTACCTTGAAGCCATGAAAGAAGTTGGAGCTGACGATTCGCTATTGCAAAACTGGCTAAAGACTTACGATGCCTCAAGCCTTCCTCCTGAAATTTGGAATTTCATTTCTTATCACCTCAACTTGGCCCAAAATGGCAAAATTGAAGAAGTAGCAGGCGCTTTTTTTTGGGGAAGAGAAAAACTACTACCTGATGTTTTTACTTCAATAGTTAATGTCATTAAAAATTCATCATTAGATTGCCCAGCGCTTGTTTATTATTTCCAAAGACATATAGAACTCGATGGTGATCATCATGGACCGATGTCACTTGAATGCCTTGAAATTCTTTGCGATCAAGACCAAGCGATGAGGGACAGGGCGATAGCTGCAGCATGTAAATCCCTCAAGCTTCGCCACCAACTTTGGGACGGACTGCTGGCGCGCATGTCCAAAGATTCCCTATTGGCACTTAACCCCTAGCGGGCTAAACTTTGTCCAAATTCTTTAACGCACGCATCGTGTCACACAAGGAGCTTTCATGGATCGCGCCTATTATGAAAAATTAGGTATTAAACTCAATCGAGAACCTCACCGGGTTTATATTGATTCTCCCCTTAATCTTTTAGTTGAGCGTGCTCTTCTTATGGGCCAAGGAAAATTATCAAAGCATGGAGCTTTGGTTGTTGAAACTGGTA